>Ga0307411_10000727_pt1 | contig 12128 bp, 8 predicted proteins | sample DK1Ometagenome_2_FD_203712 | JGI IMG/M metagenome (GOLD analysis project Ga0307411, IMG submission 203712) | Maize rhizosphere microbial communities from greenhouse at UC Davis, California, United States - DK15-O-1 | ecosystem: Host-associated > Plants > Roots > Rhizosphere > Soil | place: USA...
GTAGCACGTCTCGTACCAGCTTGAGGTTGAGCGGGTTGTCCTCCACGATCAGGACCCGCGCCGAGCTCATGCGCTCAACACCTTCACGTTGCGCAGGGCCTCGATCAGGTCGTCCCGGCTCACCGGCTTGGTCAGGTAGCCGGCCGCACCAAGAGCGAGCCCGCGCGACTTCTCATCCAGGATCGAAACGATGATCACCGGCACATCTCGAGTGGTTTCGTCGCTGCGCAACGCATCGAGCACAGCCCAGCCATCGATGCCGGGCAGCCGAATGTCCAGCACTACGGCCACGGGCCGTCGACGGCGGATCTCCTCGAGGCCCTCGATTCCGTCCCGTGCGCGGACAACCTGCACGCCAGTGCCGACCAGGTAAGCCGTCAGCAGCTCCAGCGTTGCCCGGTCGTCATCAATGATCACTACCACGGATCGGCGGCCGTCCACATGCTCACCCTCGCGCGTTCTGACTTCGGCGACGGTCCGCTCGAATGGCATGCCCACGTGGAAGGCGCTGCCCACGCCGACCTCGGACTCGAGCCAGATTCGTCCACCCAGCAAGGTCATGATCTTGCGGCACAGCGTCAGTCCGAGCCCGGTCCCTTCCTCGCGCGGGGGACCGCGACGACCTTGCTGGAACGACTCGAAGATCGGTTCCCAGTCGTCTCGGGCGATGCCGGGACCGTTGTCGCGGACGGTGATCACCAGCTCGTTGCCGACCGGCTCAGCCGTAACGTCGACCCGCCCGCCGTCGGGGGCGAACTTGACCGCGTTGCTCAGCAGGTTCACCAGGACCTGACGCAGTCGCAGCTCGTCAGACTCAATCCGGTCGATGGTCTCCTCGATCGAGGAGTTGATTGTGATTCGGTGCCGGGCTGCCCGCTCGCGCACCATCGAGATCGCGTGCTCGATTGCCGCTGGCACCGAGACTGTGGAAATCTCGAGCTCCATTCGACCCGCTTCGACCTTCGATAGGTCGAGGATCTCGTTGAGCAGGGCGAGCAGGTGCTTGCCCGAGCTCAGGATGTCACGGAGGTACTCGTCCTGCCGGTCGTTCAGCTCGCCGAAGAGGCGTTCAAGCAGGACCTCCGAGAATCCGATCACCGCGTTCAGCGGTGTCCGCAGCTCGTGCGACATGCTGGCTAGGAAATCGGACTTGTGCTGGCTCATTACCTGCAGCTCGGCGCTCTTCTGCTCCAGCTCGCGGAACAGCTGGGCGTTGTAGACCGCCATCGCTGACTGGCTGGCAAAGGTCTCGAGGAACTCAGACGTCTCCTCGGAGAACTCTCCCGGCGTGCGACGGCGGACCACGAGAGCACCGATGATGTGACTATCGCGAAGTACCGGGACGGCGAGCACGGACCGCCAGCCGTCGTCGTACAGGACCTGGAGGTGGGGATCGAGGTCGACTGTGTCGAGGCTTGGGACGGCGATCGGGTGGCCTTCCCGCGCGGCCCGGCCGACCAAAGTGCCATCCAGCTCGATCCGGGTGGTGCGTAGTCGCTCTAGCAGCTCGGGACTGCTGGCGTACGCGCTGCGCACTGAGAAGCACCGCTCTTTCTCGACGTACTCCATGATCGAACCGCCGTCGCAGCCGGCGAAGCGAACCGCGTTCTTGATGATGTTGGACAGCACCTCGTCAAGCACCAGGCTGGATCCGACCATCTGGCCGACGTCGCTCAAGGCCTGCATCTGCTCGACCCGCCGAACCAGCTCCGCACCCCGGTCCTCCAGCGCCCTCATCAGGTGGACATTGTGGACCACGACGGCCGCCTGGGCGGCAAAGACCTCCAGCAACGCCGCCTCCCGGTCGTCGAAGGGGTCGACCTTGGTGCGGTACAGGGAAAGGCCGCCAACCACCTCGCCGTCGAGCAGCAACGGCGCCGACATCGAGCTTCGGATGCCGGCCGCCTTCTGTACGTCGCTGCGCGCGAATTCGGTGTCGGTGAGCACGTCGCTGACCTTCTGGACCCGGCGTTCCACAGCCGCCCGTCCGATCACCGTGCCACGGTTCACCTCCATCGGGAAGTCGGTCACGTTGCGGACGAACTCCTGCGATAGACCGACGGAGGACGCCAACCGGAAGATGCCACCTTCGATCAGGTACACCGCCGCGACCTGGGACCGGCAGAGCCGCCGAGCGCTTTCCACGACGGTGTCGAGCACCCCGTCGGGGTCCGAGGTCGACCGGCCGAGTGCGGTGAGGACCTCATTGGTGGCCCTGAACTGCTCTGTGACGTCGGCGTAGTCGCGCAGCAGCCTGCCGTGGTCCTCAGCGCTGGGCGTGTACGTGGACAAGGACACCTTCCCTGAGCGAGCGATGTCCGAAACAACCCCAAGCTCAGTTTCCTCGACCTGACCGCGAGAGCGCAAGGGACCCTGCTGCGCATACGGGATGAGCGGAGGAATCACGGTACCCAGAGAACTCGGCCGGCCTTTGTTGGGGTCCCGACCAGCCAGTCGAGCCAGAACGAGGTTCGGCCGGTGCTCAGGTGATTGCGTTCCGTAGAGGGCCGCCCCGAGCGCATGATGCACGCCGTATTTCTCACACGAGAACAAATATGACCTAGTCAAGGCATACAAAGGTTGTGGACGTTGTGCGCCTCTACTCGAAGCCTGAAGCTGAGCTTAAGAGATTGCTAAACTGCTAGTCAAAGCCACTTTTAGGCGGTGTTGAGATGCGGTCATAACACGAGCGTCGCAAATGACTTATTCGCCCGGTGCGCGATGGGATGGCTTGACGAATTTCATGAGAGTTTCAAGCGACGACTCAGGGCCAGGCCAATGCTGGCGGATTGGGTCCTCCCCCCGCCCGGCGCAGCACGTGTCTCAAAACCAAAGCCACAATAATCCCATCATCAAGCTGACCTGCGATCGGCACAAAGTCAGGCACCAGATCGATCGGCATTGCCAAATAGAGAATTAGACCGCCGCGCCAGAATTTACTGCCTCTTGGCATCATCGGGTCTCCTAGCAAGCGCTTGAAGAGTATCACGCAATCGGGAATGAACCCGGCCCATGCTCGAGCGTCTTGTTTCCTACCCACTAGATTTAGCGTTAGTACAAAGGCGACGTAAATTGTAACGACAATAGCGAGGCTTATTAGTAATAACTTGCCCGCCTGCATGGTCAAACAATAGCACAGTGTGCCGAATTTGAAATTATGAATAAACCGAGCTGCGAGGACTCAATGGGCAGGCCATAAGTGAGCGGACACCATCATCTTGACTTCCGTCGCCGACGCAGCCACCACTGATAAACAGCCCCTCTGGCTCCCAGCCGACTCGTAACCTGCCGGGCGGATTCCTTGGCAGGCTCTGACAATGATCGTTCGAGGTAGGTGAGCAGGAGCAGCAGACCAGAGATCGAGAGAAAGAGAGCTAGGGCAACCTTCAGGAACTCATCAATGTCGTTCATCGTCCGCCGTCTCATACTCGGGGAAGGGCTGACAGCCGAAGTTCGAGCGTAACAGCTCGCTATGGACACAGTAATACCGCTACGCGGACAAAGAGATAACGACTTAGTAAGGCTATTATTAAAACACAAGTACTATTTGGTGGAGCCTAAGGGGCCTCGAACCCCCGACCTTCTCGTTGCGAAGGTTGCGCCCCCGCGGCGGCCTGCCCGCTCGACGGGCAACTATCGGGTGCATTAAGTGCATCCCGATCATGGTCATGATGTCGGGGGCACAAATGGGGCACACGACCGCGTCGATACCTGGGCCGAGCTGTGCTGACCCATCGGGCGTTCGCGCGTACGTCAAACATAAGCTTTGATCACTGACTTGCCATGGCGAAGCCGCGGTGGTGGTGGTGTTGCACCAGGTGCTCGCAGACGGCCTGGGCGGACTTAATGTTCTGGCGGCTCTTGTCGATCCCGGTGCGCCACCCGCCAACGCGACTTTTCCAACGGCCAGGCCCGCGTTATCGAGTCTTGCTCTAGAGGTATGGCTGACTCGGCTGCGTGGGATGCGTCAGGGGGGATGACGTGGCGGTCGCTGCGCCAGTCGATGTTTGCCGGCGGAGGGTTTCGGCCGGCGCGCGCGACATCTTGCTCGCTCACACAGCGGTGTCCTGGTGGTTGGTTCCCGTGGACACGGAGGGTTCGTCGGAATGCTCTTGGGCTCAGTAAGCCAGCATGTCGCGTCTCACGCCAGCTGCACCGTGGTCGTGGTTCGTGACCAGCAGACAGCGTTGGAGCAAGGAGGAATAGTGCTGGCGGCGGACGAACCCGCAATCTAAGCCCGTAGCGCTGGATTTACCCTCAGATGGAAGGTGTGCAGGTATGGCGTGCAGCGATCAGTTCCGCCAAGGAGGTCCTGGTGAGCTAGCGCAAGAGTCGTGCCCCAAGTTCTCCTCCACATCGAGGCAGTGACGGCGAGGTTGCGCCCCAATTCGCCGCGGGACACCACACAGCAGGTCATTTGACCTGAGTTCTTCGACTTTCCAACGGTGAAATTCCAGAACGTAGTGACCGCCGGAGCGACGCAGAAGACCGACAACACTTTGAGTCTGCTTTTCACCTTTCACGGGCACAGAAATTATGTATGCCCGTTGCGCAGGGCTTGCTCGTGATTGTCCAGAGGCGTTCCTTCATATGCTGTCAATTGCGCAATCCGCGACGACTTTTGGTTGGACGTCAGCTGATCTTTGTGAACTTTCCGATCAGCGTGGCAGCGGCAAGCGATTCTCGTTGGGCCGCCTGTTTGAATTCCTGCAAGCCGGCACCATGCCGGACCCCGAGGCCGTCGGTGCGCAGGGCGTACAGAGTGAACTTGTAATCATGGATCCCAAACCGCGGGAAAGGCCCAATATAGGGCTTGATTTCATTGAATGCCGAAGTTCTGTCGCCAGACACAGCTTCTGGTAGCGAGCTGATCTTAGGACTGATATCGGCAATTAGCCAATGCACGTAATCTCTGGCGGTCGGATCGATGTCGACCAAAGTAAGCGCAAATGATCTTGTGCCCTCCGGTGCGTCCTCCCACTCCAACGAAGGTGAGACGTTCCCATGTAGCTCCCCATACTTTTGAGGCATCTCCTGACCATCGTCGAACGCCGACGACGTCAACCTGAACACGGGCAATATCTTGCTCCTTCCCTCCTCTATTCCTCAGCACGACTTGCTGTCAGCAGTCGCGATCGTCCCTGGTCTGCTCGATTAGGCCGCGGCTCACCAGAATGAGATCCGTTGGGGATATCGCGTCGCCTGGTAGCCATTGGAGCGACTCGCTGGCCAGCGGCCGCCCTCGCTGCCGCCAGCTACTCGTACGTTAGCTGCGACCGCGTTGAGGGATGGGACGTGTCCGATTCGCCGTAGAGCCGTCCGTTGAGCCGAGGGTGACATCATTCCGCGATTGCCTACCTATAAACGTTAGCGACCGCTATCCTCACCAGCAATCGTCGGCGGCATGAGAATCCTGTGTCCGTCGAAGCGGTGGAACTCCACTCCCAGGAGGCGACGTGACGCAGACCTCGACCGCGCCGCTGCAGGTGATGCCGGCGGCGTTCTTCGGCCACGGCAACCCGATGAACGCGCTCGAGGTCAACCGCTACACCGCGGCGTGGCGTGCGTTCGGGCAGTCGGTGCCCCGGCCTCGCGCCATCCTCGTGATCAGCGCACACTGGTACATCAACGCCACCGCGGTGACCGCGATGCCCCGGCCGCGGACCATCCACGACTTCTTCGGCTTCCCTGAGGCGCTGTTCGACGTCCAATACCCAGCCCCCGGGCTGCCTGAGCTGGCCGACGAGGTCAGCGACGTGGTCCATCCCACCTGGGTCGGCGCCGACGTCGACAGCTGGGGCATCGACCATGGCACCTGGTCGGTGCTCGTGCACGCCTTCCCCGATGCCTCAATCCCGGTCGTGCAGCTGTCGATCAACGCCAGCAAGAGCTTCGAGCACCACCTAGAGCTCGGCCGGAAGTTGGCGCCTCTGCGGGAGCGCGGAGTGCTGATCGTGGCGAGCGGCAACGTGGTGCACAACCTGCGCGGAATGGATTGGAGCCGTACCGATCACGGCTACGACTGGGCGCAACGGTTCGACCAGGACGCGAAGGAGCGCATGCTCACCGAGCCCACCGAGTTCACGACGCTCGACGCGCACGCCGACTACCGCAGCGCCGTCCCCACCCCCGACCACTTCATCCCGGCCCTGTATCTGGCCGGTCTCGCCGGCACCGCGGAGGGCGACTCCACGGAGGTGCTCGTCGACGGCTACGCCTACGGGTCGCTGTCCATGACCGCCTACACCCTCGGCCTGTCATGCTCCGCCACCGCCGCCGACGCCGGAGTCCCGCTGCCCCCGCCAGATACTCCGCCGGACGAATCCAACATCTGACCACGCCGTCAGAACGACGAGGTCCGGCCCGCACCTCAAGCCGACACGAATGATCGACTTGAGCGCGGCACCGGATTCGGCCTCAGCGGCAGCCTGGTTGATCTGGCGGCGATTGATATTGAAAAGAGTAAGATCCGCCAAAATCCGATGCTTGAGCGGATCGTAAAGTATATTGCTGGCGCGCCCCAGAATAGAAGGCCGAAACAGACGAACTCATGTTAAGCCACAGCGACAAGATCCTGGCACTGATTTGCAAAGAGTAGTAACGGTGAATTCGGGGTCGCTGTGAAGGCGAAGTAGCTGGCATTCGGCAGCATCTTGATTGACAGCCGGAGGGGGGCCGGAAAGGGTAATCCGCCCCGCCTCCATGCCACGGGGTCGTGGGTTCATCAGCGGCGCCCAACCCTCGGCCACTGCAGCGCTGATCTCTGGATCATGAGCCGTTCCATATCGGTGGGATTCGAGTACCAATTCCCCCAGCTCCACCCCTCGTTCGCCTGGTACTCGCGAAGAATCAGCGTTCAAGATTACCAGCCAGACGTGTCACCGTTCCGGATCGAGGTGGCGAAGCGAATCCCCGCGCTGGACCAGGCCGGGGTGCCCGCGGACTGGGCGGTACCGGTAGGAGATCGGGCTCGGATCCGCACCGAGGTGGGGCGGGAGTTCTTTCGCCGCCGAGCACGGCAGGCCACCAGCAGATGCTCGGGAGCTGGCGGCTGCAATCGCCAAGTATTCCCGACCGCAGACCCAGGCGGTCGCCGGGTCTGACCTCACGTTCTCGCCGGTGAAGAGTGTGTCGGCGTTGTGGGCGGTCGCCGATCGGGCGACGGCTGCAACGATTGAACGGGCCCATCGGGCCGCCCTCGGAGATGCGTTGCGGTTCATCGAGCAGCGGTGATCACTTGGTCACCCAGGAGTGGCATATTTGAGCCATCTCTCGATGAAAAAATGAATGGAAGAGTTGCAATCATCTGATCTTGGCGCGGTCGGCCTCCTCGACCGGCTGGGCCAGTGGGGAGTGCCGGTGCCGCATGACATCAGCGTCACCGGATGCGATAACGTCTCCGTCTCCCGGCTCGCCTCACCCAAGCTCTCAACGGTGAATTCCCGCGTCCAAATGGGCCGGGCACGCGTCGACCTTCTCCTCAGTAGCGCGCGGCGGATGGGCCGACGTCCAATCCGTCCGGGAGATGCCAATAGAGCTGGTCATGGGAGAGCCCATACGACTTGCCGGACTAAAAGAGCGCCGGCGGGAATCCCAGTCGGTGGAGCCCTCTTTGATCTCTAGCTTCCAGGCACGACGTCTGGAACAAAGAAGGAAGGAACATTGATGCTGGGCAATCGAAAAAGATTGACATGCCTTGCCTCCGTCCTGGCGGTGGCCGCCCTGGCAGTCAGTGGCTGCACCGCGCCGAACACCGGTTCAACCACAGGTAACGCTCCGGCGACGAACCCCGCTGACGTCCCCGCCAAGCCATCGGCGCCAGTGACGTTGCACATTCTCGATGTTGCTGGAAATCAGAAGCTCACCGGACCCATGGTGGACGCCTTTATTAAAGACAACCCAGACGTCATCTCCGCGGTCACCTGGGAGAGCGCTGGTGCACCGGATCTGGTGGGAACGATCAAGCCTCAGGTGGACAGCGGCAGACTTTCGGTCGACCTCGTGATGACCGGAACAGACGGCTTGTCGGCCGGAATCAGTCAGAACTTGTGGATTCCTCTGATCAAGGATTATGGCGATCGGCTGTCCAACCAGAAGAACTACCTTGAACCCGCAGCGAAAATGCAGGAGCTCGCCGAAGGGTTCGGTCCGGTAACGACGTATTACCCTTCTGGTCCGCTCATCCAGTACGACCCCAAGGTCGTTACCGAGGTGCCCAAGACTCCTCAGGAATTGCTCGCCTGGGCACAAGCGCATCCGGGCAAGTTCGGATACGCGCGTCCTGCGAACTCCGGACCCGGTCGAACCTTCCTGCAAGGCTTGCCGTACATGCTGGGCGACAAGGACCCGAGTGACCCCGAGAAGGGCTGGGACAAAACTTGGGCCTACCTGAAGAAGCTGGGCGAGACCATCGACACCTATCCGACGGGCACCGGTCAAGTCATTTCCAACATGGCCGACGGAAGCTGGTCCATGATTCCAACCACCACCGGCTGGGATATCGAGCCCCGCGCTACCGCCAAAGAACCGGCCACCATCGAAGCCGCTCCCTTCACAAAGTTCACCTGGGTGACCGATGCACACTATGCGGTTGTTCCCAAGGGTCAGTCCGCGGACAAGTTATCGGCAATCTTGCTGCTCCTGCAAGCCATGCTGACCCCAGAACTCAACGCCATGGCCTACGACAACGGATATTTCTATCCCGGCCCGGCGGTTCAGGGAGCCACCCTAGACAAGGCACCGCAGGCGAGCCAAGACGTGATCAAGAAGTACGGCCGGGACTGGTACGACGAGCTGATCGAGAAGATGCCGAAGGCAGCACCGCTCAAGCCTGCCGAACTGGTAATGGCCTTCGACATCTGGGACCGCGAAGTTGGGACCGGAAAGTTCAAGGAGTAGACCTATGTCCTTGTCGGCTAGCGCGTTTGAATCCCTTGAGATGAAGGACGTCGGCCGGAGGTTCGGCGGTCGCGACGCGTTGGTGGACCTAAACCTGACGATCCGGGCGGGCGAATTCATCGCATTGCTCGGACCGTCTGGTTGCGGTAAGTCCACGGCGCTGAACTGCCTTGCCGGTCTGATTCCTCTCACGCACGGGGAAATCCTGATCGATGGAAAGCGGATCGACCTCTTGCCCTCCGAAAAGCGAGACTTCGGCATGGTTTTCCAGAATTACGCCCTTTTCCCGCACCTTACGGTCGAGAGGAACATTGCTTTCGGCCTCCAGATGCGCAACCTGCCTAAGGCTGAGATCGTTCGCCGGGTGGCTGAAGGGCTGGCGCTGGTCAAGCTGGAGGAGCACGCCAAGAAGCTTCCAGGCCAGCTGTCCGGTGGCCAGCAGCAGCGAGTTGCCATAGCGCGCGCCGTGGTACTCGAACCACGGCTGGTCCTGATGGACGAGCCACTGTCGAACCTCGACGCGAAGCTCCGGCTGGAAATGCGGGCCGAGATCCGCCGCCTCCACCAGTCGCTTGGGCTGACAACCGTCTACGTAACGCACGACCAGGAGGAGGCACTCTCACTCGCCGACCGCCTGGTAGTGCTCCGTGAGGGCCGCGTCCAGCAAATAGGCACACCAGAAGAGCTGCACAAAAACCCGGTCAACTGGCACGTCGCCGACTTCATGGGGTACCGCAATCTGATCGACGTCGAGGTCGAGTCGGTCTCTGGAAAGTTGGCGCGCGTCACAGGGGGAGGCCTGTCCCTCGACGCCACATTGGCGCAGCCCGCCGTTCCAGGCGACACCGTACGACTCGCGATTCGGCCGTCGGACCTCCTCGTCGCTTCGACCGCGACCTCGACCGACGGGCACAACACCTTCGATGCTCTCGTCAACGTCGTCGAGTATCACGGACGTGAATTCGCCCTCGGGGTCACAACAACGATGGGTCAGAACCTCTTCGTGCAGGCCGAGGTTGCGCCCTTGCCTGGCGAGAAAGTGACCCTCTCCGTGGATTCGGCGCGGGCGCTCCTCTACCACAGCGATCTCGACGCGATGTCGAGCGAGCAGCGTGAACTGGCGGAGGTGCGGGGATGACAGTGGCAACCGTTACCTCGTCCCGGGCCAAGAGTTCGGCCAGCCTCAGCCACCGGCTGGCCGAGCGTGGCATAAGCACTAGGCTGCTTCTACTGGTGCCGGCTGTAGTGTTCGCGCTCGGCTTGTTCGTCTACCCGTTCCTCTATGGACTGGGGTTGACGTTCCAGCCGCTCCCAGCCACCCAGGCCCAATGGGGGGGTGGCCTGTTCGCCAACTATGTCGCCTTCTTCAAGGACGCATTCACTTTCGACTCGGTCTGGATCACGATGCGGCTGGCACTTCCAGTGGCGCTATTCAATGTGTTGATCTCCGTTCCAATCGCGTTCAAGCTGCGCAATAGGTTCCGGGGGAAGCGAACTCTGCAGGCACTCCTTGTGCTGCCCATCACACTCGGCACCGTGCTGACGGCACAGGGCCTATTGATCTTCGCCGGCCGTCAGGGCTGGTTGAACCGTTTTCTGATCGAAACCGGGATCATCGATCAACCACTGCAGCTGGTGAACAACTACTTGGGTGTGATGTTTTCGCTGATAATCTCGGGCTTCCCCTTCGCCTACCTGCTGATCTCGTCGTACCTTTCCGGGATCGACCCGTCCCTAGAGGCAGCAGCCAGAACGCTCGGGGCCAACTGGAAGCAACGCTTTCTCAGAGTCACCTTGCCGCTGCTCGCCCCAGGTCTTGCCACTACCTTCATCCTCACCTTCGTGCTCGCCTTCAGCGTGTTTCCTTCGGCCAGGCTCGTCGGCGACGCATCCGGCGAGACCAGGGTGTTAGCACTGATGGCATATCGATCATTTGCCGAGCAACTGGACTACGCCATGGCGTCCACCATCGCGATCATGATGGGAGTGGTGGAGCTGATCGTCATCGCGGTCGTCTTCCTGGGCCGCTCATTCCTTTACAAGGGCTCCACGGGGGGCAAGGGCTGATGTCCAACGCAACACTGACACGACCTACTGTGGTCACAGGCCCATCCAAAACCGCCAAGCCTGGCAGCCGGTTGCCGCCAGGTGAAAAATCGCTGGTTGCCTCACCCGGGACGTGGTTCGTCTGGGCGGGAATCGCGGCATTCTTCATTTTCCTCTTCGGGATCGTTCTCAGCGTTCTGGTCGACTCTCTCGGCAGACCGTGGTTCAACACCTGGCTGCCGGAGAACTTCACCACCGCCTGGTATCAGCAGGCATGGACCCGATTCAATCTGACCCACATCATGGGAGTGACACTCCTCGTGGCCTTCTCAGTGATCATCATCTCGGTGGTAATCGGTGTCCCCGCCTCCTACGTGCTGGCTCGCAGCAGCTTCCCCGGCAAGAACATCGTCACGCTTTTGTTCCTGCTGCCGATCCTTATCCCTCCCATCACGTACGGCATTCCGTTGGCCACTGTCATGTACAACTTCGGGCTGGGCAGAACCATCCTCGCCGTTATCCTGGTCAACCTGGTGCCATCTGTTCCGTTCGTGATCATCACCATGACGCCGTTCATCGAGCAGATCAACCCAGCGATCGAGAACGCGGCCCGGATGTGCGGCGCGAACACGCGGCGAGTGTTTACCAAGATTCTGGCTCCGTTGCTCATACCGGGCATCCTGGCCGCGAGCATCCTCGTCCTGGTGCGCACTGTCGGGATGTTCGACCTGACATTCCTGGTATCGGGTCCCAACTCCGACACTCTCGTGGTGGCGATTTACCGCGCCATGACCGCTGCCGGTGGGGGCGAATCACGACAGCTGATCTCCGCAATGGGCGTGCTGTACACGGCCTTGATGCTCCTCATCCTGATCATCGCGCTGCGTTTCATCAATCCCACCCAGCTGGTCGCGCAAGTCAAAGAGGCACGTGAGGACTAAGCCGGTCCACGACACTCGAGGAAGCGGAGGAGTACATCAGTCAACTCCTCGGGCGCTTCCTCAGGGATGAAGTGCCCGCCGGGAACGCGGACGGCACGAAGGTTGAGAGTCCACCGGCTTCACGGTGCTGGTCTTCTGCCAGCTGTTCAACTGCTTCAACGCCCGCTCCGAAACCACAAGCGCGTTCTCACTCCGCGGCTCACCGGCACGATTGCAGTAACCAACGCCGGGCAGGGCCGCTCC
>Ga0307411_10000728_pt1 | contig 12123 bp, 13 predicted proteins | sample DK1Ometagenome_2_FD_203712 | JGI IMG/M metagenome (GOLD analysis project Ga0307411, IMG submission 203712) | Maize rhizosphere microbial communities from greenhouse at UC Davis, California, United States - DK15-O-1 | ecosystem: Host-associated > Plants > Roots > Rhizosphere > Soil | place: USA...
GTGGGACAGGGAAACTACTACGAACAAACCACTTACACCAAAACCCGCAAATCTTTTCCTGCTACCCCCGTGGGGACACCGGAAACCACTGAAAACATTAGGGTTGCGGGATTCCGGAGGACGAACAACGTGTTTTTCCAAAAACCTCTTTTCAGAGAATGACGGTCTCACCCTAGCACTTCCGAACCACATCGGCCGGAAACGGCTGGTTGAGATGTCAAAAAGTGTCCCGGGAAAGCTGCCAGGCCGAGAATTATGACTCGATCACAACTGTGTGCCAAAACCGGATTTCCTGCGAAATCGGTCACAAATGAAAGGTGTGAACTTTCCTAAAAGTAAAGGCTGCCCGTTTATTTCGGGCAGCCTGGTGATAAAAATTCCTGGTCCTAATCTATCCCTGAATGATCTTTGTATTCTTGGGCGGCTTGATCGCGAAGGCGTCCGGCTTTACGGTTGCGTTGCGTTCGATGCCTGTGAGCTGGATAGTGGTCGAATCGTTGTTCTTTTCGACAACCTTCGCCTGCACGGGCATTCCGTCCTTATCAACCCAGAGATCCGCGGATTTATATGAAGTGCCCGATTTGGGCTTCAGCAGCAGGTGCCAGGTTTTAACCGAGCCGTTGACGGTTTCCTCGCCTTGATACGTCACGTCGTAATTGGCCTTGAGTTGAGCCCGGCTCATACTCATAAACGCTAATGCTCCACCTGCTCCAGCATTCCCTTTTGCGTTATCCACCTTCCCGACGATCGCCTGGCCTAGACGTGGGCGATACAGAATATACTCCCCACCGCCGACCGCGAGATGCTCGACCATAGGTTTTGCCCAATCGATCCTTACGCGGATCTGCTCTTTACTAGCGGCTGGCAGGTACTGGACGGAACCTTCGGACACGTCATACTCATCAAGCTGAGAGTTATGTTTGCTCATCTTGATGTTCGACTTCAGCGATTTCATACCCTTATTGTTCGTGTCCATCCGGTCCAGGATCTCGCGCAGGATCCCCTGAGCGGACGCAGCCGTCGACGAAAATGCTGAAATGGCGATAGCAAATGCCGCGAAAGTTAATACTCGTTTAATTCCTGTCATAAATACCTCAATAACTCGGTAGATTCAGCGAATATCCACCTCGTAAACTGTCTCGCCCCTATTGTTCCTTTTCTCCCGCCAATCGACAACAACAGCGTCGGGGTCACCGCTCAGATCTCTTACGCGCTGTTGGAGGATGTTTTTCTCGGGCGAGAAATCAGAAGCTTGGACGATAAGACGTGACGTTTGGGTTGCAAGGCGATCCCGCCTCTCGAACCACGTCTTGGGCGTTAAAAAAATAAAAGCGATGATAAGCAGGCAGAAGATCACGTAAACCGACGTTTCCCGGCTGTATTCCCAAAGCACGAATTTTCGCAGCAAACTCATCGCCTCTGACCAAAACAACGACTCGCTATCCACCGGATTACGACAGGGCGACCTGCTCTCCGGTCTTAGAATAGCCACGCCCTTCAGGGCGTGGGCGAGGGCTGTCCTCAATTCCAGGGCGTTTTAACGCCCTTACCGATCTGTAAGCCCGTTAAAACGGGCTGCGCTCAAATTTTCGTGCGATAACCCACGCTGTGAACGGCGTGGGTTATGCGAAGCCGGAAACCAGATACGCACTTGATTATCCGAATGAGTTACTAGTCCTCAACCACATGGCCGTCACGCATGCGTATTATACGCGAACAGACGGCCGCCGCTTCCGGATTATGCGTGATCATAATGATCGTCTGATTGTACTTCTCGTTCAGTTCGCGAAACATTTCGAGGACGATCTCGGAATTTTCGGTGTCAAGATTGCCGGTGGGCTCGTCCGCCAAAATGATCGCGGGGCGGTTGATCACGGCTCGGGCGAGAGCCACACGCTGCTGCTCGCCGCCGGAAAGTTCGAGCGGCTTGTGGTGCATCTTGTCTTCGAGCTTCAAGAGGCGTAGCACTTCCCGCCGGTTCTCGCCGCTGCCGCCGCCGTTGCCGGTATGGATCTTCTCGGCGAGTTTCAGGTTCCCTTCGGCGGTAAGCGTGGGGAAAAGGTTAAACCTCTGGAAGACGAAACCGATCTTCCGGCGGCGGATGTCAGTCCGCTGAGCGTCGGAAACCTTTGCGAGGTCCTCACCGTCAATGATGATCGAGCCAGTGGTCGGCGAAAGCAAGCCGCCGAGCAGATGCAGCAGGGTTGATTTCCCGCACCCGGACGGGCCCATGATCGCGACGAACTCGCCTTCGGCGATATCGAACGAAACGCCCCGCAGTGCCGGAACGTCCAGTTTGCCGATCTTATATGATTTGGCGAGATCTTGGGCTCTTAAAATTGTATTCATCAAATCAAGTTACTACGCGGGTGTGCGAGCCGTCGGAACCGCCCGCGGAAACGGTCGAGTTCGACAACTCACTCGCAAGCTCGTTCACACTCGCGTTTCCGCCCGGACGATTATTGAAACCGGGTACCAATCGAGGGGTTCGGTGCCGGTGTTTTTTGTGCCGTCACCAATTGCAGCTTTTTATCCAGATCGACCTCTTCCAAATCCCAGGTGTTTTGCAGCACGAACGCGGTGGCCGGGTACGTCTTCCCGATCGTCACGGCCTCCGGCGTCTGATAGGTCAGCCGCATCGAATATTTTTCCTGCGGGCGGGTAACGAGTATCTGCAGCGGAAGGCGTGCGTAGTCGCCGGTGTCCGTAAGCTTCCCTTCGCGCCCGTACGTGATGTCCGATTCGATCTCGCCCTTAGCGTCGAAGATCTGTTGGCGTGCGAGACGGATTCCGCCTACGCGATCGAACCAGAACCGCCGCATTATCTTCAATTGGCCGCCGTCGCCGCGTTGGAACTCGTCCAAAAGGTAATAACCGCGGGTTACGCTTCTGATCGGAGATTTCTTTTTCTGGGTTTCGTCGTCCTCGATCTGGTAAGTGGTGCTTTGGGCGTATATATACTTTTCTTCGACGGGCCTTACAAGCATGGCGTCCGTAAAATGCTGCGGCCGCAGATTCGCGAAAGCGTTTACGTTCTGCTTGAGCTCGCCCGACATTTCCCCGTTCGAAGCACTCAGATCCTGCTGCAGCTTAGAGTAATCAGCGTTGTTCGTGCCCATCACGAACTTTTTATACTTACCGCTGCCACCGTCCTGCAAAATAGCGACGCGGAACTTTTCGCCGTCGGAGGTCATCTGCGCCACGTCCGACTTGATCACCGGGACCTGCACCTTCAGGTAAATACTGGCCGGGCGCTGAACGACTACCTCGCCATCAGCCGAACGGTAAACTTCCTTTGACCCGAACTGAGCGAACGAATTGTCCTCAAATTTGAGGTCCATCTTCGCACGCATTGAAGTGACGCGGGCGAACCGGTTCACCTCGTTGACCAGCTCCGCCTGAGTGGCATCCTCGGTCGAAAGCAACGTCGGGGCGCTACTCTCCTTCTTCACGACATTACATCCCGAAGCGAGCAGAACAGCCGAGACGAGAACAAAAATGTATGATCTTAGATAATCGCTGTTGAAAAACATCCTCGTTTTCTGATGACCTAGCTTCCCGCCTTGTTGTATTCCAAAATCCCCTTGTTTATTCGCGAAACCGCGTATTAAACCGAAGATAATAGCACGTAAGGGCGGCGCTAACCTAGCTCATAAAAAGACGTCGGCCGCGGCCGGTTTTTGCCCCGCCGCGGCCGATCAAGGGTTAATTAACGGCTTACGAGGAGAAAACGCCGGAGCCTCGGGTGAAATAATCCTGCATCGTGTAGGCGAACATTATCGCCAGCCAGAACAAGCTCGCGACCACGGAAAGCCAGATGAGCCGCGGGCTCCAGTAAACGTGCATGAAGAACAGCATCACGCAGGTCATCTTGGTGAACGCGATAAGGAGAGCGAGAAGCGTGTTGGCACCCGGGAAGATGCTGTCCAGGTCCCAAAAGGACGAAAAATACGTGAATATCGTCCCGGCGACAAGTATCGCAAAAACGCCGAAATAACCGGGATAGCCAATATGCCCTTCGTTGTGATTATCAGCCATATTCTTTTAAGAATGCAGGAAATGCCGCCCGAGCAAATAAAGGAGCGGGAACAAAAAGATCCAAACTATGTCGACGAAATGCCAGTACAGGCCCGACATTTCGACCGGGGCGTAATAATCGGAGCTGAAAGTTCCGCGGAACGCCGCCCACAAAAGCCAAACCATGACGCCCAGCCCGATGATCATGTGCAGGGCGTGGAGCCCCGTCATTACGAAATAGATGTAAAAGAAGATGCGAATCTTGTCACGGTATTTATTTGGATCAAAGGCACCGTTTGAAAAATAGCCAATCCGTTCCGACTGGGTGAGATACGCCTTCCCGGAGGTTTTCTCTTTCTCGATCGCGTAATCGAACACGTGGCTTCCGTAATTCCACTGAAATTCGCCTTTCGGGTTCGGATGAATCTCGTGCGTCGCTGATTCGGCCGCCGACGTTCTGGTTTCCACCAGCGGCAGTACGAACGCGGCATCTTTGGCCGGGGACGTCTCCGCCGTGTGTTCTGACGCTCCGGTATCTTTAATTCGCTTGTTCCAACCGGTTACGGGGATCAATCCGTTATTGTACTTGTCGGTGTACTCGATGAGTTTCACGCCCAAAAACGTCGCCCCGAAAATCATCGTAAGCACGATCATCAGCACCTGCATGTTTCGGTTGCCTCGCTGGGCGTAGAAAACAGTAAGCGCCATCGTCAGGCTGCTGACAATAAGCACGAGGGTGTTCAGGCCGCCCCAGAACGGATCGAGGTGATTGCTCCCCTCGGCGAAAGCGAGGGGGAAGCGTGAACGAAACACCAGATAGGCCGAGAAGAGCCCGCCAAAGAACATTATCTCCTGCACGAGGAACATCCACATCCCGATCGAGACGCTCTCCTCCTGCTGCTTCATGTCCTCGAACTGGTGCTGCAAGCCCGGTGCGTGGTAATGAAATTCTTCGTGTGTGCCTTCGTGTGACGCCATATTCTTTATTTGCGATTTGCGACTTTCGGATTTGCGATTCTTCGTCGATCGGACTGACCCTTACCGATCGCAAATCGCCCTTCGCAAATCGAAAATCAACTAACCGTTGTTACCGACTCCCTCCGGCGGGCCTCGTCCAAATCCAATCCGCTCTCTTCGCCAAACTCGTAAGCTTCCCATGTGACGACGGGCATCTTCTCGAAATTCTCCGTCGGCGGGGGCGAACTCGTTCTCCACTCAAGCCCCGGGAGCATCCACGGATTATCCGGTGCCTTCTTCCCATAGAAGAGCGAATGGACGAGATAGATCAAAGGCATGATGAATCCGACAGCGAGCACCGACGCCCCCGCGGTGGAGAAGATATTCAGCACCTGCAGTTCGGCGGGGTACGACGCGTAACGCCGCGGCATTCCTTGATAACCCAAAATGAACTGCGGGAAGAACGTCAGATTGAAGCCGATGAACACAAGCATCGCGGACACTTTGCCCCAGAATTCGGAATACATCCGGCCCGTCATCTTCGGCCACCAGTAATGGAGGCCGCCGAGGTAAGCGATCACCTGCCCGCCCACCATTACATAGTGGAAGTGGGCGACGACGAAATAGGTATCGGTGAGATGGACGACGAGGCCCAGCGAGCCGAGAAAGAGGCCTGTAAGGCCACCGATAAGAAAAAGCCCCATGAACCCGAGCCCGTAGAGCATCGGCGTGTCGTATGAGATCGAGCCCTTGTATAGCGTCGCGCTCCAGTTGAACATCTTGATCGCCGACGGAATAGCCACGACCATCGTCAGGAACGAAAAGACCATCCCCGCGTAGATCGACTGGCCGCTGACGAACATGTGGTGGCCCCAGACGAGAAACCCGAAAACGGCGATCGCGATCGACGAGAACGCGATGAACTCATAGCCAAATATCTTTTTTCTCGAAAAATTGGAGATAAGTTCGCTGACGACACCCATGCCGGGCAGCACCATGATGTAGACGGCCGGATGCGAATAGAACCAGAACATGTGCTGGAACAAAATCGGATCACCGCCGATCGCAGGGTCGAAAATTCCGACCTGCACGGTACGCTCGATCGCGAGCAGGAGCACCGTGATCGCGATAACCGGTGTACCGAGGATCATCACCAGGCTGGTCGCGTACTGCGCCCAAACGAAAAGCGGCAGACGGAACCACGTCATCCCCGGCGCACGCATCGTGTGCACAGTGACGATGAAGTTCAGGCCCGTCAGGATCGAAGAAAACCCGTTGATGAAAATGCCAAGGCCGACCGCCATGACATAGGAATTGGAAAACGTCGTACTGTAAGGCGTGTAAAAGGTCCAACCCGTATCGACACCGCCCTGCAGGAGGGCATAGACGGTGAGGGCTCCGCCGATCCAGTAAATATAAAGGCTTAAAAGATTGATCCTCGGCAGCGCGAGGTCCTTCGCCCCGATCATGATGGGGAGGAGAAAATTTCCCAAAACCGCCGGTATCGACGGGATCAGGAAGAAAAAGATCATCAATATGCCGTGCTGCGTGAAGACCTTGTTGTACGTCGCGGACGTTAGGAGATCGGTATCCGGCGTAAGCAGTTCGAGCCTGATCGTCGCGGCGTAAAGCCCGCCCGCCATAAAAAACAGCGAGATCGTGATCAGATACATGATCGCGATGCGCTTGTGATCTTTGGTGAGCAGCCACGATTTCAGCGTAAAACCGTTGCTGAGATAATTCGTTTTGGTTGGCCCGGTGAGATCCGCCGATCCTATTGCATCAACGTTTTGCATAACTTTAAGTCGCTACTGATTGTTCCTGCCCGGCTCCGGCCGCGTGGCCGGGGCGTTGGGGTTACTGCCCTGTGTATTTGAATTTCCGCGATCCGCCCGGGGTGCCACGGTCGAGTTCGTGTTCGTCGAAGTACCCTGCATCGTGGACGAACCGGTCGTGCCTGTGCCTGTCGGTGCGGCCCCGGTAACGCCGCTGAGTGATTTGATGTAAGCCACGAGCGAGACGAGCTGCTCCTCCGTCACCTGGCCTTTGAAGGTGGGCATGATCGGCTGATACCCCTCGACTATTTGCGAGCTGGGATTCAGGATCGAGTTTCGGATATATGCGTCGTCCGCGATGACGGTTTGCCCGCCCACTAGTCTGACCTCTTTATTATAGATACCTTCCAGTTTCGCACCGCGCTGGTCGGCACCGCCGGCGTGGCACGACGCGCAGCCCAGTTTGTTCTCGAAAAGGTCCTGCCCCTGCTGAACGGGCGTTCCGCCGGATTCGTTCCCGGCGAGCCAATTGTCAAAATCGCGCTGCTCCATCACGTAGATCCACCCACCCATCCCCGAGTGGTTGAGCCCGCAATACTCCGCGCAGAAAAGATGATATTTTCCAGGCTTAGTGGCCTCGAACCAAAGGTACGTATAACGCCCCGGCACTACGTCCGCTTTTGTGCGAAAGGCGGGGATCGAGAAATCGTGCAGCACATCTTCCGTGGTCATCGTCAGCTTAACTTTGCGGCCGACGGGGACGTGGAGTTCGTTTATCTCTCGCTGGCCTGTGCTGTGCTGCAGTTTCCACATCCACTGTTTACCGACGACGTAAACTTCCATACCGTCTTCCGGCATGCGGTATTGGTTATAGTAAACATAGGCCCCGCCGAGGAAGATGGTCATCGAAATGACGAACGGGATGATCGACCAAACGGTTTCGAGCACGATCGAACCGTGCATTTCGTCGGGCGTGGCGAACTTTTCCTTTTCACGGTATCTGACCATGAAAAAAAATATCGCCGCGACGATCGGGATCGTAAACGCCACACTAATCAGGATCAAGTAAAAGTAGAGAGCGTCCACCTGCCAAGCGAAGCTTGAAGCCGCTTCAGGAAATAATGGTACCCACGAACTCGTTTGCATAATCTCTCTAGTCGAATAGTGAATAACGAATAATTAAAGATTAATAAATCTGCGTCATTCGCTTTCAGTTAATAGTTATTCGCTATTCACCCTCTTGTTCCTTCGCCAGAACACGAAGCCCATCAGGCCCATGCCGAGAACCGTCGCGACCGCGGTCATTCGCAGAGCGCTTAGAATCTGGAAGCCGTATTTCCCGGTTGACGGATCGTAATGGAAACAATAAAGCATCAATTCGTCAGCGACGCTTCCGACCTTGCTCTCGGCCGATTCGATGATCCCGAATTTTAGGTCCTTGGGGGAGTAATCGATGCCGTAGAAATAACGCGATAATTTGCCCTCGGGGGTCGCGATCATGATCGCGCTGCCGTGGGCGAACTGGCTGCTTTTTTCGTCCCACTCGTATCCGAATCCCGCTGCCTTGGTTATCGCGTCGATCGAACCCTGACTGCCCGTGAGGAAGTGCCAGCCATTCTCGGTTCCCGGACGGCCGTAGCGGCCCATGTATGACGCCTTTTTGTTTTTGGCGAGCTCGGGCTTGTCATTCTCTCTTGCGTCGAAGCTGACCGCGATCACGTCAAATTCCTTGCCCGCGTCGAACGAAACGCCCTTAAGCGAACCGGTCAGCCCGTTCAGCACCTGATTGCACAGCATCGGGCATTCGTAATAAACAAGCGCGATGATGACGGGCCGGCCCTTGCCGAAATAATCTCCGAGCTTTACGATTCGGCCGTTCTCATCCTTGAATTCCGCATCGAGAGGCAATGCTTCACCGAGACGCTGCTCGATCCCGACCTTCTTGAGCGGCTCGGGAATACCGTTGGCCGTCCCTTGGGACGGATCGTAATATTTCGGCGAATAAAGCGGTGAATTGTAATGTTCGCTCTTTTGCGAATAGACGAAGACCGAACAGATCGAAAGAACCGCCGCAAACGCGATCAAACTGCAGATCCTTGAGGTTGTTCTTTTAATGTTCATTTTACGGCCCCTCAGCGACGTCGGTCCGTTGCTGCCCTACCGGAACTGGCGTCCGAGAATCTCAGCTTCGAATCGATGTAGGCCTTTTCCGCCTCGGCTCCGGCTCGTGCTTTAAGATTTCTCTCGAGCAACTTTTTCTTCGCTTCCTCTAGCGGGAGAGCAGATACGGCCCCGGTTGCTTTGTCAACCATTCCCTTTTCCCAGATCATCCGGTACTGCTTCTCCAGTTCCCGCCACTCCGATTGAGGTGCCATCAATTCCAGATTGACACGTCCGTTCGGCCCATCCACCCCAAAGCCCGGAGCGGCCTGGAGCCGGGGTTCTTTCGGAAGATTTTCGAAGTCGCTCATCCGCATCGGGTTATTGGACATTTTGTCGGTTTTAGCCTGGTCCTCAAACACGCCGAGCAGCGCCCACATCAGCCCGAACGTCACGACGATCAGGATCAACAACCCGACCCCAAAATAGACGATCCCGCGGAAGCCGATGACATTCTGTTCATACGGCTTGTCGAAATCAACGAACGTCTTTTCGTGTTTAGCTGAACTCATATAGAAAGTTCCAAGTTAACTGTTCCGGGTTCAATGTTGACGTTTCAGTCCGCCTGAAACCCCAAACGTTGAACAAGATCAGTGTCCGTGTCCGTGCTCGATCGCGTTCTCGAGGAACGGATCCATAACCGGCACCAGCGGCCGCTTCATCAATTCACCAAAGAAATACCAAAGCCAGATCCCGCCGACGGCGACTGGCCCGGCAATATCCAGCCAGCTAAAGCTCAGCGACAAGGGCAGGCTCTCACCGTGGGTCGCGATCCGCGGATTCGGGCTGATCAGAAAGAACATGTCCACCAGCCGCATCACCAGGATGAACATCGAAATGAATCCGATCATTCTGATGTTCTTTTTCCAGTCCTGCTTGAAAAGATAAACAAACGGAAAAGCGAAGTGGAACAAAACCAGTGCGACGCCGACAAAGAACCAACCGGGCGTCATTCGGGCCAGATACCAGGTCGTTTCCTCCGGGATATTACCCGAATAGATGATCAGCAGCTGCGAAAAATTGAAATAGGCCCAGACCATCACGAAAGCGAGGATCAGCTTACCGATGTCGTGCAGGTGGCGACGGCCAAGCACGCGATTCATTGGAGCAATGCCGCCAACGACCGCGAAGATCAATATAGAAAAACAAAGCGTGCTAAGCGCCCAACCGGCGACGAAGAGCAGCCCCCATATGGTCGAGAACCAGTGCGGATCGAGCGACATCACCCAGTCGACGGTCGCGAAGGTGATAACGATCACGTATACGACCATCGTCGGTCCGGAAAACTTTGTGGCCAGGCCGAGCCATTTGGCCGCCTCTTCGTGATCCGCGGATTTATCCTGACGGGCCGACCAGTCGTTGAGCAGATACACCATGACGCCGAAAATAATGAAATAGATCACCCCGCGAATTATCCACATCGTCGGCGTCTGGAACACACCTCGCTGGAGTACCGTGAAATCATCGGCCGGCAGATGGGTCCATTCGTAAAGGCTCGAAACACCTATCGCGAGCGGCAGCCAAAGGATGAATACGAGAGGCAGCACCCGCGACGCCGCTTCGACGATCCGGCGGATAACGACCCCCCAGGCTCCGCCCGTGAGGTACTGAAGCATCGTGACGCCTATTCCGCCGAACGTAATCCCGCCCCAGAAAATAAATCCAAGAAGCCACGAACGGAGTCCCTGCTCGACGTTGAAATATGTACCCGCCGCCCAGGCGATCAAGGCGATGCCGCCCACGCCGAGGGCGAGCGTGCGGTAACGGTTCAGCTCGGCCGGCGCGTTGTAATTTTCAGCCATTAACGGGCACCTCCGTGGTTCGTCGCGGACGGTGCTGACGGCGGTAGCGCTGTGTTCGAGTTCACTCTCATCGTTTCTGCCGGGTCCTGACTAACTTGTAATGCTCTGATGTACGCCACGATCGCCCATCGATCCGCCGCCGGAATCTGCGCCCCATAAGGGTTCATTTTCCCCCAACCGTTGCTGATCACATCGAAGAAGTGCCCGACGGGCGCATTCCGCAGGCGATCGTCGTGATAGGTCGGCGGCGGTGAAAATCCGCGCCTGACGATCATGCCGTCCCCCATCCCCACCGGGCCGTGGCACACGATGCAGTAGATGTTGAAGCGGTCCTGCCCCCGTTCGACCAGTTCCTTGGTCACGGGTATGGGGAATTCATCGATCGCGTTCGGGAAGCTTGATACCAGCGTATTTCCGGTTGCATCGGTGGTCGTCTGGACCTGAGCGTTCGGGTTCGGATTGTCGATCTTGCCCGTGTAGAAGGCTTTGTTCTCCTTCAGCAATCCGCGGGCGACCGTACCTTCCGGCAGTTCCCGCATCGCCTTTCCGTCCTTAAAGAAGTCGCTCTTCTTAAGCGTCTTGTACCGCGGCTGGTCCTGCATATCCGACCGCACGCCGCAACCCGCCGCGAGAAGGCAGAACGCGGTAAGCAGAAGGCAGTAAATTTCTCTATTGCCGACTTTGGACCGGGGATTTTCGACCTGGGACCTATTCATCGACATCGAATACCTCCTGCGGGTTGAGGCCTTGTAGAAACGCTCTTGTTTCGTCGTAATCGTATTTGTCATCGGCCGATTCGATCAGCAGAAAGAACTTTTCGCGCGTGGCGAGGGCAAAACGCGGAACGTTAAAGACCGGATGATACGGCCGCGGCAGCCCGTTCAGGAAAAGCATTCCGAAAACAGCGGTGAATCCCGCGAGTAGTATCGTCAATTCGAAAGAAGGGGGCACGAACGAGATCCAGCTCAAGTAAGGGCGCCCGCCGATGTTCAACGGATAATCAATATAGTGGACGAAAACCTGCAGGCTGACCCCTAAAAGCAGCCCGGTGATCCCGCCGAAAAATACGAGCACGGGCAGAATGCTCCGCTTGATGCCGAGAGCTTCATCCATTTCATGGATCGGGAACGGCGAAAATCCGTCCGTCTTCGTATAGCCGGCTTCCCTGACCGCCCGGGCCGCGTCCACGAGCTCGGTAGCCGAATCGAATTCCGCCATTAAACCGTAAAGTTTCTTATCCATAGCAAAATACGCCTCGCCTATGCTTCCGACTCCTTATTCGGCGGATCGGTCTTTTCGTAGGTGTATTCGACCTCGACAACATTCTCCTCAAAGTCCTGTTGGTGCCCGTGAACGTTCGCTTCGGGCAACAATGTTCGAACCTCGAATATCGATATGATCGGGAGGAATCG
>Ga0307411_10000729_pt1 | contig 12120 bp, 11 predicted proteins | sample DK1Ometagenome_2_FD_203712 | JGI IMG/M metagenome (GOLD analysis project Ga0307411, IMG submission 203712) | Maize rhizosphere microbial communities from greenhouse at UC Davis, California, United States - DK15-O-1 | ecosystem: Host-associated > Plants > Roots > Rhizosphere > Soil | place: USA...
GGCCCATGATCAGCGCATGGACGTCGTGCGTGCCTTCATAGGTGTTGACCGTCTCCAGGTTCGCCGCGTGGCGCATGACTTGGAACTCGGCGCTGATGCCGTTGCCGCCGTGCATGTCGCGGGAAATCCGGGCGATATCGAGGGCCTTGCCGCAATTGTTGCGTTTCAGCAGGCTGATCGTTTCGGGGATCAGCTTGCCTTCCTCCATCCGCCGGCCGACGCGCAGCGCCGCCTGCAGGCCAAGCGTGATCTCGGTGATCATATTGGCAAGCTTCAGCTGGACGAGCTGGTTGGAGGCGAGGGGCCGTCCGAACTGCTTGCGGTCGAGCGTGTAGCTACGGGCCGCGGCATAGCAGGCCTCGGCGGCGCCCATCGAGCCCCAGCCGATGCCGTAACGGGCGCGGTTGAGGCAGCCGAACGGGCCTTTGAGGCCTTCGACGTTGGGAAGGAGCGCATCCTCGCCGACCTCAACCTCGTCCATCACGATCTCGCCGGTGATCGAGGCGCGAAGCGAGAGCTTCTCCTTGATCTTGGGAGCGCTGAGACCCTTCATCCCCTTTTCGAGGACGAAACCCTTGATGGCGCCGCCATGGGCTTCCGACTTGGCCCAGACGACGAAGACGTCGGCGATCGGCGAGTTGGTGATCCACATCTTCGATCCACTGAGCTTGTAGCCGTCGGCGGTCTTCACCGCGCGCGTGCGCATCCCGCCAGGGTCGGAGCCGGCGTCGGGCTCGGTCAGGCCGAAGCAGCCGACCAGCTCGCCCTTGGCCAGGCCCGGGAGATATTTCCGCCGCTGCTCATCGGTGCCGTAGGCGTGGATCGGGTGCATGACGAGGGAGCTCTGCACCGACATGGCCGAGCGATAGCCGCTGTCGACCCGCTCCACCTCACGGGCGATGAGGCCGTAGCTGACATAGCCAAGGCCCGCGCCGCCGAATTCCTCCGGGATGGTCGCTCCGATCAGGCCGAGCGAACCCATCTCGCGCAGGATCTCGCGGTCGAAATTTTCGTTGAGATAGGCTTCGGTGACCCGTGGCTGCAGCTTGTCCTGGGCATAGGCATGGGCGGTGTCGCGGACCATCCGCTCTTCGTCGGTCAGCTGATGGTCGAGGTCGAACGGATCGGCCCAATCGAACGGCAGGATTTGGGGCTCGCCCACGTCATTCTCCGGCAAATGGATAGGTTGCGGGAGCTTTAGCCGTGCGTTCGTTTCGGCGCCACCCTCATGGTGCGTATGGCGGAGAGGGTGGGATTCGAACCCACGGTGAGCTTGCACCCACGGCGGTTTTCAAGACCGCTGCCTTAAACCACTCGGCCACCTCTCCGGTCGAATTCGCCTAAGCGACGGCGACGGCCCGTGCAAGACGCGGGACGAACATGCATGGGCGGTTAAGTTGCCGCACGTTAGCTTCGCCCGATGGTAACTGCTGCAAGCGTGAAGATTCTCTCGGCCCTGACGGTGGCGGCGATGGCGTCGGGCGGCCAGGTGGATCCGCTTGCGCCTCTACCGCAGCAGCCGGTGTCGCGCCCGCCGCTGATCTTTCAAAATCCGGTTGTGCCTTCGCCGCAACGAGCGCCGCTGATCCTGGCTCAACCGTCGACCGCCTTGACCGGCTACTCGGCCTACAAGGAGAGGCTGGCGGCACTGGCCCGCGCCGCACGCGTGCGGGAAGCTACGATCCAGTCGGTTATTCCCTACCTACAGCTTAATAGTCGCGTCATCGAACTCGACCGGGCGCAGCGACCGACATCGACGAGCGGGACCGCGCCGACGTCGTTCGGGCCATATATCAACCGGCATATCACCAGGTCGCTGATCAGTCGCGGCTACTCGCGCTACGCCGGGCACTGGACCAACCTGTCGCGAATCCGCGAGCGCTATGGCGTCGAACCGTCGGTCGTCATCGCCATTTACGGCAAAGAAACGAGCTACGGGTCGATTACCGGCACATTCGACCTGGTCGAAGCGCTGGCCACGCTGGCTTATGAGGGCCGGCGTCGTTCGATGTTCGAAGGGGAATTCGTTGCCGCGCTCCAACTGCTCGATACAGGAGTCCGGAGAAGCACGCTCAAGGGCAGCTACGCTGGGGCAACCGGCTACCCGCAATTCATGCCGTCGATGGCCTTGCGCCTTCGGGTGGACGGAGACGGCGACGGCTATGCTGACATTTGGCGCAGCGAGGACGATGCCTTCGCGTCCATCGCTAACTATCTGCGCGACGCCGGGTGGAAGCCGAACCTCCCTTGGGGTGTCCCGGTGTCGGTGCCCGGCAACCTTAACCGCACGGCGATCCGTTCAGGTCTCAAGCCCACTCGGTGCCCGGCAGTTTACAATCGCCACAGCCGCTGGCTGACGGTTCGCGAATGGCGGGCAATGGGCGTCAGACCCGCCGACAGCCGGGTGCCCGACAATGAGATGGCAACCTTGATGGAAACGCCCGGCGCCTATGCTCCGGGTTATCTACTCACCACCAACTACAGGTCGATCCTCGATTATAATTGCTCGAATTATTATGCGCTGACCATCGGCTTGCTGGCCGATGCTATTTCGCGGCGCGGATAGCACTCGCGCCGCTTCGAACAGGTCGTTAGACAAGCCTTGTTCCACCGCTCGAAGGATTCGAAGCCGTCCATGATCCGCGCAACCCTTTCCCTGTCCGCACTCTCCCTGCTCCTTGCGTCCGCCGCTCCGGCCAAGGCTCCGCCGTTCGATACGCCGGCGAAAGTAGCCTATCTGATTGACCTTTCGTCGGGTGCGGTGCTGCTGTCCAAGAACGCCGACCAGCGCATGCCGCCGGCATCGATGGCCAAGATGATGACGACCAATGTGGCCTTCGAGCTGATCGATCGGGGCGACCTGCCGCTCAACAAGATGTGCGCCGTGCGGCCGGAAACCTGGCAGAAATGGCATGGCCCTCAAGCTGGATCGACCATGTTCCTGTCGCCGAACGAACAGGTCAGCATCGAGAATTTGCTCCACGGGATCGTCACGCTGTCGGGCAATGATGCGTCGGTGGTGCTGGCGGAGTGCATTGCCGGCACCGAGGAAGCCTTCGCCAATGTGATGAACGAGAATGCCAAGCGGCTTGGTCTGACCAACAGTCACTTCGGCAATTCGAACGGCTGGCCCGACGAAGGCCGGACCTATGTCACGGCGCGGGACCTCGCGACGCTGGCCCGGGCGGAGATTGAAAACCACCCAAAGCTCTACAAGCAATTCTATTCGCAGACGAGCTTCACCTGGGGTAAGACGCTGGGATCGGGCACCGATATCACCCAGGCGAACCGCAACCCGCTGCTTGGCAAGGTGGCTGGCGCCGATGGGCTGAAAACCGGCCATACCGAGGAAGCCGGTTATGGGTTCACGGGCTCGGCAGAGCAGAACGGCCGCCGCCTGATCATGGTCATTGCCGGGCTCGACAGCTTCAACCAGCGGATTACGGAGTCCGTGCGGCTGATGCAGTGGGGTTTCAATGCCTGGCAATCCAAGCCCCTTTTCAAGGCCGGCGCTCGCATCGGAACGGCGAATGTACAGCTGGGCAGCAGCAGCGAAGTCGGGCTGGTCGCTCCACGTGACCTGGCTCTGACTATCCCTGCCGGGGTGCTCTCCAAGGTCGGCGCGATGAAGGTTCGGTATCAGGGGCCACTCAAGGCGCCGATTGCGAAGGGACAGCATGTCGCCGACCTGGTCGTGGCGATGCCGGATGGTGAGCAGGTCATGCCGCTCGTCGCCGCTGACGCGGTCGGTGAGGCCGGTTTCTTCGGGCGGGCGTGGATCGGCCTGAAGCAATTGTTTGGGATGGCCTAGGCGGATGGCGCGGGGGCGCTTTATCAGCCTCGAGGGCGGGGAGGGAGTCGGCAAATCGACCCAGCTGACCGCGCTCGCCGCCGCATTGCAGGGCCGCGGGCTGACTGTCCTGGTCACTCGCGAGCCCGGCGGCAGTCCCGGAGCCGAGGCAATCCGCAAACTGCTGCTGGAAGGCGACGAAGGGCGCTGGAACCCGCGCGCGGAGGCGTTGCTATTTGCGGCGGCTCGCTCGGATCATGTTGAAACGACGATCCTTCCCGCGCTGCAACGCGGGGAATGGGTATTGTCGGACCGATTTGTGGATAGCTCGCTCGCCTATCAGGGCGAAGCGGGAGGCTTGGCGATCGAGGCGATTCGCGACCTGCACCGCTTTGGAACTCTCGATTTCCTGCCCGACCGTACGTTGGTGTTGTCCCTGGATGAGTCCGAAGGCGCGACCCGAGCACGTGTCCGCGATGGCAGCCCGGGCGATCGCATCGGCTCGCGTCCGCCAAACTATCATGCGGCGGTAGATGCCGGCTTTCGGGTAATGGCCGAGCGGGAGCCCGATCGCGTGAAGCTGATCGATGCAAGCGGTTCGGAAGCCACGGTGACGGCCCGCCTGCTCTACGCGTTGGGAGATTTGCTCCCGTGATCGCCGGGCAGGGCAAGGCGGTCGAGCAGTTTGCCAGTTCCTGGGAATCGCGGCGGCTGCATCATGCTTGGCTGCTCGCCGGCCCCAAGGGGGTTGGTAAGGCAAGCTTTGCGCGGGAAGCGGCCACGCGCATCCTGGCCGAAGCTGCAGGGCCAGCGGTTGACCTGCCGGGTCTCGAGACCCCGCCCGATCATCCGATGGCAAAACTATTGTCGGCGGGCAGCCACCCGGATTTCCGTTGGGTCGAACGCCTGGAAAGGCCGGCGGGCGGGCTGGCCCGCAACATCAGCGTCGACCAAATTCGGTCGCTCCAGGATCTGCTGTCGGTCACGCCCTCGATGAGCCCATGGCGGGCAATCGTTATCGATTCCGTGGACGACCTCGAAGCTTCGGCGGCAAATGCGCTACTCAAGATGCTCGAAGAGCCGCCGGCCAACACGATCTTCTTCCTGGTCAGTCATGCACCGGGAAGGTTGCTGCCGACGATCCGCTCCCGTTGCCGTAGGCTGGACTTCGTCCGGCTCGACGATGACATCATGACGTCATCGCTAAGGCGCTTGCTTCCTGAGGAAAATTCCGAGGAGATCGCTCGTCTGGTCGATTTCGCGCAAGGATCGATCGGTCGGGCCATCGACATCGCGGCGCTCGATCTTGCCCGTCTGGAGAGCGAGGCCCAGGCTATCCTGCGTGAGGGCGATCCGGACAATATGCGGCGTTCGAAGCTGGCCAGTTCGTTGGGGACGAAGGCGGCCGCCGACCGCTATGCGGCATTCCTACAGCTCGTGCCAGGATTGCTGGCGCGCGAAGCGGTCAATCTCGAAGGGGAGGCGAGGGGCCGGGCATTGAATGCTTATGAAAGAGCTCGCCAGACTGTTGCGATCGCTCCCCGCCTGTCGCTCGATCCCGGCGCAACCGTCTTTGAGCTCGGCGGCATCCTCGCCTCGGTTGCCTTGAAGCGTTAGGGCAGGGCCGCTAGGGGCGGGCCTATGGCCGAGCCCTATTATATCACCACCGCGATCAGTTACCCGAACGGCCGTCCGCATATCGGGCACGCCTACGAAGCGATTGCAGCCGATGCGATGGCGCGGTTCCGCCGCGCACAGGGGCGGGATGTTCGCCTTGTCACCGGGACCGACGAACATGGGCTGAAGATGGTTCAGACCGCCCGTGCCGAAGGACGTGACATTCTGGAATTTGCGGATGAAATGTCCGGTTATTTCCGTGAGATGTGCGGCAAACTGAATATCTCATATGATGCGTTCGTCCGTACCTCCGAGCCGCGGCATTATGAGGCCAGCGCGGCAATCTGGAAGGCGATGGAGGCGAATGGTGACCTCTACCTGGATCGCTACGAAGGCTGGTACTCGGTCCGTGACGAAGCTTTCTATGATGAGAGCGAACTGACCGAAGCGGAGAATGGGGAGAAGCTGTCGCCGCAGGGTACGCCGGTCGAATGGACAGCCGAGGAAACCTGGTTCTTCCGCCTCTCGAAATATCAGGAGCCGCTACTGGCGCTCTATCGGGACAATCCGGACTTCATCCGACCGGAAGGCCGCCGTAACGAAGTCGTGCGCTTCGTCGAAGGCGGACTCAAGGATCTCAGCGTCTCACGAACCAGCTTCAACTGGGGCGTCCCGGTTCCCGGGTCGCCGGGCCATGTGATGTATGTTTGGGTCGACGCGCTCACCACCTATATGACCGGCGTCGGCTTCCCGGAGCGGGAAGGGGAGTTCGCTCGCTACTGGCCCGCCGATGTCCACCTGATCGGGAAGGACATCGTCCGTTTTCACGCCGTATATTGGCCCGCATTCCTGATGTCGGCCGGCCTGCCACTGCCCAAGCAGATATTCGGCCACGGCTTCATCCTCGCCAAGGGCGGGGAGAAAATGTCGAAATCTCTCGGCAATGTCGTCGATCCGATGGGCATGGCCGAGCGATACGGCGTCGATGCACTGCGCTATTTCCTGCTTCGCGAAGTGACCTTTGGGCAGGACGGCAGCTATAGCCACGAAGCGATCGTCAATCGCGTAAACAGCGAGTTGGCGAACAGTTTCGGCAATCTGGCGCAGCGCAGCCTGTCGATGGTCTTCAAAAACCTCGACGGGGTCATTCCGTTGCCGGGCGACGCGGAGGAAGACCGTGCTCTGATCGCCCAGGTCAACCAGGCCTGCGAGGATCTCGAACGCGAATTCGACCGGTTCTCCTTCTCCATCGGCCTGGAGGCCTGGATGGGTGCAGTGTTCGCCTGCAACGCCTACGTCGATGCGGCCGCGCCTTGGGCTCTGAAGAAGAGCGATCCCCAACGCATGGCGGCCGTGCTCGGAACGCTTGTCGCCGCAGTTCGGAAGCTGGCGGAAGCCGTCAATCCAGTCATTCCAGGCTCCGCTGGAGAGTTGATCGCGCTGATTGATAGCGGCAGGAATGGCGCGCCGATCGCCCAGCCTATGCCCATTTTCCCGAGGCTCGAGCTCGGCGAGGAGGCGGCGGCATGACTCTGATCGATAGCCATTGCCATCTCAATTACGAGGGCCTGGCCGAGCGGCAGGAAGAAGTCCTCGCGGCCGCCAGGGCAAGAGGTGTCGAGGGCTTCCTCAACATCTCCACCCGCCAGAAAGAATGGGGTGAGGTTGTCGGCGCGGCGGAGCGTCATTCGGATGTGTGGGCCAGCATTGGAGTTCATCCGCACGAAGCGGACGCGCACCCGGACCTGGGCGCTGCGGCACTGGTCGAGGCCGCCGCGCATCCCCGAGTCATCGCCATCGGCGAGTGCGGGCTGGATTATTATTACGACAAGTCGGACCGAGCCGCCCAGCGCGAGCGGTTCGGAGCGCATATCGAAGCAGCAAAACAAACTGGCCTGCCGCTGGTCGTTCACACCCGTGAGGCCGAGGACGACACGGCCGAAATCCTCTCCCGCGAGGTAGGCAAGGGCGGAGTCACGGGCGTCTTGCACTGCTTTACCGGCAGCGCCGAGTTGGCTCGAACTGCGCTCGATTTCGGATTCTATATTTCGATTTCCGGCATCGTGACATTCAAGAGTGCCAAGGACTTGCAGGAGGTTGCAAAGGCCATCCCGCAGGAGCGTTTACTGGTTGAGACGGATTCACCGTTCCTGGCGCCGGTACCGCACCGCGGGCAGACCTGCGAGCCCGCCTTTGTCGCCGACACCGCGGCATTCCTGTCCGGCCTCAGAGACGAGCCGCTCGATGAGCTGGCTTCGGCGACCACGTCTAACTTTTTCCGGCTGTTCAGTAAGGCCGCATGAAAATCCGGATTCTCGGCTGCGGGACGTCCTCCGGCGTGCCGCGGATCGGAAACGACTGGGGAGAGTGCGACCCCGGTGAGCCGAAGAACCGGCGCACGCGCTCCTCGATCCTGATCGAAAGCGAAGGCCAGCGGCTGCTGGTAGATTGTGGCCCAGATATGCGGGAGCAGCTGCTCGCTGCCGGCGTAGCGGCCCTCGATGGTGTCATCGTTACACATGACCATGCGGACCATTGTCATGGCATCGATGATTTGAGACAGGTTGCGCATCACCTGGGGGAGCCCGTGTCTCTTTATGCGCGCGCGCAGACGCTACGCCGTCTTCGCAAGCGCTTCGCTTATGCCTTTGAAGGGACGCCTCTTTATCCTGCGGTTCTGGAGTCGGCGGAGCTCGTCGGGGAAATTTCCTTCGGCGGGTCCCGGCTCAGGTTCGTTGACCAGCCTCATGGCGGGATCACATCGCTCGGGATAAGGATGGACGAGGGTGCTCGATCGGCTGGCTATGCCATTGATTTTCATGAACTTACTGCCGACATGGCAAAACTCTATGCTGGCGTCGATCTGTGGATTTGCGATTGCCTTCGGCGCACGCCGCATCCGACCCACGCGCATCTCGATGCAGTCCTGGGGTGGGCGCGCGACCTTGAGGTTGGCCGGTTGCTCCTGAGTCATCTCGACAAGAGCATGGATTATGCGACGCTGTCGGCGGAACTGCCCGATTGGGCGGCGCCGGCCTTTGATGGCCAGGAGATTGTCTTGTGACCAACGACTGGATGCTGGGCAGCCTGTATCTGCTGATGGCGATGATGCTGGTCCTTGGCTCGCTAATCTCTCGAAGGGAGCCGCTTGCGAAGCTGGCGACGATGGCGCTGGCGTGGGTCGCGATCTTCGGTGCCGGGTTCGTGCTTTTCACCTTCCGTGACGACCTTGGATATGTCGCGCAGCGCCTGAAGGCGGAGGCAACCGGCGAACCCGTCGTCGAGGGGAAGGAAATCCGCATCCCGATGGCCATCGACGGCCATTTCTGGGTTCAGGGGCAGTTGAACGGCGTACCGGTGAAGTTTCTCGTGGACAGCGGCGCCACCATGACGACGATTGGCCGCGATACGGCGGCGGCGGCCGGCGTCGCGGTCAGCGCGACCCGGAATCAGGTTGTGCGGACTGGGAACGGAATGTTGCGCGTGGCCAGCGCCAGGGCCGATACGTTGGCGATTGGTTCGATCGAGCGATCCGGCGTGGGGCTTCACGTCGCCGACCATGACGATCTCAATGTGCTCGGCATGAACTATCTGTCGTCGCTGTCCCGCTGGAGCGTCGAGGGCCGATGGCTGGTGTTGCGGGGTTAGTGACCTTGCGAGCACCATTTGCTGAGTTCTTTTATTTTACATAATATATATTATCATACTTACAGGTTAAGGAGCGGAATATGAGTTCGGAGGCCCCCGCCGAGGTGATGGATGAAGCGGGCCAACAGGCCCGGAACGGCGCGGCGCTTCAGCGGCTGGTGAAGATCATGGAACGCCTTCGCGATCCCGTGTCGGGTTGCGAATGGGACAGCGTGCAGACCTTTGCGACGATCGCGCCCTATACGATCGAGGAAGCCTATGAGGTCGCGGACGCGATCGCTCGCGATGACATGGCGGCGCTTGAGGACGAGCTTGGCGACTTGCAGCTGCAGGTCATTTTCCACTCCAGGATGGCCGAGGAACTTGGCATTTTCACTATCGCCGGTGTCATGGACCGCATTTGCGACAAGCTGGAGCGGCGTCACCCCCATATCTTCGGCGATGCGTCCGAGGGCGGGCATCATCTGTGGGAGGTCATCAAAGCCGAAGAACGGGCTGCTCACCCTGACGATAGCGCCCTGGCCGGCGTGGCGCTTGCCCTCCCTGCTCTCGAGAGGGCGGCGAAACTCCAGAAGCGCGCGGCACGGACGGGATTCGACTGGCCGGATATCGAAGGGCCAAAGGCCAAGATCCGGGAAGAGCTGGATGAAATCGCCGCGGCTGGCCCGGACGAGTTCGAGGAAGAAGTCGGCGACCTGCTGTTCGCCGTCGTGAACTTCGCACGATTTCTGAAGGTCGACCCGGAAGAGGCGCTAAGAAAGGCAAATCGAAAATTCGAAAAGCGCTTCCGAATTATCGAGGCCGCGCCAGGCTTTGAGCAGATGAGCCTGGACGAGATGGAAGAGCTGTGGACTGCGGCCAAACGGTCTTAAAGCCGCTGGAATCGCGCCCAATTTTCGGGACTTAGCTTCACGGCCAAATGGAGGCTGTCGCCCTCTGCTTTCTGGTTCAGTACCTCGCCCCGAGCATGTAGCCAGGCTGCCTTCGTCCCATCGGACAGAGCAAGTTCGACGTAATGAGTCTGGGCGCCTGATTGCAACGATGCGGCAATCGCTTCACGAAGCTCGTCGACCCCCTCGCCGCTGAGCGCGGAAACCGCGACGACATCTTCCTTGCGCGCGGCTTCGCCGAGCCGCTCGGCGCGCGCGCTGCCCTCGAGCAGATCGATCTTGTTCCATACCTCCATCCGCGGCGGCGCGCCCTCGTCGTCCAGCCCCAGGGAAGCCAGCACCGCCTCGACGTCGGCCGCCTGCGCTTCGCTGTCAGGATGGGATATGTCGCGGACGTGGAGGATAAGATCGGCCGAGGCCACTTCCTCGAGCGTTGCCCTGAAGGCGGCAACCAGCTCTGTCGGCAGGTTCGAGACGAAGCCGACTGTGTCGGAAAGGATCGCCTTATCGAAGCCCGGGATCTTCACCTGCCGCATGGTTGGATCGAGCGTTGCGAAGAGAAGATCCTCCGCCATGACCGAAGCCTGGGTCATTCGGTTGAAAAGCGTTGATTTTCCGGCGTTGGTATAACCGACCAGCGCAATCACCGGCCAAGGCGCTTTCTGACGTCGGCCGCGATGGAGTCCGCGTGTCCGTGTGACTTGATCCAGCTCCTTGCGAATCCGCGCCATCCGGTCGCGGATCATGCGCCGGTCGGCCTCAATCTGGGTTTCGCCGGGACCGCCGAGGAAGCCGAAACCGCCGCGCTGGCGCTCAAGGTGGGTCCAACTGCGGACGAGGCGGCCAGCCTGATAGTCCAGATGGGCAAGCTCGACCTGCAGCCGTCCCTCGGAGGTCGCGGCGCGCTCGCCGAAGATTTCGAGGATGAGGCCCGTCCGGTCGATGACCTTGCATGAGGTCAATTCCTCAAGCGTTTTCTGCTGGACCGGAGTCAAAGCAGCGTCGATGATCAGGAGGCTGGCCTCATTTTCTTCAGCCAGCGCCGCGATCTCCTCGGCCTGGCCCTTACCGAACAGGCTGGCCGGTCGAATTTGTCTGAGCCGATAGGAGCGCCGCTCCACAACATCGATGCCGATCGCCTCGGCAAGCCCCGCAGCCTCCTCTACCCGCGCATCGAGCGAGCGAAGGCCCCCTTCCCCAACACGTTCGGGCACAACCAGCAGCGCCCGCTCGCCGCGAGCAACGCCGCTGTCGTCGGTGCGATTGAATATGCTCAGTCTTCTTCTCCGCCGCCCTCTTCGCCGCTGCCGAGCTTCAGCGGCTGCGCGGGCTGCATGGTTGAGACGGCATGTTTGTAAACGAGCTGCACCTGACCGCCGCGCTCGAGAACCAGCGAGAACTGGTCGAAACCGGCGACGGAACCCTGAAGCATGACTCCATTAACGAGAAAGATCGTCATCGGCTCCCGCTCGCGCGCGGCGGCCTGCAGGAACTGGTCCTGCAGGGTCAGGCGTCGAACATTGCCTTCACTGTCCTCGGCGGCCAAGTCCGCTGGCGCGGAGGCCGGCATGATCGTCGAAATCGAATGTTTGTAGACAAGTTGACTGGCCCCATCACGCCGCAGCAGCAGCGAAAAGGCGTCGAACCAGGTGACGATTCCCTGCAGCTTCACTCCCTTGACCAGGAAGACAGTAGCCGGAGTCTTCGATCGGCGAATTGAGTTCAGGAAATGATCCTGTAAGCTCAGGGCTTTATCGGCCATGTTTGAGACTATTCCTCATCGCGCTTGTCGCCCAGGCCAAGCGCTTTCAGTTTCCGGTGCAACGCAGAACGCTCCATCCCGATAAAGGAGGCGGTGCGTGAGATATTGCCCGAGAAGCGGCGAATCTGGATTTTCAGATATTCGCGCTCGAAGCTCTCGCGTGCTTCCCTCAAGGGAGAACCCATGATCGCCATCGATGCACCGCCCAGCCCAGTCGAACCTTGGGTCTCGGTGATTTCCGGCGGGAGCAGGTCGACCTCGATGCAGCCAACTCGATCGCCCGGAGTGAGGATCAGCGTACGCTCGATGATGTTGCGGAGTTGGCGCACGTTGCCGGGCCAGTCATGTGCCTGCAGCGCCGCAATGGCATCTTTCGACAGCTCGGGCGTCTGGATTCGCCGCTCTGCGGAGAA
>Ga0307411_10000730_pt1 | contig 12114 bp, 11 predicted proteins | sample DK1Ometagenome_2_FD_203712 | JGI IMG/M metagenome (GOLD analysis project Ga0307411, IMG submission 203712) | Maize rhizosphere microbial communities from greenhouse at UC Davis, California, United States - DK15-O-1 | ecosystem: Host-associated > Plants > Roots > Rhizosphere > Soil | place: USA...
TACAACAAGGTGATCGACACTTGGACGCACGCCAACTCGGACATCGCCGACGCGATGGTGAAGGCGATGCGCGAGTCGGGGGCGGGCTTCAACCCCGTGTTCATGATGTTCGACTCGGGCTCGCGCGGCAGCCGAGACCAGATCCGCCAGCTCGCGGGGATGCGCGGCCTCATGGCGAAGCCGCAGAAGAAGCTCACCGGCGGCATCGGTGAGATCATCGAGAGCCCCATCAAGTCGAACTTCCGCGAGGGTCTGAGCGTGCTCGAGTACTTCATCTCGACGCACGGCGCGCGGAAGGGTCTGGCCGACACGGCGCTCAAGACGGCCGACGCCGGGTACCTGACGCGCCGCCTCGTGGACGTCGCGCAGGACGTGACGATCACGGAGGAGGACTGCGGCACGATCCTGGGCCTCGAGGTGTCGGCGCTGAAGGAGGGCGAGGACGTCATCGAGCCGCTCGGCGAGCGCATCGTCGGGAACGTGGCGGCCGAGGACATCGAGGACCCGCACATGCGCGACGAGAGCGGGCGGCCGCGGATCCTGGCCGAGGCCGGGCAGCTCATCGACGAGGACATGGCGCGCGACATCGAGGAGGCGGGCATCGAGAGCGTCAAGATCCGCTCGGTGCTCACCTGCGAGGCGAAGCGCGGGCTGTGCCGCATGTGCTACGGCCGCAACCTGGCCACCATGAGCATGGTGGACCTGGGCGAGGCCGTCGGCATCATCGCCGCGCAGTCGATCGGCGAGCCCGGCACGCAGCTCACCCTCCGCACCTTCCACATCGGCGGTACGGCAGCGCGCATCGCCGAGCAGACGTCGCGCAAGTCGAAGGTGAGCGGGACGATCGAGTACGGCGACCGACTGGTGACGGTGATCAACGCCGAGGGCCAGAAGATCGTCACGTCGTACGAGGGCGAGATCATCATCCGCGCGTCGAGCGACAAGAACGCGGCCGTCGGCGCCCGCCTGCAGGTGCCGCTGGGCGCGATCCTGATGGTCGACGACGGGCAGGAGGTGCGGAAGGAGCAGGTGATCTTCACCTGGGACCCGTACACCAACCCGATCATCGCGGACGTGGAGGGCGTCGTCCGGTTCGTGGACCTCGTCGAGGACGAGTCGCTGTCCGAGGAGCTCGACGAGCTCACCGGGCTGCGGCAGCGCGTCGTCATCGAGGACCGCGAGAAGAAGCTGCACCCCCACATCGAGGTGTGGGACACGAAGAAGAACAAGCGCGTCCGCGACTTCGTCATCCCCGTGGGCGCCCAGATCACGGTCGAGGACGGGGAGCAGATCTCGGCGGGAACCATCCTCGCCAAGATCAGCCGCGAGGCGTACAAGACGCGCGACATCACCGGCGGTCTGCCGCGGGTGGCGGAGCTGTTCGAGGCCCGCCGGCCGAAGGACCCGGCCACGATCTCCGAGATCGACGGCGTCGTGCGGTTCGGCGACATCAAGCGCGGCAAGCGCGAGATCATCGTCCAGCCCACGCGCCTCGAGAGCGGGCAGGCGGTGGTCGACGACGCGCAAGAGGGGCAGCTCTACGAGGTCCCGTCGGGCAAGCACCTGCGCGTGCACGAGGGCGACCGCGTGCGGGCCGGCGACCGCCTGAGCGAGGGCCCCGTGAACCCGCACGACATCCTGCGCATCAAGGGGCCGCGCGCGGTGCAGGAGTACCTCCTGAACGAAGTGCAGGAGGTGTACCGGCTGCAGGGCGTGAAGATCAACGACAAGCACATCGGCGTCATCGTCCGGCAGATGCTGCAGAAGGTCCGCATCCTCGACCCGGGCGAGACGGAGTTCCTCGAGGGCGAGCACGTCGACAAGGGCTCGTTCCGCGAGATCAACGACCGGGCGAAGAAGGGCAAGCGCTCGCCGGCCGCGTCCGAGCCGCTGCTCCTCGGGATCACGAAGGCGTCGCTCACGACGCAGTCGTTCATCTCGGCGGCCTCGTTCCAGGAGACGACGCGGGTCCTCACGGACGCGTCCATCCGCGGGGCGCAGGACGACCTGCTCGGGCTGAAGGAGAACATCATCATCGGCCACCTCATCCCGGCGGGGACCGGGATGTACCGGTACAACGAGGTGGAGATCGAGGGCGCCGAGGCGCCGGCCGCGCCGGCCGTCCCCGCCGAGGAGCCGTCCCTCAGCCCCTTCCTCAGCCCGACCGCCTCGCTCGCCGACGCTGGCTTCACCACGGGCGTGCTGGACGACGAGCGGTAGCGCCGGCCCCCGCGTCCGCGCCGCTTGCGCGGGAGAAAACGACGCAGGCCGGACAGCCCACCGTGGGCTGTCCGGCCTGCGTCGTTTTCTCCCCCCCCGCGCCGCGGCTCTCTGGCCGCGGCGCAAGCCCAATCCTCGCGCTACCGCTGGACGATGATCAAGTACCGCGAGGGCGCCCAGAACTGCTCGGCGTTCGTAATCTTGAGGTTGCCACGGAACCAGGACTTGTCGCGCTGCGCGACCTCGGCATTCTCGAGGCTCTGCCGCGACACGATGCGGTACTGACGCTTCGCGTCGGGCATCGGGATCTCGGACACGTCGCGCTGGTCGATCGCCGTGAAGAGCTCGCGATTCAGCTTGCGGGCCGGATGCAGCGAGCGCCCCACGCGGGCGACCAGCAGGTTCGCGCCGCCCTCGCGGACGATCACGCCCTTCTCGAGCAGGTCGCGCTCGCGGCCGATGATGTAGTAGGCCTTGCTGTTCGTGGTCGCCAGCGTCCGGATCTCCTCGCCAAGCCGCTGGCTCTCGCGGGTGAGGCTATCCACCTGAGTCTGCAAGCCAGCGATGGTGGCCGTCTGGCGCTCGATCGTGGCGCCGAGGTCCGCGATCAGCTTCTCGTTGCCGTCCACCTGCTCGCGGAGCACGGCGTTCTCGCCGCGGAGCTTCTTCTCGCGCTTACGGCTCTCGGCGAGCTGAGAGGCCGTCGTCTGGGCGCGCTCGACGAGTGCCTTCACGCGGGCGAGCATGATCTTGCGGTTCTCGAGCTGCTCCTGCAGCGGGCTCTCCATCTGCTTGTCGCTTCGCTTCGGGGTCTTCAGCCCCTTGACGCGCGAGATCTGGCTGTCGACCTGGCTGATGAAGCGGTCGGCGTCGAGAACGATGTTGGTGAGCGAATCCTTCTGCGCGGCGAGCTGGTTGCTGAGCCGCAACTGCTCCTCGGCGGCGGCCTGGGCGCTGTCTGCCCGGGCCCGGTCGCGGGAGCCGGTGCAGCCGGCCAGGAGAGCGGCGAGCAGCGCCGCAGAACGGAGGTGGTGCAATCGGGACATTCGAACCTCGCAGAGACGGTCCACGGGAGCAGTGCGCGTCGCGGCCGGGGAACCCAGCTCGCGCGCCCATGCGCCCTCTGGGGGCCGGGCCTGGAATCGATCGGCGGGCCGCGGCGACGTGGCGACATACGGAGAAGCGCCCCACAGCAGCGGCGCACAAACCCAGGACGACGAAATGGCCGGCCAGGTCTCATTTCTTCTGTCCGCATCGCCCAAACTGCCTCACGCCCAGGGGGTTCCAGACAAGTGGCGACGTGAGGGCAGGGGGGCTAACGCGATCACACACTTGACTTTGACTTCTCAGCCGGGTAAGCTACCCGTCTGCCTTGCCCCACCTGGGGCGGGCTCTCCCATTTTGATCCATCGTCTCCTGCGGCGTGTGCCGCAGATGGGGTAAATGCCGACTATCAATCAGCTCGTCCGGCAGAGCCGCCGCGACGTCGAGAAGAAGGAGAAGGCGCCCGCGCTGAAGGCGAATCCGCAGAAGCGCGGCGTCTGCACGCGTGTGTACACGACCACGCCGAAGAAGCCGAATTCGGCGCTTCGGAAGGTCGCGCGCGTGCGCTTGACGAACGGCTTCGAAGTCACCGCCTACATCCCCGGCGAGGGGCACAACCTGCAGGAGCACTCGATCGTGCTCATTCGCGGTGGGCGTGTGAAGGACCTGCCGGGCGTTCGCTACCACATCGTGCGCGGCACGCTCGACGCCTCGGGCGTGAACGGCCGGAACCAGAGCCGGTCGAAGTACGGCACGAAGAAGCCGAAGGCCGGGCAGGCCGCCGCGGGCGGAAAGGGAGGTAAGAAGTGAGTCGCCGGAAGAGTGCCGTAAAGCGCGCCGTCCTGCCGGACGCGCGCTACGACAGCCAGACCGTGTCGAAGTTCATCAACGCGATGATGCTCCAGGGAAAGAAGTCGACCGCGGAGCGCATCTTTTACGGCGCGATGGACCTCGTCGAGTCGCGGACCAGCCAGCCGGGCGTGAACGTCTTCAAGCAGGCGCTGGCCAATCTCAAGCCGGTAGTGGAGGTGAAGAGCCGCCGCGTGGGGGGCGCCACGTACCAGGTGCCCGTCGAGGTCCGGCCCGATCGACGGACCGCGCTGGCGATGCGTTGGCTGATCAGCTACTCGCGCGACCGCGGCGAGAAGTCGATGGCCGAGAAGCTCGCCGCCGAAGTCATTGCCGCCTCGAAGGGGGAGGGCAACGCGGTGAAGAAGAAGGAGGACACCCACCGCATGGCCGAGGCGAACAAGGCCTTCGCGCACTACCGCTGGTAGCGTTGCGCTGCGGCCGCGCCGCCGCGCGGTCGATGATGAAAGCGCCCCCGTGACGGGGGCGCTTTTTTTGTTATCTGGACCTGCCCGCAGGGTGGCGTGGGGTTTCAGCTGTCATAGCTTGTATGTCGCACCCCTGACCCACCTGCTGTGGCGCGGACGCAGCATTGTGCCCTGAATCACACGGCGATCGTGCGAATGGAAAACGCTGTAACTTGCTGTAATAACTTCGGTTAAGCAGGGTCATCCATGGTGTGGCGTGGTCAGGCGTGTGGCACAGGCGGTGCTATCTCGCAGGCCAGAGTCGACAACCATTGTCGCCGGCTCGCCGAGCCCGGATGCCGTACCACTTCGGGGTACTAGCGAGCAGACAGCCCGTGACAGCCCTTCGTTCCGTGAGACCTCGAGATCCAATGCTTCCGATCGTCAATCCAACGGTTGTCTACCGGGCGCTCTCCGAGGGCGCGGTGCTGTTCTCGACCACGGACGAGGTGTACTTCGGCCTGAACGCCGTCGGCTCGCGGGTTTGGGAGCTTCTGGGGATCCATCCGACGTTTGATGATCTGTGTGCCGCGATCGCGCAGGAGTACTCGGATGTGGATCCCGACACGATCCGCGCTGACGTCGAGGAATTGTTCGAGGAGCTGACCGGTTATGGCCTTGTCCTCCCACGCGAGACGCAGACGCCGGTCGTGGAACCGGGTGCGCGCTATAGCGCGGAAGCTGGTCGGGCTGAGTCCAGCCGAGTTGGCTGAGCTGGTCCGCGCGCAAGTTGCTCTGCTGGGGGCGCAAGTCACGGTCTGGACGCGCCCCGTCGGTCAGCTCGTAACGAACGACTCTGCGGCCGGTGTTGTCGAGGAGAGCGGAGAGGTGGAGCCCGTCGCATTGCGGATCGCATTGGCGGTGAACCGCGCCGCCGCGTACGGCGTGTTCCGGCCGCTCTGCCTGGTGCGGGCGGTAGCGCTCAACCGCATGCTCGAGACGCGCGGCCTCCACGGGAGCCGGATCCGGGTCGGCGTGCGGCGCCGGCGCGGACGCTTCGCCGCTCACGCGTGGGTCGAATACAAGAACCAAGTGCTGGGCGACCGCGAGGAGCACGTGGGCACGTTCGCGCCGCTCGACGACGTCCAACTGCTGCGGAAAGCGTGAGCGCGCTCGTCGGCATCTTCGACTCGAAGGGGCAGCTCCCCTCCGACGCGGCCGTCCGAGCGATGATCGCCCGAATGGAGACGCGCGGCCGCGACCACGGACAGGTGTGGCGGGGCGACGGGGCCGTGCTCGCCGTGGCGCGGCACGGCTGGGAGTGCACGCCCGGGTTCAGCGGCGACGCGCTCGTGGTGGAAGACGACCGCTTCGTCGTCGCCGCCGACGCCTCGCTGTACTACCAGAGCGATCTGCAGCAGCGGCTCGCCGACGCCGGGGTGCGGGTCGGCGGAAGCACGCCGAGTCACCTGCTCCTCGCCGCCTGCCGGGCGTGGGGTGCGGAGTGCGCGGCGGCGCTCGAGGGCGACTTCGCGTTCGTCGCGTACGATCGGGCGCGGCGTACCGTGATCGCGGCGCGAGATTTCGCCGGGCGCCGCCCGCTGTTCTACATGCGGAGCGGCGAGGCGCTGGTGCTGGCGTCGGCGGTCGCCGGCATCACGGCGTACCCCGGCTACCGGGAGGAGCTCAACCTCGGCGCGGTCGGCGCGGTCGCGGCGGGACTTCTTGGCGCGGCGCGCGAGAGCGCGTACCGCGGCGTCTTCGCCCTGCGGGCCGGGGAGCGGCTCACGCGGGTGGACGGCGGACCGATCGAGCTCGCGGCCCACTGGGACCCGCCGGTCTACGAACGAGACAGCGGCTTGGGCTTCGACGAGGCCGCCGACAAGCTCCGCGAGTTGATCTGCCGCGCCACCGAGGAGCGGCTGGCCGGACAGGGCCCGACCACCGTCTGGATGAGCGGCGGCTGGGACTCGACCGCGGTGTTCGCGGCGGGGGAGGAAGTGCATCGCCGCCGCGGGGACGGCGAGCACCTCAAGGTGGTGTCGATCAGCTACCCCAAGGGGGATCCCGGGCGCGAGGACGAGTTGATCCTCGACATCGCGCGCCACTGGAACCGTCCGGTGCACTGGATCGACATCAACGACGTGCCCTTCTTCGACGGTCTCACGGAGCGGGCCGGGCGTCGCGACGATCCGCTGGCGCACGTCTACGAGAATTGGAACCGCGCGCTCGACGCGAAGAGTCGGGAACTCGGAGCTCACGTCGCGCTCGATGGGATGGGCGGCGACGGGCTGTTCCAGGTCTCACCCGTCTACTTCGCCGACCTGTTTCGTGCGGGACGGTGGCCGACACTCGCGCGCGAGTGGCGCGCGAAGCGCTTCCGCGTGACGGCGCATAACGCGTGGACGCTCGTGGTGCGGCATTTGCTTCCAGCGGCTGTGCTCGGTTTGGTGGAACGAGCGCGGGGTGGGCGGCGCGTATCACGACATTTGGAGCGCATGATCCCGCCGTGGATCACTCCGGCGTTCGCGGTGGAGCACGGCCTCGAGGAGCTGACTCGTTCGCCAGTCGTGCGGCGGCCCGGGGAGAGCCTGGCCGCGTGCGAGACGCAATGGCACCTGCGGACGCCGTGGGTGCCGGCGATCCTGAGCTGCCTGTCGTCGATGGCGCTCGAATATGGGGTGGAGATCCGGTCCCCATTATACGACCGGCGGGTGGTGGAGTTCGCGGCCACGCGGCCGCGCGCGGAGCGGTCGCAGGGCGGCGAGACCAAGCGACTGCTGCGGGCTTCGATGCGGGGGCTGCTGCCGGACAACGTGCTCGCGCCGCGCGCGTCGCGGACGGGGATGACGCTCGGCTACTTCCACCGGTCGATGCACGCGGGGCTGGCGACGGTCCTGCTCGAAACCTTCAAGGAGTCGCTGCTCGCGGAGAGCGGCGTGATCGACATCAAGCAGTTTTGGCAGGCTGCTGGACGGTACCTCAAGTCGCAGGACGCGAACTCGGGGGTCGAGCTGTTCTTGACGCTCCAAGCAGAGCTCTGGCTGCGCGCCCACGCCCGAAGCGGGCGCGCGGAGTACTCGGTACCAGGGGTGGAGGCGGTGGCGCTGTCGGCGGGGTACTGAGCGTAGTCGCAGTAGCGGGTCGCAGGTGGGGCAGTACGGGTGGAGTTCGGGATGAGTGTTCCTTCACGGCCAACGGCGGCCGTGCTTCCGCTGGGCAAGGGGTCCCAGCACATCCTCATTGGGAGGCGCACCATGTACAGCAAGCCAGTAGTGGAACGGTTCGGGACGTTCCGCGAGCTGACGCGGACCGGGATCGGCGGCGCGGGGGACGGCTGCATCGTCCTCGACCCCGTCACGGGCGACGTCGTCGACGGGAACCCCAACGACGGGGCGTACGGCACGTTCCCCATCGGCGGGACGCAGGTCACCCTGCCTTACTGCTCGAACGATCTGTAAGAGATCGTCCGGGCTGCGCCGGGAGGCTCCGGGAAGAGTCGGGGTCTCCCGGGAGTTGGCCCCTCAGTGGACGCCGGGCGACGCAGTTCGGGGACCCACCTGAGGTTGGGCTCACCCAGTTGCATGGAGGTGCGGATGTACTGTAAGCCGAGGGTGGAACGGTTCGGCTCGTTCCGCGATCTGACGAAAACCGGGATCGGGGGGGCGGGCGACGGCTGCATCGTCCTGGACCCGGTCACGGGCGACGTCGTCGACGGGAACCCGGCGGACGGGGACTACGGCACGTTCCCCATCCCCGGGGGCGGCACGGTCGACCTGCCGTACTGCTCGAACGAGTTCTAGCATCTCCCCCGCCCGGCCCGGAGGCGCAACCCACGGCCTCCGGGCCGCTCCCCTCTCTCTCCTTCGATGCCCGTCTACTCCGTCTTCGGGGGCTACTTCAGCAGTGAAGTCACCTTCCCGGAGCTGCGCGAAGTCCCCGCAACCGCACCCACTTGGACGCTGCGGATCGTGGGCGTCCTCCCCGAGGTCTCCGAGCTCACGCTGCTCGGCGTCCACCAGGCGTCGGTGCGCACGGTGTCCACCTACAAGTGGCCGGGCGGATTCCGCATCGTCTACAGCGACGAGAACGGCACCTACGACATTTCGCGCGACGGGTCGCGGATCACCTGGCTGCCCGGGAGCGGAGCCGACGTCGAGCTCGCGCGGATGGCGATCCTCGGGCGCGTGCTCCCGACGGCGCTGCATGCGGCCGGCACGCTCTGTCTGCACGGCAGCGCGGTGACGTTCGCGGACGGCGGCATCACCTTTCTCGCGCCCAAACTGCACGGCAAGTCGACGCTCGCGCTCGCGCTCGCGACCGCCGGCGCGCGACTCCTGACGGACGACACGCTCCCCGTGGAGCCGGGCTCCCCGGTCATGGTCGGTCCGGGGGTACACAGCGTGCGGCTGTGGAGAGACTCCGCGGAGCGATTCCTGGATGAGACCGTCCCCAGCATCTCCAGTAACCGGGTGCCCGCGGGGAAGCACATCTTCAACGAGCTGCCGGGGGATCGCGTCGCGCTGGATCGGGTTCCGCTCCTGGCGGTTTACCTTCTGCGGCCCGTGGGGTCACTACCCGACGGGGCGGCGGTGCGCCGGACTCCGGTCGCCCCCGTTCGCGCGGCCATGTCGATCGTGACGCAGCTCAAGGTCGGCGCGGTCCTCGGCGGCTCAGAGTCCGCCGTCAGCTTCGACCGTGCCGTGCGCGTGGCCAGCAGCGTGCCCGTGTACACGCTGAACGTCGTACGCGACTTCGACCGGATGCCCGAGGTAGTGGGACAGATCATGGAATGGCACGGCCACCCGGTAGTGTCGCTGCAGGGCGCCGTGGCGCCCGCGCCGTGACGTACTCCTCCTCCCTCTCCGCCGCGCCGGCGCCCATCGTACCCGACGTGACGCGCCGCGTGGTCGTGGACATCGAGGGGCTCGCCAAGAGCTTCCGCGTGCGCCGGACGTGGGGGCAGGCGCTCCGGCATCCCTTCCGGCGCGAAACGACGCCGAGTCTGCAGGACGTGACGCTGCAGGTCTACGAGGGGGAGTTCTTCGGGCTGCTCGGCCCGAACGGCGCCGGCAAGACGACGCTGTTCAAGATCCTGTCGACGCTGGTACTCCCCGACGCGGGGCGCGCCAGCGTGTGGGGGCACGACATCGTCGCCGACGACAGGGCCGTCCGCGGCCTGCTCACGCCGGTGCTCACCAACGAGCGCAGCCTGAACTGGCGCCTTACAGCTCGCGAAAACCTCGAGCTGTTCGCGACGCTGCACGGGCTGCGGGGTGAGGAATTGCGCGAGCGCGTGGACGGGGTGCTGCAGGCGGTCGAGCTGACGGACACGGGGCGGAAGCCGGTGGGGAAATTCTCCTCGGGAATGAAGCAGCGCCTCATGATCGCCCGCGCGCTCCTGTCGCGGCCGCGTGTGCTGCTGCTCGACGAGCCCACGCGGAGCCTCGACCCGATCTCGGCGCGGGCGTTCCGGACGTTCCTGCGGGAGGAGATCGCGGGCCGCCAGGGCTGCACCGTCCTGCTCGCCACGCACAACACCGAGGAGGCACTCCACCTGTGCGACCGCGTGGGGGTGCTGAACCGCGGCCGGCTGCTCTCGGTGGGCGCGCCCGACGAGCTCGGGCGGCAACTCGCGGACGAGCGCTACGAGATCTGGACCCGGCAGCCGCGCCATCCGGCAGTCGCGGCGCTCGTCGAGCGCGGGGTGGCGAGCGATCCGGTAGTGCGCGAGGTTGAGGAGGCCGGGTGGAGTCGCCTCGAGATCACCATCCCCGGCGGGTTGGACAAGGCGGCCCAGGCGCTGGACGTGCTCACCTGTGCGGGGATGGCGGTGGCGCGGTTCGAGCCGGTGCGGCTGTCGCTGGCGGACCTCATTGAGCGAACGGTACAGCGTCAGCAGCGGAGCGTGTGACGATGCGGAAGGTCCTGGCGATGATGCACGCGAACTGGATCGCGGCGTCGAGCTACAAGGTCAACATGGTGTGGAGCCTCATCGCGCTCCTCGCCTCGGTCATCCCCGTCTATTACGTCACGCGCGCGTTCCAGCCGATGATGGCCGATAAAATCCAGAACGAGGGCGGCCAGTTCTTCGGCTTCGTGCTCGTCGGTCAGGTGGCCTTCACGCTGTTGACCGCGGCCGTGACGGCACTGCCGGGCGCGATCTCGGGCGGGATCTCGTCGGGAACGCTGGAGCTGCTGCTCAGCACCCCGACACGCCTGCCGACACTCTTCGCCGGCATGGTGGGGTACACGTTCACGTGGACCAGCATTCGCTGCCTGTTGCTGCTCACGGCCGGCTGGGTGCTCGGCGCCACCATCGCGTGGGAGAAGGTGCCGATGGCGGTGGTGATCCTGGCGATCATCGTGCTCACCTACCTGTCAGCGGGGGTCGTGATCGCGGCGATGATTCTCGCATTCCGGTTCACGGGGCCGATCGCGCAGGGGGTGCTCGTGTCATCGGTGCTCCTGGGCGGGGTGTACTACCCGACGAAGGTCATTCCGTCGTGGATCCAGACCATCTCGGACTTCATTCCGTTGACGTACGGCTTGCGGGCGCTCCGCGGAACACTGCTCGAAGGGGCGCCGCTCGCGGCCGTGCTGCCCGACCTGGGGATACTCACGGCGTTCTGCGCCGTGCTCCTCTCGCTCAGCTCGATGGCGTTTCTGGCCGCGCTGCGGTATTCGAAGCGCATGGGTACCCTGTCACAGTACTGACCGCAGCCGACCGTCCGTAGCGCATGTCGCGATCGATGTTGTCGCCGGAAGCGCAGCTCCTGCTCGCCTGCGGGGAGCTCGGCGGAAACGACGCCGACCTTCGGGCGCTCCTCGCCAGGCCGCTGGTGTGGGACCGGGTGATCCTGCTGGCTCACCGCGAGAAGGCCGCGCCGGTGCTCGTGCGGCGACTCGGGGCGCTGCCCGACGCCCCGGTCCCGCCCGAGGTGCTCGCTCAGCTCCGCAAGCTGGCGATGGTGACCGAATTCAGGATGGTGCGACTGCGGCAGCGCCTCGACGAGACCATCGACGTGCTGACGCGGGCGGGGATCGAGCCCGTGCTCCTGAAGGGGGCGGCGCTGTGCTACACGTTGTACCCGTCGATGGCCGAGCGGCCGATGGCGGACATCGATCTCCTCGTCGAGGCCGGGCAGGCGCACCGGGCCCGCGAGGTACTGCTCCACGCCGGGTGGCGGTGGAACGAGGCCGTGCGGCGCGACGAGGATTACCAGGCGCACCACCACCTGCCGCCCATCGACGACGCCCGGGGAAGCGGCGTGCGGCTCGAGGTGCACACCGAGCTCTTCATCGGCGGCAACCCGTTCCACCTCTCGGGCGAGGCCGTGCGGGGCGGAGCGAAGACCGTGGTGGCCGGCGGTCGCCGGGTGCGGGTGCCCGGCGCGATCCACCAGCTCCTGCACACCTGCCTGCACTTCGCCTGGTCGCACAACATGCGGGCGGCGAGCTGGCGAGCGTTTCGCGACGTGGCGGTCGTTACGCGCGCAGGCTTCGACTGGGAAGGGTTCCTCACCACGGCGCGGGAGAACCGCGCGGGGACGTGCTGCTACTGGACGCTGCGGTTGGCGCACGACCTGTTGAA
>Ga0307411_10000731_pt1 | contig 12111 bp, 9 predicted proteins | sample DK1Ometagenome_2_FD_203712 | JGI IMG/M metagenome (GOLD analysis project Ga0307411, IMG submission 203712) | Maize rhizosphere microbial communities from greenhouse at UC Davis, California, United States - DK15-O-1 | ecosystem: Host-associated > Plants > Roots > Rhizosphere > Soil | place: USA...
GAACACGCCGACGAGCGCGCCGAGCAGCGTCCACGACACGTCGAACTCGGCGCGGAGCAGCGGGAACAGCGGCGGCAACGCGAGCTGCAGGAAATGCGACACGCTGTGCGCGATGCCGACGAGTCCTATCACGCGTGCGTCGCGCCGGAACGACTGCGGAGGGGAAGCGTCCAAGACGGGCGGTGTAAGGTGGACTGCGCGACCGGCGACCCAGGGGACCGTCGATCGAGGCGGGAATCGCGAATGATAGCCTACGCGGCGCCGTGCCGCGGCGACGGCGAGGAGACGACGATGGTGGACAAGGTGCAGAAATCGGATGCCGAGTGGCGCGCGGCGTTGACGCCCGAGCAGTACCGCGTCACGCGCAGGAAAGGAACCGAGCGCGCATTCACCGGCGAGTACTGGGACAACCACGCGCACGGCGAGTACCGCTGCGTGTGCTGCGGCACGCCGCTGTTCGATTCGGCGACGAAGTTCGACTCCGGAACCGGCTGGCCGTCGTTCTCCGCGCCCGTCACGAAGGACAACGTGAAGGAAGTCGACGACAGCTCGTTCTTCATGCGCCGCACCGAGGTCGTGTGCGCCGCGTGCGAGGCACACCTCGGTCACGTATTTCCCGACGGCCCCGAACCGACGGGGCTGCGCTACTGCATGAACTCCGCCGCGCTGAAATTCGAGCCGAAGAAGTGAAGGCGCCGCGTCGCGCGCTCCGGGCGGGCATCGGTTGACGGCCCGCCCGCCGGCGGTCGCCGCGTGCCGATCCCACCCGCGCCTGACGATGCGGCTGCTGCTCGCCGAAGACGATCCGATGATCGGCGCCGCCGTCGAGCGGGGGCTTCGCGACGACGGGTTCGTCGTCGACTGGGTGCGCGACGGCGCGGCCGCCGACGCCGCGCTGCGCGAACCGGTCCACGACCTGCTGCTGCTCGACCTCGGCCTGCCGCGCAAGACCGGCCTCGACGTGCTGACCGCGCTGCGCCGCCGCGGCGACGGCCGGCCGGTGCTGATCCTGACCGCGCGCGACGCCGTCGCCGACCGCGTCGCGGGTCTCGACGCCGGTGCGGACGACTATCTCGTCAAGCCGTTCGACCTGGACGAGCTCGCCGCGCGCATCCGTGCGCTCGGCCGGCGGCGCGCGGGACGCGCCGTGTCGGCGCTCCGGCACGGCGAGGTTTCGCTCGATCCGGCGACGCGCGACGTGCGCCTCGCCGGCGCGCCGGTGTCGCTGTCGCCGCGCGAATTCGCGCTGCTCGAGGCGCTGATGACGCGACCCGCCGCCGTGCTGTCGCGAAAGCAGCTCGAGGAGAAGCTCTACGGCTGGGACGAACCCGTCGAGAGCAACGCCATCGAGGTGCACCTGCACGCGTTGCGACGAAAGCTCGGCGCGGAGTTCATCCGCAACGTGCGCGGCGTCGGCTGGACGCTCGCGCCGGCGCCCCGGACGTGAGTCGGGACGCGCGAATGCACGCTCGCGATGGCCACCCGCGGCGCCGAGCGCGCCCGCTCGCCGCATGCCCGCGCTCATGACCGACGCCACGAGGCGCGACGCCGACGGTGTGCGCGATGCACCGGCGCCCGCGCCCGGCGGCGGGTATCGCGGACGATCGATCCACGGGACGCTGCTCGCCTGGCTGTCGATCGGCCTCGCGCTCGCGCTCGTGGCCGCCACGGCGCTGACCTATCTCCGCGCGCGTGACGAGGCGAGCGCGCTCTTCGACCTGCAGCTGAAGCAGACGGCGGCATCGATCATCGGCATGCCGATCGCCGGCAGCGGCGCAGCGCCCGGCGTCCACGGCGAGGAAGGTCTGGTCGTGCAGATCTGGGACCGCTCCGGCGTGCGCGTCTACCTGTCGCGGCCGCCGAATGCGGAGCCCGAGCGCATGCCCGGCCAGAGCACGCCGGGCTTCGCGACGATCGATACGCCGTCGGGGCGCTATCGTGTCTTCAGCGTGCTCGCCAACGGCCAGTTGGTGCAGGTCGGACAGCCGCTCGCCGTGCGCAACCTGCTCGCTGCACAGCTCGCGCTGTCGACGATCCTGCCGCTCGCGATCGTCATCCCGCTGATCGCGGTGCTGCTGTGGTTCGCGCTGCGGCGCGGGCTCGCGCCGCTGAAGCGCGTGGCCGATGCCGTGCAGAAGCGCGCGCCGGGGCAGCTCGCGCCGCTGTCGTCGTCGGGCTGGCCGCGCGAGATCCAGCCGGTGGTCGACGCGCTGAACGGCCTGCTGCGCCGCCTCGACCAGGCGCTGGATGCGCAGCGCGCGTTCGTCGCCGATGCGGCGCACGAGTTGCGCACGCCGCTCGCCGCGCTCGCGCTGCAGGCGCAGCTCGCGCAGCGTGCGGAGGAACCACAGGCGCGCGAACGGGCGCTCGCCGATCTTCGCGGCGGCCTCGTGCGCGCGACGCGCGTCGTCGAGCAGCTTCTGGCGCTCGCGCGCGAGGAGCCGGGCGTGGTCGAGCGCGCGTCGCGGCGCGTCGATCTCGCGTCGCTGGTCCGCGAGACGATCGCGTCGCTCGCCTCGCTCGCGGCGGCGAAATCGATCGACCTCGGCCTCGTGCGCGCGGACGACGCGTGGGTCGACGGTGACGCGGATGCGCTCGGCACGCTCGTCGCGAACCTGGTCGACAACGCGATCCGCTATACGCCCGCCGGCGGACGCGTCGACGTCGGCGTGTCGCGTGAAGGCGACGACGTCGTGCTCGCGGTCCGGGACAACGGACCCGGCATCCCGGAAGCCGAGCGCGAGCGCGTGTTCGAGCGCTTCGCACGCGGCGCACAGACCGACGCGCCGGGCAGCGGCCTCGGACTCGCGATCGTGCGCCGCATCGCCGAGCGCCACGGCGCGAGCGTGACGCTCGGCGAGGGCGTCGACGGCGCCGGGCTCGCGGTGCTCGTGCGCTTCGCCGCGTTACCGGCCGCGGCCGGTTGAACGGCTGCGCCTCGGCCGATCAGCCGATCGGCGCGCTAGGAACGCTGGCGCAGTCGGTGCCGATCGCCGGCGCCTTCCCGTGCACGCGGGCGGCGAGCGGCGCGAGCAACAGTGCGAGCGATGGCTTGCGTCGGTCGATCCCGGTCCTCACATCGAAGCGGGTGGGGCGCGGGCACTGCCAGCCAGCGCGCCCGGTGCGGCGCCTTAAGCATGCGCTAAGTCTGCGCCGCTATGTTCAACATCGTTCCGGGACCGGTGCGGTCCCTGCCGAAAGAACAGGAGCTTCCATGTCCTCGACCCTTTTCAAGCGCAGTGCCGTCGCGGTCGCGCTGATGGGCGCGCTCGGCCTCGGCGCCGTGGCCGCCGAACGCGTCGTTCCGGCGACGACCGCGGCCACGCCCGCCACCGCCGTCGTCGCCGCCGCGCCAGTCGCCGCGCCGACCGAAACCGCCGTGCCGCTCAACGCGCGCGGGCTTCCGAGCTTCGCCGACATCGTCGACCGGCAGGGCCCGGCCGTCGTCCAGATCCGCTCGACGCGCGACGCGAAGCGCGTGCCGACGTCGCGTGGCGAAGCCATTCCCGATCTCCCGCCCGAGCTCGCGCCGTTCTTCCGCAACTTCCCCATGCCGCGCTCGCCGCAGCCGGGCCCGATGATGGGCACCGGGTCGGGCTTCATCGTCGGCGCCGACGGCATCGTGCTGACCAACGCGCACGTCGTCGCGGATGCGGACGAGGTGATCGTCAAGCTCACCGACCAGCGCGAGTACCGGGCCAAGGTGCTCGGCAGCGACCCGACGACCGACGTCGCGGTGCTGAAGATCGAGGCGCGCAACCTGCCGGTGGTGAAGCTCGGCGACGCGACGAAGACGCGCGTCGGCGACTGGGTGGTCGCCATCGGCACGCCGTACGGGCTCGACAACACGGTGACCTCCGGCATCGTGAGCGCCAAGTCGCGCTCGCTGCCCGGCGAAGGCGTCGTGCCGTTCATCCAGACCGACGCGGCCGTCAATCCCGGCAACTCCGGCGGACCGCTGTTCAACCTGAACGGCGAGGTCATCGGCATCAACTCGCAGATCTTCTCGCGCTCCGGCGGCTTCCAGGGCGTGGCGTTCGCCATCCCGATCGACGTGGCGATGAACGTGGCCGAGCAGATCCGCACGACCGGCAAGGTCGCGCACGGACGGCTCGGGGTGACGGTGCAGCCGATCGACCAGGCGCTGGCCGAGAACTTCGGCCTGTCCGGTCCGAAGGGCGCGCTGGTCGGCAGCGTCCAGAAGGACAGCCCCGCCGCGCAGGCCGGCATCGAGGCGGGCGACGTGATCCTGTCGTTCAACGGCAAGGAGGTCGTGCGATCGAGCGACCTGCCCTACCTGGTGGCGGCCACGCGCCCCGGCTCCGCGGCGAAGGTCGAAGTCTGGCGTGACGGCAGGACGCGCACGCTGGATGTGAAGGTCGCCGCGCGCGACACGCCGAAGACGCTCGCCGCCGCCGATCAGGACGATGCGCCGAAGGGCAAGCTGGGCGTCGCCGTGCGGCCGCTTTCGCCCGAGGAGAAGAAGTCCGGCGAGGCCCGTGGCGTGGTCGTCGAGCAGGTTGCGGGCGCCGCGGAAAAGGCAGGCTTGCGCCCGGGTGACGTCATCGTCTCGGTGAACCGCAAGCCGGTGAACTCGCCCGAGGAGCTCCGCGCGGCGATCGACAAGGCGGGCAAGAATGTCGCCCTGCTGATCCGCCGCGAGGACGCGCAGATCTTCGTGCCGGTCACGATCGGCTGACGCGCGGCTTCCGGCGGTCCAGACGGGCTCCTGCGGGAGCCCGTTTTTTTTTGGCGGCCGGCGGCGCGACGGCGGGACGATGCCCCCGAAGACCCGACGGCCGCAGGCAAACCGTGAAACCGCGGCGACGACCCAGCCGGTCTCGGTCGACTTCTCGGCGACGGACCGTCCGTCGGCGGGGGGTGGCGGTCTGATGTCGCCTTGATATCATCCTGATACGCGGCGTCGATCTGCTCCGCCGCGCACCTCGCCAGGGAGAACGCTCATGGAACGGAACTCGAACTCGCGGTCGCCGACCCACGTCGAGCGCCCGATCGGAACGTGGAACGGCTTTGCCGTGCTCGCTGTCGGGCTGGTCCTCTACGCGCTCGCGCTGTGGCGCCTCGTCGCGATGATCGGCGGCGGCCGGCCGGCGCTCGGCCCGATCGTCGTGGTCGTCGTCCTGTTCGTGGTCGGCACGTTCGTGCTGACCGGCCTGTTCACGCTGCAGCCGAACGAAGCGGCGATCCTGCAGCTCTTCGGCGCATACCGCGGCACGGCGCGAACGCCGGGCCTTCGCGCCACCAACCCGTTCTACACGCGGCGCAAGGTCAGCGTGCGCGCGCGCAACCTCAACGGCGATCGCCTGAAGGTCAACGACAGGCGCGGCAATCCGATCGAGATCGCCGCCGTCGTGGTGTGGCACGTGCAGGACACGGCCAAGGCCGCCTTCGACGTCGACGACTACGAGAATTTCGTCAAGGTGCAGAGCGAGGCGGCCGTTCGCCACCTCGCCTCGTCGTTCGCCTACGACGAGGACGACACGCAGGCGACGCGCGAGCCGACGCTGCTCGGCAGCGCGAACGTCGTCGCGAACGCGCTCGAGCGCGAGCTGCAGGCGCGGCTCGACCAGGCCGGCGTCGTCGTCGAGGAGGCGCGCCTCACCCATCTGGCGTACGCCCCGGAGATCGCCCAGGTGATGCTGCGCCGCCAGCAGGCCGAGGCGATCATCGCCGCGCGCCAGAAGATCGTCCATGGCGCCGTGTCGATGGTCGACATGGCGCTGACCGAGCTGTCGGCGAAGCAGGTCGTCGAGCTCGACGACGAACGCAAGGCCGCGATGGTGTCGAACCTGATGACGGTGCTGTGCGCCGAGAGCGAAGTGCAGCCGGTGATCAACACCGGCACGCTGTACGCGTGAGCGCCGCGCGCGGAGGCCGGCGATGAATCGACTGATGACGTCCCTGCTCGTCGCGACGACGCTGGCGGGCGTCGCCATCGTGCTTGCGACCGCGACGTCGCTGCCCGATCCGGTGGCGTCGCACTTCGGCGGCGGTGGCCACGCCAACGGATGGATGACGCGCGACGGCTACCGCCTGTTCATGCTCGGGATGCTCGTCGCCGTGCCGTGGCTCGTGTACGGGGCGTGCGCGCTGTCGGCGAGCGGCGCCTCGCTGTGCCGGATGCGCAACGGCGACTACTGGCTGGCCCCGGCCAGGCGCACGGAGACGATCGCGACGATGCGCCGCTTCGGCGCCATCGCCGGCGTGCTGATCAGCGCGCTCCTCGTCGGCGTCCATCTCGCGGTGCTCGACGCGCACCGGCGCCAGCCGCCGCAGCTCGACGAAGGCGCGTTGATCGCCGGCCTGGTCGCCTTCGTCGTCGCCATCGCGGCGCTGGCGATCGCGCACGGACTGCGCTTCCGCCGTCCGCGCGAGGCGGGTCCGCGGCGCTGACGATGGCGCAGCGCAAGTCGTTCCTGCTTCGCATCGACCCGGCGCTGTGGGCCGAAGTGGAGCGCCTCGCGCAGCGCGAGCTTCGCAGCGCCAACGCGCAGATCGAATACCTGTTGCGCGAGGCGCTCGCGCGCCGGCGCCGGTCGCCCGAGCGCGGCACGCCGGCCGAGCCGCCCGACGAGCGCGAGGATGCGTGAGCGCGACGACGGGCGGAGCGAACGGAACGTACGGGCCTCGCACGTAAGCGAGGCGCAGGCGAGCGGTGCCTTTACGCCAGCGTGCGCGCGATGAAGCGGCCCAGGTCCTCGATCTCCTCGAGGACCGCGCTGTGCGGCATCGGGTACTCGTGCCACTCCACCTGCCAGCCGGCCGCCTCGAGCAGCGCGCGCGAACGCTCGCCCCATTCGTAGCGGACGACGTCGTCGTCGCGGCCGTGGGCCATGAAGACCGGCGTCCGGCGATTGGCGGACGTCGCTTCGTCCGCCAGCGCATCCGGATCGACGAGGTACGCGGACAGCGCCGCGATGCCGGCGAGCTTCTCCTTGTGCCGCAGCCCCGCGTACAGCGCGACCGCCCCACCCTGCGAGAAGCCGCCGAGGATCACGCGCGACGCGGGAATGCCGCGATGCCGCTCGCGCGCGATCAGGTGCTCGATGTGCGTTTGCGACGTGCGCACGCCGGCGATGTCGGCGCGCGACCGGAAGTCGGCGTCGAGCACGTCGTACCACGCGGGCATCACGTAGCCGCCGTTGATCGTCACCGCCCGCTCCGGCGCATGCGGGAACACGAAGCGCACGCGCAGCGCGGGCGGGAGCTTCAGCGCCGGGACGACGTCGGACCAGCCGTGCCCGTCGTCGCCGAGCCCGTGCAGGAACAGCACGGCCGCGTCCGGTGACGGAGCAGTCTCGATCTCGACGGCGGGCAGCAACGCGAAATCGGTCATTTGTAGGCGATTGTGGCCTGTTCAGCCGCGAGGCGGAAGCGTACACTGCGCCGCCTCTGACGCCCGCTCCCTCACGAGGGGGGCGCGGCGGAAAGACGGGCGGAACCGACGGCGTTCCGCGACAATCCCAAAAGACACGATTTTTTGGCGGAGATCCCGATGGCGCCAGCCGCCCTCCCGCGCGAGGTTTCCCTCGACGACAAGTACGCGCTCGACGCGGGCCGCGTCTACCTGACCGGCGTGCAGGCGCTGGTCCGCGCGCTGATGCTGCAGCGCCAGCGCGACCGCATGGCCGGCCTCAATACCGGCGGCTTCGTCTCCGGCTACCGCGGCTCGCCGCTCGGCGGCCTCGACCAGGCGCTGTGGAAGGCCGCCCCGTTCCTCGAGCGGGCCAACGTCAAGTTCCAGCCGGGCCTGAACGAGGACATGGCCGCGACGTCGATCTGGGGCACGCAGCAGCTCAACCTGCATCCGGGCGCGAAGGTCGATGGCGTGTTCGCCATGTGGTACGGCAAGGGACCGGGCGTCGACCGCACCGGCGACGTGTTCAAGCACGCGAACTACGCCGGCACGAGCAAGCATGGCGGTGTCCTCGTGCTCGCCGGCGACGACCACGCCGCGAAGTCGTCGACCGTGCCGCACCAGTCGGACCACGCGTTCTCCGCGGCGATGATGCCGGTGCTGTATCCGTCGTCGGTGCAGGACATCCTCGACCTCGCATTGCACGGCTGGGCGATGAGCCGCTATTCGGGCTGCTGGGTCGGGTTCAAGTGCGTCGCCGACACCGTCGAGAGCAGCGCGTCGGTCGTCGTCGATCCGGCACGCGTGAACATCGTCGTGCCGGACGATTTCCCGCTGCCGCCGGATGGCGTGTCGATCCGCTGGCCGGACGCGTTCCTCGCGACCGAGGCGCGCATGCAGGACTACAAGATCTACGCGGCGCTGCACTACTGTCGCGTCAACAACCTGAACCGCATCGTCATCGACAGCCCGCGCCCGCGGCTCGGCATCATCACCAGCGGCAAGAGCTACCTCGACGTGCGCCAGGCGCTCGACGACCTCGGGCTCGACGATCGCGAGTGCGCCGAGATGGGCATCCGCGTGATGAAGGTCGCGATGCCCTGGCCGCTCGAGCCGGAGAGCGTGCGGCATTTCGCCGAGGGCCTGGAGGAGATCCTCGTCGTCGAGGAGAAGCGCCAGATCGTCGAGTACCAGTTGAAGGAGCAGCTGTACAACTGGCGCGACGACGTGCGCCCGCGCGTCGTCGGCAAGTTCGACGAGAAGGGCGAATGGGTGCGCCCGCACGGCGACTGGCTGCTGCCCGCGGCCGGCGAGCTGACGCCGGCGATGATCGCGCGCGTCATCGCGAGGCGCATCGAGCGCCTCGGCCTCACGCCCAACGACGCCGACGCGAAGCACATCCGCGAACGCGTCGAGTTCATCAACGCGAAGGAAGCGGCGCTGGCGCGCACGAAGATCACGCTCGCGCGCATCCCCTACTTCTGCTCGGGCTGCCCGCACAACACGTCGACGAAGCTTCCCGAGGGCAGCCGCGCGACCGCGGGCATCGGCTGCCACGTGATGGCGATCTGGATGGACCGCAACACGAGCGAGTTCACCCACATGGGCGGCGAGGGCGTGCCGTGGATCGGCCAGGCGCCGTTCACCGAGGAGAAGCACATCTTCGCCAACCTCGGCGACGGCACCTACTATCACAGCGGCATCCTCGCGATCCGCGCCGCCGTGGCGGCGAAGGTCAACATCACCTACAAGATCCTCTACAACGATGCGGTCGCGATGACCGGCGGGCAGCCGGTCGACGGCCCGCTCTCGCCGGCCGACATCGCTCGCCAGTGCGCCGCCGAGGGCGTTTCGAAGATCGTCGTCGTCAGCGACGAGCCCGACAAGTACCCGCCCAACTACTTCGACGCGTCGATCCCGGTCCATCACCGCGACGAGCTCGACCGCGTGCAGCGCGAGCTCCGCGAAACGCCCGGCACGACGATCCTGCTCTACGACCAGACCTGCGCCGCGGAGAAGCGCCGCCGTCGCAAGCGCGGCACGTTCCCGGACCCGGCGAAGCGCGTCTTCATCAACGAGCTCGTCTGCGAAGGCTGCGGCGACTGCGGCGTCAAGTCCAACTGCGTCTCGGTGCAGCCGGTCGAGACCGAGTTCGGGCGCAAGCGCGAGATCGACCAGTCGTCCTGCAACAAGGACTACTCGTGCGTGAACGGCTTCTGCCCGAGCTTCGTGACCGTGCACGGCGGCGGCCTGCGCAAGCCGAAGAAGGCGGAAGCGCTCGACTTCTCCGGGCTGCCGGAGCCGGTGCTTGCGCGAAGCGACGACCCGTACGGCATCCTCATCACCGGCATCGGCGGCACCGGCGTCATCACCATCGGCGCGCTGCTCGGCATGGCCGCGCACGTCGACGGCAAGGGCTGCTCGGTGCTCGACATGACCGGCCTCGCGCAGAAGAACGGCGCCGTGGTGTCGCACGTCCGCATCGCCGACACGTCCGAGCGGCTGTATGCGACGCGAATCGCCGCGGGCGAGGCGGACTTCGTGCTCGCCTGCGACATCCTCACCGGCGTCGGCGACGAAGCGCTCGCCAAGATGCAGAAGGGCAAGACGCGCGCACTGGTCAACACGGCGCTCGTCATGCCGGCGTCGTTCACGCGCGATCCCGACCTCAAGTTCCCGCTTGGCTCGATGGAGCGCGAGATCGCCGAGGCGGTGTCGCCTGGCGACGCGGAGTTCCTCGACGCGACGAAGCTCGCGACCGGGCTCATGGGCGACTCGATCGCGACCAACCTGTTCATGGTGGGCTACGCCTGGCAGCGCGGCCGCCTGCCGCTGTCCGAGGCGGCGATCATGAAGGCGATCGAGCTCAACGGCGCGGCGATCGACTCGAACAAGCGCTCGTTCCAGTGGGGGCGGCTCGCCGCCGTGGACCCGGCGCGCGTCGCCAAGGCGGCCATTCCGCAGGCGCTGCCGGAATCGCAGCGGCTTTCGACATCGCTCGACGAGATGGTCGCTCGGCGAAGCGCATTCCTCACCGACTACCAGGATGCCGCCTATGCGAGGCGCTACAGCGACCTCGTCCTGCGGGTGAAGGCGGCCGAGCAGCGCGTGGTGCCCGCGTCGAGCGCGCTGGCCGAAGCGGTCGCGCGCTACTACTTCAAGCTGCTCGCCATCAAGGACGAGTACGAAGTGGCGCGCCTGTACACCGGCACGGACTTCATCGAGCGCGTGCGGGCGCGGTTCGAAGGCGACTACACGCTGCACTTCCACCTCGCGCCGCCGATCGTCGCGAAACCGGATCCGACCACCGGCGAGCCGCGCAAGCGCGAATACGGTCGCTGGATGCTGTCCGCGTTCCGCGTCCTCGCCAAGCTTCGCCGTCTGCGCGGCACGCCGCTCGACGTCTTCGGCCGCAGCGCCGAGCGCAAGCGCGAGCGCGCGCTGATCGGCGAATACGAAGCGCTCGTCGACGAGATCGTCACGCGGCTGGCCCCGCACAATCACGCGCTCGCGGTGGAGCTCGCGAGCATTCCCGAGCAGATCCGCGGTTACGGGCACGTGAAGGAGCGCCACCTCGCAGTCGCGAAGGAGAGGGAGGCGGCGCTGCTCGAGCGTTTCCGCACCGCGCAGAAGACGAGCCTGCCGCCGGTCGTCGCCGTGGCGGCCTGAAGCGTCGCGCTGGCCCGATGCCGCGACGCCCGTTGCGCGCCTGTGCGCGCTTCGCTGTCCGCTCGCGGAATCGTCGACCCGCGCCTCGCGCGCGATCGTAGAATTCACGGCACCCCGTCGCCGGAGTCGTTCATGACATTCGCTCGTGCCTTGTCCGTTGCCGCCGCCTGCGCGGCGCTCGCCCTTCGCGCCCATGCGGCCACGTTCGCCGGCGTCGACGTACCGGCGCCCCCGCCGCCGAAGAACGTCGTCGACACGCACTGGGGCGTCAACGTCGACGACCCCTATCGCTTCTTCGAGGACGTCAACGATCCCGCCGTGCAGGCGTGGATGAAGGCGCAGGCGACGGCGACCGAGCGCATCCTCGAGCGCATTCCCGCGCGAAGCGCGCTGCTCGCGCGCATGAAGGAGATCGAGTCGAAGGCGTCGGGCCTGACCGACCGCGCGACGCGCTCGGCGAGCGGTCGCTACTTCTTCCTCAAGCGCGATCCGAAGGACAACCAGTTCCGCCTCGTCTGGCGCGACCGTCCGGACGGCGCGGACCACCTGATCGTCGACCCGGAAGCGCTGGCGAAGAAGACCGGCACGCCGCACGCGGTGCTCGACTTCGCACCCTCACCCGACGGCAGGCGCATCGCCTACGCGATGCAGGCCGGCGGCGGCGAGATCGGCACGCTGCATGTCGTCGACCTCGCGTCGGGCAAGGAGGTGATCAAGCCGATCGACCGCATCCGCTATGCGAGCGTCAGCTGGCTGGACGACGGCAGCGGCTTTTTCTACTCGCGGCTGCGCGAGGGCTACGACACGCTGCCGGCGACCGAGCGCTTCGACGATCGCGGTCGGCATTTCCACGCGATCGCCGGCGACACCGACCGCAAGGTGTTCAGCCCGACGCACAACCCCGAGCTCAAGCTCCCGAGCTACGCGTCCGGCATCACGTTCCAGATCCCGGGCACGAACCGCGCGGCGACGATCGTCCTGCACGGGGTCGAGCGCTACGGCGAGCTGCTCCTGAGCGACCTGGCCGGGGCCAAGGGCGGCAACGCCAGCTGGCAGCGGGTGGT
>Ga0307411_10000732_pt1 | contig 12099 bp, 15 predicted proteins | sample DK1Ometagenome_2_FD_203712 | JGI IMG/M metagenome (GOLD analysis project Ga0307411, IMG submission 203712) | Maize rhizosphere microbial communities from greenhouse at UC Davis, California, United States - DK15-O-1 | ecosystem: Host-associated > Plants > Roots > Rhizosphere > Soil | place: USA...
GAGCGTCGTGCTGGACGGCGCGCGTGTGGTCGATTCGCTGGCCGATGCACTCGCCGGGTGTGCGCTGACGATCGGCTGCTCGGCGCGGCCACGCGAATTCGCCGGCGACGTCGTGTCGGTGCGCGTGGCGGCACGGCAGGCGCACGCGAGCGCGGTGCGAGGCGAGGACGTCGCGTTCGTCTTCGGCACGGAGATGTCGGGACTGTCCAACGAAGAGCTCGCTTCGTGCAGCACGGTGGCGACGATTCCGGCGAATCCGCACTATTCGTCGCTCAACCTGGCGGCCGCCGTGCAGGTCGCGGCCTACGAGATGCGCGTCGCGTCGCAGGGCGACGAAGTGTGGCAGGCGCGGCGCTTCGCGGCGGCCACGCACGAGGAGATCGAAGCGTTGTACGCGCACGCGCAGTCGACGCTGGTGGCGATGCGGTTCCTGAATCCGCGACTGCCACGCCGGCTGATGCCGCGCCTGCGTCGGCTGTTCGCGCGGGCCGGGCTCGAGCGCGAGGAAGTGAACATCCTGCGCGGCGTGCTCGCGCGCATCGACGACATCCTCGATGGTCGCCGCCGGCCCTGAATCGCCGGGAGTCCTCGACGCAGCGCCGATGGCGATGCCTTCACGCGATCCGCGCTGCGCGAACTGCGGCGCCGCGGCGACCGGACGCTATTGTCCGCAGTGCGGGCAGGAGACCACGCTCGCACTGCCGACGGCGCGCCAGTTCCTGCGCGAGGCGGCCGGACGCTACGTCGCCATGGACGGGCGGCTGTGGCGCACGCTGTTCGCGCTGCTGTTCCGGCCCGGCTTCCTGACCTGCGCGTACCTGGCCGGCCAGCGTCGTCGCTACGTTCGTCCGGCGAGGCTGTTCCTCGTGCTGTCGCTGCTGATGTTCGCCGTGTTCCGCGTCGTCCTCGAGGTGCCACCGATCGACGTGATCCAGGGCGACGCGCCGGCGACCGGCTCCGCCGGGGCCGACATGTCCACGCCTGAACACGGCGCCGTCCTGTTGCCCGGCATGTCGGTGGACATCGACGAGCGGGGAAACGTCAACGTTCAGGGCGGTGGCGCGCTCGGCGCGGAGCTCAAGCGCCGGCTCGACCGCTTCAACGCGCTGTCGCGGCAGGAGAAGACCGAGCAGACGTTTCGCGGCGTCATGCGCTACGGGCCGTACGCGATGTTCGTCATGCTGCCGGCGTTCGCGCTGCTCCTTACGATCGTTTACGCCGGGCGGAGCGCCCGCCATCCGGCCCGGCCACGCCGGTATGCCGAGCACCTCGTGTTCGCCGCGCACGACCATGCGTTCTTCGCGGCCGTGCTCACGCTCGCCGTCGTGGTTCCATCGGGCCTCGTGCGCGGCGCGCTCGCGGCATGGGCGCTCGCGTATGTCGTGCGCGCGATGAAGAACGTCTACGGCGGCGGCTGGATCGGCGTGCTCGTGCGCGCGTGGTTCATCGCCATCGCGTATGCCGTGCTCGTTCCGTTCGTGATCATCGGGCTCGTGCTCGCGGCGGTGGTGCTTCGCTAGCGCGCGCCGCTCGCCGGGCAGGCGGTGTTGGCATCGACCTCGTATGCGCGAAGCTGGCGCTCGTGATGGACGCGGCGCGCCTGCGACGCCTTGAGTGCCCGGTCGATGCGATCGCAGGCGCGCTTCTCGCAGCGCTCGCGCGTGCCGCGTTCGCGAGCGATGCGCGCGTCGAGGTCCGCGATCACCCGCTGCTGTCGCTCGACGCGCCGCTGCGCCGCATGGCAGCGCTTGGTCGTCGCGTCACGCTGGCGCGCGGCGTCGATGCGAAGGCCGCTGTCGGCGGCGCCGGCGAGGCAGCTCGCGCCCGCGATCGCGGCAATGGCGAGAAGACGCAGCGGCGACACGATGGGCGCGGGCGCTAGTCCAGCACGCGGACGAGCCACAGCGAGACGATCGGGAAGAACAGCAGCAGCAACACGCGGAACGCGTCGCTGATGAGGAACGGCGTCACGCCACGGTAGGTTTCCGACATCGGCACGTCGCGCGCCAGGCCGTTGACGACGTAGACATTGAGCCCGACGGGCGGCGCGATCAGGCCGATCTCGACCACCATCAGCACGAGGATGCCGAACCAGATCGCCTTCTCGGTCGGGTCGAGGCCGAAGAGGTCGAGCGCCATGATCGCCGGGAACAGCACGGGGATCGTGAGCAGGATCATCGACAGCTCGTCCATCACGCAGCCGAGCACGACGTACAGCACGAGCACGCCGGCCACGATGACCAGCGGCGCGACGTGCAACGAGCCGACGTACTCGGCGAGCTGCGCCGGCATCTGCGAGAGCGCGAGCGCCGAGTTCAGCATGTCGGCGCCGAGGAAGATCATGAAGATCATCGCCGAGGTGTCCGCCGCGCCGAGGAAGCTCGCACGGATCGCGCGAAGGTCGAGCTCCCGGTTCGCGAGCCCGGCCACGAACGTGCCGACCGCCCCGACGCCGGCGCCCTCGGTCGGCGTGAACAGGCCGCCATAGATGCCGCCGAACACGACGAGGAAGATCGCCGCGACCGGCCACACGTCGCGCAGCGTCGTCCAGCGCTCGCGCCAGCCGTGTCGCGCCTGAGCGGGCCCGGCATCGGGATGCAGCCGCACGTAGATCGCGATCGCGATCATGTAACCGCTGGCCGCGATGATGCCCGGGATCATCGCCGCCGCGAACAGCTTCGCGATGTTCTGCTGCGCGAGGATCGCGTACACGACGAGCACGACCGACGGTGGAATCAGGATGCCGAGCGTGCCGCCGGCCGCGAGCGTTGCGGTCGCGAGGCGCCCCGAGTAGTTGAAGCGCTTCATCTCGGGCAGCGCCACCTGCGCGACGGTCGCAGCGGTCGCCACCGACGAACCGCAGATCGCGCCGAACGCGGCGCACGCCAGCACGCTGGCCATCGCGAGACCGCCGCGGAAGTGCCCGACGAACGATGCGGCCGCGCGGAACAGCGCCGCCGACAGTCCCCCCTGCGTGGCGAACTGGCCCATCAGCAGGAACAGCGGGATCACCGACAGGTCGTAGACCGAGAAGCGGGCGTAGAGCGCGCCCTTGAGGTGCGAAAGCAGGGCCGCTTCGCTCGACAGCGCCCAGTAACCGAGCGCGCCGGGAACGAACATGGCGATGGCGATCGGCACGCGCAGCGCCATCAGCGCGAGCATCGCGCCGAACAGCACGAGGCCGATCGCGAGCGCGCTCACGACGCGCGATCGGCGAGGCGCGCGGCCTCGCGCAGTCGCTCGATCGCCGTGTAGAACCCGGCGACAGCCGTGAGCGCGACACCGGGAATCATGGCGGCGTAGGTCCACCACACCGGCCAGCCGAGGATCGTCGTCGTCTCGCCGGCGGCGCGCATGTCGATCGTGCCCACGCAGACGCGCCACGCGACGAGCGACATCGCGAGGGCGAGCGCGAGCGCGCCGATCGCATCGAGGCGCCGCTGCACCGGCAACGACAGCCGCGTCGTGAAGAAGTCGACGATGATGTTGCCGCGGCGCAGCTGGCAGATCGGCAGGCACAGCGCCACGAACACCGCGCATCCGACCTGCACGAGCTCGTAATCGCCCGACAGCGGCTTGCTGAACAACGCCCGGCTCGCGATGCTCAGCACCGACATGATGGCGATGCCGACGAAGATCGCGCCGCCGGCCAGGGCGAACCACTCGGCGAGGCGCACGAGCCAGCGGCCGCCGGGTCCGGGCGCCGGCCTGCCGACATCGAGGAGCTGTTCCATCGCCGCCGCCTTCGCGCAACAAAAAGGCGCGGTGGACCACCGCGCCCCGGGTCCCGTGCCGCGGCGCTACTTCGCGCCTTCGTACTTGCGGATCAGGTCCTTCGCCGTCTGCAACAGCAGCTTGCCGTCCTGGCCGCGGGCGGACACGTCGCGAACCCATTCGTCCTCGAGGCCCGCCGTCGCCTTCTGCCATTGCTCGAGCTCGGACGCGGGAATCGTGTAGAAGGCGTTGCCGCGGTCCACCGCCTGCTTGCGCGCAGGCGGCGCGGACGCGTCCCACTGCTTGCCGAACGCGCGCGCGACCGTCGGGCCCGAGTTCGCGTCGATCACCTTCTTCAGGTCCGCCGGCAGGCTGTCGTATTTCGCCTGGTTCATGCCGAGGAAGAACACCGCCGTGTAGAGCGCGCGCGACTTGGGATCGGTCTCGCTGTGGAACTTCGACAGCTCGTGCGCCTTGATCGACGGAATCACTTCCCAGGGCAGCAGGTAGCCGTCGACGACGCCCTTCGACAGCGCATCGGCGAGCGCCGGCAGCGGCATCGCGACCGGCGTCGCGCCCAGCGCGGCCAGCATCTTGTTCGTCTGCCGCGTCGGCGCGCGCATCTTCTGGCCCTTGAAGTCCGCGAGCGTCTTCACCTGCTTCGTCGTGCTGTGCACGTAGCCGTTGTCGTGCACGTTGACGGCGATCGCCTTGATGCCCGGGAACTCCTTGACGCCGAACTGCGAGTAGTAATCCCACGCGGCCTGCGACGTGGCTTCGGCCGACGACGACATGAAGGGAAGCTCGAACACCTCCATGATCGGGAAGCGGCCGGCCGTGTAGCCGGGAAGCGTCCAGACGACGTCGGCCACGCCGTCCTTGACCTGGTCGATCAGCTGCGGCGGCGTGCCGCCGAGCTGCATCGCCGGGTAGATCTGGCACTTGAGCCGATTGTTCGAGTCCTTGGCGATCTTGTCGCACCAGGGCCCGAGCAGCGTCGACGGCGGCATCGCGCCCGGCGGCCAGAAATGGTGCACCTTGAGCGTGACCTCCTGGGCGAGGGCGGGCAGGGACAGCGATGCCGCGAGCGCGGCGACGGCGACGAAGCGGGCGTTGCGCATGGCTCCTCCGGAAGGTCGGCGTTCGGCGCGCTCGATCGACGCGACTCGCGAATGCGCGACTGGCGCGAGAGTGTAGCAACGTTGCGACGCCGATTGCCGCGTGGAGGGCCAATAGTTGAGCGTAGAAGTCGGAAATGCGAAAATTGCACGATGCTCGACCGGCTCCGCGAGGACATCGCCGTCGTCTTCGAGCGGGATCCCGCCGCCCGCACGAAGTGGGAAGTGCTGACCTGCTACCCCGGTCTGCATGCGCTCGTCTGGCACCGGGCCGTCGTGCACCCGTTGTGGAACGCCGGCCTGCGATGGTTGGGCCGGTGGCTGGCGCACTGGGGCCGGTGGGCGACGGGGATCGAGATCCACCCGGGCGCGACCATCGGCCGGCGCGTCTTCATCGATCACGGCATGGGCGTCGTCATCGGCGAGACGGCGGTCATCGGCGACGACTGCACGCTCTACCACGGCGTCACGCTGGGCGGGACGTCGTGGAAGCAGGGAAAGCGCCATCCGACGCTGGCCGCGAACGTCGTCATCGGCGCCGGCGCGAAGGTGCTTGGGCCGATCGAAGTCGGCGCCGGCGCCAAGATCGGCTCCAACGCCGTCGTGGTCCGCGACGTGCCGCCGGGGGCCACGGCCGTCGGCATTCCGGCGCGCATCGTCACCGCCGAGGACCGCGAGCGACGCGAGCGGCAGGCGGAGAAGATCGGGTTCTCGGCGTACGCGATCGCCGCCGACATGAACGACCCGGTCGTCCAGGCGATCCACACGCTCCTCGACCACGCGCGGGCGACCGACGAGCGCATGGAACGGCTGGTGGCGCAACTGCAGCGCGACGGCCTCGAGATGGGGGATGCGGAGGCCACGGCCGAGCGCTTCGACCCGGCGCCGATCAACAAGATGCTCGAATGAACTTTGGGCCGGATTAGTTGACTAAAACGTTCGGGTATGGGACCATTCGAGGCTGTTTGTCGTGGACAACCAAGCGGGCGCGCCTGCCCGCCGTCCCGCGCGGCCGCTACGGGGTGATCGCACAATGCGCCTGACCACCAAGGGTCGCTTTGCCGTGACCGCGATGATCGACGTCGCCATGCACGGTTCGCAGGACGGCCGCCGGCCGGTCACGCTGGCCGCGGTGTCCGAACGGCAGCGGATCTCGCTGTCCTATCTCGAGCAGCTGTTCGGCAAGCTTCGGCGCCACGGCCTCGTCGACAGCGTGCGCGGGCCCGGCGGCGGCTACACGCTCGGCCGCCCGGCAGGCGAGCTGTCGGTCGCGGACATCATCCTCGCCGTCGACGAGCCGATCGACGCGACGCAGTGCGGCGGCCGCGAGAACTGCCTCGACGATCGCCGCTGCATGACGCACGAGCTGTGGGCGTCGTTGAACGCCCATATCTTCTCGTTCCTGCGCTCGGTGACGCTCGCGCAGCTCGTCGCCCAGCAGCAGCGCGAACCCGGCGAGGTCGCCGTGCTGCAGGACAATCGCAACTGCGCGAAGCCGCGCCCGGCCGAGCCGGCCACCGTCGCCTGACCACGAACGAACCGCCGATCACGACATGCCAGACGACACCAAGCCGCAACCGCTGGGCGCCGCGCAAGCCGCGCGGATGCCGATCTATCTCGACTACTCGGCGACGACGCCGGTGGACCCGCGCGTGGCCGAGCGGATGATCCCGTGGCTGACGACGAACTTCGGCAACCCGGCGTCGCGCTCGCACAAGTACGGGTGGGATGCCGAGGCCGCGGTCGAGGAGGCGCGCGCGAACGTCGCCGCGCTCGTCCATTGCGACCCGAAGGAGCTCGTCTGGACGTCGGGGGCGACCGAGTCGATCAACCTCGCGCTCAAAGGCGCCGCCCACTTCTACAAGGACAAGGGCCGGCACCTCGTCACCGTGCGCACCGAGCACAAGGCGACGCTCGACACGATGCGCGAGCTCGAGCGCCACGGCTTCGAGGTGACCTACCTCGACGTGCTGCCGGACGGCCTGCTGGACCTCGGCGCGTTCGAGCAGGCGCTGCGCCCGGACACGATCGTCGTGTCGGTCATGCTGGTGAACAACGAGATCGGCGTGATCCAGGACATCGCCGCGATCGGCGAGATGACACGCAGGCGCGGCATCGTGTTCCACGTCGACGCGGCGCAGGCGACCGGCAAGGTGCCGATCGATCTTTCGACGCTCAAGGTCGACCTGATGAGCTTCTCGGCGCACAAGACCTACGGTCCGAAGGGCGTCGGCGCGCTGTTCGTGCGGCGCAAGCCGCGGGTGCGCATCGAGGCGCAGATGCACGGCGGCGGGCACGAGCGCGGCATGCGCTCGGGGACGCTTCCGACGCACCAGATCGTCGGGATGGGCGAGGCGTTCCGCCTCGCACGGCAGGAGATGGCGACCGAGAACGAGCGCATCCGGATGCTGCGCGATCGCCTGTGGCAGGGGCTCTCGAACATCGAGGAGGTGTACGTCAACGGCGATCTCGATCGCCGCGTCCCGCACAACCTCAACGTGAGCTTCAACTACGTCGAGGGCGAGAGCCTCATCATGGCCGTCAAGGACATCGCCGTGTCCTCGGGTTCGGCCTGCACGTCGGCCTCGCTCGAGCCTTCGTACGTGCTGCGGGCGCTGGGCCGCAGCGACGAGCTCGCGCACAGCTCGATCCGCTTCACCATCGGGCGCTTCACGACCGAAGCCGACGTCGATTACACCGTGCAGCTCGTCGAGCGAAAGATCGCGAAGCTGCGCGAGCTGTCGCCGCTGTGGGAGATGTACAAGGACGGCGTCGACCTCAATTCGATTCAATGGGCCGCGCATTGAGCGGTCGACGCCCGGGTTACTGCGTCGCGGGCGCGACGCAGTAACTGTCGATCGGAGCGTCGCGCCTCGCGACGCTCGATCCGGACGAGTCGGCATCCATTTGGGAGAACGAGATGGCATACAGCGACAAGGTTCTGGACCACTACGAAAACCCGCGCAACGTCGGGTCGTTCAGGAAGGACGACGAGGACGTGGGGACCGGCATGGTCGGCGCACCGGCCTGCGGCGACGTGATGAAGCTGCAGATCCGCGTGAGCAAGGATGGCGTCATCGAGGACGCGAAGTTCAAGACCTATGGCTGCGGCTCGGCGATCGCGTCGTCGTCGCTGGTCACCGAATGGGTCAAGGGCAAGACGCTCGACCAGGCGATGGACATCAGGAACACGGCGATCGCGCAGGAGCTCGCGCTGCCGCCGGTCAAGATCCACTGCTCGATCCTCGCCGAGGATGCGATCAAGGCGGCGGTCACCGATTACAAGTCCAAGCACGCCGACAAGGCCGCGGGCGTTCCGCAGCCCGAGCAGGCAGCAGCCGACTGAGGGCGACGCCATGGCGATCACGCTGACCGAAACCGCGGCGAAGCACGTCGCTGCGCACCTCGCCAAGCGGGGCAAGGGGATCGGCCTGCGCCTCGGCGTACGCACGTCGGGCTGCTCGGGCATGGCATACAAGCTCGAATACGCCGACGACGCGCGTCCCGAGGACCACGCATTCGTGAGCCAGGGCGTCACGGTGTTCGTCGATCCGAAGAGCCTGCCGTACGTCGACGGCACGGAGCTCGACTTCGCACGCGAGGGGCTGAACGAAGGCTTCAAGTTCAACAATCCGAACGTCAAGGACGCGTGCGGCTGCGGCGAGTCCTTCAACGTGTGACCGCCCGCGCCGCCGGCGCGGCGCGCGCGCTTCCGCCATCCGCCCCCTTCATCGGCGAGCGGGCGCGATGATCGACCCCGATCGCAACCACTTCGAGCTCTTCGGCCTGCCCGCCACGTTTCGCGTCGATGCGGCGGCGCTGGATCGCGCCTATCGCGCGCTGCAGGCCGAGGTGCACCCGGACCGCTTCGCGGACGCCGGCGACGCCGAGCGCCGCCTCGCGATGCAGCGATCGTCGCGCGTCAACGAAGCGTATCGCGCGCTGAAGGATCCGGTCGAGCGCGCGCGCTATCTGTTGTCGCTGCGCGGCATCGACGCGTTCGACGAGCGCGACACGCAACTCGCGTTGCCGTTCCTGGAGGCGCAGCTCGAGCGCCGCGAACGCGCTGCGGACGCGGCCGGGCGCGGCGACGTCGCCGCGCTCGATGCGATCCTGCGCGAGGTGCGCGCCGAATCGGGCGAGCGCCAGCGGTCGCTCGAGACGATGCTCGCCGATGCCGACCGTGGCGACGCGGCGAAGGCGCTCGTGCGCGAGCTTCGCTTCCTCGCAAAAGTATCCGAGGACGTCGAGGCGATGCTGTCGTCGCTCGACGCGTAGCCATGGCGCTGTTCCAGATCTCCGAGCCCGATGCCCCGGCGCGGCGCCGGCAGCACAAGCGCGCCATCGGCATCGACCTCGGCACGACGAACTCCCTCGTCGCCACTGTGCGCGATCGCATTCCGGTCGTGCTGCCGGACGACGAGGGGCGGCCTCTGGTGCCGTCGATCGTCCGCTATGGCGAGGCGGGCGTCGAGGTCGGCTACGAGGCGATGGCGAAGCAGGCGCGCGACCCGCAGAACACGATCGTCTCGGTCAAGCGCTTCATGGGGCGCGGTCTCGTCGACATCGACGACGATCGCCGCTTTCCCTATCGCTTCGTCGATGCCCCCGGCATGCTGCAGATCGCCACGCGGGCGGGGATCAAGAGCCCGGTCGAGATCTCGGCGGAGATCCTGCGCAAGCTTCGCGAGCGCGCCGAGTCGCAGCTCGGCGGTCCGGTCGACGGCGCCGTCGTCACCGTGCCGGCGTATTTCGACGACGCGCAGCGCCAGGCGACGAAGGATGCGGCGAAGCTCGCCGGGCTCGAGGTGTTGCGCCTGCTGAACGAGCCGACGGCGGCGGCGATCGCGTACGGTCTCGACAACCGCTCCGAAGGCATCTACGCCGTCTACGACCTCGGCGGCGGTACATTCGACATCTCGATCCTCCGGCTGTCGCGCGGCGTGTTCGAAGTGCTCGCCACCAACGGCGATTCGGCGCTGGGCGGCGACGACTTCGATCATCGCGTCTTCTGCTGGGCGATCGAAGAGGGCAAGCTTCCGCCGCTGTCGCCGTCCGATGCGCGCCTGATGCTCGTCAAGTCGCGCGAGGCGAAGGAGATGCTCACCGGCCACGACGCCGCCCCGATCGTCGTGCGGCTCGCGTCCGGCGACGACGTGGGACTCTCGCTGACGGTCGAGACCTTCAACCGCATCACGCAGACGCTCGTCCAGAAGACGATGAATCCGGTGCGGCGGGCGTTGCGCGACGCGGGCCTCGCGCCGGAGGACGTCAATGGCGTCGTGCTGGTCGGCGGGGCGACGCGGATGCCGCGCATTCGTCGCGCCGTGGCCGAGTTCTTCGGCCAGCCGCCGCTCACCAACCTCAATCCCGACGAGGTCGTCGCGCTCGGAGCGGCGATCCAGGCGAACGTGCTCGCCGGCAACCGCGATCGCGACGACGACTGGCTGCTGCTCGACGTGATCCCGCTGTCGCTCGGCATCGAGACGATGGGCGGGCTGACCGAGAAGATCGTGCCGCGCAATTCGACGATTCCCGTCGCGCGCGCACAGGAGTTCACGACGTACCGCGACGGCCAGACGGCGATGGCGATCCATGTCGTGCAGGGCGAGCGCGAGAGGGTCGCCGACTGCCGTTCGCTCGCGCGGTTCGAGTTGCGCGGCATTCCGCCGATGGCCGCGGGCGCGGCGCGCATCGTCGTGACGTTCCAGGTGGACGCCGACGGCCTGCTGTCGGTGTCGGCGCGCGAGCAGACGACCGGCATCGCCGCGTCGATCGCCGTCAAGCCGTCGTACGGACTATCCGACAGCGACATCGCGCGCATGCTGCGGGAATCGTTCGAGCATGCCGCCGACGATGCGGCGACCCGCGTGCTCGCCGAGGCGCGCGTCGAGGCCGACCAGCTGGTCGAGATCGTGCGCAATGCGCTCGCGGCCGACGGCGCGCTGCTGAACGACGACGAGCGCGCCGGCATCGAGCAGGCGATCGGCCAGCTGGTCGCGCGGCGTGACGGCGACGACGCGGCCGCGATCCGCGCCGGCATCGACGCGCTGAACCGCGCCTCGGCCGACTTCGCTGCGCGCCGGATGGATCGTTCGGTGCACCGCGCGCTCGCCGGCAAGCGCGTCGACACGCTGGTGTGACGCGATGCCGACGATCACCGTGCTTCCGCATGCGGAGCTCTGTCCCGAGGGAGCGACGTTCGAAGGCGAGGCCGGCACGTCGCTGCTCGACAACCTCCTCGACCAGGGCATCGAGGTCGAGCACGCGTGCGAGAAGTCCTGCGCCTGCACGACCTGCCATTGCATCATCCGGCAGGGCTTCGAGACGCTGCCCGAGTCGAGCGAGGACGAGGACGACCTCCTCGACCGCGCCTGGGGGCTGACGCCGGTGTCGCGACTGTCGTGCCAGGCGATCGTGCAGGACGCGCCGCTCACCGTCGAGATCCCCAAGTACACGATCAATTTCGCGCGCGAAGGCAAGTAGCGCGCGCTGGAGTGTGGCGATGAAATGGATCGATACGCGGGAGATCGCCATCGCGCTCGTCGATGCGCATCCGGACGTCGATCCGGAAACGGTGCGCTTCACCGACCTCTACAACTGGGTCCGGGCGCTGCCGGGCTTCGACGACGATCCCGCGCGCGCCGGCGAGAAGGTGCTGGAGGCGATCCAGATGGCGTGGATCGACGAAGCGCAGTAGGGCGCGCCGCATGAATCCCGCGCCGATGCCGGCCGCGACCGCGTTGTACGCGGGGCTGATCGCACTGCTGCTCCTGGTCCTGGCCGCCCGCGTGTCGGTGCTGCGCCGCCGGCACGGCGTCGGGCTCGGCGACGGCGGACAGCGCGATCTTCATCGCGCGATCCGCGTGCACGGCAACGCCGTCGAATGGGCGATCATCGGCGTTCTGCTGCTGCTCGTCGCCGAGCTCAACCGCGCTTCTCCCTGGCTGCTGCACGGCGCGGGCGTCGCGCTCGTCGCCGGACGCGTACTGCACGCGGTTGGGCTGTCCGGCTCGCCGGGCTACTCGTTCGGCCGCTTCGCCGGCAGCGCCGTGTCATGGGTGGCGGTCGGCGTGCTCGCAGTCTGGAACGTCTGGGCGTTCGCGAGGCTCGTGCTGCGCTGACCGCGTTCGCTTGGTGCGGGGGTGGCAGGCGCGGCACGCGCGGGCGCGACATCACGATCTTCTGCAACCCTGCCGTTTCGCGCGTTCGAGCGCCTCGCCCTCCGTGCCGCTAGCGCGGCTCGCGAGTGCGGCGAGGCGCAGCG
>Ga0307411_10000733_pt1 | contig 12098 bp, 12 predicted proteins | sample DK1Ometagenome_2_FD_203712 | JGI IMG/M metagenome (GOLD analysis project Ga0307411, IMG submission 203712) | Maize rhizosphere microbial communities from greenhouse at UC Davis, California, United States - DK15-O-1 | ecosystem: Host-associated > Plants > Roots > Rhizosphere > Soil | place: USA...
CCGGCGTACGATTGCCGACGCGCTCTCGCTGATGCTGATGTTGAACGTGCCTGCCACGGTGGGGCTCATCGCGCTGTCGGTGCCGATCATCCGCCTGATCTTCGAGCGCCGTGCGTTTACCGCTGTCGACACCGCGTCGACCGCCGCGGCGCTCCAGTTTTATGCCATCGGGCTGGTCGGCTACTCGGTGGTGCGCATCGCCTCGCCGACCTTCTACGCCCTCAACGAAAGCCGCACGCCCGTAAAGGTCAGCATCGCGAGCGTTCTCGTGAACGCGGCGTTGAACATCGCGCTCGTACGTGTGATGGGGTATCGCGGCCTCGCGCTCGGCACCTCCATCGCGGCACTGGTCAACGCGGCGGCGCTGATGATTCTGCTGCGACGCCGGCTCGACGGTCTCGAAGAGCGGCGCGTCGCCACGGCGTTCCTCAAGATCACGCTCGCATCCGCGGCGATGGGCGCTGCCGCAATCGCGGTCGAGCGCTACTCGTGGCTGTGGATAGGCGGCGTCGGCCTGATGCCGCAGATGATTCGCCTGGCCATCGCGATAGGCGTTGCGGTCGCGGTGCTCGCCGCATCCGCGCACCTGCTCCACATCGACGAGTTCCGACGCGGCGTCGCGCTCGTGACCTCGCGCATCGGCCGCCGGCGTTCATGAACCTTCGCCTCCGCGCGCTGCATCCGACCGTCGCCCTCCTGGCGACGACGCACTTCGTCGTCGACGGATACGGCAACATCTACGCGCCGCTGCTGCCGCTGCTGATTCCGCAACTCGGGCTGTCGCTCGCCGCCGCCGGCACGCTGCAGATGTGCTTTCAGATCGCGAATTCGGTGGCGCAGCTCGGATTCGGACGCCTCGCCGATCGCTGGCGTCCGCGGGTGCTCCTCCTCGGAGGGCCCGTCGTGGCGGTCGTGATCCTCAGCCTCATCGGCCTCGCGCCGAACGTGTGGACGCTCGGCGCAGTGCTCGTGCTTGGCGGCCTCGGCGGCGCCGCGTTTCATCCGCCGGCCGCAGCCCTCGTGCATCGCATGGGAGGCGAGCACAAAGGCCTTGCGATGTCGGTGCACATCAGCGGCGGATCGGTCGGCTTCGCGATGGGCCCGCTGCTGTTCGCGCCTTTCGTGCAGCGCTTCGGGATTGCGTGGACGCCGGTGCTGATGCTGCCAGGCCTTGTGGTGCTCGCGTTCCTGCTGCGCGCGGTGCCGCCGGTCGAGCGGCTGCACGATCACCAGGACAGCGCCGGATTTGCGGCGCTGCGTCCGTACGCAAAGCCGCTCTCGCTGCTCTACGCGATCGTGGTGCTGAGGACGCTCGCTTCACTGAGCTTCGCGACGTTCATGCCGGTGATGCTCACCGAGCGCGGCATGTCGATCGCCGAGGCCGGCAGCGCGGTCGCGATGTATCTCTTCGCATCCGGCGTCGGCGGATTCCTCGGCGGCCCGGCGGCCGACCGCTGGGGTCCGCGTCGCGTGATCATGGTGTCGCTCGTCTCCGCCGTGCCGTTCCTCGCGGTTGCGCCGACGCTCTCCGGATGGGCGTTTGTCGGCGTGCTCTCGGTGGGCGGCTTTTTATTGCAGTCCACATTGCCGGTGAACGTTACATTCGGGCAGACGCTGGCGCCCATCAGTGCGGCAACCGTGTCGAGCCTGATGATGGGCTTCGCGTGGGGAACAGGTGGCTTGAGCGTGCCCTTTGTCGGCATGCTCGCCGACCGCATTGGGATTGAACGCGCCCTGGTGACGATGGCGTTCATGCCGCTGCTGGCGGCTATACTTGCAGCGCCGCTTCCGGCGGGAAAACGCGTGATTGGCGCGCCGCGCGCGGCGGAACTCGTGCCCGAACCTACGGGTACGGATGTTGCTGAGTGACAGGCAGTTAGGACAGACTGGGCGATGCCTTCCCGTTATCCCGGCGCGAGCAGTTTTTCGTATTCCTTCGGCCCTGGTCCACTCGGGCCCGCGGTCAAGGCGCTGATCATCGCGAACGTCGCGGCGTTCGTCGTGACCTCGTTCGCGCCCGTCGTTGAGGTCCGCGGCGCGCTCACGCCGCGCGACGTCTTCGAGCACTTCGCGATCTGGCAGCCCGTCACCTACATGTTCCTCCACGGAGGAATCTTCCACATCCTGTTCAACATGCTCATGCTGTGGATGTTCGGCGTGGAGCTGGAACGGATGTGGGGCACGCGCTACTTCACGAAGTACTACTTCGTGGCAGGGCTCGGCGCGGCCGCGACGCAGATGCTGATCGGCCTCATCCCGTCAGCGTTCGGCAACCAGTTCTACTACGGCGGAACGATCGGCGCATCGGGCGCCATCTTCGGCCTGCTGCTCGCCTACGCGCTGTACTTCCCCAACCGCCAGATCCTGTTCATGTTCGTGTTCCCGCTGCCGGCGAAGGTCTTCGTCGCAATCCTCGGCGGCATCGCGCTCGTGTCGCAGATTCGCGGCGAGGCGGGCGGCGTGGCGCACATGGCGCATCTGGGCGGCCTGCTCGCCGGCTATCTGTTCCTCAAGAGCGGGCGCATTCACCCGGTATCGGAGATCAAATACCGCTTCCTGAAGTGGCGCATCAACCGGATGCGGCGCAAGTTCGACGTCTATTCAGGCGGACGCGCGGACGACGTCAACAGACGCGTCCATTAGGCCTACGCGCGAACGCTCCACGGCAGCCTGACCCCGCCAATCGCCAGCGCCAGCAGCCCGCCGAGCACGGGTAGACCGTAGCCGTTCGTCAGGAACGCATAGGCGAAGAGGCGCCCGCTCGCGAAGTGGAAGTTGAGGACCATCAGGAATGCGACGAACGCCGCCAGTCGCGTCCAGAAGCCCATGACGAGCGCGGTGCCCGCCGCGAGCTCGCCGAACACCACGAGCCGCGCGAAGAGCGGTATACCGGGCATCAGAATCTCGAGATACCAGCGATTGCCCGGCGTCGCGCTCTTCAGCCATCCCTGCAGCTGCTCCCCGAGCAAGCCGCTGTTGCCGAGCCACGCGAGTTTGCCGAGCCCCTCGAAGATCAGGAACACGCCAAGGAAGATCGCCAGCACGCGCAAGCCAGTCGCGGCGCCGCCGCTGGCCGGAGCGCTCGTGCCGCGCGTGCGCACGGCCGTCGCCATCAGAAGAGACTCCTGACGTAGCCGCCGTCGACCTGCAGCGTCGTGCCGGTGATGTACGAGGCTTTGTCCGATGCCAGGAACACGATGAGTGCCGCGAGCTCGTGGGGCTCACCGAGACGCTTCATCGGGATTGTCGAGACCAGCCGCTGCTCCACCGCTTCCGGCGTCATCTGCTCGCGTTCGGCATTCGCGGCGTTCAGCTCGACGACGCGCTCGGTGCGCGTGTAGCCGGGCGCGACGCAGTTGACGGTGATTCCCTCGGTCGCGAGATCGTTGGCGAGGCTGCGCGCAAAGCCGACCACCGCGGGACGTACGGCGTTCGAGAGCATCAGGTTGTGCTCCGGCTGCTTCACCGTGATCGAGGTGACGTGAATGATGCGGCCGCCGCCCCGCTTCCGCATCAGCGGCACCGCCTCGAGGCAGATGCGCACGACGCTCATGAAAAGCAGGTCCACGGCTTCCGAGAAGTCCTGCTCCGTGAGCGCATCGAACGAGCCTGCCCTCGGGCCGCCGCTGTTGGTGACGAGCACGTCGAGACCGCCGAAATGCGCCGCCGTGTCGCGCACCGCGCCGCGCGCCTGATCGGCGTGGCGGACGTCGCACACGAGCGGCAGCACCTCCGCGCCGGTGGCGCGCGTGATCGAGGTGGCCGCTTCGGCGAGGGTGGCTTCCTGGCGTGCGACGATCGCGACGTTCGCGCCCTCACCGGCCAGCGCCTCCGCTGCCGCGCGCCCGAGGCCGCGGCTCGCGCCGAACACGAGCGCGACCTTCCCCTTGAGGCCGGTGTCCATCTATTTCTGGAAGTAGTCGTCGGTGCCGTCGAGCCAATCCTGGCGAATCGGGCTGAAGAGATCGAGCTCGAAGGTGTCGTCGAGCGCCTCCGCCTGGTGCGGCACCCACGACGGGATGTGCAGCACCTCGCCTTCGCGCACCGTGATCTCCTCGCCGCCGATGAGGAACTTGAGCGCGCCGCTCAGGATGTACGTCATCTGCTCGCTTTCATGCGAGTGCATGGGCACGAGCGCGCCGCGTTTGAGATAAATCTGCGCGAGCATCTCGCGTTCGCCGGTGACGATCTTGCGCGAGATCATCTCGGTGACTTTTTCGAGCGCAATTTCGTCCCAGCGGTGCAGTCGGACTGTTGCAGGCATGGGCCTCCCGTCAAGTGATGGCCGAGCGGGTGATTGTGACATAATTTTCCCGTTATGAAGGGGACGACCCTCGCGAACGGCGCCGAGACGCGCGCCACGGAGAAGAAAGCGTCCGGGCGCCGCTACGAGGGGCTGACGCGCGACGATCTCCTCACCGCGTATCGCTTCATGCTCCTGTCGCGGCGCATCGACGACAAGGAGATTCAGCTCAAGAACCAGAGCCAGGCCTTCTTCCAGATCAGCGGCGCCGGCCACGAGGCGATCCTCGTCGCGGCCGCCAGCCATCTTCGCGCGGGATACGACTGGTTCTATCCCTACTACCGCGATCGCGCGTTGTGCCTCGTGCTCGGGATGACGCCGCTCGAGATGCTCCTCAGCGCCGTCGGCGCGAAGGACGATCCGAACTCCGGCGGCCGTCAGATGCCGTCGCACTGGGGGCACACGAAGCTGAACATCCCGTCGCAGAGCAGCCCCACCGGCACGCAGGCGCTGCAGGCGGTCGGCTGCGCGGAGGCCGGTCAGCTGTTCGCGCGGGTCACCGACATCCCCGATCGCGAGTCGAAGCACCACGCCGACGAGATCACCTACATGTCGATCGGCGACGGGTCGACGAGCGAAGGCGAATTCTGGGAGGCGCTCAACACCGCCTGCAACACAAAGCTGCCGCTGCTCATCCTCGTCGAGGACAACGGCTACGCGATCTCGGTGCCGGTCGAAGTGCAGACTGCCGGCGGCGACGTGTCGCGGCTCGTCGAAAGCTTCCCCAACCTGCGCGTCTTCCGCTGCGACGGCACCGACTACCTCGCGAGCTATCGCACGATGCGCGAGGCCGCAGCGTTCACGCGCGAAGGCAAGGGCGTCGCGTTCGTCCACGCCACAGTGATCCGCCCGTACTCGCATTCGCTCTCCGACGACGAGAAGCTGTACAAGACGGCGACGGAACGCGAGGCCGAGGCGCGGCGCGATCCGATCACGCGGATGCAGCACTTCCTCAGGTCGGAAGGGCTCGCAACCGAAGAGGACCTTGCCGCGATTCTCAAGGCCGTCGACCTCGAGGTGAACGCCGCGGCCGACGAGGCGCTCGCCGCGCCCAAGCCGCAGCCGGAAGACGCGATGTCGTTCGTCTTCTCGCCTGACGTCGATCCGACGTCATCGGAGTTCGAGACCGGGGCGCAGCCCGAAGGCAAGCCCGACACGATGGTGGCCGCGATCAATCGCACGATGAAGGACGAGATGGCGCGCGACGCCCGGATCGTCGTCTTCGGCGAAGACGTCGCGGACGCGAGCCGCGAGGAAGCGCTCGGCAACGTACCGGGCAAGGGCGGCGTGTTCAAGGTGACGCACGGCCTGCAGCGGCTCTACGGCAGCGACCGCGTCTTCAACTCGCCGCTCGCCGAAGCGAACATCGTCGGCCGCGCGGTGGGCATGGCCACACGGGGCCTGAAGCCGGTCGTCGAGATCCAGTTCTTCGACTACATCTGGCCGGCGATGATGCAGATTCGCGACGAGATGTCGATGATGCGCTACCGCTCGGCGAACAACTGGTCGTGCGCGATGGTGCTCCGCGTGCCCATCGGCGGCTACCTGCGCGGCGGCGCGCCGTACCACAGCCAGTCGGGCGTCAGCATCTTCGCGCACTGCCCGGGCATCCGCATCGTATTCCCGTCGAACGCGCAGGACGCGGCCGGGCTGCTGCGCACCGCCATCCGGTGCGACGACCCGGTGATGTTCCTCGAGCACAAGCATCTGTACCGTCAGACGTACAACAAGGGCGAGTATCCAGGCGCGGGTTACATGGTGCCGTTCGGCCGCGCCGCGGTGAAACGGGACGGCACCGACATCGTGATCTTCACGTGGGGCGCGCTGGTGCAGCGCTCGATCCTCGCCGCGCAGCAGGCCGAGAAGGACGGGATCAGCGTTGCCGTGGTGGACCTGCGATCGATCATCCCCTACGACTGGGACGCGATCGCGGAGTACACCCAGAAAACCAGTCGCGTGATCATCGCGCACGAGGATCAGCTCACGTGCGGCTTCGGCGCCGAGATCGCCGCGCGCATCGCCGACGAGCTGTTCGAACACCTCGACGCGCCGGTCAAACGGGTCGCGGCGCTCGACTGCCCGGTCGCCTACGCGCCGGTGCTCGAGGAAACCATCCTTCCCGGGTCGGCGGATGTCCTGCACGCCATCCGCGATCTCGCGGCTTACTAAAACTTCCAATATCCAACTTCCAACTCCCGAGGTTCCCTCGAGGGCGCTGTGGGGGTTGGGAGTTGGACGTTGGGAGTTGTGCGTTCTCAGTCTAGCCGTCGCGGGAGCACTTCAGATCGGCCCCCTCGCCGCGCTTCGCGTCGACACGCTGCGTCCCGTCTCCGGCATTCCCGCGGCCATCGTCGGCGAGTTCCGCGAGCCCGTCGCCTTCCAGCAGGCGGCATCCGGGCAGTACTTCGTATTCGATCGCCGGGCGCACACGGTGTACGGCATCGACGAAAAGCGGACTGCCGCGTGGAAGCTGATTCAGATCGGCGGCGAGACCGGCCGCGTGATCGAGCCAGGCGCCTTCGATCTCGCGCAGAACGGCACGTTCGCCGTTGCCGACGCGCCGCGCGGGATGGAGCGCGTCCAGATCTTCGGGCCCGGCGGCAACATCCTCGGCGGCTTCACGCTGCCCGGCCGCGCGGACGCGCGGGTGACGATGGGAAGCCTGGTGTTGAACGGCGTCGGGTCGCTGCAGTACACGGGGACGTCGTTTCTCATCAGCCAGCCTGAAACCGGTTCGCTCTTCACCGAGTACTCGCCCGCGGGCGCCGCGATCCGCAGCGTCGGCCGGCTGCGGCAGACAGGGTACGAACAGGACCGCGACCTGCATCTGGCGATGAACGCCGGCTTGCCGCTCGTCGATCCGACGGGCGGGTTCTACTACGTGTTTCTCGCGGGAAAGCCGATTTTTCACAAGTACGACGCGGCAGGCGTGCTGCAATTCGAGCGGCACATCGAAGGGCGCGAGGTCGACGAGCATCTGCGGTCGCTGCCGACCCGGTGGCCCACGCGCAAAGTGCAGGACCGCGAGGTCCCGTACGTGATTCCCACGATCCGGGCCGCGGCGGTCGATCCGAAGGGGCAGCTGTGGGTGTCGCTGATCGTGCCGTTCACCTACGTGTACGACATGGAGGGCGACAAGGCGCGGACGGTGCAGTTCCAGGCCGCCGGCACCGTCGCGCCGACAAGCCTGTTCTTCACCCGCACCGGGCGTCTCCTCGTCACCCCCGGCTGCTACGAATTCGCCCCGAATGGGGTCAGACCCCCGATGTAATCGGACTCAAGTTTTGATGCTACGCGCGACCCGGCTCACACGGCGCTTCGACGACCGCGTCGCGGTGGAGGACGTCTCGTTCGACGTCGCCGCCGGTGAAATATTTGCGCTGCTCGGCCCCAACGGCGCGGGAAAAACGACGACCCTGCGCATGCTGGCCGGCCTGATCGTGCCGACGTCCGGCTCGGTGCAGGTGGATGACGAGCCGATGACACGCGACAGCGCCGCACGGTTGCGCGGGCGCATCGGTTTCCTGACGGAAGCGCCCGGCCTGTGGGATCGACTCTCGGTCCGGCAGAACCTTCGCGTCTACGCGAAGCTGCACGGTCTGCGCGATGCCGAGCGGTCGGTCGATGAGGCGCTCGACGCCTTCGACCTCCGCGACAGGGGGGCCGACCCGGCCGCGGAGTTGTCGAAAGGCCTGAAGCAGCGGGTCGCGCTGGCGCGCACCCTCATGCATCGCCCTGCCGTGGTACTGCTCGACGAGCCCACGTCCGGCCTCGACCCGGAAGCCGCGCGCGAAGTCCGCGAATTGATCCAGCGCCTGCGCAGGGAAGGACGCGCCGTGCTGCTCTCGACGCACAACCTCGACGAAGTGGAGCGCGTGGCCGACCGCGTCGCGGTGCTGCGAAGCAGACTCGTCGCCTACGACACGCCTGCCGCGCTGCGCGCCAGACTCTTCGGCGCACGGCTGCGCGTGACGCTCGCGACGCCCGCCGCGTCGTTCGTTCCGGTACTGCAGGGGATTGGCGTGTCCGACGTGCGCGCCGACACGACGGCGCTCTCCATTGCGGTCGACGATCCCGCGCAGCGCGCGCCGGAAATCGTACGTACGCTCGTGAACGCCGGCGCGGCGATTCAGTCGGTCACTCCCGAGCAGCCGCCGCTCGAGGAGGTCTATCTCCGCCTGCTGTCGGAGCACGGGTCATGACGCCGGCGCGCGTCGGAGCGCTGCTCGGCAAGGAACTGGCCGACCTGCGGAAGAACCCGTCGGTGTTCGTGCCGGCGATCATCACCGGCCTCATGTCGATCCTGCTGCCGTTTTTCGTGGCGGTGATCGTCCCCGCCGTCACCGGCGAGCGGCTTGCCGAGTCGAGCGATTTCCAGGTGGCGCTCGAGATGTACCGCGACCAGCCGGGCCTCCGCGGACTCGACCCGGAAGGCGCCGTGCAGGCGTGGATCTTCCAGCAGTTCCTGATCCTGCTGGTCATCACACCAGTGGCGGCGTCGATGTCGGTGGCGGCCTACACGGTCATCGGTGAGAAGCAGGCACGGACGCTCGAGCCGCTGCTCGCCACGCCGCTCACGACGTTCGAGCTGCTGTCGGCAAAGGTTCTCGGCTCGCTCATCCCGTCGATCCTGCTGACGTTCGCCAGTTTCGGCCTGTACGTGCTCGGGACGATTCTCTTCGCGCGGCCGGGCGTGGCATGGGCGCTCCTCACGCCGCGGTCGCTGCTGATCGTGTTCCTGCTCGGCCCGCTCGCCGCGCTCGCGGCGCTGCAGATGGCCGTATGCGTCTCTTCTCGCGTCAATGACCCGCGCAGCGCGCAGCAGATCGGCGCGCTCATCATCCTGCCGGTGAGCGGCCTGCTGATCGCGCAAGTCACCGGCAGCTTTCTGCTCACGGGGACGATCATCCTGCTCATCGCCGCCGCGCTCGCGATCATCAACGCCGGCCTGATGGCCCTCGGGATCTCACTCTTCGACCGCGAATCGATCCTGACGCGATGGAAGTGACTACGGGGCGATGATGCGCAGCCTGGGAAAGTACGCGCGGAACCGGCGTGGGTCGCGCGTCAACAGCGTGAGGTTCTCAACGGACGCGTGCGCGCCGATGAAGAAATCGGGCAGCGGCGCCGTGCGCGTGCCGCCGGCGCGCCGGTAGCGTTCGAAGCACTTCCCTGCCAGGAATGCAGCGGTCCACGGAAGCGGCTCCTTGATGATGTCGTGCGGCAGGTCGTCTTCGAGCTCCTCGAGCGAGTCGAATCGCACCGATACCTCCGCGTAAACGATCGGATTGATGAGGAGCCGGCCGTGCGCGCCAGCCTCCTCCAGCATGGCCGCGGACCAGTCGAGCCATTCATCGTCTTCGATGAACAGGTCGAGCAGCACATTGCTGTCTACGAGGACGTCGGCCATCAGTCCTCGCCGCGGGTGAGCGCCATGATCTCGTCCGTTGTGAGCTGAACCCGCGTGTTCTTAGCGCTGCCACGCACGCGATCGATCCAGGCTCGAATGCGGCGCCGCCGCTCGTCCTGTGACTCGGCCCGGCGAATCCTCACCGTGTCGTCAACGATGTCGAACTCGACCTCGGTGCCGGGGTGCAGCCCGAGCTTCTCGCGAATTTCCTGGGGAATCGTCACCTGCCCCTTGCTGGTCAGCCGCATAAGTAATACTCCTACAGTAAGAGTAAGACTAGCACGGCCGCTGAGCCCGAAAAAGCCGCGAAATTCCGCGAAGGTCCTGGCCGCTTAACGGTTGCGATCGGAGAGGTCCTGATTCTAGACTGAATGAACATTCATTCACCAGATGCCCCAGGCCTCCAACATCAGACCACCCGGCGCCAAGCCGCCCTCCCCCAGGCCCGCCGCCGCACCTGACAAGCGCGACGCGATTCTCAAGGCGGCGACGCAGGTGTTCGCTCGTCGCGGCTTCTTCCAGTCCCAGGTCGCGGACGTGGCGCGCGCGGCAGGCGTAGCCGCAGGCACCGTCTACCTCTACTTCCGCAGCAAGGACGACCTGCTCGTGTCGATTTTCGAGCGGACGATGAAGGAGACGCTCGCGGAGGGCCAGGGCGCCATCGCCGGAGTCACCGATCCACGCGATCGCCTGCGACGCATCGCCCGCCTGCACCTCGAACGCATGGGGCGCGACCGCGACCTCGCCATCGTCTTCCAGGTGGAACTGCGCCAGTCCACGAAGTTCATGGAGCGGTTCTCCTCGACGTATCTCCGCGACTATCTCGGGATCATTCGAGACACCATTTCCGAAGGCCAGGCCTCGGGAGCATTTCGCGCCGACTTCAACCCGACCATCGCCGCGAAGGCTCTCTTCGGCGCCCTCGACGAGATGGCGACGAACTGGATCCTCACCGCGCGGCCGTACGGCCTCGCCGAGCAGGCCGATGAAGTGATCGACCTGTTTCTCAATGGAGTTGGGCCGGCCAGAATCGCGCCCTAGGACACAACATGATCCGATCCGTGGCCATCCTCGGCGCCGGCACCATGGGCGCGCAAATCGCCGCTCATTTCGCAAACGCAGGAGTCCCGGCGCTGCTCCTCGACATCACCGCCGACGCCGCCAAGCAGGGACTCGATCGCGCGCGCAAGCTGAAGCCGGATCCGTTCTTCACCCCCGATGCGTGGAAGCTGATTGCCACCGGCAGCTTCGACGGCGATCTCGCGAAGATCAAGGACGCCGACTGGATCATGGAAGCGGTCGTCGAGCAGCTCGACGTGAAGCGTGCGCTGCTCGAGAAAGTCGACCAGCACCGCAGCCAGGGCTCGATCGTCAGCTCGAACACGTCGGGCATTCCGATTGCGGCGCTTGCTGAAGGACGCAGCGCCGACTTCCGCGCGCACTGGCTGGGCACCCACTTCTTCAACCCGCCGCGCTACCTGCGGCTGCTGGAAGTGATCCCCACCGCGGACACAGCCAAGGATGTCGTGGACCGCGTCGTTCACTTTGCCGATCATCGCCTCGGCAAGGGGGTCGTTGTCGCGAAGGACTCGCCCAACTTCATCGGCAACCACATCGCGCTGTACGGCCTGATGAAGATCCTGCCCAAGGTCGCGTCCGGCGAATACACGATCGAGGAAGTCGACGCGATCACCGGTCCGGCGATCGGCCGTCCGAAGAGCGCCACCTTCCGGACGATGGATCTCGCGGGCATCGACATCCTCGCGCACGTCGTGCGCAACCTGCACGAACGGCTGCCGGACGAGCGCGATCGCGCCACGTTCGTGCTGCCCGACTTCGTGCAGCGGCTGCTCGAGCGCGGCGCCGTCGGCGAGAAAGCCGGGAAGGGATTCTTCCAGCGCGTCAAGAAGCCCGACGGCTCGTCCGACATCCTCACGATCGATCCGAAGACGCTCGACTACCGGCCGAAGCAGTCGGCGCGCATCGGCTCGCTCGAGGCCGCCCGCTCGATTGAAGACGTCGGCGAACGCATCAGGACGCTCTTCGCCGGCAATGACAAGGCCGGCAAGTTCCTGCGCGACACGCTCGCGTCAACGCTGGTGTACACGGCGCGCGTCACGCCCGCGATTGCCAACTCGCCGGACGACGTCGATCGCGTGATGCGCTGGGGCTTCGGCTGGGACCTCGGCCCGTTCGAGTTGATCGACGCCGTCGGCGCACAGGCTATCGTCGACGCCGCGCAGCAGGCCGACCCGGATGTGCTCCGCAACGGCGTGCCCGAACTGCTCCAGCAGGCGATCCGCAGCGGTCACGGGCTGCGCGACGGGAAGGCGATCCCGCCGGCCGCCGCTGATCTCCAGATCCTGCGCTCGGCGAAGGAGCGGT
>Ga0307411_10000735_pt1 | contig 12093 bp, 9 predicted proteins | sample DK1Ometagenome_2_FD_203712 | JGI IMG/M metagenome (GOLD analysis project Ga0307411, IMG submission 203712) | Maize rhizosphere microbial communities from greenhouse at UC Davis, California, United States - DK15-O-1 | ecosystem: Host-associated > Plants > Roots > Rhizosphere > Soil | place: USA...
CGCCGGCGGCGGGGGGGGGGGGCGGCCGCCCGGGGGGGGGTGGGGCCCGGGGGGGGGCCCCCCCCGCGGGGGGGGGGCCCCCGCTCCCGTTTCCTGCAGCCGCCGGCCCGGCCGTCAGCCGCCGTACTCGTCGAGCTGCTCCGGCCCGATCAGCACCTCGCGGGGCTTGCTGCCGTCCGGCGGTCCCAGGATCCCGGCGAAGTGGAGCTGGTCGATGATGCGGGCGGCGCGGCCGTAGCCGATGCGCAGGCGGCGCTGCAGCAGCGAGGTGGAGCCGCCCTGGTTGTGGATGCACGCCTCCGCGGCCTCGCGGAAGAGCGGGTCGCGGTCGCCCTGCTCGGTCTCGCCCGCGCCGCCGCCCTCGCCGTCCCCGCCCATGGCGCGCATGACCTCGAGGATGTCCTCCTCGGTCCGCGCCGGCTGCAGCCCCGCCATCTGCTCCTGGAGCCGGCGCTGCTTCTGCGCCTCGAACCAGTCCATCACCCGCTCGCTCTCCTCCGTGGCGATGTACGCGCCCTGGATGCGCACCGGCTCGCTCTTGCCCGGCGGCAGGAACAGCATGTCGCCGTTGCCGAGCAGCGCCTCGGCGCCGTTCTGGTCGAGGATCGTGCGGCTGTCGACCTTCGACGCCACGCGGAAGGCGATCCGGCTCGGGAAGTTCGCCTTGATGAGGCCGGTGATCACGTTCACGCTGGGGCGCTGCGTGGCGAGGATCAGGTGGATGCCGATCGCGCGCGCCTTCTGGGCGAGCATGGCGAGCGGCGTCTCCACCTCGGCCTGCACCGTCATCATCAGGTCGGCGAGCTCGTCGACGATGACGACGATGAACGGGAGGATCCCCTCCTTGTACGTCTCGTCGTCGGCCGCGGCGATGGGCGTGTCCGGCGCCTCGGCGGCGATCGACGCCAGCGTCACCTTCGGCCGCGGCGGCGTGCGGAGCGGCTTCCCGTCGTCGACCTTCTTGTTGAAGTCCGCGAGGTTGCGCGCGCCGTTGACCTGCAGCAGCTCGTAGCGGCGGTTCATCTCGACCACCGCCCACTTCAGCACCGCGGCGGCGTCGTTGTTGTTGGTGACGACCTTGTGCCGGAGGTGCGGCAGCGTGTTGTAGATCGACAGCTCGACCATTTTCGGGTCGATCATCAGCAGCCGCAGGTCCTTCGGCGTGTAGCGGTAGATCAGGCTGGTGACGATCGTGTTGATCGCGACCGACTTGCCCGAGCCCGTCTGGCCCGCGATCAGCAGGTGCGGCGTCTTGGCCAGGTCGGCCACGACGGCGCGGCCCTCGAGGTCGCGGCCCAGGGCGATGGGCAGCATCGCCTTCGAGTGCGTCCACTCCTCGTTCTCGAAGAGCTCGCGCAGCGTCACCATCTTCTTCACCGGGTTCGGCACCTCGACCCCCACGGCGCCCTTGCCCGGGATCGGCGCCACGCGCACCGCGGGCGAGCGCATGGCGATCGCGAGGTCGTCGGCCAGGGCGAGGATGCGCCCCGCCTTCACGCCGGCGGCCGGCACCACCTCGAACTGCGTGACCACCGGCCCCGTCGTGCGCCCGGCGATCGTGCCCTCGACCTTGAAGGTGCGCAGGGACTCGATGAGCGCCGCGCCGAGCTGGTCGAGCTTCGCCTGGCCGGCGTCGGCGTCCTGCTTCGGCGGCGGATCCAGCAGCGGCACCGGCGGCAGTTCGGCGTCCTGTTCGACGGGCTCGGAGGCGGCCATCGTGGCGGCCTCGATGCGCTCGCCCTTCTTCGGCTTCTTCTCCTTCTCCTTCGGCTCGCGCGACAGGAGGCGGCCGCGCGGCGCCGCCTCCTCGACGGGCTCCGGCTCGGGGGCTTCGACCTCCTCCACGGCCGTCTCCGCCACCAGCCGGGCGCGGCGCGCGCGCTTCGGCTTCTCCCCCTCCTCGGCCACCAGCGCCACGGCCTCGGCCGCCTCGCCCTCGGCGCCGGCGCCGCGCGGCGCGGCCTCGAGACGCTGCAGCGGGTGCCAGGCGAAGGTGACGAGGGTCAGCGCCGACAGCGCGAGAAACCAGAGGATCAGCCCGCCGGCGAGCCCCACCTTCCCGTAGAAGCCCTGGGCCAGGAACGCCGGCAGCACGCCGACGAGCCGGGCGGCGCCGGTCCAGGTCTCGGAGTCGGGCGGGAACCGGTGGTACGGCAGACGGGCCACGGCGACGAGGCCGATCAGCAGCGGCACGAGCAGGCTCAGCCCGGCCATGAGGATGCCGGCGCGCTTCATGTCCAGCGCGCCAAGCCGGTCGAAGCCCGCCAGCGCGAGGCCGACGCCCATGAGCGGGATGCCGACGGCGCCGACGCCGAGCAGCGTCCAGAGGGCGCCGCCCAGCATCGCGCCCACCGGGCCGGTCACGGCGACGGGAAGGAGCGTGAGTCCCACGAAGAGGCCGAACGCCAGCGCCGCGAGGGCGGCCAGGCGGCGGCGCGAGTCACTGCTCATGCGTATGTCTGCGAGGTGCGAGGGGGCGAAGAGTCCTGCTCGGCGCTCAGGCGCCGGGGACCAGCGCGACGCGCCGGTCGTGGTACTGCGCGAGGACCGGGTAGGCGTCCTGCCGCGCCGAGTCCTTCACGTCGTGGCCGAGCCCGAGGCCGATGAGGTCGCGGCCGGCGCGGCTCACCGCCAGCGGGCGCTCCCAGCGGTCGCCGTAGCGGCGCACCAGGTCGACGCAGGCCAGCGCGGCGTCGTTCAGCCCGCGGCGCAAGCGCCGGCCGCCCATCGCGGCCACCGCGAGGCGGCCGGCGGTGTAGGCGTCCTCGAGCGCGAAGGCGTTCTCCCGGCCGGCGCAGACGATCAGCACGTCGCGCTGGTCCGACCAGGCGGCCTCGGCCCGCGCGCCGACGACGGAGAGGTTGGCGGCGGCGGCGATGAAGACCGTGCCGGCCGCCTGCACGGCCAGGAGCGCCTGGGTGCCGTTGGTGGTGGTCACCACGACGAGCTTGCCGCCCACGCGCTCGGTCGTCATCTCGAGCGGGCTGTTGCCGAGCTGGAATCCGGGGATCGGGACGCAGTTGCGCTCGCCGGCCAGCACCACCTCGTCGGCGCCGATCGTCTGCTGCAGCCGGAGGGCCTCCTCCGGCGAGGAGACGGGAATGATGGCGCGGGCGCCGTGCTTGAGCGCGGCGCACATCGTCGTGGTCGCGCGCAGCACGTCGATCACGAAGACCGTGCGGCCCGCCACGTCGGCGGGCGTCAGCCCGACGGGGGTGAAGACGACGTCCAGCCGCACCGCTCAGGCTCCGGGCGGCTGCAGCAGGTGCGACTCGCGCTCGAGGAAGCGCGTGTCGATCTGGCCGGAGACGAAGTCGGGGTGGCGGATCACCCGGGCGAGGAACGGGATGGTGGTCGTCACGCCCTCGAGGATGAAGCTGTCGAGCGCCTGCCCCATGCGCGCCAGCGCCTCGGCGCGCGTGTTGCCGTGCACGATCACCTTGGCCAGCAGCGAGTCGTAGTAGGGCGGCACCGTGTAGCCGGCGTAGACGTGCGTGTCGACGCGCACGCCCGGCCCGCCGGGCGGATGGTACGCGCTGATCAGCCCCGGCGACGGCTGGAAGTTGCGGTACGGGTCCTCGGCGTTGATGCGGCACTCGATGGCGTGCCCGCGCAGCCGGCGGCCGTCGCCCTTGTACGAGAGCTCCTCGCCCGCGGCCACCCGGATCTGCTCCTTCACCAGGTCGAAGCTCGTCACCATCTCGGTGACGGGGTGCTCGACCTGGATGCGGGTGTTCATCTCCATGAAGTAGAAGCTGCCGTCGGTGTCGAGGAGGAACTCCAGCGTGCCGGCGCCGACGTAGCCGATGTTCTGCGCCAGCCGCACCGCCGCCTCGCCCATGCGGCAGCGCAGCTCGTCGTCGAGCGCCGGGCTGGGCGACTCCTCGATGAGCTTCTGGTGGCGGCGCTGCACCGAGCAGTCGCGCTCGCCCAGGTGGACGACCTTGCCGTGCTGGTCGCCCATGACCTGGATCTCCACGTGGCGCGGGTGCTCGATGTACTTCTCGACGTACACCGCCCCGTTGCCGAAGGCCGAGAGCGCCTCGTTCTGCGCCAGGTTGAAGAGCTGCGTGAACTGCTCGGGGTCCTGGACGATGCGCATCCCCTTCCCGCCGCCGCCCGCCGTGGCCTTGATGATCACGGGGAAGCCGATCGAGCGCGCGAACGCGAGCGCCTCGTCGGGGTCCTCGATGGTGCCGGGCGAGCCCGGGACGGTGGGCACGCCGGCGTCCTTGGCGAGGCGCCGCGCGGTCGCCTTGTCGCCCATGGCGCGGATCTGGTCGCCGGTGGGCCCGATGAACGCGATGTTCGACCCGCGGCACGCGTCGGCGAACTCGGCGTTCTCCGCCAGGAAGCCGTAGCCGGGGTGGATCGCGTCGGCGCCCGTGATCTCGGCGGCGGCGATCAGGTGCGGGATCTTCAGGTAGCTCAGGCGGCCCGGCGGCGGGCCGATGCAGACGTCGTCGTCGGCGAAGCGCACGTGCAGCGACTCGCGGTCGGCCTCGCTGTAGACCGCGACCGTCTCGATGCCGAGCTCGCGGCAGGCGCGGATCACACGGAGCGCGATCTCGCCCCGGTTCGCGATGAGGACCTTCTTGAACATCAGGGCGTGAAGTCCTGACCCATCCCGAGCGGGCCGTTCTTGCCGGCGATCTCGGAGAAGGTGCGGTCGGAGGCGGAGTCGATGCCCGAGACGCGCAGGGCGAACTCGCTCGGGTTCGACGAATAGAAGAGCGCGCTCTCGTAGGAGACGACGCCGTCCTTGTACCACTTCATGAGCGACTGGTCGAAGCTCTGCATCCCGTAGCTCATCCCCCCCTCGGCGATGAGGTCGGGAATGTTCAGCGCCTTCTCGATGTCGCGGATGTTCTCGGCCACCGCGGCCGTGTTGATCAGCACCTCGGCGGCGGGCACGCGGCCCCGGCCGTCCTTCTTCGGCACCAGGCGCAGGCTCACGACGGCCTGCAGCGCCGTCGAGAGCAGGGCGCGGATCTCCTGGTGCTGGTGCGGCGGGTAGAACGAGATGACGCGGTTGATCGTCTGGGTCGCGTCGGTCGTGTGTAGCGTCGAGAAGACCAGGTGACCGGTGTCGGCGGCCTTGAGCGCGGTGTCGAGCGTCTCCTGGTCGCGGATCTCGCCGATCAGGATGACGTCGGGGTCCTGCCGCAGCACGTGGCGCAGCGCGTTGGCGAAGGACAGCGTGTCGCTGCCCACCTCGCGCTGCGAGATGTTGGCGTTCACGTCCCGATGGAGGAACTCGATCGGGTCCTCGATCGTGATGACGTTGACGCGGCGGTTCAGGTTGATGTGGTTGATCAGCGCCGCCAGCGCCGTGCTCTTCCCCGAGCCCGTGATCCCGGTGACCAGCACCAGGCCGCGCGGCTTCATCGCCACCTCCTCGAGGATGGGCGGCAGCGCCAGCTCGCGCACCGTCTTGACCTCGTAGGGGATCGCCCGGAAGGCGAAGGCGAGGGTGCCGCGCTGCTGGTAGATGTTCGAGCGGAAGCGCCCGACGCCCGGCACGCCGATGGCGAAGTCCGCCTCCTTCTTCTCGGCGAACTCCTTCACCTGGCGCGGCGTCATGATCTGCTCCGCCAGCGCCTTCAGATCCTCCGGCTTGAGCGGCGCCATCTCGAGCGGCGTGAGCTCCCCGTTGAGGCGCACCGTCGGCGGGCGGCCCACCTTCAGCAGCAGGTCGGACGCGCTGCGCTGGACCATCTGCATGATGGCCTGCTTGAAGCTGAACCCCGAGCCCGCCGCAGCCGGCGCCGCTCCGGCCTGGGCCGCCGCGGCCTGAGCCGCGCCCGTCGGCTCAGCCATTCGGGTCCACGCGGTAGAGCACCTGCCCGAACTCGACCGGCTGCGCATCCTCCACGAGCACCTCGCGGATCACGCCGGCGATCTCGGCTTCGATCTCGTTCATGATCTTCATCGCCTCGATGATGCAGACCGTCTGCCCCGGCGTGATGCGCGTCCCCTCCTTCGCATACGGCGCCGCGCCCGGCTCGGGCGCCCGGTAGAAGGTCCCCACCATCGGCGACTTGATCTCCTTCAGTGCCGTCACCGGCGCGGCGGGCGCGGCCGAAGCGCCCTCGCTCCCGCCCTGCCCCGCCGCGGGCGCCGGGTGCGAGTGGCCGACGTGGGCCGCCGGCGGCGCGTACATCGGCGCCATCTGGCCCATGGGCATCATGGGCATGCCGCCCATGGCGCCGCCCGCGCCGCCGTTCTGCCCGGTGCGCGTCACGACGACGCCGGTGCCGAAGAAGCCCTTCACCTCGATCGACCCGATCTCGGGCATCTCGTGCAGCAGCTCGGCGATCTTGCGCACGTCCTTCAGCTCGACGCTCTTGATGCCGGGCACGCGCTGCAGCAGCTCGGCCAGCTCCTGCATGTCGGCGGTCTTGGGCTCGCTCATACGCGGGTCAGGTACTTGTCTTCGCGGCGGTCGACGCGGATCATCTGCCCCTCCTCGATGAAGAGCGGTACCTGCACGATGGCGCCGGTCTCCAGTTTCGCCGGCTTGGTGCCGCCGGTGGCCGTGTCGCCCCGAACGCCCGGATCGGTCTGCACCACGGCCAGCTCGACGAAGACGGGGAGCTCCACGAGGATCACCTGCTCCTTGTGGACCAGTCCCTCGCACTCCATCCCCTCCTTCAGATACTTCAGCTGGTCCTCGCCGATGATCTCGGCGTCCAGCATGATGTCGTCGTAGGTCTGCTGATCCATGAAGTGATAGTGGTGCCCGTCGGCGTAGGTGAACTGGATCTGCCGGCGCTCGAGCCGGACGTCCTGCACCTTCTCGCCCGCGTTGAAGGTGCGGTCCAGGACCGCTCCGGTGCGCACGTTCTTCAGCTTGGTGCGCACGAACGCGCCGCCCTTGCCGGGCTTGACGTGCTGGAAGTACACCATCTGGTAGAGCGCGCCTTCGAAGTCCAGCACCAGCCCGTTCCGGAAATCCGCCGTGGATGCCACGATCACTCCCTACAAGGGTTCACAAGAGTTCGATGAGCTCCGTCCGCCCGTCGGACAGCAGCTCGGGGCCCGCGGGGCCCAGATGGACGTCGTCTTCCAGCCGTACGCCACCCCAGCCCGGAAGATAGACGCCCGGTTCCACCGTCACCACCGCGCCGAGGGGCAGCGGCGCCTCGGCCGTGGCGCTCAGCCGCGGCGCCTCGTGCACCTCCAGGCCCAGCCCGTGCCCGAGGGAGTGGCCGAAGGCGTCGCCGAAGCCGCGCGCGGCGATCACGTCGCGCGCCAGCGCGTCGGCCTCGCGGCCGGTCATGCCCGCCCGCAGATGCTCGAGGGCCCGGGCCTGGGCGGCCCGGACCAGCTCGTGCACGGTCCGCTGCCGCTCGTCGGCCCGGGCCCCGACCACGAAGGTGCGCGTGAGGTCGGCGCAGTATCCGTCCACCTGGGCCCCGAAGTCAAGCAGAAGCAACTCGCCCTGCGCGATTTCGCGCGCGCTGGTCCGCGCGTGCGGCAGCGCCGAGCGCGGGCCCGAGGCGACGATGGTCGGAAACGGGTGCCACTCGCTGCCCCGGCGCCGGAGCGCCGCCTCGAGCGCCGCGGCCACGTCCAGCTCGCGCCGCCCCGCGCGGATGCTCGGCAGCACCTCCGCCAGCGCCTCCTGCGCGAGCTCCGCGGCGGCGCGGATAGCGGCCACCTCCTCGGGCGCCTTCACGGCGCGGAGCGGCTCGACCAGCTCGCCCGCCGGCGTCACGCGCGCCCGGGTCAGGCCGCTCACGCGCTCCGCCTCGCGCACGGTGAGGGCGTGGCCCTCGATCCCCACCGTCGCGATGCCGTCGATGCCGAGCACCCGCCGGAGCCGGTCCCAGACGCTCGCGGCGTCGATCTCGACCGCGGCGGCGTTGCCCACCTCCTGCGGCGCCTGCACCGCGTAGCGGAAGTCGGTGACCAGCACCGAGTCGTCCCGGCGCACCACGAGCATGCCGGCGGAGCCGGTGAAACCCGTCAGGTACCGCACGTTGGGCAGGTGGGTGACGAGGAGGGCGTCGAGCCCCTCGGCCTCGATGCGCTCGCGAAGCGCGTCCTGGCGCTCGAGCCGGCGCGCGGTCACCGGCGCCGCCTAGTCGCCGGCGCGCAGCCGCCCCGTCAGGGCGTGCAGCGCGAGCACGTAGCTCTGCGGGCCGAAACCGCAGACCACGCCCAGGGCGAGATCGGCGAGCAGCGAGCGGTGCCGCTCGGGCTCGCGGGCGAAGACGTTGGAGAGATGGACCTCGACGAAGGGCACGCGCACGGCGAGGAAGGCGTCGCGCAGGGCGATGCTGGTGTGCGTATACGCGGCGGCGTTGACGAGGGCGCCCTCGACGCGCCCGGGCAGCTGCTGCACGGCGTCGACGAGGGCGCCCTCGTGGTTCGACTGCATCCACTCCACGTCCACGCCGAGCCGCCCCGCCTCGGCGCGCACCATGGCTTCCACCTGCTCCAGCGTCGCCCGGCCGTACAGCTCGGGCTCCCGGCGGCCGAGCAGGTTCAGGTTGGGCCCGTTCAGCACCGCGACGCGCATGCGGCGGCCCGGCTCAGCGCTTGAGATTCTGGAGCCAGTTCTGGAACTGATCCAGATCGTCGTCCTCGGCCTGCGGCCGGGCGGGGCGCGTGGTGCGGGTCGCGTCGGCCGGCATGCTCTTGCCCGCACCGAAGAACTCGTCGAAGGAGAGGCCCGCGGTGCCGCTGTCGGCGGCCGGCGCCGGCGGAGCGGGCGCCGGCTCCTCGCCGAAGACCGAGCTCAGGGAGAGCGGATCGTGCGCCGGCCGGGTGGGCGCGGCGGTCGGGGCCGCATCCGGCGTGAGCGCGTTCGCCGGCGAGTCCGGCTGCGGCTGCGGCTGCGGCTCCGCCTGCGGCGCGGTGCTCGCGGCCGGCGTGGGTGCCGCCGACGCCACGACCGCTCCCGCGTGGCCGAGCACGCCGCGCAGGAAGTCGCCCACGCTCTGGCCCCCGGTCCGGGCGGCGGCGTACTGCGGCGCTTCCGGCTCCGCCGGCTCGGGCTCCGCGGCGGACGCCGCCTCGGCCGCGAGCTCGGCCTCGAGGCCGGCCACGCGCTTCTCCAGCTGCGGATCGCCGGGACGCTGCGCCAGCAGCTGCCGGTAGACGTCGAGCGCCTCGGCCCGGTGGCCCTGCTGCAGGTAGAGCGCCGCCATCGACTCGGTGACGACGACGGGACCCTCCGGCAGCTCCCCCTCGGCCAGCGCCTCCGCCTCGTCCTCGGGCTCCGGCTCGACCATGGCGACGGGCTCGGCGTGCCACGGCTCGGGCGCCGTGTCCGGCTCGGACCCCGCGGCGACCGGCTCTTCGGCGACGGCCAGCTCCTCGGTGGCGATCGGCTCCCCGGCTTCGGCCGCCTGCAGGGCCTCGGCCGGCTCGGGGACTTCCTCGGCGAGCTCCGGCCCCTCCTCCTGCTCCGCGGCCGCCTCCTCGCGCTCGATCGGCGGCGCGATGGGGGCGAACGGGTCGTCCGCCGGCGCGTCCAACTCCACCCCGGCGCCGAGCTCCGCCGCGGCGTCGTGGGTCTGGTACTGGGATCCCGCGCTCCCTTGGAGGACGATCTCCTCCTCGCGCTCCACCGCGAGCTCGAAGGCGTCGTCGTCCGGGGTCCGCTCATGGATCAGATCCGGATCCACGGGCCCCATCGCGTCATCGGGCACCGCCGGCGCTTCCTCCTCGGGGAGGATCGAGACCGCCTCCTCCCGCTCGCGCGGGTCCTGCGCGCCCACGAGTCCCTCCAGAGGCTGCACCTCGGCCGAGAGCGTCTCGGTCTCCTCCGCGATCAACGACTCGTCGCGTGCTACCGGCTCCGCGGGGGTCAGGTCGTCGAGCACCAGCGGCATCGCCTCGGCCGATGCCGCGTCGCCCGCGCTCGAGACCCAGGCGACGGGCTCCTCCCCGTCGGAAACCGAGGCGAACCCCGGCTCCGGCATGGGCTCGACCTGGGGCGCCGGCTCCGCCATGGTGAGCGGCTCGATCTCGAGCTCGGCGGCCGGGGCCGGCTCGGCCGGCGGAGCGTCGGGGGCAGCCGTGGGCGGCACCGCATACTCGTCGGTGTCGCCCGCGATGGCCTGCTCCATGGCGGCGGCGAACGTCCGGGGCGCCGTCGGCTCGAGCCCGGGGAGCGGCAGCGGCGCGAAGCCGACCTCCTCGGCCGGGTCGGCCGCCGGATCGGCCGAGGCGGCCTCCACGGCCTCCGGGGATGCCGCGGCCTGGACGCGGGCCAGCTGCTCGCGCGCGTCCTCGTTGCTGCGGTCGACCGAGAGCAGCAGGTTCAGCCAGCGCTCGGCCTCGCCCGGGCGGCCGTCGCGCTCGGCGATGTCGGCGAGCGCCTTCAGCGCGATGACGTTCTCCGGATCGAGCGCGAGGACGTGCGAAAAGGCCGCCTCGGCCTCGCGCGTCTCGCCGAGATCCAGGTGGCAGCGGCCCAGCACGATGCTCGCCGGGATGTAGTCGGGGTGCAGCTCGAGGCCCCGCCGCGTCAGCTCGAGGGCGCGCGGCACGTCGCCGGACTTGCGGTAGTACTCCGCGAGCGGCGCGAAGGTGAGCCCGTGCGGATTGTCCTGATACCGCCGCTCGAGCTTCTCGACCTCGCTGAAGGATGACATCCGGGGTCCGTGGGCTAAGTTCTTGGCAGGTAAGACGTGAGAGTAGCTCTGCGTTCGGGCGGTGTCAACCGCTCCGCGGGCGCCCCGCCTCCGTCAAATCCCGTTCTGCCGCTTGAGGAAAGGGGACCGGCCGCTTAACCTTCGGCCTTCATTTCCCCCATCCCGTCCCGGAACTCCGAGTCGCACCCATGATGGATGTATTCCGCGGCAGCAAGAAGCTCGTCGCCGTCGTTTTCGCGCTCCTGATGCTGATCTTCGTGCTGACGAGTGTCGATCTCAGCACCATGAGCGGCAGCAACACCGTCGGCAAGATCGACGGCCGGAGCATCGATGCCCGTACCTACGAGACGCTGGTGCAGCAGCAGGTGGAGGCCACCCAGCGCCAGGGCGGCGGCTCGCTCTCGCTCGAGGAGATGCAGCAGATCCGGGATCAGGTCTGGGAGCAGCTCGTCCAGACGTCGGTGCTCGAGAAGGAGTACGAGCGGCGCGACATCGACGCCACCGACGACGAGGTCGTCGAGTGGCTGCGGTTCAACCCGCCGGCCGAGGTCATGCGCAGCACCGAGTTCCAGAGCAACGGTCAGTTCGACGTCGCCAAGTACCAGCGCTGGCTGGGCTCGGCCGCGGCCGACCAGGTGGTGCCCTACCTCGAGGCCCAGGCCCGCGAGGACATCCGCCGCGCCAAGCTCTTCCGCGTCGTCACCGCCGACGTCTACCTCTCGGACGCGGCGCTCTGGCAGCACTACCGCGACCGCCACGAGACGGTGACGATGGGCCTCACGCCGATCCTGCCGCGCAACGCCGTGCCGGACTCGATGGTGAAGGTCACCCCGGCCGAGGTCGAGGCGTACTACAAGGCCAACCCCGGCGAGTTCGAGCGCCCGGCCACCGCCCACCTGAGCTACGTCGCCCTGCCCCGCCTCATCACGCAGGCCGACACCTTGGCGGCGCGCCAGCGCGCGGAGGAGCTGCGCAAGGAGATCGTCGGCGGGGCGCCGTTCGGGGAGGTCGCCGGCCGGGAGTCGGCCGACAGCGTCTCGGGCGCCAATGGCGGCGACCTCGGCTGGTTCAAGAAGGCGCAGATGGACCCGGCTTTCGGCGAGGCCGCGTTCACGCTGCCGCTGAAGACCCTGTCCGAGCCGGTGCTCTCGAGCTTCGGCTGGCACGTGCTCGAGGTCACGGCCCGCCAGGGTGATTCGGCGCAGGCCCGCCACATCCTGGTGCCGATCGAGCTGTCGGGCCCCAACCGCGACCGGTTCGACGCCCGCGCCGACACCCTCGAGCGCCTCGCCGCCGAGCAGACGGATCCGGCGGCCCTCGACTCCGCGAGCCGCGCCCTCGGCCTTCGGGTCGGCAAGGCGCAGCCGACCCAGCAGGGCGGCCGCACCCAGGTCGGTCCGCTCGTGGTGCCCGACGCGGGCGTCTGGGCGTTCCAGGCGCAGGAGGGCGAGACCAGCCCGCTGATCGAGACCACCTCCGCGCT
>Ga0307411_10000736_pt1 | contig 12093 bp, 14 predicted proteins | sample DK1Ometagenome_2_FD_203712 | JGI IMG/M metagenome (GOLD analysis project Ga0307411, IMG submission 203712) | Maize rhizosphere microbial communities from greenhouse at UC Davis, California, United States - DK15-O-1 | ecosystem: Host-associated > Plants > Roots > Rhizosphere > Soil | place: USA...
ATTTTATCACGGGTAACGGTAAATTCGATCAGGTCCTTTTCGCCTCTTCTCATTATCTTTAACCTAACCGGGGTTCCTTTTTTACCACGAAGCTTTTTATAAACATCCGAATTTGTAAATTTAACACCGGCCACAAGCGTGTCTTCTATCATGATGATCTTGTCACCACTGCGGATACCCACTTTTTCAGAAGGACCTCCACTGATAGGGCTCACCACCATGATGGTATCTTTAAAGAGATTGAACTGGATGCCTACACCTTCGAAATTCCCCTGTAAAGGTTCATTGCTTTGCTTAAGCTCATCCACCGACAAATAATATGAATGTGGATCGAGTTCCTTTAAGATACCTTTTAAAGCATCTTCATATAATTTATTTGAATTAACCGAATCCACATAATTGTAGTTAAGGTATTCAACCAGCTGGTCGATCTTGGCAGAGTTTTCAATTTGGGAAAAAGCGGTGATGGTTGTAAAACCAAATAGAGCGGTTAGGATCTTCTTCATGAAATACATTTATTCAACTTCAATTATACAATTTTTGAACCATTTACAGGGGTGGTTTAACTTTTTTTCATCAATTACAACATACCGGATCGGCGTTTATAACGCAGGTATTTTAAATAACTATACAGGGCAACTGATAAAAGGATCATAAAGGCACCCACATAAAAGGTAGGCGTAAGTTGCCGGTGTTCGTTAAAGATCCAGGCTGCCAGGATAAAAGTATAGATGGGCTCAAGGTTTACAGCCAGCACTACATTGTAGGCACTCAGCTTGGAAAGCACCTTATTGGTTGACCAGAATGCAAATGCAGTGCAGATAGTTCCCAGGATTACGAGCCATAAATAATCTTCCCCGGATAGCTGAAAATTCATGGATCCCGGATTGGTAAAGGCCAGGTAAGCCGTCATAAAAATTGCACCACCCGTTAGCTCATAAAAGCTCATGGTTATCGGATGATGTTTTACGGCCATTTTTTTATTGAGCACTGTAAATAAACTGGATAAAAATGCGGAGATAAGTCCGACTATAATTCCATTTAGGTATTTATATTCCACTTTAATAATAAGCAGGATAGCAGCAATAATAATCAGGCCAATGATCACTTCAAGAATGGATATTTTTGTCTTAAAAAATATGGGTTCCATGAAGGAGGCGAATAAAGTTCCGGCCGATAAGCAGGCCAATGCAATGGATGCACTCCCGGTGATCTTGATGGATTCGAAAAATGCCACCCAGTGAAGGGCCACTACAATACCAACTCCAAATAACTTTAAGATTTCTTTAACCGGTAACCGAAAATTATTTCGGCTGATGATCATAAATATCAAAAGTGTGGCAATAGCTATTAGTATCCTGTACCAAACCAGCTCCGAACCGCCTATTTCAATTAGTTTGCCAAGGATCCCGGTGAATCCGAAGATCAATACGGTTAAATGCAGCAGTAAATTATATTTCCACAATCCCTGCTTCATACAAGAAAGAAATTAATTTTGTGACTTATCTTAAATTGAATGAAGAAATTATTTTCCCTCGTACCTGTTTTCACCCTCGTATTATTCAGTTGCATTGGAGGATCAAAAGTAACAAAAGAAACGTCGCCCGAAGATGAGTTGCGTGTTAAAGATCCGCATAGTTATTCTGATCCTGCAAAGGCCGTGGTTACCCACCTGGACCTTCAGCTGGATGTTGATTTTGAAAAAAATAAATTATTGGGAACAGCCACCTGGGATTATACCACCGCTTCCGACAGTGCTTTATTTATCTATTTCGACACTAAGAACCTTAACATCGAAGCAGTGTATAACGAGATGAATGGCTCGCTGGCTTACGAGCTGGGGCCGGATGATCCTGCATTGGGAAGGTTTATGAAAGTGGGTATCGGGGGCCATCCGAAAAAGATCAACATTAAATTTTCAACTACCGATTCTTCAGATGCATTGCAGTGGTTAACTCCTGATCAGACAGCCGGTAAAAAATACCCGTTCCTGTATACACAATCCGAACCTATATTGGCAAGGTCGTGGATCCCATGCCAGGACAGCCCCGGAATACGATTTACATATTCTGCCACCGTAAAAACTCCTGCGGGGTATATTGCCCTTATGAGTGCCAAAGATAACCCGACAGAAAAAAATGCGGAAGGAGTTTACCAGTTTGAACAACCTAATCCAATACCCGCTTATTTGATGGCACTTGCTGTTGGTGATATCAGTTTTAAATCAACGGGTGCCCGTACAGGCGTTTATGCCGAACCTGTAACATTGGAAAAAGCTGCATGGGAATTTGCAGAAACAGAAAAAATGATAAAAGCTGCTGAAGAACTTTACGGTCCGTATGCATGGGGCAGGTATGATATCCTTGTTCTTCCTCCAAGCTTTCCTTATGGTGGAATGGAAAATCCGAACCTTACTTTTGCAACACCCACCGTAATTGCCGGCGACCGTTCGTTAACATCCTTAATTGCACATGAGCTGGCACATAGCTGGAGCGGAAATTTAGTTACGAATGCAACCTGGAACGATTTCTGGCTGAATGAAGGTTTTACGGTTTACCTGGAGCGAAGATTAATGGAAAAGATCCAGGATTCAACCTATTCGGATATGTTGTCGTCCCTGGGCTACGGTGACCTTTTAGTTACCATGGATGAGTTCTATGAATCCGGTGACAGTGCATATGTTCGTTTAAAGCTGGATCTTGCCGGCACTGATCCGGATATCGGGATGTCAGATGTTGCATATGAAAAAGGATACCTGTTTTTAAAGAAGATTGAAACTACCGTTGGAAGAAAAAGATTTGATGCTTTCCTGAAACATTATTTCCAGGCCTTCAGCTTTAAATCATTAACTACAGAAAGGTTTATAAAAGAGCTTTATGCTAACCTGATTACGAAAGACAGCAATGAGGATAAGGCCATTCAGGTAAATGAATGGGTATATGGAACGGGTTTGCCTGAAGATACCAAAGAGCCGGTTTCAACCCGGTTTGATGCGGTTAAAAAAACAGCTTCAGAGTTCCTTTCAGGAAATATAAAGGCAAAAGATATAGATGCTAAAAACTGGACCTCTCATGAGTACCAGCAATTCCTTCGTTCGGTAAAAGAAACCGTAACATTGGAGCAGATGAAAGACCTGGATGGAGTATTTTACTTTACCAAAGCCGGCAACATGGAAGTTCTGGCATTATGGCTGGAAGCAACCATCATTCACGAATACAAACCTGGTTATCCTGCATTGAATGGTTTTCTTGAAACTGTGGGTCGTCGTAAATTCTTAGTGGTTCTTTACGGGGCCTTAATGGATAACCCGAATACGGTTGTTATGGGAATTGAGATCTATAAAAAAGACCGTAAAAATTATCATTCTGTTTCTTCACATACCATTGATGGAATTATTGAAGAAGGTCAGAAAAAACTGGATGAATCAAAAACTACCACAAAAACGAAAAAATAAGATCTATGAATAATTTACCATTATCACAACGAAAGTTCGATTATTTCTTCATCGTAATGTTCTCATTGTTTTTTATCACGAGCATGATCTCGGATATGGTTCCAACCTTAACCGGCGGGCTGGTTCCCAATCACCCGAACCCATTGATGCAGGCGAATTATAATTATGCAAATGGCTGTGACCCGTTGTTTTTAAATCCACCGGTATGGATGAGATTTGTAACGGGGCTATCAGCGTTTGTTTATGGTCCGTTTTACCTGGTTTTGGTATATGCTTTTATAAAAGGTAAAAACTGGATCCATGTACCGGCTATTATGTATGGAACGGCAATAAGTGTTATCACCGGGGTAATTGTTTTTGGTGTGGAATTTTTCGGTGAGCCGGAATGGAGATGCCAGAATTTAGGAAAGTTCCTTCCGCTGAATTTGCCTTATGTTTTAATTCCGATCCTTCTTATTATCAGAATGAGAAAGGCGCAGCCATATACGAGGAAGTTTTAGAGGCGAGACGTCAGACTTTAGACGTTAGATTTTTTGACTCGATAGTTCCGGGATTCTTTGCACATCAAAAAATCCCGGAACCCTTTGTATGTGCCGTCATGCTGAACTTGTTTCAGCATCTAAATATTACGAAACTGACTTTAAAAGATACTGAAACAAGTTGAACACAAAGGCCTGAGGTTATCGGATTTTTAATTTAATGTTCAAAAGGCTTATTGTAAAGAATTAGTTTCGCTTGACTTTCATTTGGAATAAACCTATTTTATTGGAGGAATAAGTTTTATAATATCTTCTTCAGAATATTCACTTAGGCTATCTAATCCAATTTGAATTTTTTGGTCCCAGATATTTTGTTGTTGAAGATTCGCTGAATGATTTGTTTCTTTGTCATACAAAGCAGTTGTAGTTATCACAAATTCCTTTCTAACTTTATAAACTAGGTTATCAGCGTCTTTCCAGAATGCACTGAAACTAGCATACGTTTTATTAACCAATTCTCGCCTGATTAACCTTGCGCCAATTTCGAAAATGTCAAAATGTCTTTGCTCATGATTTAATAAATATTCGTTAGCATAAAGTTTATTTACCCAAGAATTTTTTTCAAAAAAAACAGCACAAATTTTTATTTTACAAGTATCTCCAATCTGGTTAAAGGGAAAAATACGTACATCTAAACCCGAATGAGCAACTGCAATCATTTCTTCACATTCCGGACAGTCCTCCTGAAATTCTGACCAATTTACCTGATGATAGCTAATATCATTCGCTGTTTGAGCTTGCATTAATTGAAAGCTGAGAATAAAACTGACACAAATAAATATGTATAGTCTGTTTTTCATTGGCTAGTGAAGATTCTCTGTTTGTCGAATATCTAAAATCAAATAACAAAGGGGGCTCCCGTCTTTATTCCAACTTATCCTTATACGGTTTTTTTCTTGCGAACCGGTAAGCAAAACCAATGTAAAACTGGCTGGCATTGGTTTGAATGTATTCACCAGCAGGTTGCGCATTTGAGTTGATATCAAATAAGCCTACACATTGCCTGAACTCTGCGTTGATATAAAATTGCTGTTTGATCGGAATTTCTAACCCGATCCCGATAATAATTCCAATATCCAGCTTTTTATAATAATCAACAGGGTATGACTCTACCATTCCACTATCAGGGGCGGAACGGTTTACATGCTGCCCCTGTAAATATGAAAAATACGGACCAAGCATCTGGTAACAACGTACACGGTTTTCCCTACCAACACTCAGTTGAACTAAAAGAGGAACGGTAATGTAATTAAGTATGGTTCTGGTTTTACTAGTGGTAACAGGCAATCCTGCATTCATAGCTGATTTTGGAGTAACCACAGATCCTTTCCGGTCGTAATAGACTCCCGTTTTTAACCCAACCCGGATCGTACTTTTTGTGGTACTGTCAGGATGCAATACAGGGTTAAAGTCCCATTGGAAAGTTACCCCCCCATTGTAACCTAAATCAATGATCTGTGATTTTTCGGTAACCGGATTTCCAAATTGAGAAACGAGCCCAACGCCGCCTTCTACACCGATACGAAACCTGGAAGGCCAGGTAGTGGTAAAATTAAACTGGCCAAAAGCCAACGAAGTAAATACACTAAAAAATATAACCAGGGTTTTCTTCATCTCTTGATAGGTGAACAGGTTGCGAAGATACAATTTTTAAAAGCCTAAAAAAACAGCAATAAAAAAACCTGCACATATTGATACGTGCAGGTTTGCAGGAGATTGAATAACTTTTGGGAAGTAATTTATCTCCTTATATATTGAATCACGCTGCCGATTTGGATAGTTCACCATCAGGTTCACTGCCATCATCGGGTGATGTAGATTTTTTTCTTGAAATTTTATTCAGAAGTTTTAGTGCGAATTTCTCAGCTGCCAGCTTAATGCTGTCTCCGTTTTCACTTACATAACCACCTACTTTCTCCTGGATAAACGAGGTAAGCCATTTTTTTATCGGCCCCCCGGCTTTAGCCGGAACTACTTTATTGGTTAAATAACCTGTGGCCATATTAAGCCCGATCTTAAACAGATCTTCCCTTATTTCCGGCTCCTTTGCTGCATTCGCCAATGTACGTTTGATCACATTGATAGGTCGTACATATTCGTAGCCTGCTTTCAGTTCATCTTTTATATGCTGAAGTTCAGCATCACGTTTCAGCTCGAGCTTCTTTTTTTCAAGCTCGTATAATTTTTGTGCTCTCATGCCGGTTGGATTTTTTCGTTTTTCTTCATGTTTTTAAGATAGCTACGTATTGCCATACTATTAACAGGACGAACAACTAAAACTTTGTGTCCTACAAACATTATGAACGAAAGTAACATATAGAAGCCGGCAACTATAAAGAAACCTAAGTAGAGTTTGCCTAAAAGATCACCTATTAGTAATGCTACGGCCACATTTAAAATGAGCCCACACATTACAAGTGTAGCTACTGCCAGTATATATGAGATTGCGGTAGAAGCAAATTCTGAACCTTTGTTTATAGCTTCCAGCTTTGCAAGCTCCATATTAGCTTTTGCATATTCTTTAGCATGTTCCAGTACGGATTCTGCTATAGTTGCCTTGTCTTCCATATTGTTTATTTATTTGTTGGTTGTTGTTTTGTATTGCGATAAATGATCTATGAAAGATTTATCATTTAGCTCATTTTTTTTTGAGTGTTTTGAGCACCGTGGGTTCCTTGGTTTTCTAATTTAGCGATACCATCATCTAATTTAGATTTTCCTTTTTCAACAAGGTCCATTGCTTTGTCTTCAGCTTTATGAGCTAAATCAAAAGCCTGATCTTTTAATTCAGAAGCTTTGTCAAGTGCCTTATCTTTAAGATCAACGGCTTTATCTTTTAAGCCTTTAATTCCTTTTAAAGCGTCACCACCTTTATCAGCGATGTCTTTACGTAATTCAGCGCCTGCCTTAGGAGCGAATAACATTCCGATTGCAGCACCTACAGCGGCACCTGCAACAATTCCGATTACTAATTTTCCAGTTTGCATAATGTATTGTTTAAAATGTTGTGTTTTAATTTCGAAAGGGTATAGACGAATTCTATGCCAACAATAGGCAGTTTGATGATAGCACCTGCGTAAATGTGTTATAAAGACTGGGGATCCCGCAATTTTTTATACAATTCAAAGGTGGTATTGCACCTTTTGCCAAAGTTTACAATTTGATATAAAATGATCTCATTTTTTTCAAATTGAGAAAAAAATAAAGAATGGCACCGGTTGGTTAGGTGCGTTAGGAATTATAAAAATTTAATTTAAATTATTGATTGTGAGTTAATTATAACTCATATTATGGTTGTGGCACGGAACTGATTTCTCCTGCGGCATGTTATATGTTTAATGGGATAGTGTGAATTTTAAAAAAAAGGAATTATGACAATCTACGTAAAAAATATGGTGTGTGTAAGATGCAAAATGGTAGTACAGGACGAATTATCCAAACTGGGTTTGCATCCGATAAAAATTGAATTAGGCGAAGCTGAAATTCAGGAGGAAATTACGAATGAGTATTTATCTATATTGAATACTAATTTACAGAAATCAGGTCTTGAAATCCTTAAAGACAACAAAAACATTCTTGCTGAAAAGATAAAAGCAGCTATCATTGAACTTGTTTGGGAGAATGATGCTAAATTAAGAATGAACCTTTCGGATTATTTAAGCGAGAAGCTTAATTATAATTATACATACCTTAATAATGTATTCTACAAAACCCAGGGTTTAAGTATTGAAAAATACATGATCGCCCAGAAAATTGAAAGAGTAAAAGAGCTTTTAGCTTATAACGAGCTTAATCTTACTGAGATTTCATATAAAATGAATTATAGCAGTGTAGCTCACCTTTCTAATCAGTTCAAAAAAATCACCGGCATGAACGCAACTGAGTACAGGTTGATCAGTTATGCCAACAGAAAGTCAATTGACAGAATTATGTAATATATCGCTTATGCAAAATTTACTTTATACGCTTACTCATTCCTATAAGATCCGTAAAATTCTTTTCCAGGTTTTATTATTAGGAATTATACTTGCCGGTGTTGTAATAAGCAATTTCGGACAATCTTTGCAATCAACAACTCCTGACTTTGAAGAAAAAGTTTGGCTGATAGATTCGGCAAGAAGCTCAAGGATTGAAACATACCTGAAGCATTGTTTTACAGAGTCAGCCATAGAGGTTGATTTTAGACAACAGCACGGGAATATATGTTCTCTTGAAATGGCTTTTTGGGTTGCGCAGGACATAAGCGATGATCAGTTTCCATTATTGCGGAAATTTGTAACCGAAGTTTCGCATCATTATAATAGAAGTGGAGTGAATATTATGTTTGAATATGGTATAGTTCCCGGCAGCGTGGATTATATCTATGACAGGATGTTCAACAAAAAAGTTATTTATGTGCTGGCCTGTGATCCTGAAACCATCTGGGATGAGGTTACCACTTATTCAAGAGTGTATGATCTGATAGGAACATTTAATGCAGTAACAGAAAATTACATCAGCGGGAAAGCTGGTGTAGTTGCTACTGATTTGAATAGTAACCCCAAATAATCAGGCAATATGAAATACGTTTTACTAACTTTAATGGGCGCTTTAGGAGTTCAGGTTTCTTATTTAGGACTGGGAACCCAAAGCATGCGCACTGAAAAATTTGTACAGTGCCAGATACAATCAGAAATGATGAGTATCCAGGAATCCAAACTTGCGGTTAACCGCGGAACTTCTGAAGAGATCAGGAATTATAGTTCTGATATGATGCATGAGCATGAATTGGTATTAAACGAACTTAAGGATCTTGCCATCGCAAAAAATATTGTAATCCCGTTTGAGCTTTCCACGAACGATGCAAAATCACTTACATCACTTATGGATCAGCAAGGTGACGATTTTGATAAAAAATTTATAGACCTGGTTATCATGGATCATAAGAGGGATATAAAAGCACTGGAAAATGCCACCCGGTCAAAAGATCCTGACATACAGGTATTCGCTCAACATTACCTTCCCATTTATATAAATCACTTATCCGAGGCAGAGGACCTTGGTGAAAAAATAAAACAACCTAAGCCTTAGGATAGTTTCTTCATGCTATAAACCAATAAAAGAAGGCCGGTAAATATAACCGGCCCTTTTTTATACTACCTGTGAATTTTATAAATCGCAAACCCAAACGAATAATAGTATCGTTACGGCACATTGATATATTTGATTTTATAACTTGTTTTATTAATTCTGAAAAATAAATATGATAACTCCTGATAATAATCCATCTTCAGCCGAAGAGCAAAAAAAAGACCCGGCAAATATTAGCCCTGATTCAGCTCCTGAAAATTCAATTGAACCAAAAGCTGAAGATGCGACCGGTTTTACAGAATCATACTGGAATGAAAAACGTGAAAAATTAAGTGAAAAATATCCTGAGCTAAAAGAAGAAGACCTGGATTATCATCCTGAACAGCATGCAGAATTCATGGATAATTTACGTATTAAATTGGATAAAAGCCCGGGTGAAATAAATAATTTCCTGGATTCGTTGTAATTAAATTTTCTCTGTTCTATCTGTTCTATAAATGTGTACTGTTCCGGCAAAGCCGGAACAGTTTTTTGTTTTATGGGGGTGATTTCCCGGTAAATTGATTTCACGTTCTTCATTTTTTTGTGAAAATTATTTATCTTGTTCCTGATAACTAATAATTCAAAAGAATGAAAAAAGTCTCATTACTATTCTTTGTTGCTTTTTTTGGGTTAGCATATAGTAGCTATTCTCAAACAACAAAGTCGAAAAAAAGCAGTATTTCTTCGGAAAGAATCACTGTAGAGGAAAGTACTTCGAAAACTGAACTGAAAAAGAGTAAAACTGTGAAAACTGAAGATGGTGTACGTTCTGTTTCAGACATCCAGTCGGATATTGACGATATTAAGAAAAAGATAGAATCCCGAAAAGATAAGGAAGGGTTTAACCTTACTGCTTATGAAGATCGGTTAAAAAAGCTGGAGGATGAATTAAAAAAAGCAAAGGAATAGGTCGGTAATAAAAATTGAATTATGATGAAAAAAAATTATACAGCTATTTATATATTTTGTTTGTTAGCCGTGCTTGGGAGTTTTTCCACGTTAAAGGCACAGGTAACAATTTACAGCGAGGACTTTGAAGGAACATATCCCTGGGGTATGACCACTAATGATCTAACCGGACTTTATCCAACTCATGTTTGGGGGGATGGAGAAGCCCTTTTTGGCTCGGGCTCTAACACTACAGATGGAACCGGCAATTATGCCTCTGCTAATTCCGACGGTTTTTGTGACCTTGATCCATGGGATACAGAATTAATTCTCCCATTACAGGATTTTACATCTTATTCAAATGTTACCCTTACCTGGGAAAGTGATTTCCAGGACTATCTCGGTGCAGGTGATGCATGGGTGGATGTGAGTACTGACGGTGGTTCAACATGGAACAATGTGTTTTATGCCACAAACGATCAGTTTGCATCTGAAACAGCTGACCTAAGTACCTATGACCTTACAGCCAATATTACTATCCGTTTCAGGTATAGTGATAACGGAGAGGGATGCGCATGGTACTGGAATATAGATGATATTGCAATAACCGGTGATTTAGCTGTGCCTTGTATTTCACCTCCTACAGCAGGCACTTCTGCGGTAACTCCTGCCAGTTTCTGTTCAAACCAGAGTACACTCGTTTCTACCTCTATAACCGGTGGTACAGTGGGACTAGGCCAAACCTATCAATGGCAAAGTTCACCGGATGGTATTACCTGGAGCGATATCGCTGGAGCAATAAATTCAACGTATTCTCAAACCATTTCAACTCCAACATATTACAGGGCTATTGTAACCTGTTCGGGTCTTAATGATACTACCTCGGTTTCTATGGTTGATACCAGCTTCCAGGCTTGTTATTGCCAGGCATTGTACAACGAAGATTGTAGTGTAGACTATATTGCGAATGTAACTTTCGGATCCATAAATAACACCAGTACCTGTGGTGGCTCACTACCAACCAACTACTCGGATTATACAGCTCTGAGCACGAATGTAATTGCCGGGGGCAGTTATCCTATTTCGGTAACAACGGATGGTGATACGGAAGGTTTAGGTATATGGATCGATTTTAACCATAGCGGAACTTTTGATTCTACAGAATTAGTGTTGAACGGATATACAGGGAACGTTCCGGAAACGTATACCGGCAATGTTATTGTGCCTTCAACTGCGCTTAGCGGACCTACACGTATGAGGCTTCGTTGCCATTATGATGAGTTGGTTTTAGCAACAGAAGCATGTACCACTTTTGAATATGGTGAAACCGAAGAGTATACCATTAATATTATGCCTCCGCCAGCGGATGATGCCGGTGTAATTGCGATACTTTCACCTGGTAACGGCTCTTCTTGTACAGTAAGTGATTCGGTAAAAGTTACCATTCAAAACCTCGGAACAAATACACTTACAAGTGCCAATATTAATGTTTCATTGAATGGCGGACCTGCTACAGTTTTACCATGGACCGGTTCCATAGCACCAACAGCCACTGCTGATGTATATGTTGGGCTTGTAACTATTGTGGATGGTGATGTGGTTACCGTATGGAGCTCTCAGCCAAACGGAGTTGCGGATATAGTAAGTTTTAATGATTCAACAACCAGCACTGTTTATGATGCATTAGGTGGAATATATACCATCGGTGGAACAACCCCTGATTTTGCAACCTTAAATGATGCGGTAACCGAACTTGAGCAGAGAGGTGTTTGTGGCCCGGTTATTATGAATATCCGCCCGGGTAATTATGACGAACAGGTATCTATTGGTACTATACCGAATACAAGCGCTGTAAATACAGTTACCTTCCAGTCAGAAACAGAAAATGCTGCCGATGTAACTATCACCAGCACTGGTTCTGGTTTATTGAATAATTATATTATCCAGTTTGACGGAGCCTCTGATGTTATTATTAATGAGCTTACGCTTCAGAATATGGGTACGTATTCAATTCTTACTTATTTCATGAATGAAGCGCATGATATTACCGTTCAGAATTGTATCCTTAATAATCCGAATGTTACCACTACCGATTTTGAA
>Ga0307411_10000739_pt1 | contig 12083 bp, 8 predicted proteins | sample DK1Ometagenome_2_FD_203712 | JGI IMG/M metagenome (GOLD analysis project Ga0307411, IMG submission 203712) | Maize rhizosphere microbial communities from greenhouse at UC Davis, California, United States - DK15-O-1 | ecosystem: Host-associated > Plants > Roots > Rhizosphere > Soil | place: USA...
GTCACCTGTACAAATACCACCTTAAAAATAAACTAAGCGAAGATCGTATTAAAGAGATCATATGCGATGCGGTGGCAATTGAAAAAGAATTTGTAACCGATGCATTACCGGTAGAGCTGATTGGTATGAATGCAGGTTTAATGCAGCAGTATATCGAGTTTGTTGCTGACCACTGGTTAAGTGTTTTAGGTTGCAGCAAAGTGTATAATGTGGAGAACCCATTTGGTTTTATGGACTTCATTTCATTACAAGGTAAAACCAACTTCTTTGAAAAGAGAGTAAGCGAATACAAGAAAGCAGAAGTAAAACATTCTGATTTCTCAATGGATGAAGATTTTTAAGAAGTAAAATTAAACCCGAATCAAGACGTTATTAATTAAGTTAACCCAGATAAACCGGCACGTATGTCTGAAATGTATGTTCTAAAGAGAGACGGAAGAAAAGAATCCGTAAAATTTGATAAAATTACAGCCCGTATTAACAAGCTTAGCTATGGACTACACCCGCAATATGTGGATGTAGTGCGTGTTGCACAGCGTGTAATACAAGGGTTGTATAAAGGGGTGAACACCGTGGAACTGGATAACCTGGCTGCTGAAGAAGCTGCTACCCTATCGGTTATTCACCCTGACTATGCGATTCTCGCAAGTCGTATTGCAGTTTCAAACCTGCATAAAAACACCGAAAAATCTTTTTCGAAGGTAATTGATGCCTTGTACACCTATCTTGACCCGGTTACCGGTGAAAAAGCAGGACTGATTGCACAGGATGTGTACGAGATCATTATGAAAAATGCGGAGTATTTGGATTCTACTATCATCTACGACCGTGATTATAGTTTTGATTATTTCGGGTTTAAAACACTTGAGAAATCTTATTTATTGAAGCTACATGGCAAAGTAGCGGAGCGTCCACAGCATATGTATATGCGTGTAGCCATCGGTATCCACAAAGAGGATGTTGAAGCTGCCATTAAAACATACCACCTTTTAAGTGAGGGATGGTTTACACATGCAACGCCTACTTTGTTCAATGCCGGAACACCTAAGCCGCAGATGTCATCCTGTTTCTTATTAACTGCGAAACAAGACAGCATCGATGGTATTTATGACACCTTGAAGCAGTGTGCTAAAATATCACAGTCGGCCGGAGGTATTGGATTAGCCATCCATGATATCAGAGCAAAAGGGTCATACATCAAGGGAACCAACGGAACCTCCAACGGTATTGTACCTATGCTGCGTGTGTTTAACGACACTGCACGTTACGTAGATCAAGGCGGTGGAAAACGTAAAGGATCTTTTGCTGTATACCTTGAGCCCTGGCATGCTGATATTCTTGACTTTTTAGACCTTAAAAAGAATACCGGTTCTGAAGAAATGCGTGCCCGTGACCTTTTCTTAGCTTTATGGACCCCGGACTTATTCATGAAGCGTGTGGAAGAAGATGGTGAATGGAGCTTGTTCTGCCCGAATGAAGCACCCGGCTTACCTGATGTTCATAGCGCTGCTTTTGAAGCTTTGTACACCAAGTATGAAGCTGAAGGCCGTGCAAGAAAAACCATGAAGGCTCGTGACCTTTGGGCACGTATCATAGAAGCTCAAATTGAAACAGGCGTTCCATATATGTTGTATAAAGATGCTGCCAACAGCAAATCAAACCAGCAGAACTTAGGAACCATCCGTTCATCCAACTTATGTACCGAAATTATTGAGTATACCTCACCTGATGAAGTGGCAGTTTGTAACCTGGCTTCACTGGCATTGCCTAAATATGTAATCGATGGCAAATACGATCACCAGAAATTATTTGAAGTAGTGTACGAGGTAACTAAAAACTTAAATAAAATTATAGACCGTAACTACTACCCGGTGGTTGAAGCTCGTAACTCTAACATGCGTCACCGACCTATAGGATTAGGAGTACAGGGTTTAGCTGATACATTTGTAAAACTTCGTATGCCATTTGACAGTGACGAAGCAAAACAACTGAACAAAGAAATTTTCGAAACGATCTATTATGCGTCTATGACAGCTTCTAAAGATCTTGCGAAAATTGAAGGTGCCTACGAAACATTCCCTGGCTCTCCATTGAGCAAAGGACAGTTCCAGTTCGATCTTTGGAACGTAACTCCAACCGGTCGCTGGGAGTGGGATATTTTAAGAGAAGAAGTGGTGAAATTTGGAGTACGTAACTCCTTATTAATGGCTCCGATGCCTACAGCATCCACTGCGCAGATCTTAGGTAACAACGAATGTTTCGAACCGTTTACTTCTAACATGTATATGCGCCGTGTATTAAGCGGTGAGTTCCCTGTGGTAAATAAATATTTATTGAAGGACCTAGTTGATCTTGGGTTATGGAACAATGAAATGAAACAACGTATTATGAGCCATAACGGGTCTATCCAGAACATTCCGGAAATTCCTGAGAACTTAAAAGCGTTGTACAAAACCATCTGGGAAATTAAACAACGTGATATTATCGATATGGCTGCTGATCGTGGAGCGTACATCTGCCAGAGCCAATCGTTGAATATATTCATGGAAACACCCAACTTTGCGAAGATGAGCTCTATGCACTTCTACGCATGGAAAAAAGGTTTAAAAACAGGAATGTATTACCTGCGTACCAAATCAGCTGTGGATGCAGTTAAGTTTACCGTAGATAATAAAATTTCAAATGATACGGTAACTGAAAATGCAACCGCATTGGAAACCGCTGCTAAAAAAGAAATGGCAGCCTACAATGTCTCCAACACAGTAGACCAGTTTATGGAAGATGATGTAAATTCACAGATCTCCTGTTCACTTGATAATCCTGAAGGTTGCGAAGCCTGCGGATCCTAAGATTAAAATTCTTTTGCCAGGATATAAAAGCCGTCTATGTTAAACTAGACGGCTTTTTTTTAAGATAAAAATTGCTCCCTAAAGATGCTAACCCAATTGTTGTCTCAAGGAGACAGGATAAAGTAAAAAAGCTTTTTTGTCATCTCGGTATGGCTAAAGATTTTCATCCAGATCTTGATGAGCTTTTGCACTATGGTTTGAATATAATAGAAACTAAAAGCATACGCCCGGAATTTAGTCACATATCCTTTTATATTTGTATGAAATGAAAAGGATAACCATCTGCATTGTTTTTAGTATCGTACTGGTTTATGCACAGAAGTTTGAAAAGGCATTTGAGCTTTCGTATCCCAAAAGAATGTATGCCTTGGATTCCATTATCCGCAACGACCTGAAGCCAAAGATTACAGAGGATCCTGCATCCTATCTTCAGGATGTTGTAAGTCTCCGGGAAACTGCCCAAAAAAACAACGATAAAAAAGCCCTTTTTTATTCTGAATATCTTGACTTTTTTTTCCATGTATCCGTGCTTGAACTGGCGGAAGAAGATATAATAAAAGAATTCGAAGCCATGTTTAAAAAGGCCCAAAACCTCAAAATGCCACATGTACAATCTAACCTGTACAATGATTTGGGATACTATTATTTTAAAAGAACCAACCCAAACTATATTTTATACTTTGATAATCTTAACAAGGCGTATGAGCTGTATAAAAACCTGAGCTTTGAAGAGTATCCTGATAAAGTTTATAACCTGTATGCACTGGCCCTGTCTTATTACCAGTTTGGAGATTATACGGATGCAATAAGATTTGCGAAGCAGGTAGAACCTATACCCGATGGAGATAATTTTGTGGATCTTTTTACGTACAACCTTCTGGGAATGGCGTACCTGAAGCTGGAAAGGTTTGATTCATCCCGCATTTATTTCAAAAAAACATATTTGTTTGCAGAAAACTCAGCTAAAGAAAAACAACTTGGATGGACAGGAATAGCGTTGGGAAATATTGGTCATACCTGGTATATTCAGGGAGAGTATGAACAAGCTATACCCTGTTACCTGGAAGCGATTGAAGTATGTAAAAAAGCGGAACTGTGGGACAATGTATCCCCTTTCTCGTCACGGCTTATTTCTAGCTATACCAAATTAGGACAAACTGATAAAGCGAAAGACTTTATTGATCTGGCAAAAAAATCTACCCTTCTTTACAACGATATTGAAGGATATGCTCTTTTTTACAATGCAATAGCGGATTATTATAAAGCTACCGGAAACAGTTTAAAAGCCATTAATTACAGGGATTCCGCAATTTTATACAACGACAGCATTCAAACCACATTCGACAGGAATTCAAAAGTTCAGCTCCAGCTGAATAGTTACCGCGAAAAAATTAAGGCACAGGAAGCAATTTATAAACTGGCTGCGATAAGGCAACAAACTATCCGAAACACTATTATAGGTTTTATCGTTTTCCTGCTCATAATTGCGTATATGTTCTATAGCCGCCAGAAAAAAATTCTACAGAGTAAAACAGTGCTCCTGAAAGAAATACATCACAGGGTTAAAAATAATCTCCAGGTAATTTCCAGCATTCTTGATATTCAGCAAAGATCTTCGGGCAACGAACAGGTTAACCGGGCCTTTACAGATGCTAAATCGAGGATCAACAGCATGGCATTGGTGCATCAGAATCTTTATGAAAGAGAAAACGTGGGGGCAACTGATGCCATGGATTATTTTAATCAGTTATTTAAAATTATTTCTGCTTCCTATGCTCCGGAAAATGTAAAGATAAGCAGCAACATCCATGCTTCGGGATCATTGAATATTGATACTTTGATACCCATTGCTTTAATTTTTAATGAGCTGCTTACCAATACCTATAAGTATGCGTTCATTCATAAGCCGGCAGGCGATATTTATTTTTTTCTGACCATTAAAGATGATATCATTAAAATGGAATACAGGGACAACGGGGAAGGTGCTCCGGCAGATATGGACCTGCTGAAATCAAAAGGCCTGGGAAGCCTGATCATAAAAAAATTTACGCAGCAGTTGCATGGCAGCTATACCGTTGAAAACTCCAGGCAAGGAATAAAATATTCGTTTCAATTTAAAATGGCAAATTAATCTATCTGTAAAACATATGCAGGTTTTAATATACGTTTTAACGGCATAAAATTTGCTTAATCAAGTATACCAGTGAACCATCTAACTATGGCAGCACCCTTTAAGATCCACCGGCCGTTTCCATTTAGTATCGCAATAGCATTTGCATTGATAAGCGGGTACCTTCTTGTTAAGGTAATTATAATCATGAATAAGCAGTATTATCCTTCAGAAGAGCCTAACATTTTTACCATGTGGTTTTTGATCATTGAAGAGATGATGGAGTTCATGGCAAAATTAGTTACCGCAGGAATTTATCTTTTCTTCTTGTGGATCACCGGAGTTATAACTCTGGTTAGTTTTGTATTTTCCATACAGCCTAAAAAGATACGGGTAAAAGAAGATTGGGAATATTAACTATTCCCAATCCGGTAAATAGATTTTTACTTTTTCACCACTTTATAATGTACGGGCTTACCATTTACAAATGCCTGTAAATAATAAATTCCGGATGAATATGGTGTAAGATCAATTTCATTGAGCTGATCCTTTAAAATAATTTTCGTTTGTAATATTTCGCCATTCACGTTCATTACAGTAACCAGATCATTATCCACATCCGTAACTGACTGAACGAATAATTTCCCATCGGTAGGATTTGGATAAATCGTAAAAATTAAAATTGATTCATCCTCTAATCCAAACGTTACCACATTTAAACAAGCCGAAGTATCAGTACATCCGTCCTGGGTTATTTGCAGTGCATAAGAACCATTTGCAGTAGCTGTATAAACAGAAGAAGTATCACCTGCAAGTGCAGAGAAGCCATTATTACAATCGAGCCATTGATAACCTGCATTTGTTGTTGGAGAATTTAACACAACTCCGGTTTGGTTAACTGTAATATCGGCCGAATTAACAACCAGATTTAAAGTAATAATACTATCACATCCATTAGCAGCAGGAATGGTATCGACATACGTTCCGCTTGAAGTAAGAAGATTGTTATTAAATTGGTACTGATCACACACTGTTAGCGATAATGTATTAGTCGCTGAATTATTGATCACAAGATTAAGGGTAATGATGCTATCACAGCCATTAGCTGCAGAAACAGTATCGACATATGTTCCGCTTGAAGAAAGTAATACAGCATTAAATGAATACTGATCACATGCAGTTTCATTCATTGTGGAAGTTATAGGATTTAATACGGTAAGGTTCAAGGTTGCAACACTGTCACATCCGTTAGCGGCAGAAAGGGTGTCTAAATATGTACCGGTTACAGTTCGTGGGATGCCTCCGAAAATAAAAGTATCATTGGCACAAATGGAAGTGGTTAAGGAACCTATCGGGCCAATATAAGGCCCCACTGAATTAATGGTAGCACCTGAGGCGATCCAGTTTGAGGTAGCACCTGTTAATCCAAAATCCGTAAGGGTTCCGTTAAATGTAGTATTAGCGGTTGGAAGAGTGGTAACCAATGTGTTGTTAGCCGCCGGAACACCTTCATTAAATTTATAATAAACAAGAAGGTTTGGAACGATGGCGTTAAACTCACTATTCATATTTGCCTGGATCTCGCATTGGGTCCGGGCCTCGCTCCATATGCGAACTTCATCCAATGAACCGGGAAAGAATTGAGCTCCTCCGGGACGGGTTCCTAACGTCATCAATCCGCTTATTCCGGTACTGGAAGATCCACCTGCTACACTCGCCTGTAAAACCCCGTTAAAATAAACCTGAGGAGTATGGGTTAATGCAGTCCATACACAGGCAACATGGGTCCATTGGTTGATTGGAATACTATTGGTAGTTGCAATACTGTAAGTAACATTGTTGGCAATAACATAAAAGTAGATGGTATTTCCGGTATTTGTACTCATAGTGGCAAAATTACTGGTGCCGGGTTGTACAAAGATAATTCTAGAAAAAACCGATCCTGAAGGATTTACCCATGCCTCAAACGTAAAATCATTTAAATTAAGATCACTGAAAAGAGACGGTGTTGCATTCACAACAACCATATCGTTGGATCCGTCGAAATTTAAAGCATTACCGGGTACTTGTGAATAAACGTGTACACCACTAACAAACAGGATAAGAGCAAGTACTTTTTTCATAAACTTATTTATAGAGATAAAGATAATAGAATAGATTGGAATCATCTATTTATCCGGAACATTCCATGTAAATAATTAAATATAATAAAAGAAAGACGATGGTATTTAGTTTAAAATATAATAATTTTCCTTCTATCATGAAAAAACCATTTCTTATTTATCCTTTATTATAACCACATGTATTTATTCGCATGATAAACTAACTTCTACAGAACATAATTTATAAATCAATACCATATGCAGGTTGAATACGTTCCTTTTATCAACTAAAACCCTAATTTTGGTATATGAAGTGCAGGTTTTTATTGATACTTCTGATTGCACTATTACCACGAATAACTGTAAAAGCGCAGCTATTTGATGAAGCATTCAGCTATTCTTACCCGCAAAGAATGCTGGTGCTCGACTCCATTTCCACGTTTATTTTAAAACCCTATCGCACCGACTCACTTTCATACTTTACTGCCGTAGAACAAATTATAACAAAAGCTACAAGGCTGAATGATAAAAAATCATTGTTATATGCAGAATACCTTACATTCTACTTTAATATTTACAATTTTAAATGGAATGAAAAAAAGGTAAATGAAGTGTACCAGGATATTTTATCCAGGGCTAAAAGATTAAATGCATACACTGTACAGGTAAATCTTTACCTGAATATGGGATATTATTATTCCGGCAAAAAAAATCCGAACTACCTGTTGTATTTTGATTACCTGAATAAAGCTTATTTACTTTATATGGATATGGATGTAAAAGGCTGCACTGACAAGGCCTACAACCTGTATTCACTGGCTCTTTCCTATTATAAATTCGGGGATTATATTGCAGCCATTAAATATGCTGAGATTGTAAATAGCTTGCCAAAAGTTCCATATATAAACATGTTTAATTATAATCTTATAGGGGTTTGTTATTTAAAAATTTCGAGATATGATTCGGCTCGTGTGAACTTTGAAAGAACGTATCAGCTGGCAGAAGGGTTTCGTTCAAAAGATGAATTTACAGGATGGGATGGAATTGCTCTTGGTAATATCGGCAACTCATGGTACCTGCAAAAAAATTATGAAAAAGCTATTGACTACTATTTAAAAGCCATCCCTATATGTGAAAAAGCAGGTCTCTGGGATAACGTGTCACCCTTTACTTCCAGGCTAATTACAAGCTACCTGAAAACAGGAAGCATTACAAAAGCGGAAACTTATATTCCACTGGCAAGAGAAGCTATTTCAATATATAAGGATGTAGAGTGTTATCATGATTTTTATATGGCAATGGGTGACTTTTATAAGGCAAAAGGAGATGGAATGCAAGCTGTTATTTTCAGGGATTCGGCACTATACTTCAGTGATAGTTTGCAAAAAATATTCGATAGGAATTTAAAGGTACAGATCCAATTAGGAAACTATAATGATAAGGTAGCCAATCAACAGGCATTGTATAAATCAGAAAAAGCGAGGGAAAGAGTAATCAGGGCAGCCATATTTTTAGTAATCCTTTCTGTACTTGCAGCTGTTGCCATATTCATAAACAGACAGCGTAAAATATTAAATAATAAAAATTATTTGCTGAAAGAAATCCATCACCGTGTAAAAAACAATCTTCAGCTCATTGGAAGCATCCTGGATATTCAGCAGAGAACACTGAAAGACGAAAGCCTTATAAATGCATTCGCAGATGCAAAATCAAGGATCAATAGCATGGCGCTTGTTCACCAGAACCTTTATGAAAAAGAAAATGTGGGGGATACTGATACAGAAGAATATTTTAACCAGTTATTCCGCATCATTTCAGTTTCTTATTCCCCTAAAAATACATTGATAACACATTCACTAAAAGCTAAAGGAAAGGTAAACCTGGACACATTGGTCCCGATTGCATTAATATTTAATGAACTTCTTACCAATACTTATAAGTATGCATTTGTCGACAGGGATAAAGGCCATATCAATTTTACTCTATCACAAAACGGAGATAATGTAGAGATGACCTATTCTGATAATGGAAAAGGCTTTGAACCCGGATTTGAATGGAACAGGTCACGTGGATTGGGAAGTCTTATGATCCGCAAGTTTACCCAGCAACTACAGGGCCACTATAAGATTGAGACTCATGAACTGGGAGTAAAATTTATTTTTAACTTTAAGGCAGCTAAATAATCTATAACGTGAGTAGGGTAAAAATTCTGGTGGTAGAAGATGAGCTAATGGTTGCGGCTCATCTCTGTATGATCCTCGAGGATTATGGGTATGAACCTATTGATGCCAACGGGTCAAAAGAAAACGCAATTCAGTTACTTAATTCAGAAAAACCTGACATAGCAATTCTTGATATTAACCTCTATAATAAGCCTGAGGGTATTGAGATTGGGGCATATATTAAACAACACCTAAGTATTCCCTTTATTTTTCTAACCTCTAATTCGGACAAAGAAACTATAAACAGCGCAAAACAGGTTAATCCGGCGGCTTATCTTATAAAACCTTTTAATGAGGATGATATATTTGCGGCCATCGAAGTGGCGCTTGCTAATGCATCTGCCGGGGGAAATGATCCTATTGATCTTACAGGAGAGGTGCAAATACCATTATTCAGCGATTATATTTTTATTAAGCATAATAACCGGTACATTAAAACTCCTATTAAGGAGATAACCCACATTAAGTCGGGAGACAAATACGTGGAACTGTTCCTGGCTGATAATTCTCATTACCTGCTAAGAAGTACTCTTGAATCAATTATCAGCAAACTCAGCAACTACAGGTTTATAAGGGTTCATAAGTCCTATGCGCTAAATCCCCTCTTTTTAGAACAAATAGACGGCACCTGCGTGATCGTAAATAAGATGGAAATTCCTTTAGGAAGGGCCTATAAAGAGAACCTGATCAAGCTTATTGATACCCTGAACTAAACGTTTAGAAAACCAAGCAACCGATATGTTTGCTGTTTAGGGTTGATTTTTTGTCGTTCACGACATTTATTTTTTCCTTATATTGTTAATGGTATTTTTGCTAAACTAAATTGCAATCACAAACCCTAACGATAGAACGGGACTAAACCTCCGAGAAAAAGTAAAAGGAACCCCTAAACCTGGTTCCTTTTTTTATTCAAAATTTAAAAAACAATAAAGTATTTTGAACTTACAGGGTTACACCTCTACCTTTGGTCTACTATGATCAAAACCCTAAGTTATATTTTATTTGCCAGTACTGCTCTGATATATGGCTGTACCAAAAAAGAACAACCCATAATTGAAGTAGATCAAAATTCAATCAAAGAAGTTACTGATAGTTTTGCTATAAAGGATATAAGATTCGGAGTGGATCAGCAAGCCATTTTGCAGGATTCAACAACGCAATTCATTGAAAACAGAATTACAGAACCCTCTTTTGGAAAAATAGTTACAGAGCTGGAATCTCACATTACGATTGACACACATCAATTTAAGGCCTATTATTACTTCTCTCCCAAAAACAGCTTATACAAACTTGTGCTCATTAAAAATACTGGCTTGGATCTCAGGAAATATCCCCACGATGGATTCAATGATAGCTATAAATCCTTATATCAAACTTTCAAAAATCAATACGGCAACGGAACCCGGATGGATTCCAAATTAAAACATTCCAAACTCATATGGGATCTGAAAAATAAAAATATAATACTTGAAAAATTTGCATTTGAAGGAACAGGAACCATAGAATGTACCATCACAGAAAAAAATATATTCAGGAAGTTCGCTAAAAATACAACTCATTTTCAAGCTACCATACAGTTTGAAAAATGGAAAAATAAGTATTCTCTTCTTTAGCTAAATAAACCTTTTTGAGCCTGTTATTCTCAAACTGAGAAATTCTGTATATTTCTTTAATCAATAGCGCCCCCTCCTAACCAATTGTATATAAATAACTTATATATAAAGCCAATGATAGGGTATGTAATTTGAAACTAATAGGTTTACTAATACATACTTTTATGAAAAGACTTACCTATTTACTCATTCCTATACTTGCGGCGATCTACTTTTCGAGTTGTTCGCCTGTTTATTATGCACCTAACACTCAAAATGTACCCTTGTTAAGCCATGCCGGGGAATACAATGTGAGTGTTACAGGTAACAATGCTTTAATAGAGTTACAAGGTTCGGTTTCTCCCGTTAATCATTTAGGAATCCAGGTGAACGGTTCATTCTACATTCCTAATTATAATGATAACAAAGACTATGGAACAGGATATATGTTGGATGCAGGAGTTGGATATTATCTTCCATTCGGACCTCAATCCCATTTTGTTTTTGAAACCTATGGAATTGGCGGGGTTGGTTATGCCTTTAACAGATTTAACTACAGAGATTCTTTAACTCCTGGTGGATCTATTTCAACCAATGCCGCAAGATTTGGTATTCAACCTGTATTTGGCTTTAAAAGCAAATATTTTGATGCAGCAGTATCTTCAAGATTTGTAGGGCTTACCTATTTTAATACAACCGGTGATCTGATATATCAAAACTTACGTCAAACAGATTATCTTAATATGTATCAGAACAGTTTTTTAATTGAGCCTGCACTTACGCTAAGGGCAGGTGTGGATTTCCTGAAATTTCAATTTCAGATCCAGGGAAGCTTTAACACAAACAATCCACACTTTTACCAAAATAACAGCACTATAACTTTGGGATTAATATTAAGCCCCAACAGGTTTGAAAATATATTCAGCAAGAAGGACGAACCGGCACAATCGAATTTTTAAGTTTTGAAAAACAGAGAATAAAAAGGGTAATCGTGTATAAAACACGATTACCCTTTTTATTGCAAAAACCAACCTGAGTTAGTAGCTTTGATGTATGAGGAGAGTTATTAGTTTACTGTTATTATTATGCATACTTTTTTCCTGTGCCGATGCAGAGGTTATATCCGGAACCTATAAAGGAAAATTCTATGGAACGGACACCGTGGATGCAACAGGTAAAGTAAGTCTTCTCAGCGACTCTTACATAGG
>Ga0307411_10000741_pt1 | contig 12075 bp, 13 predicted proteins | sample DK1Ometagenome_2_FD_203712 | JGI IMG/M metagenome (GOLD analysis project Ga0307411, IMG submission 203712) | Maize rhizosphere microbial communities from greenhouse at UC Davis, California, United States - DK15-O-1 | ecosystem: Host-associated > Plants > Roots > Rhizosphere > Soil | place: USA...
CGGCGTCGACGAGCAGCACTGTGGGCGAGAGCGTGACGCCATAGCGCTCGGCGAACGCCCGGTGCGTCGTGGGCTTGCCGTCGAATCCGCTCATCGTTTGCTCGCGGTCGATCTCGACCTGGCGCAGCAGAACGCGCTGACCGCCAGGCTCGCGCAGCAGGGGGACGAGGTACTCGCGCAATGCCTGCTCGCAATACGGGCATTCCTCGCGATCGAAGAAGAGCAGCATCGGTTTGCGGTCGCGCCGCATCGCGAGCCCGTCGGTTGCGAGATCCTGCGCTGGCGGAAGCTCGGCAGCGCGCGGCACCGGCGGGGCCCCCGTTCCGCGCCGCGTCACGAGCGCGCGCTGCGCGCGCACCGACGATGCGCAGGTGAGTGTCAAGCCGAGTGCTAGAATCGCGCGCACGATCTCGCGACGTGAGTGCCGCGTGCGCGATCGTTTCTCCCGCTCCACTCGATGACGCCTCCGCATGCCCCGCGCCGGCTGGTGATCGCGACGCGCGAGTCCGCGCTCGCGATGTGGCAGGCGCGGCACGTGCAGGCGCAGCTGCAGTCATTGTACCCGCGCGCCTCGATCGACCTCCTCGGCATGACCACGCAGGGCGACCAGGTGCTCGACCGGCCGCTGTCGGCGATCGGCGGCAAGGGCCTGTTCATCAAGGAGCTCGAGGTCGCGATGAGCGAAGGGCGCGCCGACCTCGCCGTGCATTCGCTGAAGGACGTGCCGATGGACGTTCCCGAGGGCTTCGCGCTCGCGGCCATCTGCGCGCGCGAGGATGCGCGGGACGCACTCGTGTCGACGCGCCATTCCTCGCTTCGCGATCTCCCGCCGGCGGCCGTCGTCGGCACGTCGAGCCTGCGACGGGAAGCGCAGTTGCGCGAGCGGTTTCCCGCCCTGGACGTGCAACCGTTGCGCGGCAACGTGAACACGCGGCTGCGCAAGCTCGACGAGGGCCGCTACGATGCCATCATCCTCGCGGCGGCGGGTCTGAAGCGCCTCGGGTTCGGCGACCGCATCCGCGAAGCGATCGATGCTGCCGACAGCCTGCCCGCTCCCGGACAGGGCGCGCTCGCGCTCGAGTGCCGTGCCGACCGCAACGACGTCATCGCCGCGCTCGCGCCGCTCAACGATGTCGCGACCGCGCTCGCCACGACGGCCGAGCGCTCGTTCTCGCGCGCGCTGTCGGGCAGTTGCCGCACGCCGCTCGCGGCGCACGCGATCTGGCAGGAAGGCACGCTGTGGCTGCGCGGCCTCGTCGCGAGCGGCGACGGCCGCGAAGTGCTTCGCGGCGAGCGCGAGGCCGACGTCGTCGACGCCGATGGGGCCGACACGCTCGGCACGCTGCTCGCGAGCGACCTCCTGCAGCGCGGCGCGGCGCGCCTCATCGTTCCCGACTGACCGCGCCATGCACGCGCTCGACGCCGGCGCGCCGCCCCGCGGGCCGCTCGCGGGCCTCGGCATCGTCGTCACCCGGCCGGCGCGGCAGGCGGCCGGTTTCGCCCGCACGCTGGCAACGCTCGGTGCGACGCCGATCGTGTTTCCCGCGATCGTGATCCTGCCGCCCGACGATCGCCCGGCGCTCGAGCGCATCCATGCGCGTCTTGCGCAGTACGACCTCGCCTTCTTCGTCTCGGCGAACGCGGTCGAGTACGGCGCTCCCGATCCCGCGCGCTGGCCCGCGCGACTCGTCGCGTTCGCGCCCGGTCCGGGAACGGCGCAAGCGCTCGCCGCGGTCGGCATCGACGACGTTCGCGTGCCGGCCGCGCGCTTCGACAGCGAGGGGCTGCTCGAGCTGCCCGAGCTTCGCGACGTCGCAGGCAGGCGCGCGGTGCTGTTCCGCGGCGAGGGGGGGCGCGACCAGCTCGCGTCGACGTTGCGGGCGCGCGGCGCGGCCGTGGATGAGGTCGCGTGCTACCGGCGTGCGCCGCCGTCGGGTGCGCAAGGGCTCGCCGAGGCGCTGCGCGAAGGCCGCGTGGACGCGGTGACGCTCACGTCGAGCGAAGGCGTCGACAATCTCTGGCGCCTGCTGGACGAGGAAGGCCGCATGATGCTCGCCCGCGTGCCGTCGTTCGCGCCGCACGAGCGCATCGCAGCCCACGCGAAGACGCTGGGATTGCGCGCCGTCGCCACCGCCGGCGGCGACGCGGGGCTCGTGGCCGGGTTGCTAGAATGGGCCGCTGCAACGCGGCGCTGAAGCGTCGTCGCGGCGGGCACCGCTTCCTCCTCCACTCCGATCTTCGACTTTTCGACTCCGATGCCCGACACCGACATCATCGTCACCGCGCCGCTCCCGCCGTTCCTCTACGAGCCGCTGAAGCGCGACTATCGCTGCCACGATCACTACCAGTCGAGCCACAAGCCGGCGCTTCTCGCCGCCGAGGGAGCGCGCATCCGCGGCCTCGTGCAGGGCGGCGGCACGGTGACGCCGACGTCGCTGCTCGATGCGTTGCCGAAGCTCGAGATCATCTCGGTGTTCGGCGTCGGCTACGACGGCGTGCCGGTCGACTATTGCCGCAAGCGCGGACTCAAGGTCACCAATACGCCGGACGTGCTGACCGACGACGTCGCCGACGTGGCCGTCGGTCTCGTGCTGATGACGGGGCGCGGGTTCGCGCGGCTCGAGCGCTTCGCGCGAAGCGGCCAGTGGCTGAAGCAGGGTCCGGAGCTCACCACCAAGCTCGGCGGCAAGACGGCCGGCATCCTCGGCCTCGGTCGCATCGGCAAGGGCATCGCGCAGCGGCTGTCGGCGATGGGCATGTCGATCGCGTACACCGGACGCAAGCCCCAGGACGGTGTGCCGTACCGGTTCATCCCGGACCTGGTCGGCCTCGCGCGCGAATCGGACTTCCTCATCGTTGCCTGCCCGGGCGGCGAGGCGACTCGCAACATCGTCAACGCCGAGGTGCTCGCCGCGCTCGGCAAGGACGGCACCATCGTGAACATCGCGCGCGGCTCGATCATCGACGAGCCGGCGCTGGTCGACGCGCTTCAGCGCGGCACGATCAAGGCCGCGGGTCTCGACGTCTTCGCCGACGAGCCGAACATTCCCGCACCGCTGATGACCATGGACAACGTCGTGCTGCTGCCGCACGTCGGCAGCGCGACGCGCGAGACCCGCCAGGCGATGGGCGACCTGTGCAAGGCCAACCTCGACGCGTGGTTCCGCGACCGGAAGACGCTGACGCTGATCCCCGAGCTGTCCTGATCCGTCAGTCGTCCGGTGCCACCGGCGCCGCGGCGGGCGTCGTTTTCGCGGCACCCGGCCACAGCACCGCGACGAGCGCCGACAGCACGAGCAGAAGCGCGATCCACTCGGCCGGTCCGGGCCGCTCGCCCAGCACGAGCATGCCGGCGAAGACGCCGACGACCGGCACCGGGAGCGACGACAGCGAAGATACCGCCACGGGGAGCGTGCGCGCGAGCGTGAACCACGCCCAGTGCGCCATCGTGCCGGCGAAGACGATGTTGTAGACGATCGCGAACCATGCCGTGCGCGACAGGTGCGGCACGTGCGCGAGCCAGCCCGGGTCGAGCACGGGCGCCGCCAGCGCGAGCGGCACCCAGCCGACGAGCATCATCCAGCCGGTGAGCGCGTTCTGCGGCACCGGCGGCTTGAACTTGCGCAGCAGCACGGTGCCGCACGCCCACACGATCGCGGCGCCGAGGATCATCGCGACGCCGAAAGGCCGCGCGCGAATCGCGGCGAGGTCGTCGGCGACGAGCACGAGCATCCCCGCCATGCCGAGCGCGAGGCCGACCGCCTTGCGCTTCGACAGCGGCTCGTGCAGCACGAGCAGCGACACGATCGTCGCCCATACGGGCATCGTGTAGGCGATGATCGCGCTGCGGCCGGCAGGCATCTGCTGCACGCCGAACAGCACGAGCCCGTTCCACCCGGTGATGTTGAAAAGCGCGAGCACGACGAGGAGCGGCCACAGCGAGCGCGGCATCGCGATGCGCTCGCCGGCGGCCTTCGCCACGGCGAGCAATCCGAGCCCCGCCAGCGGCAGCGTGTAGGCGCGGAACGTGAGCGGCGCCATCTCGCTCACGCCGAGCTTCAGGATCGGCCAGTTGCAGCCCCAGACCAGCGAGAGAACGACGATCGGAACCAGCGACCGGCCGAGGCCGGCCGTCGCTGCCTGGCGCTGTGTCAACTGCGTTCCCTTGCGATGGCGCTGTCGCCGTATTTCGACTGGTGCAGCGCGCGCGCCTGCGTCACCCAGTCGTCGCGCCGGATGCGCCCGGGGAACTCGTGCAGCCGCGCGTCGAACTCATCGACGTCGCGCTCGCTCCAGCGCGCGATCTGCCGGTAGGTCGACACGCCGAGCTGCTGCAGCATGCGCTCGAGCACCGGGCCGATGCCGACGATCATCTTGAGATCGTCGGGCGCGTTCGGGCTGTCGAGCAGCGGGGGCGGCGCGTTGTCCTCGATGTCGACGACGATCCGGCGATAGCGCGCGACCTCGCCTCGCGCATCGGCGAGCTCCCCGAACAGCCGCACGCGGTCGCGCGCGAGCTCGGAGAGCTGGCCGACCTCGGCCGAATGACTCGCCGCCAGGCGCCGCATGCGCTCGGCTTCCGCTTCGTAGCTCAGCAGCAGCCGCGCCCGCTCGGCATCGATCGAAGCGCGCTCGACCGGCGCCGCGTCCACCGGCGGCACGGCGGCCAGCGCGAGCGGCGGTGTCGTGTCGGGCGGCCGCGCGAGCGGCCGAAGCGGCTCGCCGGTTCCTGCCGCGCGGAGCGTGCGGCGCGCGTTCAGCGCACCGGCGCGGTAGGCGACGAAAGCGCCCACTGCGATGGCGATCAGCGCCAGCAGCGTGAGTCCGTTCACGGGCGTGTCCGACGGTTCGGGCGGGCGCGAGCCTGAAAAGTGCGCCAGGCGGCGCACCGCGCCGATTCTAGCAAGCGGCGCGCCAGCGCGCGGTCGAGGGAGGCGCCGCTTGCTAGAATCGCTGCGTTTCCCGCGCCCTCGATGAGCGAGCCTCTCCCTTCGCCGACCCTCGTGCCGCCCGCGCGAGCGATCGGCGTGTCGCGCCGCGCGTTCGCCGCCGCGATCGCGGTGCTGCTCGCGCTTGGCGCCGTCGCCTGGTTCGACGCCCAGCGCGACAACGACCTGCTGCGCGAAGAGGCCGCGCGAAGGCTCGGTGCGATCGAAGCCGCACAGGCACAGGCGCGCGAGCTCGAATCGCGCCTGGGCGGCGAGCTTCGCGAAGCGCAGGCGAAGCTCGCGCTGCTCGAGACCCGGCTCGGCGAATCGCAGTCGCAGCAGGCGGCCCTCGAGGCGCTGTACCGCGAGCTGTCGCCCTCCCGCGACGACCTCGCGCTGAGCGACGTCGAGCAGATCCTGCTGATCGCCAACCAGCAGCTTTCGCTCGCCGGCAACGTTCCGGCCGCGCTCGCCGCGCTGCAGCTCGCCGACGGCAAGCTCGCGAACGTCGACCGGCCGTCGCTGTCGCCGTTGCGCCGCGCGCTGGCGCGCGATGTCGATCGACTGAAAGCGCTGCCGTTCGTCGATGTCGGCGCCATCACCACCAAGCTCGACCAGGCGATCGCCCAGGTCGATGCGCTGCCGCTGGCGCGCGACGAGCGCCTGCCGCCGCCGAAGCCCCCGGCGCCGCCGCCGGCGGACACGCCCTGGCAGCGGCTGGTGACCGACATCGGCAACGAGCTCCGGTCGCTCGTTCGTCTCGAGACGAGCGATCGCCCGGCGGCGCCGCTGATCGCCCCGAGCCAGGCGTACTTCCTGCGCGAGAACCTGCGCCTTCGCCTCATCGCGGCGCGCATCGCGATCCTCGCGCGGCAGGAAGCGAGCTACAAGTCGGACCTGCGCGCCGCGCGCGAATGGCTGCGACACTATTTCGATACGCGCAGCAGGGGCGTGCAGTTCGTCGGCGAAACGCTCGACACGATGCTCGCCGCCCCGTTGCGCGACGACCTGCCGGACCTCACGTCGAGCCTCGACGCCGTGCGCGCGCTGAAGGTCGCGCAGGAGCGCCGCGCCTCGATGCCCGCGACGCCGGCGCGCCCGAACCGCTAGCGCGGACGCCGCGATGCGCCTGCTGCTCCTGTTCCTGCTCCTCGGCGCGATCGCCGTCGCCGTCGCGCTGTTCGCGAAGATCAACGTCGGCTACGTCCTCGTCGTCGCGCCGCCGTACCGCCTCGAGATATCGCTCAATGCGTTCATCGTGGCGACGGTCGTGCTGTTCGCACTGGGCTACGCGCTGCTGCGCTTCGCCTCCCGGCTGTCGCGCATGCCGCGCGAGGTGCGCGAGCACCGGCGGCAGCAGCACATCGAGCGGGCGCGCGCGAAGCAGGATGCCGCGCTGATCGGATTGCTCGAAGGACGCTTCGGCCGCGCTCGCCAGCGCGCCGAGGAGGCGCTCGCCATTCCGCACTCGTCCGGCCTGTCGGCGCTGATCGGCGCCCGCGCCGCACTCGAGACACGCGACTTCGACGGTGCCGAGGCGCTGCTCGCGCGCCCGGATGCGCAGGTACCGAGCCTGCGCGTGCCGCGGCTGATGCTGGAGGCGGAGACGGCGCTCGAGCGCGGCCGCACGGCCGACGCCCTCGCGCGCCTGGCCGAGCTCAAGCGGGATGCGGGGGCGCACACGGCGGCGCTGCGCCTCGAGCTGCGCACGCTGACGCAGGCCGGACGTCACGCCGAGGTGCCCGCGGTCGTCGACCTGCTCGAGAAACGAAAGGTGCACGACGCCGAGCAAGCGAACCTGCTGCGCGAGGCCGCGCATGCCGAGGCGCTGCGCGCGCTGGCAGGCGACGCCGCGGGCCTGCGCGCCTACTGGCACCGCCTGTCGGATGCGGATCGCACGCTGTCTCGCGTGGCGCTCGCCGCGGCGAGAAGCTTCCTGATGCTGGGAAACGACCGCGAGGCCGCCGACATCGTGACGAGGAGTCTCGAGCGCCACTGGGCGCCGGCACTCGTGCTGCTCTATGCCGAATGCCGGCTGCCCGACCCGACGCGGCAGCTCGACGCGGCGGAGCGCTGGCTCGCCCGCCACAGCGACGACGCGACGCTGCTGTTCGCGCTCGGCCGCTTGTGCGAGCGGCGCGAATTGTGGGGCAAGGCGCAGACGTACTACGAGGCGAGCCTGGCGCTCGAGGACGGCTGGCGCACGCACGTCGCGCTGGGCGAGATGCTGGCGCGCCTCGGCCGCCACGATGCCGCCAATGCCCATCTCGCGTCGGCGCTACGGCTCGCGCTGCACGAGCTCGAGGTGCCGCCTCCGCGCGAGGCGGGCGCGGGCCGCGCGCTGCATAACCTCAGTTTATGACGCAGGAAAGAACAATCAATTCGACTCGACGATGAGAATCGCTATCATCTGTAAAGCGACAGCCCGACTCGACGGGCGCGCGCCCCGATGACCAAGACGTTCTCCTTCGCCGTCCTGCACTTCTGCGTCGCGTTCCTGGTCGGTTATGCGCTGACGGGGAGCTTCGTCGTCGGCGGCGCGCTCGCGATCGTCGAGCCCGCCGTCAACACGATCGCGTTCCATTTCCACGAAAAGGTCTGGCGCGGCATCGAGCGACGCCGCGCGAGGGGCGCGCCGCTATTGCGGGCGCTCGCTACCTGACGCGCGCCTCGGCTTCGGCCGCGTAGGTGAAGCTGTCGGCGAAGAATTCGTCGGCCGGGAGCGCGCGCCGCGCGATGAACGTCGTGCGCGCCGCATCGATCATCGCCGGCGCCCCGCAGGCGTAGACCTGGTAACCGGACAGGTCCCTGAAATCGTCGAGCACCGCCTGGTGCACGAACCCGGTCCGGCCGGGCCACTGATCTTCCGGCTTCGGCTCGGAGAGCACCGGGATGAACGTGAAGTTCGCGTGCTCCTGCTGCCAGCGCCCGGGCAGCGACGCGAGGTAGAGGTCCTTGCGCGAGCGCGCGCCCCAGTACAGCACCATCGGGCGCTCGACCTCGTGGTGGAACGCGTGCTCGAGCATCGCCTTGATCGGCGCGAAGCCGGTACCGCCGGCGACGAACAGCATCGGCTTGTCGGACTCCTCGCGCAGGTAGAACGTGCCGAGCGGCCCCTCGATGCGCAGGATCTCGCGTCCCTTGTAGGTCGTGAACAGCGGATCGGTGAAGAAGCCGCCCGGGATGTGGCGGATGTGCAGCTCGAGCAGCGCGTCGTCGTGCGGCGCGGTCGCGAGCGAGAAGCTGCGGCGGTGACCGTCCTTCAGCAGGAAATCGACGTACTGGCCGGCGAGGTACTGCAACCGCTCGTTGGCCGGCAGCTTGAAGCGCACGATCGCGACGTCGTCGGCCGGCTTGTCGATCGACTCGATTCGCACCGGCAGCCGCTTGATCGGGATGTCGCCCGCGCGGCGCACCTCGCGCACCTTGATGACGAGGTCGCTCCTCGGTCGCGCGCAGCAGAACAGCGCGAGGCCGGCGCGCTTCTCGTCGTCGGTGAGCGTCGACGCCTGGTGCGGGCCGTAGTCGACCTGGCCCTCGAGGACCTCGCCCTTGCACGTACCGCAGGCGCCGTTGCGGCAGCCGTACGGCAGGATGAGGTCGGCCTTCATCGCCGCCTCGAGCACGGTCTCGTCGTCCGCGCAGGGAAACGCGTGATCGCTCGGCTTTATAATGACGTGCGGCATGGCGCTGCGACAGATGGGGCAGTCGCGAAGCTCGCTTCCGCCACCCGTTAACGGATCCTCGACCGGCGACGTGCTTCGCGTTCTCCTGATCGGCTGCGGCGACGTGGCGCTGCGCACCGCACGCCTGCTGCGCGGTCGTGCGCACATGGCGGGCCTGACGCGAAGGCGCGACGACGTCGCGAAGCTGCGCGCACACGGCATCGTGCCGATCGTCGGGGATCTCGACGACGTCCGAACGCTGTCGCGCATCGCGATCGCGCCGTTCGCCGTGCTGCATTTCGCGCCGCCGCCGGGCGACGGCCGCGACGATCCGCGAACGCAACGACTGATCGCCGCGTTGTCGAGCGCGGGCAGCATACCACAGCGATTCGTCTACATTTCGACGTCGGGCGTGTACGGCGACTGCGCCGGCGCCCGCATCACCGAAGCGCGTCCGCGACGCGCATCGTCCGCCCGCGCGCGGCGGCGCATCGCGGCCGAGGATCGACTGCGCGTCTGGGCGTCGCGCCATCACGTCGCGCTGTCGATCCTGCGGGCACCGGGCATCTACGCCGAGACGCGGCTGCCGCTCGAGCGCATCCGGCACGCGACGCCGGTGCTGCGCGCCGAGGACGACGTGTACACGAATCACATCCACGCCGACGATCTCGCGCGGGCCACGGTCGCGGCGCTGTTCCGCGGGCGTGCCAACCGCGCCTACAACGTCACCGACGACGCCGAGCTCAAGATGGGCGCCTGGTTCGACGCCGTCGCCGATGCCTACCGGTTGCCACGTCCGCCGCGCGTCGGCTGGGACGAGGCCGAGGCGCGGATCGCGCCGATGCTGCTGTCGTTCATGAGCGAGTCGCGCCGCCTGTCGAACGCACGCATGAAACGCGAGCTCCGCATGCGGCTGCGCTATGCGACGCCGATCGCGCTGCTCGAGGAAAGCGCGCCGCGCGAGCTCAGGAAACAGCTCGCCCTTCCGCTCGCATGAGCCCGCCGATGACGAGCGCCGCAGCGCCGACGCGCTGGCAACGCATCGCCGCGCGCATCGACGCCTACGAGCGGCTGCTGCGGCTCGACAAGCCGATCGGCACGCTGCTGCTGCTGTGGCCGACGCTGTCGGCGCTGTGGCTCGCTTCCGACGGGCGCCCGCGCTGGCTGCTGGTGATCATCTTCGTCACCGGGACGCTGCTGATGCGCTCCGCCGGTTGCGCGATCAACGACTGGGCCGACCGCGCGTTCGACGCGCACGTCGCGCGCACCGCATCGCGCCCGCTCGCCGTCGGCGAGATCGAGCCGTGGGAGGCGCTGATGCTCGCCGCCGTGCTCGGCCTGTGCGCGTTCCTGCTGATCCTCGCGACCAACCGCGTCGCCGTGTTCTGGTCGATCCCGGCGGCGATCATCGCCGTCGTGTATCCGTTCTTCAAGCGATTCTTCGCGCTGCCGCAGGCGTTCCTCGGCATCGCCTTCAGCTTCGGCATCCCGATGGCGTACGCGGCTGCGCTGGGACGCGTGCCCGCGTTCGCATGGCTGCTGCTCGCGATCAACCTGTTCTGGGTCGTCGCCTACGACACCGAGTACGCGATGGTCGACCGCGAAGACGATCGCCGCATCGGCATCCGCACGTCGGCGCTCACGTTCGGCCGTTTCGACGTGCTGGCGGTGGCCGTGTGCTACGCGGTGTACGTGGCCGGCATGCTGTGGGTCGGCGTGTCGCGATCGCTCGGACCGATCTATTTCGCGGCGCTCGTCGTCGCGGCGGCGATCGCGGCGGTCCACGTCGCCTGGATCCGCGACCGCGATCGCATGCGCTGCTTCCGCGCTTTCCTGCACAACCACTGGCTCGGGCTCGCCGTGTTCGCCGGCATCGCGCTCGATTTCGCGATCCGGCGTCACGCATGGCCGCTGCCGTAACGACCGCGCGGCGACAGCGCGGCCTTCCGCCGGTCGTCGACGCGCGCACGCGCGTGCTGATCCTGGGCAGCTTCCCCGGTGTCGCCTCGCTCGCGGCGCGCCAGTACTACGCGCACCCGCGCAACCATTTCTGGCCGATCGTCGCCGCGCTGCTCGGCGAGCCGTTGCCGGAGCTCGCCTATGCGAAGCGCCTCGAGCGACTCGCGGCGCGCGGCGTCGGCGTGTGGGACATCATCGTCGCCTGCCATCGGCGCGGGTCCAGCGACGCCGCGATCCGCAACGCCGAGCGCGGCGGCGTCGCGCGCATCACGCGCCTGGCGCCCTCGCTCGCGGTCGTGTGCTTCAACGGCAACACGGCGGCGACGGCGCGCGGCGCGTGGGAGGCGGCCGGCTATGCGACGCTCGCGCTGCCATCGACGAGTCCGGCCTACACGCGACCGTTCGCCGAGAAGCTCGCCGCCTGGCGGGCGATCGAGCGCTGGCTTCCACGATGAGCGGAACGCTTCGTCGCGCGGTCGGCGCGATCGTCATCGCCGTTCTGTCGATCGCGCCGGCGGTCGCATTGCCGGTCGCCGAGCGGGTGCGGTTCGAGTCGCTCGATCGCGACCATGGCCAGCCGGTGTGGATCGACGGGCTGCTGTATCGGCCGCACGGCGCCGCGCGTTCGCGCCCCGCGGTGATCGCCCTGCATGGCTGCGGCGGGCTGTTCCAGCGCGGGCCGCGAAGCGCGGCGCTGACGCAAAGGCACGCGATGCACGCGCAGGCGCTCCTCGACGCGGGCTATGTCGTGCTCCTTCCCGACAGCTTCGGCTCGCGCGGCGTGACCGAGATCTGCACGCAGCGCACGCGCGAACGGACGATCGGTCCGGCGAAACGGCGTCTCGATGCGCTCGGCGCACTGCGCTGGCTGTCAGCGCAGCCCGGCGTGGCGCGCGAGCGCATCGCGCTGCTCGGCTGGTCGCACGGCGCCTCCACGCTGCTCGCGACGATCGACGCGGCCGACCCGCAGGCGGGCGCACTCGGCGCGGCGGTGGACGCACCGCCGTTCTTCCGTGCCGCGGTCGCGTTCTATCCCGGGTGCGCGGCGTCGCTTCGAAACGACCGCTGGCGCCCGGTCGTGCCGACACGGATCCTGATCGGCGCAGCGGACGACTGGACGCCCGCGCAGCCGTGCGTACAGCTCGCGGCCAAGGCGCGCGAACGCGGCTGGCCGATCGAGACGACGATCTACGAGGGCGCGCACCACGGCTTCGATGCGCCCGGCGACCGTGTCGTCCATCGGACCGACGTTCCCAACGGCGTGCACGCTGGCCACGGTGTTCACGTCGGTCCCGATCCGGCCGCCCGTGCCGATGCGCGGCGGCGGGTCGACGCCTTCCTGCGCGAAACCATCGGGCACTAAAGGCGCGCGCGGAATTCGCGTGCGCGCAACGGTATTCCCGGATGCACGTGGCGTTCGCGACCGTCGCGTCGCGGCGTACCGCTGCGCTTGCATGCGAACGTCGATGCGACGCGCACGGCGCGGTCGATCAATGTCTTTGCAGGCGGGTCTTGCGATGGCG
>Ga0307411_10000744_pt1 | contig 12057 bp, 11 predicted proteins | sample DK1Ometagenome_2_FD_203712 | JGI IMG/M metagenome (GOLD analysis project Ga0307411, IMG submission 203712) | Maize rhizosphere microbial communities from greenhouse at UC Davis, California, United States - DK15-O-1 | ecosystem: Host-associated > Plants > Roots > Rhizosphere > Soil | place: USA...
ATGGCGCGGAGAAGCAGGTTGGTCTGCTGCTCATCGATGCCGAGCTTGGGCGCGATGAGGGCCACCAGCCGCTCATCGTCGGCCTCGCGCATATAATGGCCGTTCAAATTTTCCAGCTTTTTCAAGTCGAAGCGCGAGGGACTCTTGCCGACATGGTCGAGATCGAACCATTCGACTGCTTGCTCTCGGCCGATGATCTCGTCGTCGCCATGGCCCCAGCCGAGACGGAGGAGATAGTTCGACAGCGCTTCGGGCAGGATGCCCATCTCGTCGCGATAGCTGTCGACCCCCAGCGCGCCGTGGCGCTTGCTGAGCTTCGCGCCATCCTGTCCATGGATCAGCGGGATATGGGCGTAAGTCGGCTCCGGCCAGCCCATTGCCCGGATGATGGCGAGCTGGCGGAAGGCATTGTTGAGGTGATCGTCGCCGCGGATGATGTGGGTGACGCCCATGTCATGGTCGTCGACCACCACCGCCAGCATATAGGTAGGCGTCCCGTCCGAGCGCAGAAGCACGAAATCGTCGATCTCGGCGTTTGAGACCGTCACCCGGCCCTGGACCAAGTCGTCGATCGCCGTTTCGCCCTCGCTCGGCGCCTTGATCCGGACGACATATGCCTTGCCCTCCTGCTCCGGGCCCGGCGCGCAGTCACGCCAAGCGCTGTTGATGCGGAACGGCCGCCGCTCGGCCTGCGCCTTCTCGCGCATCGCGGTCAGCTCCTCGGGGGTCAGGTAGCAACGATAGGCCGCGCCGCGCTCGATCAGCTCGTGCGCGACCTCGGCATGGCGCTTCTCGAACTGCGACTGGAAATAGGGCTCGCCATCGCCGCTGATCTCCAGCCAGCCGAGGCCGTCGAGGATGGCGTCGATCGCCGGCTGGGTCGAGCGTGCTTTGTCGGTGTCCTCGATGCGCAGGAGATATTTGCCGCCGTGGTGCCGGGCGAACAGATAGTTGAACAGCGCCGTGCGCGCCCCGCCGATATGGAGATAGCCGGTCGGGGAAGGGGCGAAGCGGGTTACGACGCCCGGGATTTTGCTGCTTGCGCTCAAGCTAGCTTTCCTTTGTCTTGGGTCCGGATGGATTGGGTGAGCGCCCCTAACATAGAGGATGCGCCGGCGGAACTGGCGCGGGGGCGCAATTCCGGCGGTTTTCTTGGCCGGGCCCACGAGCGGGTCGAACTCCTTCTCGAAACCGAGCGCGCACAGCTGCCGGTCTGGTTCACCGTCGCTTTTGGTTTCGGCATCGCCGCCTGGCTCCGGATGCCGGGGCCGAGTCAGTGGTTGGCGTTCGTGGCACTGACTCTGGGGCTCGGTGCGGTCGGGTTCACGATCGGGGGCGGCCGAATTGGACGGGCGCTGCTATTTGGCGGATTGGCGATGGCTGCCGGCTGCGCGCTGATCTGGTGGCGGAGTGAGGCGGTTGCCACCGCCACCCTCGAACGGCCCGCCGTCGTGAATTTCGAAGCCATGGTCGAGAAGGTCGAACCGCGTGTCGCGAAAGGCGATTTGCGACTGACGCTGGCACCGGTTGGCGGCACTTTGCCACCCCGCGTGCGAGTTTCGATGCCAGAAGAGGGCAAGCCCGCAGGCCTAGGCCTTGGCGCGACAATCCGGGTTCGCGCCCGCCTTCAACCGCCTCCACCGATGGCCCTACCCGGAAGCCACGACTTCGCGCGGGACGCCTGGTTTCAGGGAATTGGCGGGGTCGGGCGGGCGCTGGGCACGGTCGAAGTCGTCAAGCCGTCGCCGGGCGGCGGGCTCGATTCCCTTCGCGACCGGCTCGGCCGGCACATCCGCTCGCAATTGCCAGGCGACGCGGGAGGAATTGCGACCGCGCTTGCAAACGGGGACCAGGCGGCGGTGAGCGAGGACGACGCCGAGGCGATGCGCCGATCCGGACTCGCGCATCTCCTGTCGGTGAGCGGACTTCACATCGCCGCCGTGGTCGGTGCCGCCATGCTACTGTCGTTAAGGCTTCTGGCGCTGAGCGAGCGGTTGGCGCTGCGGTACAACCTGGTGATCGTGTCGGCGGGGGCAGGCGCACTGGCCGGGATCGCCTATACCTTGCTGACGGGCATGCAGGTGCCGACCGTCCGGGCCTGCATCGCGGCGGTGCTGGTGCTCGGCGGGATCGCGCTGGGCCGTGAAGCGATCAGCCTGAGGCTTGTCGCGGTGGGCGCGCTAGTCGTGCTTCTATTCCGGCCCGAGGCAATCGGCGGCGCAAGCTTCCAGATGAGCTTTGCCGCAGTCACGTCCATCATCGTGCTCCACCATTTGAAGCCGGTCCGTGACCTGCTTTCCCCGCGCGAGGAAGGACTGCCGATGCGGGCCTTGCGCGGCTTTCTTGGGCTGATCCTGACCGGACTGGTCGTGGAAGTCGCGCTGATGCCGTTCGCGCTCTACCATTTTCACAAGGCGGGTCTCTACAGCGTCGGCGCGAACCTGATCGCTATCCCGCTTACCACCTTCATCATCATGCCGCTGGAAGCCGGGGCGCTGATTCTCGACGCGGCCGGATTGGGCGCTCCATTGTGGGCTGCCACGGGCTGGTCGATCGACCTGATGCTCGATCTTGCCCATCGTGTCGGCTCGGCCGAGGGGGCGGTGGCCATGCTGCCCACAATGCCGCGATTTGCCTTCGCGGCAATGGTCATGGGCGGGCTGTGGCTTGCCCTCTGGTCCAGCCGGATCCGTTGGTGGGGAGCATTCCCCTTTGCTGCCGGCGCGATTTTCGCGGCGCTCGCGCCGGTTCCGGACTTGCTTGTCACCGGCGACGGCCAGCATCTCGCCCTGGTGCGCGATGACGGCATTCCTGTCCTGCTGCGCAGCCGGAGCGGCGATTTCGTCCGCGACCTGATGAGCGAGGCCTCCGCCTATGACGGTGACCCGAAAGCATTGGAGGAGCAGCACTTCGCCCGCTGCAGCCGCGATGCCTGTATCGCCGACATTGTCGAAGGAAAGCACGCCTGGCGCCTGCTCGCCATCCGCAGCCGCGACCGAATCGACTGGGTTACGCTGACAAAGGCCTGCGCCGACGCCGACATCGTCGTCGCGGCCCGCTGGCTGCCACGGGGATGCACGCCGCGCTGGCTGAAGCTGGACCGCGCCTCCCTCGAGCAAAGCGGGGGCGTTGCGATCTATCTAAAGGATCAGCCCCGGATGATTGCGGTCGCGGATCAAGTGGGAGATCACCCCTGGGGCGCACGCTTCGACAAAACCGAAGCAACTGCTCCTAGCGGTCGCTCCAAACCGCAAGTTCGCTTCCCGACGGGTCAATGAAATGGAAGCGGCGGCCTCCGGGGAAGCTGAAAATCGGCTTGGCGATGATCCCGCCCGACTTCGAAACGGCGTCGAACGCCGCTTCCAGATCGTCGACACGAATGACTGGGAGCGGGGCTGCCAGCGCTTCGCCGGGCTGGCCATTTAGTCCGACATCGACGTCGCCCGTCGTGGTCGCGGCATAGTCCGGTCCGTAATCGGTGAATGTCCAGCCGAACGCCTTGGCATAGAAACCCCGCGTCACCTCATGCGCAGTGACGCTCGGCAATTCGACATAATCGATCCGCGCCATGGTCGCCTCAGTACCTCCGGATCAGGCCCGACAGGCAGCCCTGGATGGTAACGCGGCCCTCGTCGTAGCGCTGCGGCTCGTACGAGCGGTTGGCGGGGTCGAGGCGAATCATCTGGCCTTCGCGGCGGTAAGTCTTGAGGGTGGCTTCCTCATTGTCGATCAGGGCAACCACAATCTCTCCGTCGCGCGCGGAATCGGTCTTTCGGATCAGCGCAAAATCGCCGTCCAAAATGCCTTCCTCGACCATCGAATCGCCGGACACTTCGAGCGCATAATGCTCGCCAGGGCCGAGCAATGCGGCCGGCACAGCGAAGCCTTCCGTGCCCTGCAGCGCCTCGATCGGCGTGCCGGCGGCAATGCGGCCGTGCAGCGGGATCTCGATCGTGTCGTTTGCCGCCGCGGGCACCACGGGCCTCGGTGCGGCCGGCGTCGTCGCGGCTATCTCGGGCATCCGCACCACTTCCAGCGCCCGCGCCCGATTGGGGAGGCGGCGAATGAATTTGCGTTCCTCGAGAGCGGAAATCAGCCGGTGCACGCCCGATTTCGACTTGAGGTCTAACGCCTCGCGCATCTCGTCGAAGCTAGGCGAAACACCGGTCTTCGACAGCCGGTCGTTGATGAAATTCAACAGCTCATGCTGCTTGGCGGTGAGCATCGACCCCTCCCTTTCGGAACGAACGGAGAACGTGTAGGAAACAAACGGGTCGAGGTCAAGCGGTGGCGCGGCAGATTTCCAGAAATGCGCCGAGCAACGGCTTGCCCTGTTCCGACGCGACGCTTTCGGGATGGAACTGCACGCCGTGGACCGGCGCTTCCGCATGCCGCATCGCCATCACCGTGCCGTCCTCGCTCCACGCGTTGGCTATCAAAGGCGGCCGCGGGTCGGGAACGGCTAGCGAATGATAGCGGGTGGCCGCGAACGGCGAGGGCAGGCCGGCAAGCAGCCCGCTGCCGTCATGGCTTACTTTCGCGATCTTCCCATGCACCGGATAAGTCGCTTCGACCTTCGAGCCGCAGGCAAGGCCGATCGCCTGGTGGCCGAGGCAGACACCAAGCAGCGGGCGCCGCCGTTCGATGCATCGCGCCGCCAGCTCGACCGAAATGCCGGCGTCCTGCGGCGTGCCAGGGCCGGGCGAGATCAGGATTCCGTCGCGGCCCTTTCCCAATGCGCCTTCGACGCTGACCCCGTCGTTCCGCTCGACCTCGACGTCCGCGCCCAGCGAGCGAAGATAGTCGACCAGCATGAAGGTGAAGCTGTCGACATTGTCGACGACGAGGATCCGGGGCCTGGTCACGGCCGGTGCATGGCCGCGCCTAGTTGGCGGATCCCGTGATCCGCTGCCGCGACGCCTCGATCGCTTCCTCGTTGCGCTTGACGCCCTGGTCGGCCTTCATCGCGGCCATCAGCTCGGCGGCCAGTTCGTCCGTCGCCGTCTGCTGGAACGCCGCCTGGGTCTGGGCGATCAGAGTCGGGTTCGACAGGGCGTTGCCTGGAGTGATCTTCAACGTCTTCACGACGAAGAAGGCACGGCCCTGCGGATCGGCGACGAGGCGGCTTTTGCCCTCGGCCAGCGTGAACAGCATCTTCAATGGCGCGACCGCTTCGGCCGGCGCGTTGGACAGTTGGAGCCGGCGCGCATTCATCGGCTGCACGGGCGGAAGGTTCACGCCCGCCTCGGCGGCTGCCTTCGCCATATCCGCGCCTCGAGCGACCTTGGTCGAAATCTGCGTGGCCGCCGCCTTGGCACGGTCCGACGCCTTGCGATTGATCCAGTCCTCGCGGACGCGATCCTTGATTTCGGCGAGCGGCGCGGGCGCTGCCTCGGCGACATTCTCCACGTCAACGAGCGCATAGCCGGCATCGTCGGGAAGGGTGACGACCTCGGGATCGTCGTCGACGCCCATTTCGAACCCGGCCTTGAGCGCCGCCTGCAGGTCCGCCGGGAAGCGATAAGAGGCATCGGTCCGCGAGGTGCCCGCGGCACTGATCGCGGGCGTGGTGATGACCGCGAGCTTCGAGGCATTGGCGGTCTCGGCGAAGCTGGCGCCGTCGTCGATCTGGTCCTCGACCTTGGTGACCAGCTCGGTCAGCGCTTCCTTGCGCTTGTTGGTGGCGAGCAGGGTCGCGATTTCGTCACGGGCCTGGACCAGCGTGCGCCCCGACGCCGCGCGGACATCGTCGATCCTGATGACGTGCCAGCCAAGGTCGGAACGGACGGGCCCGACAATCGCGCCCTTTGCCGCCGAGAAGGCCGCTCCCGCCACGGCGTCGCCGGCGAGGCCGGAGAATTGCTCGCGGGTTTGCGGGCCGACGCTGATGTCTTCCGCTGACAAGCCGGCCGGAGCAGCCGCGGCGGCGAAGGTCGCACCCGAACGCGCCCGGGCGGCGATGCCGTCGGCGGCCTTCTTGTCCTGGACCACGGCCTGGCTGATGACGCGCGTCTCGCTGCCGCCATAGGTGGCCTGATTGGCCTTATAGTAAGCCGCGATCTCGGCTTCGGTCGGCTGTGCGCCGGGCGCCGTCTCCGCGCTGACCTTCGCTATCCGCAGCACTCGCTGTTCCGGAACGATGTAGCGGCGGCTGTTCTGCGCATAAAAGGCCTGGAGGTCGCCGTCCGAGGGGTTGAGGCCGGCGCGGAACAGGTCGGACGGGATCGTCGCGACCTGGCCCTGGCGCTGCTCCATCAGCATCGACGCATAGGGGCGGGCAACGCCGATCGGCACTCGGGCATTGACGACCGCTGGGGCGAGCACCAGGCGCTGGGTCAGCTCGGCCTGGAGCAGCCGGCGAAGGTCCGCATCGGTCATTTGCTGTTGCTGGAGGAACGCGGCATAGGCCTGGTCGCTGAACTTGCCGTCGAGGCCGCGGGTTTGCGGCAGTTTCGCGATTTCCGCATCGACAAGCCGCTTCGACAGCACGAACCCATGGTCCTCCGCGAACGCCAGCAGGGCATGCTCGTCGATCAGCGATTCCAGCAGCGGGCCGAACTGGTCGGCGATCGTCTGATACGTCGCTTCCGGATTCTGCTGCCTGGCCTGGGTCAGCAGACGCCGCATCGCCGAATCGACGTCCCGCGTCGTAATCTGCTCGCTTCCGACGCGGACGAGGTTGTTGCCGCCCGAACCGAACCTCCCCGATCCGACGCTGCTCATGTCGGCAAGGGCGAAGGAGGCGAGGATCGCAAGGAGGAACAGAACCATGATGATGGTCCCGACCGCGGATTTCGACAGGCGGCGGAAGGCGGAAAGCATAAGGGGCTTGGTCTCGCTCGACGAATAAGGAAGCGCTGCTTTAGGGATGCCGGCCGGAAGGTTCAACGCCTTGGCGCGGGGGTGCGCGGTTGCTAGTCCGCGCGGGCAACGAATTTAAAGGAGCGATGATGGGACGGCGCAAGCTGGTGGCTGGAAACTGGAAGATGCACGGCCTCGCCGCCGATCTCGGCGAAGTGTCCGTCGTCTCGATCGCGGCCGAGACTCTCGACGCCGATGTCGCCCTCTGCCTTCCGGCAACCCTGATCGAGCGTGCGGTGCGCAAGGCGCCGGGCTTCGCCATCGGCGGCCAGGATGTCCACCAGTCCGACAAGGGCGCCCATACCGGCTGTATCTCGGCGGCGATGCTGCTCGACTCAGGTGCGAAACTGACCATCGTCGGCCACAGCGAACGCCGCGAGGCCCAGCAAGAGACCGACGCGGACGTGAAGGCAAAGGCGGAGGCAGCGCTGGCCACCGGCCTCGATGTGATCCTCTGCGTCGGCGAAAGCGATGCTGTGCGCGAGGCCGGCAATGCGGTCGCGACCGTTTCGGCCCAGCTGGACGCATCGCTCCCCGCTTCGATCGCCGATGCCGCCCGCTTTTCCGTGGCCTATGAACCGATCTGGGCGATCGGCACCGGCAAGGTCCCTTCGACCGCCGATATCGGCGAGATGCACGCCGCGCTGCGGGAGCGGCTGGTCGCCGCCTATGGCGATACGGGCGCGAATGTCCGGATTCTCTATGGCGGGTCGGTCAAGGCGTCGAACGCCGCGGAGATTTTCGCCGTGCCCGATGTCGATGGCGCGCTGGTTGGTGGAGCAAGCCTCAAGTCCGCCGATTTCCTGCCGATCGTGGTAGCGGCCGAGGGAAGCTGAACCTTCGTTCACTTGCCACTAAGGCTCGATCGCCTATGAAAATATCAAGCCAATCAATGGGAAAGGTCATCATGCAGCGTTTTTTAATCAGTGTCGCTTCTCTTCTTCTCGTCGCCGCTCCCGTCACGCCGGCCTTCGCCCAGGCGGCCACGGCCAAGGCCGATGCCATCGCGGTTGGAACGGCCGTCACGGACGTCAATGGCGGCGCGGTCGGCACGGTCACCGCGATCAAGGGCGATGTCGTAACGGTTCACACCGACCGGCTCGACGCCCACCTCGCCAAGTCCAGCTTCACGCCCAATGAGGGCAAGCTGCTCGTCGGAATGACCCAGGCCGAATTGAATGCCTTGGTCGAAAAGGATCAGGCGGCGGCTGCCGCGTCCCTGGCGGTCGGCGCGGAGATCAAGGGCATGGGAGGTGCGGTCCTCGGGACGATCGACGCGATCGACACCGAATTCGTGACGATCAAGCTGGCCTCGGACAACAAGGTCCGCATTCCGCGCAGTGGCGTTGCCGGCGCCGCGACCGGAGCGGTCGTCGGCCTGACCGCCGAGCAGCTGGAAGCGCAGGTTTCGGCGACGGCCGACACCGGAGACGCTGCCCAGGGCCAGTAATCCAGCTTGCCCATCGGCCGGCGCGCGTTGAGTTTTTCGCGCGCGCTGGCTAAGGGCGGCGCGACATTCATTTAGCCAGGTTCTTTCAGGCCCATGTTCACCTTCCTCCTCATCGTTCAGACGCTTGTCGCCGCCGCGCTTGTCGGCGTCATCCTCATGCAGCGTTCGGAAGGGGGCGGATTGGGCGTTGGCGGTTCGTCGGCCGGCCTGATGACCGCTCGCGGCGCGGCGGACTTCCTGACCCGCGCGACCGCCATCCTCGGCGCGACCTTCATCATCCTGTCGATCGTCCTCGCCGCCATCGCCGGCGTCAGTCGCGAATCGGTCAAGGTCGACACTAGCCTGGTGAAGGATCAGCCGTTCCAGCAGACGCAGCCGGTCGCTCCGGCGACTCCGTCGACGGCTCCGGCTGGCAACGAGACCGCTCCGGCCGTCCCGCTCGCCCAGTAATCGGACACTTTTTTCAACCGATTTGATTCAGGCGCTTGCCAGCGGCAGGCGCTTGTCCCTAAGGCCCGACTCCCATGGCGCGGTATATTTTCATCACCGGCGGCGTGGTCTCTTCGCTTGGCAAGGGTCTGTTGGCTGCCTCACTCGGGGCCCTTCTCCAGGCGCGTGGCTATTCGGTCCGCATCCGGAAATTCGATCCCTATCTGAACGTGGATCCGGGGACGATGAGCCCCTATCAGCACGGCGAAGTCTATGTGACCGACGACGGGGCGGAGACCGACCTCGACCTTGGCCATTATGAGCGCTTCACCGGCGTCTCGGCGCACCAATCCGACAACATCACCTCGGGCCGCATCTACCGCGACATCATCGCGCGGGAGCGGCGTGGCGATTATCTGGGCGCGACCGTTCAGGTCATCCCTCACGTCACCAACGCCATCAAGGAGTTCGCGGTCGCCGACACCGACGGCCTCGATTTCGTCATCTGCGAGATCGGCGGGACGGTCGGCGACATCGAAAGCCTGCCCTTCGTCGAAGCCATCCGGCAGCTGAAGAACGACCTGGGCCGGGGCCAGGCCTGCTTCGTCCACACCACGCTGGTGCCGTACATCGCGGCGGCTGGGGAGCTGAAGACCAAGCCGACCCAGCATAGCGTCCGCGAACTCACCAGCTACGGCATCCAGCCCGACGTCCTGCTTTGCCGCACGGACCGCCCGATCCCCGAAAGCGATCGGGCCAAGATCGCGCTGTTCTGCAACGTGCCAAAAGAAGCGGTCATCCAGGCGCTCGACGCCCGGTCGATCTACGACGTGCCGCTGCAATATCACGCCGAGGGCCTCGATACGGAGGTTCTCAAGGTGTTCGGCATCGATGCGGCCGACCCGGAGCTCGCCCGCTGGGACGACATCATGGACCGCGTCGATCATCCGGAGGGCGAGGTGACGATCGGCGTCGTCGGCAAATATGTCGGCCTTCCCGATGCCTACAAGAGCCTGCGGGAAGCGCTGGTGCACGGCGGCCTCGCCAACCGGGTCAAGGTCAACATCCGCTGGCTGGATGCCGAAATGTTCGAGCATGACGATGCCGACCTGGCGGCCGAGCTGGAGCCGTTGCACGGCATCCTCGTTCCCGGTGGGTTCGGCGAGCGCGGCAGCGAGGGGAAGATCGCTGCCGTCCGCTTCGCCCGCGAGCGCGAAGTGCCTTTCTTCGGCATCTGCCTCGGCATGCAGATGGCCTGCATTGAAGGCGCGCGGAACACGGCCGGCATCGAAGGAGCCTCGACCACCGAATTCGGCGAAACCACCGAGCCGGTCGTCGGCCTCATCACCGAATGGATGAGTTCCGAAGGATTGCAGAAGCGGAGTGCGGAGACCGACCTGGGCGGCACGATGCGGCTCGGAGCCTATGCGGCCAAATTGGGCCACAACAGCAAGGTCGCCGAGCAATATGGCACGACCGACATCAGCGAACGCCACCGCCACCGCTATGAGGTCAACGTCCACTATCGCGGCGCGCTGGAAAAGGGCGGGCTGATCTTCTCCGGCATGTCTCCGGATGGCGAGCTTCCCGAGATCGTCGAACGGCCCGAGCATCCCTGGTTCATCGGCGTCCAGTTTCATCCGGAACTGAAGAGCCGGCCGTTCGAGCCGCATCCATTGTTCGCGGGGTTTATCGGGGCGGCTTTGAAGCAGTCGAGACTCGTATAATCACTCGTCATCCCGGCCTTGAGCCGGGATCCACCTTTCTTCGAACCTGCGTAGCCGTCACGGAGTAAATCCGTGACGTCAGTCCTCGCCTTGCGAGGCTGGCCGGCTGTCGCTGTCTCTTCGCGCTGCCTCGCGATTGCTGTGCAATCCCTCCGCTGCGCTCGGCAGCTTGAGCTGATTCATTTGCCGTTCATGGACGGAGTCGTTACGTAGGCGGCATGCAGGGGAAGCTGATCTTCGTTGCATTCCTGGCGTCGGCCCTGACGCCCTCCGTTGCCATGGCCGCCGATTCGGTCAAGCGGCACACCTGCGCCAAGAATGAAGTTCAGGCGCAGCAAGGCCGTGATCAGCAGCGCCAGCAGGGCCAGCAACCGCGCACCAAGAACCAGGATTGCAAAGCGACTCGGGATATTCCGCCGGTCGTCGATCCGACCCCCTATTTCCTGCTTTAGGCCGGCCTTAAATCACAGCGAACGGCCGCCCATTGCGGCGGCGCACAACCGTCCTTAATTGGTCGGCATGACCAACATAATTTCCACCCGTTTGCTCGTGCTCGGCTCCGGCCCGGCGGGCTACACCGCCGCCATCTATGCCGCCCGCGCCGGCCTTTCCCCCATCGTCGTCCAGGGCATCCAGCCCGGCGGCCAGCTCACGACCACGACCGATGTCGAAAACTACCCCGGCTTCCGCGATGTCATCCAGGGTCCCTGGCTGATGGAGGAAATGCAGGCCCAGGCCGAGCATGTCGGGACCAAGGTGATCTGGGACCATGTCGTTGACGTCGACCTGTCGCGCCGGCCGTTCGTGCTCAAGGGCGATGGCGGCACTGAATATCATGCCGACACGCTGGTCATCGCCACCGGCGCCCAGGCCAAGTGGCTGAACCTGCCATCTGAAGAGCATATGAAGGGGAAGGGCGCATCGGCCTGCGCGACCTGCGACGGCTTCTTCTATCGCGGCAAGAAGGTCGCGGTGATCGGTGGCGGCAACACCGCGGTCGAGGAAGCGCTCTACATGACCAATCATAGCCACGACGTGACCCTGATCCACCGCCGCGATTCGCTCCGCGCTGAGAAGATCCTTCAGGACCGGCTATTCGCCCATCCCCAGATCAACGTCATCTGGGACAGCGAGGTGGCCGAATTCGTCGGCGGCGGAATGCCCGAAGCGCTGGTCGGCCTCGACCTGCGCAACGTGAAGACCGGCGCGATCACCCGCCTGGACGTCGACGGCGCCTTCGTCGCCATCGGCCACAGTCCCGCGACCGAGCTGTTCCAGGGCAAGCTGAAGCTCGACAGCGACGGCTATATCGAGGTCGAAACCGGCACCACGCGGACGAGCGTGGAGGGAGTCTTCGCCTGCGGCGACGTGATGGACAAAATCTACCGGCAGGCCGTCACCGCCGCTGGCACCGGCTGCATGGCCGCGCTCGATGCGGAGCGATTTCTGGCGGCCGAGGAATTCGGGGCGCTTCAGGCGGCCGCCGAATAGCAACTTCTTAAAAGGGATTGAATAATCTTTTAGCAGAAGGCTTCGTCGATAGAAATGATTGAGAACAATCCATAATTGCTTCGGGGTATATTTATTTCG
>Ga0307411_10000745_pt1 | contig 12046 bp, 11 predicted proteins | sample DK1Ometagenome_2_FD_203712 | JGI IMG/M metagenome (GOLD analysis project Ga0307411, IMG submission 203712) | Maize rhizosphere microbial communities from greenhouse at UC Davis, California, United States - DK15-O-1 | ecosystem: Host-associated > Plants > Roots > Rhizosphere > Soil | place: USA...
GTGCGCGCGTTCGCGTCGCTCGACCTGCGGACGCTGCCGTGCCGCTTCGAGGTCGACGGCAAGGTCGTGCAGGAGCACACCGGTGGCCACCCGCAGGGCGACCCGGTCGAGCCGCTCCGCGCGTATGCGAGCCGGCCGATCGATGCGCTCGGCGGCCTGCGCGCCGGCCAGGTGGTCACGACCGGGAGCCTGACGAAGCCGTTGCGAATCGACCGCCCCGGGTCGATCGCCGCGCGGCTCGACGGCATCGGCGAGGTGAGGCTCGAGCTGACGCGCTGATTCAGCGATCGCCCGCGGCGCGGGTGTTCTGCAGGCGGTAGACGTTCCAGTCTGGCGCCGCGGACGCGTCGGCGAAGGCCGCGTCCTGGGCGAAGCGCCGGGCGAATTCGCCGAAGGGCACCGCGTCGCCCCAGCTCTCGACGAGGACGATCCAGCGGGGAACCGCCGTTGCCGTTCCACGCGCGCGCCGCTCGGCCGTCTCCATCGCGCTCGCCGCCTCGTTGGCGACGAGCAGGTGGGCGCCCGCGATGCCTGCCTCGCGCGACACGAAGCGCATCGTCTCGTACATCCGCTGGCGGTGCGCGGCGGCTCGCGCATCGTCGACGTCGTAGCGGAACGTCGCCACGAGACCACCCTGTCCGTGGCCGAAGCTCGCGGCCACCTCGCAGAGCGATCGCGCCACGTCGCGGAAATGCTTGACCGCCGAGACGGTCCAGGGCGTGGGCGCGTTCAGCCGGGCCAGGTACTCGGCACCAGCGAGCACCGCCGGCGACTCGGTCTCGTAGAGATTGAAGAACTCCGGCCGGCCTTCGAGCGCCGCGTAGCGGCGGCCGCGCAGGAAGCCGGGGATGGCGGCACGCTCGGGCATGTGCTCGGCGCCATGCCATGCGTAGAAGTCCGCCCGCCCGGCGGCGACGATGTCGTGCCAGATCGCCACCGCGCCGCCGCCTGCCAGTGCCATGCACGCCTCCCCGGTCGAGGCTTGACTTTACCGTGATCGGGCGCAGAATGGAACGTCATTCCAGCGTGGAACACCGTTCAATGCAGGTCGCGAACGTCGAGCGATGCCTGGACCTCGTCGAGGCCCTCGCGGCCGAGCCGGACGGCGCGCCGCTCGGCGAGCTGGCCGACGCCCTCGCACTGCCGAAGAGCGCGGCGCACCGCCTGCTTCAGGCGCTGACGGCACGCGGCTACGTCACCCAGGATGCGGACACGCAGGACTATCGGCTCTCGCTCAAGTTCGTGGCGCTCGCGTTCCGTCACCTCGATACCGGCCGACTGCCGGACGCCGCGCAGGCGGTGCTCGATCGGCTCGCGCGCGATTCCGGCGAGTACTGCCGGCTGGCCCTCGTAGAGGGTGAGCGCTTGCTCTGGACGGCACGCGCACAGGGCGCGACCCAGGGACTGCGCTACGACCCGGCGATGGACGGCGAAGTGGTGCTGCACGCGACCGCGACCGGCAAGGCCTGGCTCGCTTCGCTCCCCGAAGAAGCGGCGCTCGCGCTCGTTTACCGGCGCGGCTTCTCGACGCCGCCCGGATTCGGTCCGCGCGTCGTTCGCACGGTCGACGAGCTCCGCGCCCAGCTTGCCGACACACGCGCGCGGGGCTATGCGCTGGCCATCGACGAGGGCGAATCCGGCACGCTCGCCGTCGCCACGGTCTTCCGTGCGTTCGACGCTGCGGATGCGCCGGTGGCGGGGACCTTGTCGATCGCCGGTCCGCGCGCCCGCATCGACGACGAGCGCGCAACGGCGCTGGCGCAGCTCCTGCCCGCGGCCGCGTCGGAGCTCGCCGCGCTGTGGCCGCTGCGGCGGCGGCAGCGCGCCGCGACACCGTCCCGCGTCGCCGCGGAGGCTGCGTGAGCGAGACGCTTCGCACCGACGCGCCCGAGACGGCGGCCGTTGCCGCACCGCCGTCGGACCGCGGCGATCGTGTCGCGGCGGTAGCCTATCCGGTCGCGGCGTTCGCGACGCTCCTGCTGCTGTGGCAGTTCGGCGTGCGCGCCGCCGGCGTCCCCGAGTACATCCTGCCGCTGCCCACCGAGTTCCTCGCCAAGCTGTGGCTGGAACGCTCGCTGATCGCGGAGCACGCGTGGGTCACGGCGCGGGAGATCGTCCTCGGCTTCCTCATGTCGACGGCGATCTCGATCCCGCTCGGCTTCATGATCGTGTCGTGGCGGCCCCTCGAGCGCGCGCTCTATCCGCTGATCGTGTTCTTCCAGCTGATTCCCAAGATCGCGATCGCGCCGCTGTTCGTCGTGTGGTTCGGGTTCGGCCCGTTCCCCAAGGTGCTGCTGACGTTCCTGCTGTGCTTCTTCCCGACGCTGGTCGCCAGCATGACGGGCTTTCGCGCGCTGGACGAGCGCGTGCTCTACCTGACGAAGTCGATGGGCGCATCGGGGTGGCAGACGTTCCGCTTCGTGCGGCTGCCGGCCGCGCTCACCTACATCTTCGCGGGCCTCAAGGTCTCGATCGTGTTCGCGGCGACCGGGGCGATCGTCGGCGAGTTCGTCGGCGCGAACGCCGGGCTCGGCTACCTGTTGCTGCGCGGGACGAGCTATCTCGACATGCCGCTGATCTTCGCCGTGCTCGTCGCGCTCGCGCTGGTCGGCATCGTCGCCAGCTACCTGGTGCAGTTCGTCGAGACGCTGGTGATGCCGTGGCAACGATAGTCGCTCGAACGTAAACCCCTACTTTCGAGCGGATGATGCAACCCGGAACCGGTGGCGGAGCCACACGGTTTCCGGCGCAAACGACGCAAAGAGAGAACGAGAAGCTGGCCTTGAGACCGGCACACGGATCGACACGAGTACCTTCCGACGAGGAGCAAACGATGCAACGCCGACCCTTCATTTGCGCAACCATGGCCACGCTCGCCGCGCTCGCGGCGCCCGCCGCGTTCGCGCAAGCCAGCCTGCAGCCGCTCAAGCTGACGCTCAACTTCCTCGCCGGCGGTCCGCAGGCGGGTTTCATCTACGCGAAGTCGCTCGGCCTGTACGAAAAGGCCGGCATCAACCTCACGATCGAGGAAGGCCGCGGCTCGGCCACGACCGCGCAGATGGTCGCCACCGGCCAGACCGACGTCGGTTTCGCCGACGCGCCGGCGGCAATGCAGCTCCGTGCCAAGGGCGCGCCGGTGAAGATCGTCGCGCCGATCCTGCAGACCAACGGCTTCTCGATCATGTCGCTCGAGGAGGCGAACATCAGGAAGCCGGCCGACCTCGTCGGCAAGCGCGTCGCGGTCCAGCAGGGGACGGCGCAGACGACGCTGCTCGACGCGATCTTCAAGACGAACAACATCGACCAGTCGAAGGTGCAGGTCATCAGCATCGACCCGTCGGCGTTCGTCGGCACGCTGATCGAGAAGAAGGTCGACGCGATCCTTGGCGGCGCCGACTTCCAGGCGGTGCAGCTGCGCGACCGCGGTGTGAAGATCAACGAGATGCTCTATCGCGACATCGGCGTGCCCACGGTGGGCTTGTCGGTCATCGCCCGCGACGATCGCGTGGCGAAGGACGCGGATCTCCTGCGCCGTTTCCTCGACGTGAGCCTGCAGGGCTGGGACATGGCGCGCAAGAACCCCGCCGCAGCGTCCGAAGCGGTCAACAAGATGTTTCCGGCCGCAACGAAGGAGCAGATCGCCAAGCAGCTCGACGTCGACCTGAAGCTCATGTGCGCGCCGGGCGCGGCGAGCTTCGCCCGCGTGCCCGACAAGAACTGGCAGACGACGTTCGACCTGTTGACGCAATACCTGCAGCTGCCGAAGGACAAGCCGGTCGGCGATTACTACACGAACGACCTGCTGCCCGCGAAGGCGCCGGCCTGCTGATGCAGGCGACGCTCGAGCGGCCGGCCGCCGCTGCGACGGGCGCGTCGATCGAAGGACGGCGCGTCACGCAGCGGTTCGTCGCGCGCGGCAAGGCACCGTTCACGGCGATCGAGGACGTGTCGTTCTCGATTGCCGGCGGCGAGTTCGTGTCGCTGATCGGACCGTCGGGCTGCGGCAAGAGCACGCTGATGCTGCTCGTCGCGGGGCTGACGCGTCCGAGCGAAGGCGAGATCCGCGTCGGGGGCAGGCCGCTGTTCGCCCCGCTCACCGACGTCGGCGTCGTGTTCCAGGACCACCTGCTGCTCGACTTCCGCACGGCGCTCGGCAACATCCTGCTGCAGCACGACGTGCGCGGCCTGCCGCGCGACCAGGGCAAGCGCGACGCGCTCGAGCTGATGCGCAAGCTCGGCATCGACCACGCGTGCGACCGCTATCCGCGCCAGCTGTCGGGCGGCATGCGCCAGCGCGTGTCGATCGCACGCGCGCTGATCCACGGGCCGTCGGTGCTGCTGATGGACGAGCCGTTCGGCGCGCTCGATGCGATCACCCGCACGCAGATCCGCCACGACCTCGAGATGCTGTGGCTGGAGACGCGCAAGACCGTGCTGTTCATCACGCACAGCGTCGAGGAGGCGGTCGGGTTGTCCGATCGCGTGCTGGTGATGAGTCCGTCGCCGGGGCGCATCGTCGAGGAGATCGCGATCGACCTGCCGCGGCCGCGTCCCGCGCACCTCGGCGAGTACCCGACGTTCAACGCCTATGCCGAGCGCATCCACGACTCGTTCCGGCGCCTCGGCGTGATCAAGTACTGACGATGGCCCGCGTCCTGATCACCGGCGGCGAGGGTTTTCTCGGCGCACCGCTCGTCCGGCTCGCCCGTGCGGCCGGTCACGAGGTGGTGAGCGCCGACCTGCTGCCGGGCGCCGACCGTCCGCTCGACGCACGCGATACCGACGCGATCGCCGCGCTCGTCGCCGATGTCCGCCCGCAAGCGATCGTGCACCTGGCCGCCGGGCTCACCGACGCCGGGGAGAGCGACCCGGTCGGCACGACGCGCCTCAATGCGCTGGGAACGGCGGCCGTGTTCGCCGCGGCCGAGGCGGGCGACGTCGAGCGCGTGATCTATGCCACGTCGATCTCCGCCGTGGGGCCCACGTCGCGGCCGACCGGCGACGACACGCGCCTCGCGCCCGGCAACGTATACGGCGCGACGAAGGCGTTCTGCGAGCACCTGGCGGCCGCCATGAGCGCGCGGGGACGATCGCCGCGCTATCTGGGGCTTCGCTTCGGCTACGTCTACGGCCCCGGTCGCGTTCGCGGCTGGCGCGACGTGCAGCGCATCGTCGAGCGGGTCGCGGCCGGCGAACGCAACATCGACTATCCCGACTACCCCGAGGCGATCGACTGGACCTGGATCGACGACGCGGCGGACATCCTGCTCCGCGCCGTCGAGCGCCCGCTGCCGCGCAACGCCGTGGTGAACGTCGTCGGCGACAAGCGCCGGATGCGCGACGCGATCGCCCACCTGCAACGCCGCGTTCCCGACCTCGTCGCGCAGCCGACCCCGGCGCGAACGCCGCCGGCCGCGTGGGGTCTCATCAACGACGGTCTCGAGCCGTTGCTCGGCGCGGTGCCGGCGACGACGCTCGAGACCGGCATCGACCGCATGCTCGCCGCGGCCATCGCTTCGCTGAACCCATGAACGCCATCGTCTTCCGCAACGCCTCGGTGCTCGACGGGACCGGCGCGCCTCCGTTTCGCGCCGACGTCAGGGTCGAGGGAAACCGTATCGTCTCGGTGAGCTCCGCCGATGCCAGCGCCCAGCCGCTCGACGCAACCGTCGTCGACTGCGACGGCCGCACGCTGATGCCCGGGCTGGTCGAGCCGCACGCGCACCTGTCGTTCCTCGACCAGGCGAACCCGAACCAGTTCTCGTCGATCCCGGTCGAGGAGCACCTGCTTGCGACGCTGCGCCACGCGAAGCTCTACCTCGACAGCGGCTTCACCTCCTGTTTCTCCGCGGCGGCGACGAAGCCGCGGCTCGACGTCGTCGTGCGAAACGCGATCAACCGCGGCGAGCACCCGGGCCCGCGGCTCCTCGCCGCGAGCGTGCAGCTGACGGTCACCGGCGGCGTCGGCGACCTGCGCCAGATGCACCTCGATCCCGGGGAGGCGATGTACACGCTGCCCTGCGACGGGCCGGTCGAGTTCCGGCGCGCGGCGCGCGAAGCCTGCCGCGAAGGCGTCGACGTGCTGAAGATCGTCCCGTCGGGTGACACGTCGACGCCGCCGATCCCGTCGGCGCAGACGCTGATGGCCGACGACGAGGTGGCCGCCGTGTGCGAAGTCGCACGCGAGCGCGGCAAGCGCGTCGCGGCGCACGCGCGCAGCGCCGAGTCGGTGAAGATGTGCGTGCGCCACGGCGTCGACGTCATCTATCACGCGACCTGCGCCGACGAGGAAGCGCTCGACATGCTCGAGGAGGCGAAGGACCGCGTGTTCGTCGCCCCGGCGATGTCGGTGACGTGGACGCGGCTGCACGAGTCGGGCAAGTATGGCCTGCCATCGACGCCGGCGATGAAGGCGCGGATCCAGCGCGACCTCGACATGACCTGCGAGCGCATGATCGCGCTCAAGCGCCGCGGCGTTCGCGTGCTGCCCGGCGGCGACTACGGATTCGCGTGGAACCCGCACGGCAACAACGCGCGCGACCTCGCGTTCTTCGTCGAGCTGATGGACTACACGCCGATGGAGGCGATCGTCGCCGCGACCCAATGGGGCGGGGAGATCATGGGCCGCCCGGGCGAGCTCGGCGTCGTCACCGAAGGTGCGCTCGCCGACCTGCTGCTCGTCGATGGCGATCCGCTGGCCGACATCGCGCTGCTGCAGGATCGTTCCAGGCTCGTTGCGATCATGAAGGACGGCGCGTTCCACAAGGCGCCGGCAGCGACGCGTTGACGCGTCAGGCTGCGCCGAGCAACAGCGCGATCCGGTAGGTCGCGAACGACGCCGCGTAGGCCAGCGCGAACAGGTAGCCGGCCATCACGAGCGGCATGCGCCAGCCGCCCGTCTCCCGCTTGACCGTGGCCAGCGTCGACAGGCACTGCGGCGCGAAGACGTACCAGGCGAGCAGCGACAGCGCGGTGGCGAGCGACCAGTCGTGCGCGATCAGCGGCGTGAGCGCCTGCGCCGTGTCGTCGCCGGTCGCCGCGAGCGCATAGACGGTGCCGAGCGCGCTCACCGCGACTTCGCGGGCCGCGAGGCCGGGCACCAGCGCGATGCTGATCTGCCAGTTGAACCCGATCGGTGCGAATACGACTGCGAGCGCGTGGCCGAGCATGCCCGCGAAGCTGTGCTGGATCGCGGCGCCGGTCGCACCGGGCGGCGGCGCCGGGAAGCTCGACAGGAACCACAGCAGCACCGTCAGCGCGAGGATGATCGTGCCGACCCGACGCATGAAGACGACCGCGCGCTGCCACAGGCCGATCGCGACGTTGCGCGCCGTCGGCCAGTGGTACGACGGGAGCTCCATCAGCAGCGTGCGAACGCGACCCTGCGCGGTCAGGTGCTTCAGCGTCCACGCGACGACGAATGCGCCCCCGATGCCGGCGACGTAGAGCGCGAACAGGACGATTCCCTGCAGCCCGACGCCGAGCGCGAGCGTGCGCTCGGGCACGAACGCGCCGATCAGGAGCGCATAGACGGGCAGCCGCGCGGAGCACGTCATCAGCGGCGCAATCATCATCGTGACGAGCCGATCGCGCGGATCGGCGATCGTGCGCGCGGCCATGATGCCGGGAATGGCGCACGCGAAGCTCGACAGCAGCGGAATGAACGATCGGCCCGACAGCCCCACGCCGCCCATCAGCCGGTCGAGGAGGAACGCAGCGCGCGGCAGATAGCCCGATTCCTCGAGCACGAGGATGAAGAAGAACAGGATCAGGATCTGCGGCAGGAACACGATCACGCCGCCGACGCCGGCGATCAGGCCGTCGACGACGAGGCTGCGAAGGCGCCCGTCGGGCAGCGCATCGCCGATCACGTGCCCGAGCCACGCGGTCGCCGCCTCGATCGCGCCCTTCGGCACCTCGGCCCACGCGAACACCGCCTGGAACATGAGGAACATCACGACCGCGAGGATCAGCGGGCCGGCGACCGGGTGCAGCACGACGTCGTCGATGCGGTCGCTCGCGACGTGCGGAACGGCGTCGTCGATGCCGAGGCGCGCAAGGATGTCGCGAACCGCGGCATGATCGCCGCGCGTGTCCGGCGGCGCATCGGCCGCTGCGCTGGTCGCGATCGACGGCCTGCGCCAGATCGACGGGTCGTCGAGCAGCGCGCGAAGGGCGTCGGCGCCGTCGCTGCGCACCGCGACCGTCGGCACGACCGGCAGGTGCAGCTCGGCTTCGAGGCGCTCGGCGTCGATCGCAATGCCGCGGCGCTGCGCGAGGTCGTTCATGTTGAGCGCGACCACGCACGGCAATCCGAGCCGGCGGACCGCCAGCACGATGCGAAGGTTGCGTCGCAGGTTCGTCGCGTCGACGACGCACACGACGAGATCGGGACGCCTCTCCGCGGCCGCGCGGCCAAACAGCACGTCGCTCGTGATGCGCTCGTCGGGCGAGCGCGGATGCAGGCTGTAGGCTCCCGGAAGGTCCAGCATGCGGAGCGCTCGGCCTCCGCGCGTGACGAAGCGGCCTTCCTTGCGCTCGACGGTGACGCCGGCGTAGTTGGCGACCTTCTGCCGGCTGCCCGTCAGCTGGTTGAACAGCGCCGTCTTGCCGCTGTTCGGATTGCCGACCAGCGCCACGAGCGGGCCCGCGCGATGCAGATGGACGACGGCCTGGTTCACGTCGCGAGGCGCACGCGAACGCACGCCGCCTCGGAACGGCGCAACGCGAAGGTCGAAGCGCCGATGCGCACGACGAGCGGATCGCCGCCGTACCCGCGGAGCATCACCATCAGCGGCTCGCCGGGCACGAAGCCGATCTCGCCGAGCCAGCGCGCCCGCTCGAGCGCGTCGGGCGCGACAATGTCGACGACGCTCGCCGGCACGCGCGGGCCCAACGCATCGAGCGTCAGCGGCACGGTGGAGCGCGACTCGGGGTCGTCGAGGACATGGCCAGCGAACGCGAGCGATCCATTCCGTGTCATGGCAGCCGGAAATCCTCAACCTCAATGATAATCATTCTCATGCTAGGCGAGCGCGATCGCGATCGTCAATGCGCACGTGACGCGAAGCTGCGCTGGATCAAGGTCGCTGCGGCGATTCGCGCGCGCCGCGCGATCTTCGGCGCCGCGCGAGGAGCAGCTGCCCGCACCCTACAATGACGGCTGCGGCGGGCGAAAAGCTCGCCCGTCATCGTCATCGTCCGGAACCACCCCCATGGACTATGCAATCCGCGGCCGCAAGGCCATCGTCTGCGCATCGTCGCAGGGACTCGGCAAGGCGTGCGCCCGCGCGCTCGCGCAGGAAGGCGTCGAGCTCGTGCTGAACGCCCGCACGCGCGACACGCTCGAGGCGACCGCCGAGGAGATCCGCCGCGAATCCGGCGTGCGCGTCACGGCGGTCGCGAGCGACATCACGACGCCGGAAGGACGCGCGGCCGTGCTCGCCGCATGCCCGGAGCCCGACATCCTCGTCAACAACGCCGGCGGTCCGCCGATCGGCGACTTCCGCGACTGGGACGAGAAGACCTGGCAGGCCGCGGTCAACGCGAACATGATCACGCCGATCATGCTGATCCGCGCCGTCGTCGACGGGATGATCGCGCGGAAGTTCGGCCGCATCGTCAACGTCACGTCACGCTCGGTCAAGGCGCCGTTGCCCGATCTGGGCCTGTCGAACGGCGCGCGCGCGGGCCTCACAGGGTTCGTCGCGGGACTCGCGCGCCAGGTCGCGAAGCACAACGTCACGATCAACAACCTGCTGCCCGGGCCGTTCGAGACCGCGCGCACCGTCGACGGCCTGCGCAAGCGCTCGGCGAAGGCCGGCCAGGATTACGAGGCGTTCGCCGCCGCGCGCCGCGGCGAAGTGCCGGCAGGCCGTTTCGGCGATCCGGACGAGTTCGGCCGCGCGTGCGCCTTCCTGTGCAGTGCGCACGCCGGCTTCATCGTCGGTCACAACCTGCTGATCGACGGCGGCGCCGTCAACGCGACGCTGTAGCGGCTGCCATGCCGCTCGCCGGCCGTGCGTTTCTCGCGCTGTGGAACGACATCGCCGCGGCGCGCGAGGACGAATACGACGCGTGGCACACGCGCGAGCACGTCCCCGAGCGCGTCGCGGTGCGTGGCTTCCATGGCGCGCGGCGCTATGTCGCCCGCGCGCGTCGCGAGCATCGCTATTTCACGCTCTACGACATCGCCTCGCTCGACGTGCTCGACGCGGCCGAATACCGCGATCTCGTCGATCGTCCCACGCCGTGGTCGGCGTCGATGCGCGCCGACTTCGCGAACTTCCTCCGCGTCGCCTGCGAGGTCGAGTCGAGCGAAGGCTTCGGCCTCGGCGCGGCGATCGCGACGCTGTGCTTCGACACGCCGGTCGCGGCCGCAACACTGCGCACCGCGCTCGCCGAGGCGCTCGCGGCGCCGCGCGTCAACGCCGTGCACCTCGGCCGCGTCACCAACCGCGGGCCGAGCTCGCCGCTGCCAGCGTCCGCCTCCGATGCCACCGTGCGCGCGTTCGACCGCATCGCGCTCGTCGAGGCGGTCGACCGGCGGGCTGCATTCGCCGCGCTCGACGCGCTCAAGGCCGCACTCGGCCTGTGCGCGCTGCCCCACGATTTCGGCGGAGACGTCTACGACCTCGCGTTCGCGTTCCCGTCGCACGACGGCGGCGAACCATCGCGGCATCGACGGCACGGCGCAGCCGGCGCGGGTTGACCCGTTGACGCAGCGAAAGGTCACCGAGGCCGACTACGTCATCGTCGGCGGCGGCACGGCGGGATGCGTGCTCGCCAACCGCCTGTCCGCCGATCCGGCGTCGTCGGTGGTCGTGATCGAGGCCGGCGACGAGGCGACGAGCCCGTGGATCCGCATGCCGGCCGGCATCGCCAAGCTCTACGACCACGCGCGCCTCAACTGGCGCTACTGGACCGAGCCCGAGGCGGCGATGGAGGGCCGGCGACTCTACTGGCCGCGCGGCCGGGTGCTCGGGGGAACGTCGAGCATCAACGGCATGACGTTCGTACGCGGGCAGCGCGAGGACTACGACGCGTGGTCGGCGCGCACCGGCGGCGCGTGGTCATGGAACGCCGTGCTGCCGTACTTCAAGCGCATCGAGGACAGCCCGTTCGGCCCGTCCGAGCTGCGGGGACAGGGCGGCCCGTTGAAGCTCGGCCGCATCGACCGGCCGCATCCGCTGGCCCGTGCGTTCGTCGCCTCCGCCGCCGCCTTCGGCCTGCCGATCAACGACGACTACAACGGCGCGCGACAGGAAGGCGTTGGCTACACCGAGATCATGATGCGCAATGGCGTGCGCTCGTCGGCCGAGAGCGGATGGCTGGCACCCGCGCGCGGCCGGCCGAACCTGCGCGTGCTGACGAATGCGCCCGCGCGACGCATCGTGTTCGAAGCTGCGCGCGCCGTCGGCGTCGAGATCGTTCGCGCCGGCGAGGCGGAGGTCGTGCGCGCCCGGAGGGAAGTGCTGCTCTGCGCCGGCACCGTCGCTTCGCCGCAGCTCCTGCTGTTGTCCGGTATCGGCGCCGCGGCGGTCCTGCAGGCGCTCGGCATTCCGGTCGTGCGCGATCTTTGCGCGGTCGGCGCCAACCTGCAGGAGCACGTGCGCGCGCAGCTCGTGTTCCGCATGCGCGAGCCGTCGTTCAACCGCGAGGCCCGCGGCGTGAGGCTCGCCGGCCATGTCATCGACTACGCGCTGCGCCGGCGCGGCCTGCTCGCCGTCACGGCGAGCCAGGTGAACGGCTTCGCGCGGTCGTCGCCCGCGGTGGAGCGCCCCGACCTGCAGCTCGTGTTCCGGCCCTCGTCGGGCGACTATCGCGAAGGCCGCTTCGTCATCCACGACTTTCCCGGCGTCATGGCGATGGCCGGGCTGCTGCGCCCGCGCAGCCGCGGTCACGTCGCATTGAAGTCGCGCGACGCGTCCGATCCACCGTCGATCGTCGTCGGCCACCTCTCCGACGAGGCGGATTACGCACCGCTGGTCGCCGGCATCGGCCTGCTGCGAACGATCTTCGCGACGCCGCCGCTCGCCCATTCCGT
>Ga0307411_10000746_pt1 | contig 12036 bp, 8 predicted proteins | sample DK1Ometagenome_2_FD_203712 | JGI IMG/M metagenome (GOLD analysis project Ga0307411, IMG submission 203712) | Maize rhizosphere microbial communities from greenhouse at UC Davis, California, United States - DK15-O-1 | ecosystem: Host-associated > Plants > Roots > Rhizosphere > Soil | place: USA...
CGCTCCAGTGCCGAACGGACTCACCGGCCGGGAGTCGGCGGCATCCCGAGGCAGGCTCGACTCCCGACTCCCGACTCCCGGTAGTCAAAGCTTTCGACAGAGGGAGCTCCCATGGCCAGCAACACCGTCCTCATCCTCGTCGGCCCGGAATACGAGGACCTCGAAGTGTGGTACCCCAAGCTCCGGCTCGCGGAAGCCGGGTACGAGACGAAGCTCGCGGGCATTGGCGAGCCGTCGTACCGAGGCAAGCACGGCTACCCGTGCCCGGTGGACGGGCACGTGCGAGATTTCCCCGCGGACGGACTGGCCGGCATTCTTGCGCCCGGCGGCTGGGCGCCTGACAAGCTGCGGCGCGACAAGGACGTGCTGACCCGCGTGCGCGAGGTGCACGAGGCCGGCAACATGGTCGCGACCATCTGCCACGGTCCGTGGATCCTGATCTCCGCCGGCATCGTGCGCGGCCGCCGTCTGACCTCCACGGTCGGCATCCGCGACGACGTCGTGAACGCCGGGGCCGAGTGGGTTGATGCGCCAGTGGTCGTCCACGGCAACATCGTCAGCTCGCGCGTACCGAAGGACCTCCCGGCCTTCGGCGCCGCGATGATCGAGCTCCTGGCGTCGCAGACGTCGCCCCAGCTCGTCGGCGCGGGCCGCAGATAAAGCGTCGGTCCCCACACGATCAAAGCTCCGCTTCTCGAATCGAGAAGCGGAGCTTTGACTTATGCCTGGAGCGATCCGTGTGGCGCCGCAGGCGACCCGCGTTCATCCGCGGCCTCCCGTGCACCGCTTGGCGGTCGTCAGCCCGTGCCGGCCGCGTGGAGAGCGGGCGTGGTGCCGTTGGAACTATGGAATTGCTCGGCCTCGGTCGACCCCACCAGCGCGGCCGTCGACGCCTGACCTGCGGTCACGGTGTTGAGGACGAGGTCGAAGTACCCTGTGCCGGCCTCGCGCTGGTGCTTGGTGGCGGTGTAGCCGTCCGCCTCCCGGGCGAACTCGCGCTCCTGCACGCGCACGTACGCCGGCATCCCTTCGTCGCGGTACGCCTGGGCGAGCTCGAACGTCTCGAGGTTGATCAGGTGCCAGCCGGCGAGGGTGATGAACTGGAACTTGTACCCCATGGCGCCGAGCTCGCGCTGGAAGCGGGCGATCGTGCCCGCGTCGAGCTTGCGCTGCCAGTTGAACGAGGGCGAGCAGTTGTAGGCGAGCAGCTTCCCCGGGAACTCGGCGTGGATCGCCTCGGCGAAGCGCCGGGCCTCGTCGAGGTCGGGCGTGCTCGTCTCGCACCACACCAGGTCCGCGTACGGCGCGTAGGCCAACCCGCGTGCGATCGCGCTCTCGAGGCCCGGCCGCACGCAGTAATACCCCTCCGGCGTCCGCTCGCCGGTCGTGAACGCGCGGTCGCGCTCGTCCACGTCACTCGTGAGCAGCGTCGCCGCCTGGGCGTCGGTGCGCGCGACGATCAACGTCGGCACGCCGGCGACGTCGGCTGCGAGCCGGGCGGCGGTGAGCGTGCGGATGAACTGCGACGTGGGTACGAGCACCTTGCCGCCCATGTGCCCGCACTTCTTCTCCGACGCGAGCTGGTCCTCGAAGTGGACGCCGCTCGCTCCGGCCTCGATCATCGCCTTGGTCAGCTCGAAGGCGTGGATCGGCCCGCCGAAGCCGGCTTCCGCGTCGGCGACGATCGGCACGAGCCAATCGCGATCCCGCTTGCCTTCGCTCCACTCCACTTGGTCGGCGCGCAGCAGGGCGTTGTTGAGCCGCCGCACGAGCGTCGGCACGCTGTTCACGGGATAGAGGCTCTGGTCCGGGTACGTCTGGCCGGCGACGTTGCCGTCGGCCGCCACCTGCCACCCACTGAGGTAGATCGCGTTCAGCCCCGCCTTGACCATCTGGACGGCTTGCGCGCCGGTGAGCGCCCCGAACGTGTGCACGTACTCCTCCGAGCGGAGTATTCGCCACAGGCGCTCGGCCCCGCGGCGGGCGAGCGTGTGCTCCACGCGAACGGACCCGCGCAGCCGGGCGACGTCTACGGCGGAGTACTCACGCCGCACGCCCCGCCAGCGCGGGTCGCCGTGCCACGCGTCGTTCAGCTCCCCGACCTGCGCATCGAAGTCACTCGGCTGCACGCGACCCTGCATTGGACCCCCTGCGCCGCCTACCGCGGCGCCCTTCGGGTGAATGAGTTGGTGGTACCCTGGGATAGTGAGGAACTCGGCGAAGGCGGCGTCGAGCACCAGCCGATCGAGCAGTGCGGCGGCGTCCCGGAGCCGCGACGGCGCGCCACCGCGCGCCTCCTCCAGCGACCGCAGTACGCGGTCGCGAACGTCCTTGTAGTAGTCGGCCGTCACCGCGGCGCCGTCGGGGAGGCGCGTGCCGCGGTGGACCCACTGCCAGAGCTGCGCACGCGAGATCTCCGCGGTCGCGGTGTCTTCCATCAGATTGTGGATGGCGACCGCGCCGGCGCCGCGCAGCCAGGCGTCGAGGTACTGCAGCGCCACGTCGACGTTCAGTTCGACGCCCGCCGCCGTGACCGCGCCGCCCGGGATCGCGACGTCGAGCAGCGCGCGTGCGTCGGCCGCGCCGCCGCCCGGCGGCATCGCGTCCTTCTGGTGCGGCCGCCCGGCGCCCGACGGGCCGCCGAGCGCCTCGTCGAACACCGCGCGCGCCACCGGCACGAGATCCGGATGCGCGACCCACGTCCCGTCGAAGCCTTGCGAGGCCTCGCGCAGCTTGTCCTCGCGCACCTTCGCCAGCGCCCGCTCGTTGACGACCGCGTCGCGCCGGCTCGGCACGAACGCCGCCATCCCGCCGATCGCGTGCGCGCCGCGGCGGTGGCACGTGGCGACGAGACGCTCCGCGTACGCGCGCATGAACGGCACCGCCATCGTCACCTGGGCGCGGTCCGGCAGGACGAGCTCGGGTCGTCCGCGAAACTTCTTGATGACCGAAAAGATGTAGTCCCAGCGGCCGGCGTTGAGGCCGGCGGCGTGGTCCCGCAGCTCGTAGAGAATCTCCTCCATCTCGAACGCCGCGAGCACCGTCTCGATCAGGACCGTCGCACGCGCCGTCCCGCGCGGAACGCCGAGCGCCTCCTGCGCGAGAACGAAGACCTCGTTCCACAGCCGCGCCTCGAGGTGGCCCTCGAGCTTCGGCAGGTAGAAGTAAGGCCCCGTGCCGCGGCCGAGCAGCTCGCGTGCGTTGTGGAAGAAGTAGAGGCCGAAGTCGAACAGGCTGGCGGACACCGGGGCGCCGTCGACGGTGACGTGCGCTTCGTCGAGGTGCCAGCCGCGCGGGCGCACGACGAGTGTCGCCGTCTCGGCGTTCAGCGCGTAGCGCTTGCCTTCGGGCGACGTGAAGTCGAGCGCGCGCCGCACGGCATCCATGCAGTTGGCCTGCCCCTCGATCACGTTCTCCCACGTGGGCGACGTGGCGTCCTCGAAATCGGCCATGAAGACTCGCGCGCCGGAGTTGAGCGCGTTGACCATCATCTTGGCGTCCGGTGGGCCGGTGATCTCCACGCGCCGGTCGTCGAGGTCGGCGGGCGCGGGCGCCACGCGCCAGTCGCCCTCGCGCACCTGCCGGGTCTCCCGGAGAAAGTCCGGCAGCTCGCCGGCGTCGAGACGAGCCTGCCGCTCGGCGCGCGCGCGCAGCAGGCCCGCGCGCCGAGCGGCGAACGTGCGGTGCAAGCCGGCGACGAACTCCAGCGCGTCCGGCGTGAGGACGCGCGCGAGCCGTGGCGTGTCGGGTCCGAGGACGGCCACACCCTCGACTAGGGCTGGCGACATGAGGACCTCCCGGGGTGGGCGCGGTGAGACGGCGAAACGACCGAGCGGGCCCGGGCCGGCAGTGCGCGGAGCGCACCGGACGAAGGCGTCGTTCGGCCAACGGGCACTGCGGCAAGCAGTGCAGCGAGCAATACGGCGAGCAATACGGCCAACGTATCACGAATGGTACGACGGACCGTCCGGCGAGCGATGTGACGGCCGGCGCAGCCCCGAACGGCTCAACCGCCGACCGCCGTACGGCGCTCGTCAAAGCCAGAGCTGTGCCAGGGACACGGTGACCGCTCCCACCGCGCCAAGGTCTGCTCAGGTGCGGGCCCGGCCGCGTCCCGCCCGTGAACGGCCGCTCGCACGCCCGCGGGTCGGGGGGCGGCCCAACTCACGTGGCGTGTGACGCGGGCGGAGGCACTGGCGCTCTGTCGCGCGAGGGCGGCAGTTGGCGCACCGCCGCCACAGCCCACCGGGCGCGTCCATCGGCTGATTCCGGCTGATTCCGAAATCTCACCTTCGAGGTCGCATGCACACCGTTCGTCGCTTCGCCCGCGTAGCCAGAGCTTGCGCGCTCGTGTCGATGGCTGCGGCGTGTGGCACCACCGACCCTGCACCCCTCCCGAAGCCCTCCGAGCCCCTCACCGCCCTCCCGCGTCAGTTGACCGCGGCCGAGCGGGCAGTGATCGACGGGAGCAACGCTTTCGCGTTCGGCCTCCTCCGCGAGGTGAACGCCGCCAACCGCGACGCGAACGTCTTCATCTCGCCGGTCAGCGCGTCGATGGCGCTCGGCATGACGATGAATGGTGCGGCCGGCACCACGCTCGACGAGATGCGTTCGATGCTCGGCTTCGGCACTCTGCCGCTCGCGGACGTCAACGCGTCGTACGCGTCGCTGATCGCCCTGCTCCGCGGGCTCGACCCGGCCACCGAGTTCCGCATCGCCAACTCCATATGGTACCGCGACGATTTCCCGTTCAACGAGGCGTTCCTCGGCACTACCCGCCAGTACTTCGACGCCGAGGTGCGTGGGATCGACTTCGAGGACCGGAGCTCGGTGGACGTGATCAACGCCTGGGTACACGAGGGAACCAACGGGAAGATCCCGACGATCCTCGAGACGATTCCGCCGGAAGCCGTCATGTACCTGATCAACGCGATGTACTTCAAGGGCAGCTGGCGCGACCGCTTCGACCCTGCGCAGACGCGCGACGACCAGTTCACGACGGCGGCGGGAACCCCGGTGCCGGTGAGAATGATGCACCGCGAGGGGGGCGTCGCGTATTATGCCGACGCGGAGCTCGAGGCGGTCGACCTCCCGTACGGCAACAGCGCCTTCACGATGACCGTCCTGCTCCCCCGCGAGGGTCGAAGCGCCGAGGACCTCGCGGCCACGCTCACGCCGGACCGGTGGAACGCGGTGACGAATGGCCTGGCCGGCGCCGAGGGCGACGTCTACCTGCCCAAGTTCACGCTCACGTTCAAGCAGCTGCTCAACGACCAGCTCCAGGCGCTCGGCATGCGCGCGGCGTTCGGCGCAGCGGACTTCACACCCATGTCTCCGCGCGGCCGCGATCTCTTCGTCAGCAAGGTCCTGCAGAAGACGTTCGTCGACGTGAACGAGGAGGGCACCGAGGCCGCCGCCGCCACGGCCGTGGAGATCAGCGTCACGTCGGCGCCGGCCCGGATCACCTTCCGGGCGGACCGGCCGTTCCTGTTCGCGATCCGCGAGCGGCTCTCGGGCACGATCCTCTTCGTCGGCAAGCTCGTCACCCCGCCCGCTGGCTGACGGGTCGGCTCGGGTGCGGCGAGCCCCGCGCCCCAGAAACGCCGAGCGGCGCGCCGCGGGCAGTCAAGGGCGCGCCGTTCCGTTGTTGCCGACGTCGAGCCCTTACCGCGTCGGCGCGTCGCAGACCGGCTCCCACTCTTCGCCGGTGCGCGCTTCGCGCTGCGTGTGGGGCAGCAGCTGCGAGTTCTGGAATCCGACGTAGACCACGCAGTTCCCGCCTTTGAGCCGCTTGTGGCGCGCGGCGGCCGACCAGCCGGCGCTGTCGCTGCGCAAGAGCTTTATCGCAACGTCGGAGCTCGGCGCGTAGGCGAGCTTGCGCACGTCGTCGGCGTACGTGCCGTGATTGATCCGGTAGATCTCCTGCGCCACGGCCAGGTAGCGCAGGTCGTTGCGCATTGCTCCTGTCGTCCTCCGCCACGCGCTGTCGGCCTCGGGGGCGGGCGAGCGCGTCGACGCTACCTGCACCACCGGCACTCCCCGCTCTGCCGCCGGACGGGTCCGGGCGGTGGAGCGGGTGCTCTGGGCGGCTGCCGGATTCACGGTGCCGCCGAGGGCGACCAACGATGAAATCACGAACAGCAGCCTGGCACGGTATGTCATCTGCTCCTCGGGTATGTGGCGACGGCAACCCGCCACTGCCCGCGCGGGTTGCCGTCCATTGCGCCATGTGTACCTGAGAGACGCCTTACGGCTGAGTTCGTCACCCGAGCACGGCCGAGCCCGGCGCGCGGGAGCCCTACAGGGCGCCCTTGTGGAGCAGGCGGTTTGGGGTGCCGGACACGTTCCGGTTGATCTGGCTGGTCGTGGCGTGAGCCCGGATCCACTCGGTGATGGTCGCGCTCGAGGCGTTGCCGTACGTCTGCTTGTAGAGCGCCGCCACGCCGGTCACGTGCGGCGCGGCCATCGACGTCCCGCTCAGCACTGCCGTGCCGCCGTTGAGGTATGCCGATTTGATGGCCACGCCGGGCGCGTACGCGTCCACACAGCCGCCGTAGTTCGAGAAGGATGCCCGCGTGTCGGTCCGACTCGACGCCGCGACCGTGAACGCGGCCGGCGCGCTCGCCGGCGAGGTCCCGCAGGCGTTCGCGTTGCCGTTCCCCGCCGACACGGCCACGAACACGCCCGAGTTGGCGAGGTCGTTGACCGCCGCGTTCAGCGCCTCCGACACGAGCGCCACCCCGAACGACATGTTGGCGACGGCGGGATCGAGGCGATTCGTGCGCACCCAGTCGATCGCGGCGATGACACTCGACAGCGCGCCGCCGGCCGTCCCGCAGTCGCCGCCGAGCACTTTCACGCCGCGCAGGAGCGCCCCCTTCGCCACGCCGTACGTCTGGCCGGCGACGATGCCCGCCGTGTGCGTGCCGTGCCCGTTGCAGTCCACCGCGTCGTCGAAGAACACGGTGGCCACGTTCAGCGCCCGCGTCCCGAATTCCGGGTGATTCGTCTGCAGCCCGGTGTCGAACATGTAGACGCGCACTCCGGCGCCGGTCGCCGTATAGGCATAGGTGCGCGACAGGGGAAGCCAGCGCTCGTCGATGCGGTCCAAGCCCCACGGCTCCCCTGCCGAATCCATCCGCTGCGTGGCGTCCGCGTTGACGACCTGGTCCGGCTCCACGCGCGCCACGTCGGGCGCGCGTCGCAGCTCGGCGACCGCGGCGTCGGAGAACTCACCGGCGAAGCCCTTCAGGGAGGGGCCGCTGTAGGCGAAGCGGAGCGTTCCGCGGTGGGCGGCCGTGAGTCGCTTTGCCAGCCTGGGCGCGTCCGACACGCCGTCCTTGAAAACCACGATGTAGTGCCCGGGGATCACGCCGTCCGCGCGCCTCGCGGGGCTGGCGGCCTCGCCTCTGGCGCCGAGCGCCGATCCGATCTGAGCCACGCGACGCTCGCTTCCCCACCCCGCGGCAACGCCAGTCGACGCAGCGGATGGAGTCGCGGGCCGCGTCGGCACGTCGGCGCAGGCGGCGAGCAGCGCGGCGGACGCGACGACCGCGGCGGCGGTGCGGCGCGTGACGCAGGATCCGCGGCGTGCGCGCGGCACTCGGGTAGCGATGACGTGGGGGCGACGCACACGACCTCTCGGCGGAAGGGTTCACGCGCGGTCGGCTCGCCGGTCGAGCGCTCGACGGGCAGCGGCGGCGTCGGCCCCGCCCAGGCCGCGAGGCGGCGGAACCCGCGCGGGCGCCAGGGCTGGAATTGCCGACCGAGGGTTCCCGGGGGGTCGTTCGGTCGAGCGCCCGGGGGTTACGGCCACGCTCGTCTGAGACGATTCAGCCCCGCTCAGGGCACGCGTCGGTCCACCCAATCGAGGCCGGTCCGCCGGCCAGTCCGCTCAGCGGCGCAGGATGTCGATGATCACCCACGCGAGCAGCACGATGGCGATCAGGCTGAAGCTGATCGACGAGATGCTCCACGCGAGGCCGGGGCGGGTGGCCGCGAGCGTGGCGAGGCCGAGCGCGGTGACGGCCAGCGCGAGCCGTGGCGTCCACGGCGGGACGTCAGCGCGCTCGCGGCGCGTGGTGACGAGCAGCGCGACGCCCGCGGCGAGCGTCGCCAATCCGATCCAGAAGCGCACGCCCCTCAGAGCATGCTTAGAGCGTGCCCTTGAAGAGGAGAAGGTTCGGGGTGCCGTCGGGGCTCCCCTTGATCTTTCCGGTGGTCGCGTTGCTCTTGAGCCAGCTCGTGATCGTGGCCGGCGTGGCCGAGGGGTACTTCTGCTTGTAGAGCGCGGCGACGCCGGCGACGAACGGGGCCGCCATGGAGGTGCCGTGCATCACGGCCGTCCGGCCGCCGAGGGCCGCGGACTTGATCCGCATGCCGGGCGCGAAGGCGTCGACGCAGGCGCCCCAATTCGAGAACGGCGCCCAGTAGTCGTCGTCGGTCGACGCGGCCACCGTGAACGCGCTCGGCGTCGCGGCCGGCGAGAACAGGCACGCCTCGTCGGTCGCGTTCCCCGCGGCGACCGAGACGAACACGCCCGAGTTGACGAGGTTGTTCACGGCCCTGATGAGCGATCCCGAGATGAAGGGCCCGCCGAACGACATGTTCGCCACCGCCGGGTCGATGCGGTTGATTCGCACCCAGTCGATCGCGGCGATCAGCCCGGACACCGACCCGCCCTCGTCGCCGCAGTCCTGGCCGAGCACCTTGACGGCCCGCACCAGCGCGCCCTTGGCCACGCCGAAGGTACGGCCCGCCACGATGCCGGCAACGTGGGTACCGTGCCCGTTGCAGTCGTTACCGTTGTCGCCGAAGATCGAGGACACGACTTTGGCGCGCGTGCCGAATTCCGGGTGGGTAGCCTGCAGCCCCGTGTCGAATACGTAGACGCGGACGCCGGCGCCGGTGCCAGTGTAGGTGTAGCTGCGCGACAGCGGGCGGGTCCGCTGGTCGATACGGTCGAGCCCCCAGAGGTCACCCGTGGCGTCGAGCACCTGCGTGCCCTCGACGCGGATGACTCGGTCCGGCTCGACGTCCTCGACCCCGGGCGCACGGCGGAGCGCGGCGGCGGCGTTCTCGGAGAGGTCGGCGGCGAAGCCCTTGAGCGCGCCGGCGTAGGTGAATCGCAGCGTTCCGCCGTGCTCCGTTGCGAGCCGCCGCGACCGCCCCGGCGCGTCGGACACGTCGCTCCGGAACACGACGATGTAGCTCCCGGGGATCGTGCCGTCGGCACGCGCGACTGCTCGGCCGCGCCTCCGCAGCGCCGCGGGTGCCTCGCCGATCTGGACGACCCTACCTTCCTCCCCCGCGGCGACGAGCCGAGCGCGCCCTGTCGCCGCGTCGGCGGCGACGGCACCAGACGCGTCCGCGGTGGGCGCGGTGGAACGGGCAGGCGTGTCGACGCACGCCGCCAGCAGGACGGCGGCACTGGCCGCCGCGGCCAGAGCCAGGTGAGAGCGGACCGTATGAAGTATATGGCGCAAGGAACTGCTCGCTCGACGGAGTTTGACTGGCCGCGCTACAATCGCAGCCGTTGCCGACGCACCGGGCTCGACCTGGCGCGACGCAATGATGAAAGGCGATCCAGCGTCGCGTGCGTCACGAACAGGCCCGGCACGCTCGGCGGAAGGGCGGCGCGCGGATTCAAGCCGCGTGCCGTCATCGGCGTGGGCGTCGCGGCCCTGGGGTTCACCGGCGAGCCCGAGACGCAGGTCGCGCCAGGCTAGTGCACCGTCGCCACAGAGTGTCGACGCCGACCTACAGACTGACACCTCCTCACGCCGTTGTGGCGCGCGGCCCCACCGTGAGGAACTAGTCGATCCGGGCTAGTCCGCCTGGTCACTACACCGGCGACGAACTGGAGCGCACCTTTCCCTCATGCCCCCGACCGCAGCGACCCGACTCTCCCGCCCGCCTGCCGATGGCTCGCCGCCCACCTGGCGGGAGCGCATCGAGGCGCTCCGCCACGTTCCGCCGCTCGTGCGGCTCGTGTGGCAGACGCACCGGGGCTACACCGCCACGATGGTCGCGCTCCGCGCCGTCCGAGCGTTCGTGCCGATCACCACCCTCTGGGTGGGCAAGCTGATCATCGACACCGTGGTGGCGTCCGCGTCGGCGGGCCCGCAGTGGAGCCGCCTCTGGGAGCTCGTCGCCATCGAGGTCGCCCTGGTCGTCACCGGGGAGATTCTGGCGCGCGCCTCCGTGCTCACCGAGAGCCTGCTCGGCGACCTGTTCTCGAACCGGATCAGCGTACGGCTCATGGAACACGCTGCCACCCTGGACCTCGCGCAGTTCGAGGACCCCGCCTTCTACGACCACCTCGAGCGGGCACGTCGCCAGACGGTGGGACGGATCGGGCTCCTGTCGCAGCTCCTCGGCATGGGACAGGACACCCTGACGCTCACGTCGCTCGGAGCCGCGCTGTTCGCCTATTCCCCGTGGCTGCTCGTGCTCCTCGCGGCGGCGATCCTCCCGAGCTTCATCGGCGAGACCCACTTCGCCGCGCTCGGCTACTCACTGCTCTACCGGTGGACGCCGGAGCGGCGGCAGCTCGATTACCTGCGCTACGTGGGGGCGAGCGACAAGACGGCCAAGGAGGTGCAGATGTTCGGCCTCGCGCCGTGGCTCATCGATCGCTATCGCGTGCTCTCGAACCGCTTCTACGAGGAGAACAAGCGGCTCTCGATCCGCAAGGGCGTGGTGAGCGGTGCGCTGTCGATCGTCGGCACGCTCGGCTACTACGCGGCGTACGCGATCATCCTCGTGCGCGCGGTCCGCGGCGCGATCTCCATCGGGTCGCTCACCTTCCTGGCGGCGTCGTTCTCGAGGAGCCGCGACCTGCTGCAGCGCCTCCTGCTCAGCGCCAGCGACATCTACGAGCAGAGCCTCTACCTGAAGGATCTGTTCGTCTTCTTCGAGATGACGCCGACGATCGCCTCGAAGCCCGGCGCCCGCGCGGTGCCCCGCCCCATCCGCGAGGGCTTCGTCTTCGAGGACGTGGGATTCAAGTACCCGGAGAGCGACCGCTGGGCGGTGCGGCACGTGAGCCTCGCACTCCACCCGGGGGAGCGCATCGCCCTCGTCGGCGAGAACGGCGCGGGCAAGACGACGCTCACCAAGCTCCTCGCGCGCCTGTACGATCCGACCGAGGGGCGCATCCTGCTCGACGGCGTGGACCTGCGCGACTACGACCTCGCCGCCCTGCGCCGCGCGATCGGCGTCATCTTTCAAGACTTCGTGCGCTACGACATGCGCTTCGAGGAGAACATCGGGGTCGGGCAGATCGGCGAGACAGGCGCGGCGCTCGATGCGAGTGAGGAGTGGGCGGGGGCGAGTGGCGAGCCGAAACACGCTCCGGCACCGGCCCCGACAGCACCTGCCCCCCTTGGGGACCCGGCGCCCGCCGCAGATGTACGTAACGGCCAGCACTCGATCGCGTCCGCGAACGGCAACGGGGCCCACGCGACACCGCCCGCCACTCGTCCCTCGCCACTGGACACTCGTCCAGTCACCCACCCGGCGATCGCGGCCGCCGCCGACAAGTCGCTCGCGGCGTCCCTGCTGCCCCGGCTCCCCGCCGGCTATCGGCAGATGCTCGGCCGACGCTTCGACGGCGGCGTGGACCTCTCCGGCGGCGAGTGGCAGAAGGTCGCGCTGGCGCGCGCCTACATGCGCGACGCCCAGGTGCTCATCCTCGACGAGCCGACGGCGGCCCTCGACGCGCGGGCGGAGTACGAGGTGTTCCTTCGCTTCTCCGAGCTGATGGCCGGACGCATGGCGGTGCTCATCTCGCACCGCTTCTCGACGGTGCGCATGGCGGACCGCATCGTCGTGCTTCGGGGGGGCGAGGTCGTCGAAGAGGGCACCCACGACGCCCTCGTTTTACGCGGCGGCCTCTACGCCGAGCTGTTCGCAATGCAGGCGGCGGGATACCGATAGACGAGTGAAGAGTGAAGGGTGGTGGTGGGGGAGTGTTGGGGGCTCGCCCCACAACACCCCTACCACATAAATAGTAATAACACCGCGGTGGTGTAT
>Ga0307411_10000747_pt1 | contig 11991 bp, 9 predicted proteins | sample DK1Ometagenome_2_FD_203712 | JGI IMG/M metagenome (GOLD analysis project Ga0307411, IMG submission 203712) | Maize rhizosphere microbial communities from greenhouse at UC Davis, California, United States - DK15-O-1 | ecosystem: Host-associated > Plants > Roots > Rhizosphere > Soil | place: USA...
AGGAATGACGCCGCCGCCATCCGCACCCGGTTGTGCATCCAGCCTGTCTGCCATAGCTGCCGCATGCCGGCATCAACGAACGGGTACCCGGTCCGGCCCTGCTGCCAGGCTTGCAGCTCATTGGTGTTCAGCGGTTGCCACTGGAACCGGTCAAACTCGGGGCGGTAGTTGCGGGTGGCCAGCTCCGGATTGGTGTACAGGAGGTGCCAGCAGAACTCCCGCCAGCCGAGCTCGGAACGAAAAATCCCGACGTCGGCCGGTACCTTGTGCGGGAAGTGCCGCCGGATCTCCCGCCACACGCGGAAGGGACTGATTTCGCCGAAGCGCAGGTGCGGGGAGAGACGGCTGGTGCCTTCCACGCCGGGCACGTTGCGGCCGGTTCCGTAGTCCTCGGCCGGCCCGTCCAGGAAGTCATCGAGGCGGTGCCGGGCGCCTCGCTCACCCGGCTCCCATGTATCGGCCAGGCCTCGGCTCCAGTCGGGGGAGTGCGGCCTAAGGTTCCAGCTGTCCAGCTCTTCGCCGCGCGGAAGGCCTCCATCCTTCGCGGCGGCGGGCGGAGGCAACTGCCGGGGCGGTTCCAGGGGCTCGCGGACATCAGCGCCAGCAAGGCATGCGCGCCAGAAGGGCGTAAAGACCTTGTAGGGGCCGCCGGCTCCGGTGCGGACCGTCCAGGGTTCGAACAGAAGATTCGCCTGGAAGCTCGAAGCCTCAACCCCGTTCTTGCCCGCCCACTCCTTGAGCTCGGCATCCACCGTCCGCTCTGGCAGTCCGTAACGCCGGTTCCAGAACAAATGGGCCGCGCCGGTCTCGCCGGCAAGGCCCTGGATAATATCTGCCGCCGGTCCGCGGCGAAGGAGCAGGCGGGAGCCGTTGGCTTCCAGGGCTGAGGCAAGTGCCGTCAAGGAATGATGCAGCCACCACCGGGTTGCTCCGCCCAGCCGCCGCACGCCGTCGGACTCTTCGTCCAGGACGTAGACCACGGTCAGGGGCAGGCCAAGGGCTGCCGCCTCGGAAAGGGCAGGGTTGTCGTCCAGGCGAAGGTCATCGCGCAGCCAGACAATGGACGTGGGGTGGGAGGAAGCCATGACCCCACGCTACACATACGGGCAACAGAAAGGCCGGGGCGGCGGCCCCGGCCTTTCATCAGTCCTCAGTGTCCCCGGTATCCACGGCGGGGACCTTACGCGAGGGTGTCAGAGCTTGTCGAAATCGGCTTCGTTCACGGTGGATTCAGCGCCTGCAGCGTTCCCGGAGCCGATGGCCGGCTTTGCGCTTCCGCCGGACTTCAGGGCCGCGAGGCGTGCCTCGATCTCCACCTGCTCGCCAAGGTCCTCCAGCTGGTTGAACTGCGCGTCCAGGCTGGACTCGGTGAGTTCCTGCTGCCCTCGGACCCGGGCCTCTTCCCGGCGGATCTTCTCTTCGAAGCGGCCCACCTCGCTGGTGGGGTCCATGATGTCGATGCTCTTGATGGCATCGTGCACCTGGGACTGGGCAGCGGCGGTCTTGGAGCGGGCCACCAGTTCGTTGCGCTTGCTGGTCAGCTGGTTGAGCTTGCCCTTCATCTGGTCCAGGCCGGTCTTGAGCTTGTCCACCACTTCACGCTGGGACGCGATGGCAGGCTCGGCGCCCTTGGCTTCGTTCTCGGCCGACATCTGGCGCTGCAGTGCCACCTTGGCCAGGTTGTCGAACTTCTCGGCGTCGGACACGTTGCCGTTGGCGCGGTACTCGTCCGCCTTGCGGGATGCGGCCAGGGCCTTGTTGCCCCAGTCGCGGGAGTTCTTGACGTCCTCGTTGTAGTCGTCCTCAAGCATTCGGAGGTTGCCGATGGTCTGTGCCACGGCGGATTCGGCCTCAGCGATGTTGTTGGTGTAGTCCCGGACCATCTGGTCCAGCATCTTCTGCGGGTCCTCAGCGTTGTCCAGCAAGGTATTGATGTTCGCCTTTGCCAGCTGCGCGATACGGCCGAAAATGGACTGTTTAACCATGGTGCTACCTTTCGTCCTGCTCTGTGATGACCACTGAAACCAGTGAACAGTTGTGTGTTGCTTGTATGGTTCTGGAGCCGTGGTTCGGCCGGGCAGAGCCTTTAGGGCCTAGAAGTCTCCGCCTCCGCCGGAGTCTCCGCCCCAGCCGCCACCCATGTCGCCGCCACCGCCGAAGTCGCCGCCACCCCAGCCGCCGCCGTCGCTGTGGCCGCCGCCCCAACCTCCGCCACCACCGCCGTTGAGGATGGAGTTGATCAGGATGCCGCCAAGAATGGCGCCACCGAGTCCGCCTCCGCCGCCTCCACCGAACATGCCGCCCCGGCCGTAGCCCTGGTTGGCGTAGCCGTCGAAGTGGTCAACGTCAGCTTGCGCCAGCTGGGCTGCCTGCGCAGCGAGGGCGTGCGCCTGCTGCGCGTAGGTCAAGGCGGTGACGGGATCGGTGCGTGCGATGGACAGCGCGTAGTCCAGGTTCCGCTGGGACTCCGCCAGCCGGGTACGGGCCTCGGTTCCCACACCGCCGCGCCGGGCGGTGATGTAGTCGGAGGTGGCGCTGATTTGGGCCTGCGCAGACATGATGGTCTGCTGCAGCGACGCCTGCGCCCGGCGTGACTGCTCCTGTTGGTCGCGGATTCCGCTCAGAGCCTGGTCCAGGGACTGGTGGGCGGTCTCCACCCGCTGCAGGGTTGCGATCGGATCGATCTTCCCGCCTTGGATGTCCGACTTGACCTGGGCGAGCGTCGCTTCCACGCCGGCCACGGGGCCCGCCAATTCGGGATGGGCGCCGGACTGGATCATGGCACGCGCCTGGGCAAGGTCCTGGGAGGTGTCCACCACCGCAGACTCAAGGCCGTTGCGGGCCTCGTCAAGGCTCGACGAGACCTTGGAAATGGCGTCCAGGAGCACGTTCGTCTGGTGCAGGCTTTCTTCCGCTGCCCGGACTGCCACTGCAGCCATGCTTCCTTCGCCCTCACCCAGCTTCTGCTCAGCGGTGACTGAGGCGTTCTGGACGAAAGCGAGGCGCTCCTTGGCCTGCAGGATGTTGTCGGAGACCTGGGCAAGCGCGCTCTCGGCATACTTGGCACGCAGGGCTGTGAGGGACGCCTCTGCGCTGGAGATCTTAGCGTCCGCTTCACGGGCGCCGGCATTGACGCGCGCCAGTGCCTGCGGTGCGTTCTTCTCCAGTTCGCGCAGGGAATCGAAGTCCGCCTTCTGCTCCTGGAGCGACGCCAGCGCGGCCTCGGAGCGGCGGATGATCTCGCCCAGCCAGGAGCGCTGCTGCTCTTCGGTATCCGGAATGTGGTCGTCCAGCTGCTGCTGCAGCTTGAACGACTCCGTCATGTGGGCCTTGGCTTCGTCCAGGGCCTTGGTGAAATTGCCAACAGCGGAATCACCGTACTGTGCCTGCGCGAACATCAGTTCCTGTTCGCTGGACTTAATGGCGTCGTCCGCTTCGATGAGCAGCGAACCGCTCTTGCGGCGCAGTTCTTCCACGCTGAGGGACGCCAGCGGGTCCACCTCGCCACCCTGCGGGCCGTAGCTGGCGCTGGATGACTGGGCTTCGGCAGCCTTCTTCCTCCGGTTACGGAAGTACAGGTAGGCACCGGCGCCACCTGCGGCCACTACACCCGTGCCCACCAGAACAGCAGCACCGGCGCTTCCATCAGAGGGGACGTTGCCGCTGCCGCCGCCCGCAGCATCACCGATAGCGCCTGCAGCATTGATGGCGGCCTGGGCGTAGTTGTCATTCGCCAACTGCGGACCGATGGCTTTGCTCTTGATGTTTTCGACTTGGGCGTTGGTGATCTTGCTGCCGCCCTTGTTCAGGATGTACTGCCGGGTATCGGTGGCAACCGCGAGGATCAGGGCATTGGAACCAAGATTGGCTTTTTGGGCGACCTCGTCCGTCCAGGCCTCCCGATCGGCCGGGTTTTCGAACTTCTTGACGGTGACGACATGAAGCACCAGGGCATGGTCGGTGCCAAGCTTCTTGATGGCTTCCTGCACCTGGGCCTTTTGCGACCCCAGGACACCGGCGGAATCCACGATCTTTGTTGTGGGATCCAAGGTGACCGGATCCTCGGCCCAGGCAGCGCCGGCGGGTACCGCCAGCAGCCCGGTAAGGCCGATCACGGCGAGAATACGTTTGAACTTTGACCGCATGTGCAACCCTTCAGCACGCCTGACACCGATTCGGGACGAACCGGTCGTCTCAGAATGCAGCAGCGCCCCCACGCAGTGTGTAAAGCCGCAGGTCGCTGTGGCAATCATCTTGATTCTATGGTGCACCCCACAGCCCGTCCATTGAGCTGAATATGCCACCAGCGAAACGGTGCAAGAGCCGGAAAACCGCGGAACAACGGGATTCAGCAAGCTCTCAGCAAACATCCGAGCCAGGCACAGGGAGGGAGTCCATAGTTAATGCAGACGAGGATGAAAGGAAGTCCCATGACTGAGAACCATACCCCCGGCGCCGCTCCCGAGAACCGCGGTCCGGGCCGGCAGGATCCGTGGCAGCAGCAGCAGTCCGCCCAGCCCGGGCACAATCCTGAGGTTCCCGGTGCGGATGACCCGGAAGCCTCGGACGCCGCGGCGGCCAGCGCAGCACCCGGTCCGCGCCAGTACCCTACGGAAAGGCTTGAGCCGGCGAACCCCACCCAGGAACTGCCCGGGACACGTCCGGCGTACCCGCAGCGCCAGCCCTATCCGCAGCGCCAGCCGTTCTACGGGCAGGGCACCCCGGGCGGGCAGGACGGCGACCGGGCAGGCGGGCCGGGCTACGGCCAGTCCCACGGGAACGACCGAGCGCCCGCACCACAGGGCCACTACGGCTACTACGGCCAGCACAACAGCCAGCATGCAGCTGCCGGCGCTCCTGTGGGCCTGGCCCCGAACCCCAAGGATGCTCCCCGCAGGAAAGCATCATTCGGCGTCGGCACCCTGGTGGCCAGCATCCTCGCTGCCGGCCTGGTGGGCGGGGGAGTAGCCACCGTTGGCTCCGGCGAACTGTTCGATAATGCAGGCTCCACGGCCACCACCAGCAGCAACAGCCAGCCGGGCACCGTCATCGTCAACAACAAGGACAATGTCAACGCCATCACCGCAGCGGCTGTGAAGGCCTCGCCCAGCGTGGTGACCATCAGCGCTACCAGCGGCGGCGCCGGCGGAACCGGTTCGGGCATCGTTCTGGACGACCAGGGACACATCCTCACCAACACCCACGTGGTCACGCTGGACGGCCAGACAGCCAACGCGTCCCTCGAAGTCCGCACCAGCGACGGAAAGGTGCTGGGCGCCAAGCTGGTGGGCACGGACCCGTTGTCCGACCTCGCAGTCATCAAGGTGGACAATACTTCAGGCCTCACCCCTGCCACCCTTGGTGACTCCGGCAAGCTCAACGTAGGGGACACAGCGATTGCCATCGGATCGCCGCTGGGCCTTACCGGCACCGTCACGGACGGTATCGTCTCCACGCTCAACAGGACCATCAGCGTGGCCTCCGCCGCCGCCCCTGAAGAGGGCGACAACGCGGAGGGTGACGACGAAGGCGGCTTCCAGTTCGCCCCGCCGGGCGGCGGCCAGAGCCAGCAGACCACCGGCCAGGGCGAGATTTCCATCAACGTCATCCAGACGGACGCCGCTATCAACCCGGGCAACTCCGGCGGTGCCCTCGTGAACAGCAGCGGTGAGATCATCGGCGTCAATGTGGCCATTGCCTCCGCCGGTTCCGGGTCATCGTCCTCATCCAGCGGCAACATCGGCGTAGGGTTCAGCATCCCCATCAACCACGCCAAGCGGGTGGCGCAGGAAATCATCGACACCGGCAAGGCGTCGCACGGCCAGCTCGGGGTCAGCGTCAAGAAGAAGGCCGCCTCCAGCGCCGCCTCCGAATTCTCGGTTGGGGCAGAGGTAGCCACCGTGGAGGCAAGCTCCGCAGCCGGAAAGGCAGGAATCAAGGTGGGTGATGTCATCACGAAATTCAATGATCTTGCCATCGGTGAGCCTGAGCAGCTGACGGCCGCCGTGCGGGAGCAGCCCGCCGGTTCCAAGGTCAAGATCACGATCCAGCGCAACGGTGCCGAACAAACCTTCGACGTTACGCTCGGCACCGCAAGCTAGCATCGGCACCCCGCAGCCGCAGCAGCTGAGGGAAAGCTCGACGGCGGCGTCCCCCTTCAGGTGGGGCGCCGCCGTCGAACGTTCCTGCCGGCGACGTAAAAGTGCCGACACTGGCGTAATGGAAGCGGGCGGAGCCCAGCGTCGATGTGGTTAGCTAGGAGCTACCCGTACGCCGGGCATCCCGCGGCCATGACCCTACCCGGCTGGCTGTCCACAAGCATGGAAGGCTGCTGTCGATACAGTGGAGAAGACATTGAAGATCATCGTCCTGGTCAAGCATGTACCGGACGCCCAGTTCGACCGTCACCTCAACGGGGAGCGCTACACGACGGACCGTGACGAAAGCATCCTGTCCGAGCTGGACGAATACGCGCTGGAGGCGGCACTGCAGCTGGCCGAGGCGCGGGGCGGCAGCAAAGCAGGCAACCAGGTCATCGCACTGAGCATGGGACCTGCCGGTGCCGTTAACGCTGTGAAGAAGTCCCTGCAGATGGGAGCCACCGAGGGCGTACACCTGACGGACGAGGCTCTGGCAGGCTCCGACGCCGCAGCCACGTCGCTCGCGTTGGCTGCCGCTGTCCGGCGCCTGGGCCAGGACGGACCCGTGGACCTGATCATCACCGGCATGGCCTCCACCGACGGCGAAACCTCCCTGGTGCCCGCGCAGCTGGCCGAGCGCCTTGGCCTGCCCCAGGTCACCTTCGCCTCCTCCCTGGACGTGGACGGCGGACGGCTGGTGGCACGCCGGGACGCGGACACAACCTCTGAAACGGTGGAAGCCCCCCTGCCCGCAGTGGTGTCCGTGACGGACCAGATCAACGAGCCCCGGTACCCCAACTTCAAGGGCATCATCGCCGCCAAGCGCAAGAGCATCACCACCCTGTCCCTTGGCGACATCGGACTGGACGCCGCGCAGGTGGGACACTCAGGCTCCTGGACCACCGTCATCAATGCGGAGGAGCGGCCGCCGCGCACCGCCGGCACCATCATCACCGACGAAGGCGACGCCGGCATCAAGCTGGTTGACTTCCTGGCCGCCCAGAAGCTGCTCTAAGAGGGATCACCGACATGGCAAAAGTACTTGTATTTATTGACAACCCCGGCAACGCGCTGAAGAAGAGCAGCCTTGAGCTGCTGACCCTTGCCCGTTCCCTCGGCGAGAGCGCCGTGGCCCTCAACGGCGAACTGCAGGGCGACGTCTCGGCCACGTTCGCGGAATACGGCGTCAGCACTGTCCTGCGCCCCTCCGCCGAGGACCTGAACGATTACCTTGTGGCGCCCAAGGCCGCGTACCTCGCAGCCGCGGCAGAGCAGACCGGGGCCAGCATCGTCCTGCTGGACAACTCACCAGAGGGCAAGGAAATCGCCGCCCGGCTCGGCATCCGCCTCAACGCCGGCGTCATCACCGACGTCGTCAGCGTGGATGCGGACGGCACGGCACACAAGTCTGTCCTCGCCGGTTCCTACAACACTGCCTGCAAGGCCAGCACCCCCGTTTCGGTGCTGACGGTCAAGGCCAACAATGTGGTCCCCGAGCCGGCTGCCGCGCCCGGCACGCCGCAAACCGTCACCGTTGAGGTCCCGGCCGGCAGCACCGCAGCAGCTGCCAGGATCACGGCCCGCGAGCAGAAGGTTGCCAGCGGCCGCCCGGACCTCACCGACGCCCGCATCGTGGTGGCCGGCGGCCGCGGCCTGGACGGCGACTTCGGCCCCGTGGAGGAACTCGCCGACGCCCTCGGAGCGGCAGTGGGCGCATCACGTGCAGCTACCGACGCCGGCTGGATCAGCCACGATGCGCAGGTGGGCCAGACAGGCAAGACCGTGTCCCCGCAGCTTTACATCTCCGCAGGCATCTCCGGCGCCATCCAGCAGAAGGCCGGCATGCAGACCGCAAAGGTCATTGTGGCGGTGAACAAGGACGCCGAATCACCTGTCTTCGAGATTGCGGACTTCGGCATCGTCGGCGACCTCTTCGACGTCCTCCCGCAGGCCACGGCTGAGATCAAGAAGCGCAAAGGCTGATTATTGACTGCCTCAGCCAGCCAGGCACAGAGCCCGTTCAATCCGGCCACGGACCGGATTGGACGGGTGCTCTGTTTTGCGGCCCACCCGGACGACATCGACTTCGGCGCTGCCGGCACTATTGCCGCGTGGACAGCGGCCGGAGTCCAGGTCAGCTACTGCATCATGACCGACGGCGACGCCGGCGGCTTCGATCCCGCCCACCGGGCCAACATCATCGCCATGCGCGACGCCGAGCAGCGGCGCGCGGCGGAGCTGGTGGGCGTATCCGACATCCACTACCTCCATCAGCGCGACGGCTACCTGGAGGCCTCGCATGAGGTGATGCGCGGGGTGGTGAAGCTCATCCGCGAGCTGCGTCCCGACGTCGTACTGGCCATGCATCCGGAACGCAACTGGCGGCGCATCCAGAAAAGCCACCCGGACCACCTGGCGGTGGGGGAGGCCGTGACCCGGGCGGTTTATCCCGCGCTGGAAAACCCCTTCGCCTACCCCGAACTCGCCGAAGCCGGGCTGGCCGCGTACAAGCTCCCCTGGTTGTGGCTGTACGCGGGGCCTGATGAGCGGGAAAACCATTTTGTTGACGTCACGCCCCATGTGGAGGCCAAGCTGAAGGCGATCCACGTCCACGTCAGCCAGCATCCCGACGTGGACGCCATGGAAGCAGCAGTGCGCCGGGGGATGCATGTCAACGCCGAACGTGCCGGCTTGCCTGCAGGGCACAGTGCCGAGGCGTTCCACGTAGTAGCCGTCAACGGGCCGGGAACTATCGCCGGTTTCTGATCCGGACTGCAACAACGCCCCGTGACCGTCCTTCAGGATGATCACGGGGCGTTTGCTGTTTGCCTTGCTCAGCGGGGCCGTGCCGCTACGCGCCCAGCGGGGCGGCAGCGACGGTGGGCAGCGTAGGCGAGGTGGATCCGCCGACGGGCTCAACGGTGATTCCGAGCGCCGCAGCAGAGGCGATGCCCTCCACCACCGCAGGCTTGGACAACGCCTCCGCGTCCATCAGGCCTTGGGAAACCGGTGCCGACCCGTCCCTAGGGATCAGCCACATCTGGTAGACCTTGCCTTCGGGCGGCGCAGGGACACCGTTCATCTTGACCACCAGGGCGTCCTCGGAAGAAGAGACCAGGACTGTTGCCGTACCGCCCGCGGCCACGGGGACTGAGGCTTCGCGGACGTCACCGGCGCGGACCACCTGGTTCAGGGGATCATTCTGGTCGGCGATGTAGGACCCGACGCCGACACCGCCCAGGGCGATCGCTGCTGCGGCCGCAATGCCCGCCAGCCAGCGGCGGGTGCCGGCAGGACGCCGCCGCTCCTCCCGGCGCTGCCGTGCCTTGGCCAGTTCATCAGCGGGGACCTCCTGCGCGGGCCCCCGGGATTCCGGCTGGACCGGCAATTGTGCCGGCAACTGGACCGGCAGTTGGGCGACGATCCGGTCGAAAAGATCGGCCGGCGGCTCCTCCTCGGCCCTGAATGTCCGGGTGAGCGTTTCCCTGGACTGGCGTACGCGTTCCAGGAAGGAAGCCCGCTCAGCTGCCGGGGCCGCTGAAATGTACTCCTCGATGGCGCGGCGTTCCTCGTCTGTTACTGCATCCAGGGCATACAGTTCGGCCAGGTCGATGGCGCGGCCGGAAGCGAGGTCAGCGGAAACGGTATCGCCAAAAGCGCCGGAACGGCCGTCCCGTCCATGGTTCATTTCTGTCATTTCAACTCACCCCCAGGCAGGTCTTCAAGCGGATCAGTCCGTCGCGGATGCGGGACTTGATGGTAGGTACTGCAGCGTTCAGCCGTTCGGCAACTTCCCGGTAGGTGAGCCCGCCGTAGTAGGCAAGCCGGACCGATTCCTGTTGCGTTTCGGTCAGGGTAGCCAGGCACCGGACCACCGCCTCGGCTTCAAGCCTGCTGCCCACTTCGTCCGAAACGGTGTCGTGGTCGATGTCCTGGGTGCTGGCCCCGTAGCGGGCTTCGCGGTCCGTGGCGGACTGCGCCGACCGGACCCTGTCCACGGCGCGCCGGTGGGAAATGGTCATCAGCCAGGAGAGCGGGCTTCCGGCGGCGGGGTCGAACTTGGCCGCGTTTTGCCAGACCTGCAGGAAAACCTCCTGGGTGGTGTCCTCGCTAAGCTCAGCATCAATCAGGACCCTGCGGGCCATGCCGTACACCCGGCGGGACGTCAGCCGGTAAAACTCCGCAAACGCCGTCCGGTCACCCTGGGAAATTTGTCCCAAGAGGACTGCGAGCCGTTGACTGAGCTCAGCCGGCGTGTCGGTGACAGCGGGAGCATCGGGAGTATCCATTACTACCAAGCATAAGTCTCCCGGAGGTGAATCCTCAGCAGTGCTGCCGGGGATGCCCCGGCTGGTCCTGGAACCTGCCCGGAGAAGTGTCACCTGCCGCTCCTTGATCGCTAATGGACTGTTCTCAGGAGGGATTCGGCACAGTTGGGGGTGCGGATGGGGCAGGGCCGAAAAAAGTTTCGGCGGAGCCTGGCTGCGCTGGCTTTGCAAGCGGCGAGCGGCCGGATTACGGGCCGGCGCCCCTCCGGCCCGCAGGGGGTTCTAGAGCTTTGCGCCCGCGAAACCCTGCTGGCGCCAGGCCTCGTAAACGGCGATGGAGGCAGCATTGGCCAGATTCAGCGAGCGCAGTGCCGGCAGCATGGGCAGCCGCACGGTTGTCGTGACGTGGGGGTCCGTCTTCATCTCCGGCGGCAGGCCTACTGATTCCCGCCCGAACATCAGGACGTCACCGGGCTGGTAGGCGATGTCCGTGTAGCTGGCTGCTCCGTCGGAGGTGAAGGCATAAACACGCTCGGGCTGCAGATGCTGCCAGGCGTCCTCGATGGTGCGGTGCACGGTGACGACGGCGAGGTCGTGGTAATCCAGGCCGGCGCGCCGGAGCTTCGCGTCCGAGAAATCGAACCCCAGGGGCTCCACCAGGTGCAGCTCGGCACCGGTAATGGCCGCCAGCCTGATGGCGTTGCCGGTATTGCCGGGGATTTCGGGTTCATGGAAGAGGATGCGGAACACCATCCCATCCTAGTCAACGCGGGTCAGTGCATGCCGCGCAGCAGCCGGGCCAGCACCGGGACGTTAACCGTGTTGGGGGCCGGTCCTGACGCCAGGAACTCCTTGACGCCCCGCACCAGACCTGCCGCGTTGACGATCCGGACGCTCTCCAGGGCCCCCGAGGACCGGCGGTGGTTGTCGATCACCGGTTCATGCAGGTTCCCGCCCGGGCTCAGCACCACTGTCCAGCCGGTGATGTTCAGCTCAGGGAAGATGTCCTGCATTGCACGTACCACGTGCGCCAGCTGGGGCGGGGCAATCGAGCGCCCGCCGTGGTTAAGGGTCCTGCCGTCCCAGGCGTAGGCACCCTTGGGCAGCAGCATGGAGCTGATGAGTGCCAGGCGGTATCCGGACAGCACCGCATGGTCGATGTGGCTGTTGTCGGCCGGCGACTGGAGTCCGTTGATCAGGCGTGCCGCCGGAATGGCCGGCAGTACCTGCCGCGTCAGGAGCTGGACCGTGCGCATTTCCCGCTGGATCCGTGCTTCGGCCCCGAAAATGCCGCGCTTCCGCGGCATCCCGTGGACCTGCTGGCTGGCCTGCCCCAACGGAATCAGGGGCACGCCGCCGTCCGCTCCGGGGGTGTAGGGCGGGACGTAAACGGGCGGGTCGCCCGCAGTGTTCCGGGCGCCGGCGGTTTTGTGCACCGTGGCCGAAGCCCTGCTGCCTGCCGGCGGTGCATCAAAGTGCGGCCCGCCGTCGGTTCCATTGGCTGTGCCTGCGGCGTAGGAGCGGTCGTACGCTTTCCTGCGCTGCGGGTCGATCAGGGTTTCATAGGCGCTCGTGACGCGGCG
>Ga0307411_10000749_pt1 | contig 11980 bp, 9 predicted proteins | sample DK1Ometagenome_2_FD_203712 | JGI IMG/M metagenome (GOLD analysis project Ga0307411, IMG submission 203712) | Maize rhizosphere microbial communities from greenhouse at UC Davis, California, United States - DK15-O-1 | ecosystem: Host-associated > Plants > Roots > Rhizosphere > Soil | place: USA...
GCAGGGCAGCACTATCGTCCTGCTGAACAATGACACTTTAGTTCTGCCCGGCTGGCTGGACGGACTGCTGGCGCCTTTCGACCGGGCCGAACTCGTGGGCTTCGTCGGGTCGAAGCTCATCAACTGGGACGGCACTTTGCAGGAAGCCGGCGGCATCTTCTGGGAAGATGGCTCGGCCTGGAACTTCGGCCGCGGGCAGGATGCGCTCGCTCCCGAGTTCAACTACCTAAAGGATGTTGACTATTGTTCGGGCGCGTCCATTGCCGTGCCCACCACATTATGGCGGCAGCTAGGCGGTTTCGACCCGCACTATAGCCCCGCTTATTGCGAGGATTCGGACCTGGCATTCCGCGTGCGAGCGGCGGGCTATCGGACTTTGTACAATCCGCAGTCCGAGGTGGTGCATCACGAAGGGCGCAGCCATGGCCGGGACACCAACTCGGGCGTCAAGGCCTACCAGGTCACCAATCAGGAGCGGCTGCGCGAGCGCTGGGGCGACGTGCTCGCCCGCGACCATTTCGCGAACGCACACAACGTCCTGGAGGCGCGCGACAGGTCGCGCAACAAAATCCACGTTCTGGTCATCGATCACTACGTGCCTCAGTGGGATCAGGACGCGGGCTCGCGGACGATCTACCAATATCTCGAGATCTTCCTCGACCTCGGCTTCCAGGTCACCTTCTGGCCGGACAATTTGCACAGGGACCCGGTCTACGGACCTGCCCTGCAGGCCATGGGTGTCGAGGTGATCTACGGCCCGCGGTTCCATGACGGCTTCGAAGATTTCATCCGCGATCGGAGCGAGCTTTACGACGCGGTGTTCGTGAGCCGCCCTCACGTTGCCGACAGATATCTGTCCCTTCTGAGGAAGCACAGCCGGGCGCGCATATTGTACTACGGACACGACCTCCACTTCAGGCGGATGGAGGCCAGCCGTCAGCTTGGCGTTTCGGTCGATCCGCAGAGCATCGAAGACATGCGCGAGATGGAGCTGCGCGTCTGCCGCGACTGTGACGTCATCTTCTATCCCGATCCCGAAGAGGTGCAGATCATCGCTGACGAGGTGGAGTCCGATCGTTCCGTCATCGCAAACCCAGTGTTCGTGTACGACGACAGCGAGATCGCGGCCGCAAGGGAGCGGTTGGCGTCCATTCTTGGCAAGCAAGGTGATCGACTGCTCTTCGTGGGCGGGTTCAACCACTCGCCCAATCGGGAGGGGATCGTCTGGTTCATCAATGAGGTATTGCCATTGGTCGCGGATCGCGTTCCCGGTGTGCAGCTGGATGTCGCCGGATCGAATCCGCCGCCCGACATTGTCAGTCTCGCGTCTCATCGCGTGACGATTCTCGGCCGCGTTTCCGACGAGAAATTGTTTGAGCTCTACGACGAATGCTCAGTCGCTGTCGCGCCGCTGCGCTACGGGGCCGGCGTAAAGGGGAAGGTCATTGAAGCCATGGCGCTCGGCGTTCCCGTTGCCACGACGACCACGGGAGCCCAGGGAATCGAACCATCCGACCAAGCGCTCTTCATCGGTGACACCGCTGAGACCCTCGCCGAGGAGATCGTTCGGGCTCTTGCCGATCGTGAACAGGCTGTCAGACGTGCGGAGCGAGCACTCGACTTCATCAAGCACCATTACGGACGGTCGGCGATGAGCGACCTCTTCCGGCGGCTCATCGTTGAGAACGCTTCGGCGTAACGGAGAAGATTTTGACGGTCCTGATTACCGGCGCCGGTGGGATGATGGGGTCCCACCTCGCGGAGGCATTGCTCGGCAGCGAGGAGGATGTCCTTGCGACCTATTTGCATCCGACGATCAACATGCAGACGGTCGATCCGGCCGTGCAGTTCCGCGAGCTCGACGTTCGCGATCTCGATGCGGTTCGCGATCTGATTGCCGCTCATCGGCCCACGGAAATCTATCATCTGGCGGCCCAGAGCCTGCCCACGGTGTCGTGGACCGATCCCTGGCGCACCGTTCGCGTGAATATCGAGGGAACGATCAACATCTTCGAGGCGATCAAGGACGTTCGCGAAAGCGATCCGTCTTACGATCCGATGACGGTGATCGCCTGCTCGTCTGCGGAGTACGGAGCTTCGCTGACCCCTGATCGCGTTCCTATCACGGAGGACGCGCCGCTGCTTCCGCTGCATCCTTACGGCGTCAGCAAGGTCGGGCAGGACCTTCTCGGTCACCAGTACTTCTACAATCACGGCCTGCGCTGCATCCGTGCGCGGATCTTCAACTGCACCGGACCTCGGAAGCGCAACGACGTCGCATCCGACTTTGCGAAGGGCATCGTCCATGCGCTGAACGAAGGCGGCAGCCTTCGTCACGGCAATCTAGAAACAAGCCGGGCCATCATCGACGTTCGAGACATGGTCGCGGCGCTGATTGCGCTCGCTAGGAAGGGGCAGGCGGGCGAAGCCTACAACATCTGCGCGGACAAGGCCTACAGGATCGCTGAAATTCTCGACATGTACTTCGAGGTCGTAGGCCGGCGTGTTCCCTGCGAGGTCGATCCGGCCTTGTTGCGCCCGTCGGATGAACCGGTGATCTTCGGGGACACGACCAAGATTCGGCAGGACACTGGCTGGGCGCCGGTTTATGAGCTTCGCCAGACGCTTAGCGACATGATAAAATTTGAAGAGGAGCAGTACGAAGCTCATGCGGGCTGAGTTCATCGCGTCGGCGCATTGGGATTGCGCCAATGTCCGCTCGCGAGCGCCGTTACGCCTGGGTTTGGGTGGCGGCGGCACGGACCTCATGCCTTATTGCGACGATTGGGGCGGCGTCGTCCTCAACGCGACCATCGATCGCTACGCTTATGCGCACCTGCTGAAGCGGGACGACCGAAGTGTCGTGTTTAAGGCGGACGACCTCGGCAAGGAAGAGACCCTGCCGTGCACGGTCGATCTCGACATCCATACCGGCCTTTCACTGCATCGCGCGGTTTATCGTCACATGATGCTGCACCATAATGAGGGTAGGGCCGCTCCGCTAACGATCACGACCACGATCGACGTTCCCGCCGGGTCGGGGCTTGGTGCCTCATCGGCGCTTACGGTCGCGCTGATCGAGGCATTCGTGACGGCGATGCAGCTCCCGCTCGGGCCCTATGAGGTCGCCCAGCTCGCCTATGACATCGAGCGCCGCCAGCTGGGCATGATGGGCGGCAAGCAGGACCAATATGCGGCGGCTTTCGGTGGGTTCAACTTCACCGAATTCCTGAAGGGCGGCGTCGGGGTCATCGTCAACCCGTTGCGCCTGCGGCAGAGCTATCTCAACGAGTTCGAGTCGTCGCTTGTGATCTGCTTCAGCGGGCAGTCGCGTGAGTCGGCGGACATCATCAGGCAACAGGTCGGAGGGTTGGAGAAACTCGATGACGCGACGCTTGATGCGATGCACCATATCAAGGAGCACGCATACACGATGAAGGCGCACCTGCTCGCGGGCAACATGCGCGGCATGGCAGACGTGCTCATGGAATCATGGCTTTCGAAGAAGAAGACGGCCTCTTCCGTGAGCAACGACAACGTCGAGCGGTTGCTGGAAGTCGCGCTTGGCGCCGGCGCCTGGGCAGGAAAGGTTTCCGGCGCCGGGGGCGGCGGCTTCATCATGCTGCTCACGGATCCGGAGAAGCGCTACGGTCTTATCCAGCGACTGAACGAGGCCGGCGGATCCGCGAGCGCGGTCAAGCTGACGTTCGAAGGGGCCGAAGCTTGGGCCGTTCCCAGCTAAGCCTGCGGCGATGATTACCGAACAATGCGCGATCCTCGTCGGAGGAATGGGGACGAGGCTGGGCGCGCTTACGCGCGATACACCAAAGCCCCTCCTGCTGGTGGATGGCGCGCCGTTCCTCGACGTTCTGATCGGCGAAGCGGTCCGTCGCGGGTTTCGCAATATTTTGCTCCTTGCCGGATACAAGCCGGAAGTCGTCGTCGAATACGCGTCCAGCGTTCGCTCGCGAGTTGGCGGCGAGTATCGCGTCACGGTTTCGGTTGAGCCGGAGCCTCTGGGCACGGGGGGGGCTCTTCGGCATGCGGCGGAGCATCTGGCCGACAGCTTTCTGCTATTGAACGGCGACACCTGGTTCGATTTCAACTGGCTGGACCTGTTCCGTGTTGCGGACGATCAATCCGCCGTTGCTGCGAGGCGGGTGCCCAATGCCGATCGCCACGAGCGCCTTCGCGTGGACGCCGGTGGCAAAGTTGTCGAGATCGAAGCCCGCGCCGAAGGCAGTGGAAGCGCTCTGATCAATGGCGGTGTCTATGTCCTGCGCAAATCCGACCTCACCGGGTTTCCGGGAAGGTTCTCCATCGAGAACGACCTGCTTCCAGGCCTCATCGACCGGTCGTCGCTACGGGCCAGGGAATATGACGGCTTCTTCCTGGACATCGGTATTCCCGAGACGTTTGACGCCGCCCAGACGACCATTCCTGCCCAGCGGCGGCGCCCGGCTGTGTTTCTGGATCGCGATGGCGTGCTGAACCACGATGACAATTATGTGGGATCCCCCGAACGCTTTCGTTGGATTGACGGCGCCAAGGATGCGGTGCGGTTGATGAACGATCGAGGCTACTATGTCTTCGTCGTGACCAACCAGGCCGGCGTCGCCCGCGGGCATTATGAAGAGGAAAGCGTTGCCTCGCTCCATCGCTGGGTCGGCGAGGAGCTTCGCTCCGAAGGCGCTGCCGTCGATGACTGGCGTTATTGTCCCTATCATCCTGACGGCACGGTCGAGCGTTTTCGTTCGACGCACCCATGGCGGAAGCCGGAGCCGGGAATGCTTCTGGATCTGATGGAGTCTTGGCCGGTAGAGCGCGAGCGGAGCATGCTCATCGGCGACAAGGAGAGTGACTGCGAGGCTGCTCGTGCGGCAGGGGTTCGAGCATTTCTCTTCACCGAAGGCAATCTGCGCGATTTCGTCGCTGATCGTTTGGCGAACTCATGATCGAGAGCGTTGGAGACCCGGTGACGTCGGCAAACGAGGTGCTCGGGGAGGTTTCGGAACAGGCGAGGTCTTGGCTCCTCAACGAGGCCGCGCCGCTGTGGTCGTCGCGCGGCCGAACTCGCAGCGGGCTTTTTGCGGAGCGCATGACGCTCTCGGGGGAGCCGGACGCGGAATACTTCCGGACCTTCGTCCAGGCGCGCCACATCTTCTCGTTCGTCCAGATTGGTCAGATTGGCTGGACTGGTCCGTGGCGTGATCTGGTCACGGAGACCACGGAAACGCTCGTTCGTCGCGCCAAGCGTTTGGACGGCTTCTTCGTCCACCGTCTGGATGTCGAGGCCAACCCGCTCGACGAACGGGCCGACCTATATGACCAGGCTTTCGTTCTCTTCGCACTCGGGACGGCTGGAGGTGCTTTGGGTCGGGCCGATTGGTTCGACGAGGCGGAAGAATTGCTCGACCGACTCAAGGTGAAATGGGCTCATCCGCGGCGGGGCTTCCGCGAGGGCGAGATCGTGGATTCCTGCATCCGCCGGCAGAACCCGCACATGCATTTGTTCGAAGCCTTCCTCGCATTGGCCGAGGCTAGTGGGCGCCAGAGGTTCCGCGAGGCGGCCCGGTCGATTGCTGACCTAGCCAGTGAGAAGTTCATCGATCGGGATACGGGCGCGTTGCTCGAATATTTCACAGACGAGCTTGAGCCGCCACCCGGAATCGAAGGACGCATCGCGGAACCCGGGCACTGCTTCGAATGGGCCTGGCTGTTCGAGCGCCTAGCGGCTGCCGGATGGGAAGAGGGCGCTCGCGTTTCCGACAGGCTCACGGGCTTCGCCCGCGGAACGGGCATCGACGCCAGGCGCAACGTCGCTTTCAACGAAGTGCTGACGGATGGCTCGCCGCACGACCTGACCGCGCGCTTGTGGCCCCAGACCGAGCGTCTCAAGGCGGCGGTTGCGAGGTTCAAACGGCTCGGCAGCGATGAGGAAGCGGAAGAGGCGGTCGCCGCCGCGCGCGGGCTTCGGCAATATCTCGAGGTGGATGTGCCGGGTCTCTGGCGCGACAAATTGGGTGAAGACGGCAGCTGGATTGAAGAGATGGCGCCGGGAAGTTCGTTGTACCACATCAGCTGTGCGTACTCGGAGCTCCTCGGCATCGGCCGCGGAGACAGGTAATTTATGCGACTGTTGAGATTGAAGCGCAGCGGTTCGGCTGGCACACACGAAACGAGGGAAAGTGAGGCGCAGAGCATGTCGCAGCCCGCTGTTTCGACGGACGATTACGACCTGAAGGTGCGCCAGCAGATCGATCAGTACGTCACTGAGGCGATCCACGACCTTCCCGAAATTTTCCACGTCTGGTCACACGACTTCATCCGGCCGGGCCTTCTCGGGGTCTTCGGCGTCGAGAGCGTCAACGGCTTTTACCTGAATGCAGCGAAGGAGGTCTCCGGGGACTTCGGTCGTCCGTTGCGCATTCTCAGTGTCGGATGCGGAGACGGAACGGTCGAGGTCGAGCTTGCGAAGTCTCTGCGCGACGCGGGCGCGGACTTCCGTCTAGAGGGCGCGGACCTGTCCCCGGTCCTGATCGAGCGGTTCCAGTCGGCGGTCGGCGATAGTGGCCTGCAGGATAGCGTCTTCCCGATGGTCGTCGACCTCAATCAGGTCGCTTCCGATGAGAAGTACGACCTGATCATGGCCAACCACAGTCTCCATCACATCGTGGATCTAGAGAAGGTCTTCGATTTCATTTGGGACGCGCTGACCGACGATGGAATCTTCGCCACTTGCGACATGATCGGCCGGAACGGTCACATGCGCTGGCCCGAAACGGAGGCGATGCTCCAGGCCGTCTGGCCACTGCTGACCGAACGCCAGCGCTTCCACCATCAGCTCCAGCGAGCGCACCCGGACCGCTTCGAAGATTTCGATTCTTCGAAGGAGGGCTTCGAAGGCATTCGCGCCCAGGACATCCTCTATCTGATCCTGAACAAATTCCACTCGTACAAATTCTTTGGATACGGCGGTTTTATCGAAGTCCTCGTCGATCGCGGCTTCGGCCACGGCTTCGATCACGAGAGCGATCGGGACCGGCAGTTCGTCCGGACCTTGGCGGAAATCAACGACATGATGCTCGACGGAGGGATGATCAAACCCACGATCATGTCGGCCTACTTCACGAAGAACGACCGCGGAGAGACCTGCTATCGCGGTCGAAGCGCACAGCGATCGCTACGACTACCCTTCGAAACGCCCGAATGGATCAAGCATCAGCCTGTTTGAGGCTTTCGGCTTCAGTTCTTTTGGAAGACGAAGAAGGAGTCGTCGCCCCGATCTTCTGGGGAATGCGCCGTTGCATTGAAGTAGCGCTGGAGCCGCGCTTCGCGATCGACGGGATCCAGATGGTGATGCGCGTACATGGTCTCGAAGTGGACCAGGCTGAAGCCCGCATCGGTCGCCAGCGATATCACCTCGTCCGGTGAATATTCGCGCACATGGGGGCGAAAGAGCCAGGGCGGGCTGCCATCGAAGGCCTGCTCGATACAGAACAGCGAGCATGCATTTGGCGTCGTGAGAATCAGCTTTCCGCCCGGCTTGATCACACGATGCATTTCACGGGCAAAGGCCCGCACTCCAGTGTCGTTGAAGAGCACGAGATCGTCGAAGTTGCGATGATCCTGATCCTTGATGTGCTCCAGCACTTCGAATGAAAGCAGCACGTCATACGTGTCGTTGGGCGCGTTGATCTCATAGCGAAAATCGCCGTCGAGCTCGTCGACATTGGTGCCCTGACTCGTCAGCCACCGGGAAAGTCCGCTCATGTGGCCCGTCTCGGCAACACGCAGTCCGGCCAAGTCGACCCGGCGGCGAATTGCGTCGAGCGTAAGGACGAAGCGCACGCGATGTTCGGCAAAGCTCGAGCGCTCAAAGAAGCTGAACGCGGCTCCCGCTTCGACCGGGTCCAGAGAGGCCGGGATCACGTGAGTCTCCACCATGCTGGTGACCCACTGATAAGCCGCGTCGTCGTGCCCGGAATGCATCGGTTCGATCATGGATACACTCAGCTCATCATCATTTCAGAATGATAGTGCACCGCGCCGTCTACGGTCTCAAACTGCTTCAGTACGCCTGCGTCGAGCACGGCCGCGCGCTCACAATGCAGGCGCATGTAGTTCGCGTCGTGAGAGACGAGGATGATCGCCCGGTCTCGCCGGACCTCGAATAGTTCGTGATGGCTCCTCTGCTGGAAGCGCTCGTCGCCGACGGCGACCACTTCGTCGATCAGGTAGCAGTCGAAGTCGATCATCAGGGAAACTGCGAAGGCGAGACGCGCCCTCATGCCGGAGGAGTAGATCTTCACCGGCTCCCTCAGGAAGCGCCCCAGCTGCGAGAAATCCTCGACGAAATCGATGACCTCTTCGTAGGGCTTTCCGTAGATGCGGCAGATGAAACGGACGTTATCGATGCCGGTAAGCGTGCCCTGGAAAGCTCCGGTGAACGCCAAGGGCCAGGAAATCTGCATGCTCTGCGAGATCGTTCCCGACGTGGGGCGCTCGATGCCGCCGATCAGCCGGATTAGCGTTGACTTGCCGGCGCCGTTTCGCCCGACGATCCCGATCTTCTCTCCCTTCTCGACGCGCAAGTTGATGCCTTTGAGGACATCAACCGGCCCACTCCGCGCGTGATAGGTCTTACGGATGTCGCGCAGCTCGATCATTCGGGAATGAAATCCCGGCTTACGATCCGTTCCAGGGCGAGCGCGAACAGCGTCAGGACCATGTTGCAGGTGACGAGGTACATGATGTCGTAATGGGCGACGATCTTGCTGCCGAAATAGCCTTCGCGAACCATCTCGGTGCCGTGGACCATTGGAAGCCACAGCACCGCGTCCTGAAAGTCCTTCGGCAGCGCGTCGACAAGGTATGCTGCGCCCGACAGAGGGAAGAGCAAGTAGGCCGTCGGGTGCCAAAGCTTCTCAACGATTTCCGATTTCTCTGACAACGCGCCCAGGAACATCGCGAATGCCGCACCGAACCACGCGGTCAGCACCCAGCCCTGTAACACCTTGAGGGCGTCTTCCGGCGGGCCCATCCATTCCAGGTAAATGAAGAGTGCGGCCAAGGCGACGAACGACATGGTCGCTCCGATCGCTTCCAGTGCAATCCTCGACAGGAAGACGTCGATGATGCGGACGTTCCGATGATAGAACAATGCGGAGTTCGGCAGGACGGAGCCGACGCAGCGGTTCGGCATGTTCCTCCAGAGAAGGACCGTCGAATAGCCGGTCAGGGCGAAAGCGGTGATCGGCAGGTCCGAACCATGATGAAGGCCTGCAATCGTCCACAGCGCTGTGATGCCGAGCGTGAACAGCATCGGTTCGACGAACAGCCACAGGAAGCCGATGTTGTGCCGGCCGTAGCGGGTCAGGATCTCGCGCAGGAGTAGCGCCCAGATGACGCGCACCTGGATTTGAAACGATCGGGCGAAGCCGCCATTCCCGATTCTGGCGTTCATGCTCAGTCGTGGTGCTCGCGGATGCCGGCCATCAGCATCGAGACGATGCCGTACGCGATGAGACCGAAGATCAGGGTCGCAATGATGCCTCGCAGGCGGCGCGGCTCGACTGCGGAGTCCGGGTTGTTAGGCTGGGCGATGCGCTCGACATAGGCCTGCTTGCGGCGTGCCTCGTTCCGAGCGTCCTGCAGTGACGAGATTGCCCCGGCAAGCTGCTTGTCAGCAACTTCGCTCTCGAGCTGATAGCGCTGATATTGTGCGGCCGCGGCCGACAGCGAACGGCTCCCGCCCGCGACCTTATTGAGCTCGTTTTCGATATCGCGCGTCAGGCCGGCGATCTTCGTCCGCAGGACCGGAACCTGAGGGTTGGCGGGTGCAAAGGCTCGGAATTGCATGAGCTGGTTGCGCGACGCGATCAGTTCATCCTGCAGCTTGGAGATCATCTGCAGCTGGACGGTGGCCTGCCGCTCCGGATCTACGACCCCGGAGACGTTGCGGAACCGCGCGAGGTTCATGGCGGCGCTCCGCGACTTGCCTTCCGCCTCGTCCACCTCGGTCTGAGCAAAGCGGATGAGGTCCTGTCGGCCACGTACGTTGAGCCGGTTCACCGTGGCTTCCGCCATCTCGAGCAATTCGCGGTTAAACTTCACCGCATCCTGGGGGGTGTAGGCGCGGACACGCAATGTGCTGATCGACGACACGGTATCGTGCTCGATCACCACCTTGTTGCGATAGTAGAGATACAGATCTTCGAACGACCCGAACAGGCCCGTCGGGTTGAACCGATCGAAGAAAGAGATCGACGGCCGCGAATAGGCAGTGCGGAAGGCCTCGTTCCGATTGATCGCCCGCAAGGCATCGCGAGAGAATACGTAGGCCTGCGCCGAATAGATTTCGTCGTTCGCGTTCGAAAACCCGGCAGTTTTCAGGATCACCCCAAGTCCCGAAGTCGTCGGCTTGTCCGGACTGCGAACGACGAACTGCGATTCTGACACGTAAACGTTGGATGCGATGAAGCCGTAATAGAGAATGGCCAGGATTGTCGGAAGAACGACAGTCAGTGCAAAAATGATTTTCCCGCGGCTGGCCCGCTTGAGGAACGGATTCTGCATTCGATTTGTCGTCGCAGCCGATGCCGCTGGCTCCCCTTGGGGCGAGAACGAATGGTCGAGTTTAAAAAGCTTGGCAATCATAAACCGTCTCTAGTGGGGAGCCGCCTCGTCTTACCAGTCGAGCGACTGAATTTACCTTGAATGCGAGACCTCTAGGCCCTCAAAGCCGAATTACGAAGGTCTCGCTAGATCGTTCGAGGTTGGGGTTGAAGAGCGGATCCTCGAAGGTCTCCGTTCCCCAACGCTCCTGGAAAACCTTCAACTCACGACTGTAGCGATCGATTTGGCCGGGTGAATGGTCTTTTCCGCGAGACTTGGACTCGTGGTGAATCAGCACCGCGTGCGGCACGTAGACATTTCGCCACCCTGCGCGCTGCAGCTTCAGGCAGAGGTCGATATCGTTAAAGGCGACCGCTAGGTCTCGCTCATCGAAGCCGCCAACGTGGTCGAACTTCTGCTTCTCCACCAGCAGGCATGCGCCGGTCACGGCCGTTACGAACTGAGCAGCATGGACCTGCGCAAAGTATCCTGCCTCGGAATTGGGCAGGTTGCGATGAGCGTGGCCAGCCGCGTCACCGATGCCGACGATGACACCGGCATGCTGGATCGTACCGTCCTCGTAAAGAAGCTTGGCGCCCACGGCCGCGACTTCGGGTCGGATGGCGTGTCGCATCATTTCCGTCAGCCACGAGCCGTCCACGGTCTGAGTGTCGTTGTTGAGGAAGCAGATGTACGATCCCGCACTCTTTTTGACGGCGAAATTGTTGATCGCCGAGAAGTTGTAGGCGCCGGGGTAGGACAGGACGCGAACTCGTGCGTCTGATTCAATTTCCTCGAGGTAGGCGAGGGCGGCATCGTCGGTGCTTCCATTGTCGACGACGATCACTTCGAACCTTGCGTAGCTCGTCTTCGCGAGGAGCGTGTCGACACAGGGCTTGAGAAGCTCGACCTTGTCGCGTGTGGGGACGATGACGCTAACCATCGGAAGATCATCCAGCAGCGGCCAGGCAACCTTCACGGTCCCGAAGGGTCCGGCACTGGCCTCAGCTCCGGTGCCGGCGAGGTGAACGCGTATTGTGTCGACGCGCGCCGCCTGGTCCTCCGCACGCAGGTCCGAGCGGACATGGACGGTCACGCACGGTGCGTGGAGCACGGCTGAAGCCGATCGGGTCACTCGCAGCAGCAGGTCGTAGGCGAGGGCCCCATCTCTCAGCGGACGGCTTTCCACCGCACTGCGAGCTGTTTCTGCCCGAACGGCGGCTGCGTCCGACAGATAGTCCTGGGCCAGGAATAGCTCGCGATTCCACGCAGGCTTGAACCAGGGCGACGAGCGCTCACCGGCTGCGTCGATCGAGTCCTGGTCACCGAACACAACGTCGGCCGCCGGATTGCCTTCAAACGC
>Ga0307411_10000750_pt1 | contig 11979 bp, 15 predicted proteins | sample DK1Ometagenome_2_FD_203712 | JGI IMG/M metagenome (GOLD analysis project Ga0307411, IMG submission 203712) | Maize rhizosphere microbial communities from greenhouse at UC Davis, California, United States - DK15-O-1 | ecosystem: Host-associated > Plants > Roots > Rhizosphere > Soil | place: USA...
GGCTTACGTTCACCTAACGGCACCCCACAAAATAAATTTGAAGAATATAAAAGCATTACCATCCCCAAAGATGTTTTCTACACCTATTTACAAAGCCATTGTGATCACTATCCAAGGGATTATGTAAAATATCGTGGCCGTGTGTTCCAGTATCCGGCTAAGGTATTCCTGAAAACCGAAAACTGGGTGGATGAAAGATTTCATTATGTTACCGGTTATAATCAGCCTTACGGTATTGTAGCAACTGTTACGGCCGGGTTAACGATCTTCTGGAAAACAGTAAGCTAAATAGAAAGTTTGAGGGCTTGAATATTTCATGGTTCGAAACTCTTTAATATTCAAACCTTCAAACCATGAACTTTCAAACGTAAAAAAAGGCCCACCGTTTCCAGTGAGCCTTTTATAAATTAAACAATCAACGTCTAATAACATTAAGCTGCTTTCGCATCTCTAAGTGCTTTTATTTTATCATGGTCTGCATGTATTTTTGAACGCTGGTTACGAATCATTTCCAGGTGCTGGGTAGTTAAACCTGCATCTTCATTTTCAAGTATCTTATCGTATACCTTTAATGCTTCGTCTTCACCAAATTCGCATGATTCAAGAATTGCATGACGGTCGTTGCCTGTTAAAGCTGCTTTAACATCCATCCATGCACGGAAAAATTTCCCGGTGATTTTTGTACTTTCAACAGGAGTTCCGCCAAGCGAAACGATCTCACGGCTTAACTCTTCAATATTACGTTCACTGGTTGATTGTAATTGGTTGAACAATGATTTTAAATCCTGGGATTGGGCTTCTTTTGAAGCGGTTTCATAGCCTTCTACACGGTCATTGTTGATCACAACTAACTTGTTAAGGGCTTCTATGTTTTTTTGATTTTCCATTTTGTATTGTATTATTTATTTGAGAGCAATTTAGACTATTCCGTATACTGGTGTTTTGCATGAATCAAACATTGTTTTATATGATAGTAGTATTCGCCTATAGGTTGATAATGGTATAATTTATCCGCTGGCGAACAGGTTATTATTTACTGCCAACCGGCTCACTTTTTTTTGCAAATGAGCTGCCAGTAAAATAGCCCGCTTTTTTTAAACTTACAGGTATACTTATCATTCAGCATTTCAATAATTATACTCATGTCTTTTTTTATAAAACCTTTGGAGATGGATAGCTGGCCATCATAGGTGGTTATAAAGGAAAGCCCTTTCCATTTACAGAGTGTTCCAAAAAGATGAAATGCCATTTCGCTTCTTTTAAGATCATGTATGATTATATACTCGGGTTGCTTTTGTGCTAACGTGTGGAGTAGTTTTTGTATGTCGTGCATTTCAAAATGATGAAGGAACTGGCTCATTATATAGATGTCTGCGTTGGGTATAAGGTGTTTATTTTCCAGTACATCCAAACATTGAATACTTATGTTCCTGCCTGCTTCTGTCCTTGCGAGATCAACTACGGCCTGGTTGGCATCAAGTCCTATTAATTTCGTAAAGCCTGTGAGGGGATTTCTGCATTCGATGGATCGTAATATATCTCCCATGCCGCATCCGATATCAACGATCGTTAAACATCTATCCTGGCCGGATACGAGATTAAGAACAGAATTTACAACACTTTTTGCCGTACCCAGTGTTTTATTTATCCATTTTAATTCGGTGAATGCTTTTTCTAAAGCTTTGCCCGACATTTCAAAATTATCAATAAGCTCCGGGGTTATTACCCTGGAAGTAAAATTAAGATTTACCGGTGATGTAATTATGTCTTTTGATGTTTTCATTTTAGGGCATGTATCTAATAATACGGCAGGAAATCACTCTGATCCCTGCCGTATTTATCTATTAAGAAAGCTATTATTTTTTCTTATTAGATAACTTGGATGACAAAGGTGTTTTCTCTTCCTCCTCGTCGTCATCAAAGCTAACCTCGGCATAAGCTTCATCATTTACATCCTTTGCAATATCCGATAAAAGGGAATCAGTATCTTCCTCTTCATCCAGTGATTTGCCCAGTGTGTCATGAATCTTATCCATGCCAAGCACTTCCGCCAATTCGCAAAGAGATCCGTATGATGCAATTTCATAATGCTCTACTTTTTGTGAAGCGATGATCAATGCAGAATCGCGTACCAGGCTTTCCGGGTAATTCTGTATTATCTCTTCTCCTTCCTTGATAAGGCCTTCCATTGCTTCGCATGTTTCACCCCCTGGATCAACACCTAAATGCTGCATTATTTTTTCAAGGCGTTTTGCTTGTTTTTTGGTTTGTTCCAGGTGATCAGCAAATGCATTTTTCAGTTCTTCACTTTGAGCTGCTTCTTCCATTTTTGGCAGAGCTTCTATCAATTGTGTTTCAGCGCTGTAAATATCTTTTAATCCGTCGTGAAAAAGATCTTTCAGGCTTTTTTGTGAACCGGATGTTTTTGATTTGGCTGACTTGGTTGCACCTGTTGTAAGCTGACCGTTTGTAGCAGCAGTGCTGGTGGCCGTTTTTTTATTCTGACTTTTTGCCATAATATTTATATTAAAAATTCTACAGTTTTTAATATAAAGGAACAACCGCAAAATTGTGTTGTTCCTTTATATCATTTATCCAATTATCAAACTAACTTTTTGAGCTACGGCTTGAAGAGGTGCTTTTTCTACCACGGGAAGAAGAGCCTCTCCCTGAAGATGAATTCGTTTTACTTCTTGTTCGGGTTCCGTTTGACGAACCGTTACGGGAAGATGAACTGTTTCTTGAAGATGAGTTGCTTCCACCACGGGCAGATGTGCTTCTTTTTCTACCGGTGGTTGAAGAAGAACTGTTCTTTGCAGAACTGTTTCTGCCTGACGAACTCTTTCTGCCTCTGGTAGAACTTCCATTAGAGGAAGAGCTGCTTCCACCACGGTTAGATGTAGAGCTTCTTCTTCCGGATGAGCTTCTTCCTGACGAACCGCCACGGCTGGATGACGAACCAGAACCACTGGTCCTGTTTCTTGAGCCGCTGCGACCTGAGTTTGAAGAAGAAGAGCTGCTGCCTGACCTGCGGCCACGTGTACCTGAATTGGAGCTGCTGCTTGAAGATGATCTTCTGCGTGATCCGGTACGGGAACCTGTACGGTTTCCACCACGGCTTCCTCCGCCTTCAGTAAAACGTCCTTGTGAATCCCTTCTGCGGTTTCCACCCCTTGAACGTCCTCTTACGTTACCTGAAGAACGTCTGCGTCGGGTAGATGAACCACCTTCATCCCAGTTGTCATCATCCTCATCTTCTTCATCCTCATCGTAATCTTCGTCTTCCATGTATACGTCATCATATTCATCCTCGTCATCATAGTCCTCATCGTAGTCGTCGTCGTATTCACCTTCGAAGTCATAATCATCATCATCATCGAAGTCCTCATCTTCCTCCTCGTCGTTGTAACGATCCTGATTAGAACGATTGGAGCGATATGACCCGCGAGGACCATCATCTTCATCTTCGTCATCGTAATCATCATCATAATCCTCATCGTAGTCTTCATCATAATCCATTACATCATAATCCATTACATCATAATCCTCCTCGTAATCAGAATATCTTTCATTATTTCCGTTACGGTTCGAATTGTTTCGTCTGCCAGAATTGTTGCCGTTTCGGCCATTGTTTCTGTTGTTTCGATTGTTACGCATAAATCTTGATTTTTTTATGTTGTAAAGGCAAAATAAATAAATCTGAAAAATATTTTCATTACACGTTTTTCTCAACTATTATACTAATCACATTTGGTTTATTGACATAAATTATATTTATGTCAATAATAAATACTTAGGATTTTTAAAAAACAGTTTTCCTTTAAACAACTGTAATTAAAGGGTTTTTATGTGTTTTTTGTGTTATCTGTTTCCTGAATTTATTAAAATAAAAACATGATGTCGACATATTTTTTAATTCTGTCGAATTGTTTTTTTATTTTCTTCAAGAAGTCCGTCAGTAAGTGATTTCCAGTTCGAGTTAGCTACCCCGCTAAATGCCAATACAGCCACTAGTAAATTCCTGATTTTGTTCCATATATTCTGAGATTGGGTATTTGGTTTTTCATTCATTCCCTGCTCAATAGCTTTCACTGTTTTATCAGACCTGACAATTAAAAAAGAACTTGTGGCATCCTCCTTATAGAACTGTGCAGCTGCCTTATCTGTGTTACCAGGATTGGCTACAGGCCTTACACGAAAACCGAATATTTCACAATTATTTGCCATGTCTTTTTGTTCAATTATCCTTTCGATTTTAACCCAATCATAGCCACCGCCGCTTTGATTGCCCGGCCCGGGAATTTCAATCCTGATTAGATCTCCCAGCTCAGGGTCTCTTTTAACTTCATTTTTTCCTTTTTCATCTCTAAGTGAGTATTTAGTACCGCTCCTGCTTATAGTTTCCCATTCATTTATATTTTTTAACCGGCTTACAGCCAGGTTAAAAAGATGGGATGAATCCTCCAGGCTGGAAGTTGTTTTTTTACTTGATGCGCCTGTTTTATTGCCTGTCCGCTGAGTTGGGATAAGCTTTTTAACCAATGCATTACACGCATTATTGAGATACATTTTTTTATTGCAAATTTCTTGTTCCTGCAGGTATATTGCTTATAGTTTAGTATTATTTTTTTATCAATTTCGCATATAAAATGTAGATATTCCATTCTTTTTTTGAAAATTTTTAGAATCAGTTTGAGAATTTCATTTTTCGTTATTTATTGTTTATATGAGTGTTACTATAGAGGCATATAATTAGATATTGCTCAAAATATAAATTATACACTTACATTTTATGGCAACATCATACAAACCTCAATTAACCAAACAGCAAAAAAGAAGGCGGCATTTAAGAAGGTTCCTGCGTGTTTTCGCAGTTGTTTCTCTATTTATCATCCTTGTTCACATTTTTGCACCTATGATAGCCCTTAAGGTTATTAATGATAAAATGGCAAAGCTTCCTGAATATCATGGCCATATTGATGCTTTACAGATTAATATGTTTACAGGCCAGGCTACTGTTAAAGGAATGAACATGACTAAAAAAGGAGGGGAGATACCGGTTCCTTTTTTTGATGCAAACCGGATCTGGGTTGGTATAGATTGGAAATCATTGTTTAAAGGCAGGATTGTGGCCGAAGTGGAAGTGGATGATTTTCAGCTGAACTTTGTAAAAGGTCCCACCAAAGAGAGCTCTCAAACCAAGGTGGATAAATCATGGCTTGAGTTTGCTGACAAGATGATGCCAATTAGTGTAAACAAAGTAAAAGTAAACAATGGTGAAGTGCATTATCGTGATTTCCACAGCACTCCCAAGATAGATGTTTACATGCATAAAATTTTTGTAGTTGCAGAAAACCTGAGCACAGTGGAGGATACCACGAAGGCGCTTCCTGCAAGCGCTAAAGTTACCGCCGACGTATTTGGCGGAACCATAGCCGTGAACGCCAAAGTGAATGTTTTCAAAAAAGACATTCCCGATTTTGATGTGAACGCAGAAGTTAAGAACCTTAATCTAACCTATTTAAACAGCATTTTAAAAGCGTATGCAAAGATGGATGTGAAGAAAGGATTATTCAGTGTTTATATGGAAGCAGCAGCTAAAGAAGGACTTCTTAAAGCTTATGCCAAGCCGTTCATTAAAGACCTGGATGTAATAGATTCAAGGGAAAGAAAAGATATGCCATTTAAAGACCAGGTAATTGAATCATTGGTTGAAGTGGTAGCATGGATCTTTGAAAATAAAAAAACTGACCAGGTTGCAACAAAAATTGAACTGGAAGGGAAATTGCTGAAACCGGGTGTGAATGTATGGGGGCTCATTGGCGAAACCCTGGTAAATGCATTTATAGAAGCATTAATGCCAACATTGGAAAACTCTATCAATTTAAATAGTGTAGGAACCGAGGATGATAAAAACTTCCTTGAAAAAATATTCGATCCGAAAGACAAAAAGAAAAATAAAGAAAAAGGAAATGTGAAAAAGGATACCAAAAAGTCTAAACCGAAGAAGAAAAATAAAAAAACAGCTCAGTTAAATTCTAAATAAAACGTTATGTCAGATAATCTTAGTTTACGGTTTCCCGCAGACTCATCCAGGATAAGTCTGAAAGAAAAATGGGAAATAAAATACTGGACCCGAAAATTTAATTGTTCGATAGAAGCATTGGTAAATGCGATTAAGGCCGTAGGCAATTCAGTGGAAAATGTAAAACAGTATTTTAACGGTGGGCAACGTGCATGAAATGAAATGGCCACCAACATTCAGCAAGGAAGGCCGGTTAAATGTAGTTATTGAAGCTCCGTATAAAAGCCGGAACAAATATAGCTATGATGAGGACACCGGGTTGTTTAAGCTGAAGAAGATTTTACCCTCAGGGCTTTCTTTTCCGTGTGATATGGGTTTTATACCCGGTACCATAGGGGAAGATAAAGATCCTTTAGATGTGTTGGTCCTAATGGATGAAATTACCTATCCGGGTTGCCTGGTTGAATGCAGGTTACTCGGAGCAATCAAGGCTACCCAAAAAGAGAAAAATGGTAAACTTATTAGAAACGACAGGTTTATCTGTGTTCCTGCAGAAATGAAGGAATACAATCATCTGAAGGAATTAAAAGATATGAATAAGCATAAGCTGAAATCAATTACTAATTTTTTTATCGCGTATAATGCATTTTACAATATTTCATTTGGTGTTATTGGTAATGTGAATGCGGAACAGGCGAAAAAAATGATACAAAAAAGCATAATTTGAATTAAGTAAAAAAGCCGGATTTTATTCCGGCTTTTTGCTTTAATAATAGAGATAGAGAACAGAATTTATTTGAGTTTTTCTGCATAACAAATATGTAGATTCATCATAAATTTTAATTATACCCAGCGGATATTTTATTATGAGATTCACACTTGCGCTTTGATATATGCAACTCTATAATTTCATATCCGTTTCAAATTCTGTGAATTATGAACTCGAAAGAATATATAGAATCGATAAAAGAGATCCTTACTGAAACAGGATCAACTATTTCCATTGCTGAAAGTGTTACCGGAGGATATATTCAATCTGCATTTTCAGATGCAAAGGATGCCACCGTGTTTTTCCAGGGTGGAATAACGGTATATAATCTCGGACAGAAGACAAAACATCTGGGAATAGATCCCATTAAAGGGGAAAAATATAATTGTGTATCGGAGGACATTGCTGTTCAGATGGCAAAAGGTTCTGTAAAGCTTTTTAACTCAGATGTTGCAATAAGCATCACAGGTTATGCATCGCCTGTTCCTGAAGAAGGTATTGATTCTATTTATGCGTATGGTGCAGTTGTAGTAAAAGAACTTACAATCGGATCTTTTGAACTAACCAGTAAACAAAAAGAGCCTGAAAAAGTAAAAAAAGACTATTGCGGCCAAATGATCGAAAGAACTTTTAAACTACTGAAATATCATTATAAAAATCAACCAGGGAATAAACAAAACTAAACCATGAAAAAGATCTTTGAAAAAATAGCTCATAGGGTAACGGTCTTCAGCGGATCCACCCCGGCTTTTATTATCGCATTAAGTGTAATTATTATCTGGGGTATAACAGGGCCCGTTTTCCAGTTCTCCGACACCTGGCAACTTGTTATAAACACCGGGACCACCATTGTAACCTTCCTCATGGTTTTTCTTATTCAACGAATGCAGAACAAAGATTCAAAGGCTATTCATTTAAAATTAAACGAATTGGTAGCGGTAATGAAAGGTGCCAGTAACCGCTTGATCGATGCAGAGGATATGGATGAGGAAGAACTGGAAACATTATCAAAATTTTACCGCAAGCTGGCTGAAATGGCGAAAAAAGAAAAAGATATCTCGGCATCACACTCTATTGACGAAGCAGAAGAATCACATAAGGATAAGTACCAGGGAGAAGGGTCTGATCACACGTAGCTGAACGGACTTTATTATAGAATACCTGATCCATAAAGTCAATCATTCAAATTATTATCTTTAACTTCTCAAAATGAAATGGTTCAGGGAAAATAAGATCATAAAATGCGTTTGGTTCGTTTTTGCCATACATGTATTTAATACCAGCATTGATCCTACGGACATTCGATCCAAAAGCGAATCCGAAGATCTTGCCATTAATGACATTGAAACTCTAACCGAGCTGGTAGCCGAAAATATCCTTCATATCGAGAATGCAGTACCTGAGCATGATGAAAAGGATTCAGAAGAAGGAAAGATAGATACTACAACCATTTTCGTATTCTGTGAAAAAAAATGTACTTGCTTTAAGGCTATTTTTTTGCCTGAATTGGTAGATCATAAACGATGCTGTAATAATCATTATTCTTTTAACCCGATCAATGAAGTAAAGCTCCCACCAGAAATTTCCTGACTTATGTTTAGAATTGTACCAGGATAAAAGTTGAAAATACTGGTCATTGTATACGTTCCTGAATTGGAGCTAATTTTAAAATATAACTAAAAGATGGAAATACTTATCATTTTTATACTGATCCTTTTAAACGGGGTTTTTTCTATGTCGGAAATTGCCCTGGTTTCATCCAGGAAAATTCGGTTGGAGAACGCTGCCAAAAAAGGAAGCAAACAAGCAAAAGAAGCCCTTAAATTAATAAATTCCCCCGGTAAGTTTTTATCAACGGTCCAGATCGGTATTACTTTGATCGGTATTCTTACCGGTATTTACAGCGGTGATAAAATTACTACACAATTACAATTAAAGCTTACCCCCTGGTTAGGAGAATATGCAGATACGGCTGCTGTGGTAGTTGTACTGGTAATTCTAACATTTTTCTCATTGGTATTAGGTGAGCTGGTTCCCAAACGTATCGGCCTTTCTAACCCGGAGGGCATTTCCAAAGCAATGGCAAGGCCTATGAGATGGCTTTCGATCGGTGTTGCCCCATTCGTTTGGTTGTTATCATTCACTACGGATATGATCATGAAAATTATCCCGGTAAAAAACGCCGGTGATGATGCTATGATTGAAGATGAGATCAAAGCCATCGTTCAGGAAGGTGCGCATAGGGGAGAAGTGGAAGAGATCGAGCAGGATATTGTTACCCGTGTCTTTAGCCTGGGTGACAGGAAAGTAGGTTCTCTTATGACACACCGTACCGATCTTATGATGATCCATGTAGATGATACACCAGAAATTATTCTTGGAAAAATTAAAACTGAAATGCATTCCAATTATCCCGTATATGATGACCGGAAAAAATACCTGGTTGGTGTGATTCATCTTAAAGACATTGTTTTCGAGATCACTAAACCTGGTTTTCAGTTAAAACCCTATATTCAGAAACCGAATTATATCCCTGAAAATGTTTCTTCTTACGATGCACTGCAGTTGTTTAAAAAGAAAAAGATCAATTTTGCAGTGGTAACCGATGAATTCGGGCACCTGGAAGGAGTTCTGTCATTAAATGATATCCTGGAAGCTTTAGCTGGAAATGCAGATGATTTTGACTATGATGAACCCGCAATCCTCTTACGTGATGATGGAACGTGGTTAGTGGATGGTCAATATTCATTCGCAGATTTCCTCCACTATTTTGATATGGAAGATATGATAGGTGACTATGATTTTAATACCGTTGGAGGATTGATCCTTGACGAATTAAAGAATATTCCTCGTGTAGGCGAAAAGATCAAATGGGCCGGGTTCGAATTTGAAGTGATGGATATGGATGGTGCCAGGATCGATAAGGTGCTTGTAAGCCGGTCTAACTAATATATTACAGGTTCCTAACTTCAAAAAAATCCCAAATTCAAATTCAAAAGCAACTTGGGATTTTTTTGATTTGAAATTTATTTGTTTTCCACAGAATCATCCAGGTCCTGGCCTTCATCCGCAGGATCTTGTTTTTTTACTCCACCACTTTTATTACCCGACAATGCTTTATTAACAATTATACTATCATTCATTATTTCCTTTTCATCTCCGGTTCTTACTTTAGATTCAGGTTTGCCCGGAGCTTTTTGCTCGTTTGAGGGCTTGTTTTCCTGGATAGGATTCTGCTTGTTTGAATTATTATTTTTCATAATCATAGTTTTAATACATAGCTCAAATCTTATACCGGAAGATATATTTTACGAGTGGTAGCATTTATTTTCCAATAAGGCAGGTCCTTATATTTCTAATAGGCTATTCATATACATTTGCTATTTTCCCGTTTTGAGAAAAAATGTAAAGCCTGCTTGGAACAAGGTGTGAATTATGAAAATGGATTACACACTAGTTTACCGGGAGTATGATATTAAATTCGGCTCCGTTGCCCGTGGAGCTATTTGCCCAAATGATGCCGTGATGATTGTCAACGATCTTTTTGCAAAGTGCCAGGCCAATACCTGTTCCTTCATAAGCAGCTTTCGGGTTTAATCTTTTAAAAATGGTGAATATGTTATTGGCATATTCCTGCTCAAATCCAATCCCGTTATCTTTCACGCTTATCAGGATATATTTTACACTGGAATGTAATTCTTCGTAGTTTTTGATATCGTTCACATTAAGCAGCTTACACGATATTTTTATTTCAGGGGAATCAGCTGTGAATTTAAGGGCATTTGATATTAAATTATAAAATAGCTGGTGCAATTGTTGCTTAATGCCAATGATGATCGGAAGATGCTCAGATTTTATAACCGCTTTTTTTTCTTCAATAATTAGTTCAACATCTGTTTTTACATTATTGATAATATCCTCCAGGTTTACATCTTCAAATACAGTTTCGGTTAATGATAATTTTGAATAATTAAGCACAGCCTGGATAAGCTTTGACATTCTCTCGGTAGAGGTGTCAATTTTGCTGATATATAGTTTTGCTTTTGAAGGGTCATCAACGCTTCTTTCCAATAGCTCACTATAGTTCCTGATCTTTCTCAACGGTTCCTGAAGATCATGGCTGGCGATGTATGCAAATTGTTCAAGATCGTGATTGGACTTGTTGAGCTCCTTCACTTTTTGTTCCAGCTTTATCTGTGAACTTAGTAATTGTTTCTGGGCAGCTTTTAATTGGGTGTTGTTCTTTAATGTTTGCTCAAATTCTTTTTGAGCGTTTATGTCTACAAAAAAACCTGTCCACCCGGTTAACTGGGTGGAATCGTTCTTTACAGGTAGCAATGAAATAAGGTGCCATAGTGGGTCATCCGACGGGATTTTCGGGTTGATCTTAGCCTGCGTACGGAAATGAGAGGATGAAAGCATGGATGATTCCCATTGTTCTTTAACTAACCTATGATTTGAAGAATGAATAAAACTTGTCCAATGTAATTTCCCCAAAGGTATTTCCGTGATATTAAATGAATCCTTGAACCATTTATTACCGTAGGTAATATTTCCGCTTACATTGGTTGAAAATACCATAAGTGGTAAGGTTTCCGTAAGCTTTTTATACTGATCTTCGCTGTCTTTGAGTTTATCTGCCAGCTCGATCAGCTGAATGTTTTTTTTCCGGATCTCATCGTATGGAGACAGGGGAAGCTCAGTTTGAAAATAAGAAATAAAGCTCTCAATTTTATTTGAGTTGATCAACCCGCTAAAGGATAATGGCAAAACTATTTTTATTTCAAGATGATCACCCGATTCGTTTACCAGGATATCTGAAACCAGCCTTGAAGCGTACTGGATGGCTTTTTTGTGTTCATCTGTTATTACATCATTTGTTGTTATAATAATCGAAATGCATTTTTTATTGAGCTTTAATGGTTGAATATTTAATGAAATTGTGGTTTTCTTTTGTTTGCCAATCACACATCTTCCTATTTCAGAAACAGCCGTTGCAAAAGTGGTTTGGGTGATCAATGATATTCCGCAAAGCTCAGCCAGCTTCATGGTTCGCTTATGGATCAAAATAAGATCCATCTCATTTTCGATGTTTATTTTTACTATTTCCGTCATACGAATTTTGCGGTTACTATGGTCATATCATCTGTATGCCTTGCCTGGTCTTTGTAAATTGCTGCTGCCA
>Ga0307411_10000751_pt1 | contig 11970 bp, 10 predicted proteins | sample DK1Ometagenome_2_FD_203712 | JGI IMG/M metagenome (GOLD analysis project Ga0307411, IMG submission 203712) | Maize rhizosphere microbial communities from greenhouse at UC Davis, California, United States - DK15-O-1 | ecosystem: Host-associated > Plants > Roots > Rhizosphere > Soil | place: USA...
GATGTGGGCGATGGCGCAGGCCCAGCCGCGGTCGAGCAGGCTGGTGCGGTTGCTGTTGAACGCCGGCGGGATGGCGATGCCGTAGGCGCCGTAAGCGTAGAGAAACAGCTTCCCCTTGCCGGTCTTCCGGAAACCCTGGGGACAGTCCCCGCCGGGGACTGTCCCCTTTCGGTAGACCACCGACACCGGCACCTTCGCCCCGTCGCGCGCTTCGATGACCAGCCGCTCGGTCGCATATTGCGAAGGATCGTAGCCCGACGGGACCTCCTGGACCTTGCGCACCTCGAGCTCGCCGCTCTCCGGGTGATAGTCGTAGGTCGTCGAAGGCGTGACCATCGACGAATAGCCGAGGCGATAGCTGTCGGGCGCGAACTCGGGATTGCCGTGGAAGGCGGCGCTGTAGGCCGCTTCGGCGAATGGAATGCGCGTCTCTTCGCCGGCGTAGGTCCGCAGCAGCAGCTGGTCGAGCCCGTCGACCCGGCTGCTGATCGCCAGATGGTCGCGATAGGCGCCGACCCCGGTCAGATAGACCCGGTCCGATCCGGGGATTACCGTCCGCCATTCCTCCGGGTTCGCCGGGTCCGCCTCGGCGAGACGGAAGTTGACGTGGTCGTCGTTGGTGTGGATCCAGAGTTTCCCGTGCGCCGCGTCGACATGATATTCGCGGTTGAGCTTGCGCGGCGAGATCAGCGTCAGCGGCCGGGTCGGATCGTCCGCGGAGACGAAGCGCACTTCACTCGTGGCGTTGTCGCCGGTCGAGACGAAGATCAGGCTCTTGTCGGTCGACTTGCCCAGACCGACGCTGAAGCCCAGCTCCTCCGTCTCCTCGTACAGCGTGACGTCGGTCTCGACCGAAGTGCCGAGCCGGTGGTAGCGGACGCGGTAGCTGCGCCAATTGTCGTTGACCTCGTTGAAGACCACCCCGGTGCTGTCGCTGGTCCACACCGGCTGGCCGATGCCGACCTTGGTGACCGTCTCGATGTCCGCGCCCGTCGCAAGGTCGCGGATGCGCAGTTCGAACCGCTCCGACCCGTCGTAATCGGCCAGCGTCGCGAGGAGCTTGCCGTCGGGCGACACCTCGAGCGCGCCGAGGCGGAAATAGTCGCGCCCCTCGGCCTCGACCGGCTCGTCGAAGATGATTTCGTCCGAACTCCCTCCCCCTTGATGGGGGAGGGTTGGGGTGGGGGTGCCGGTGGAGACAGCCGCGCCCTTTCCGGAGACGTCACCCCGCCCCGACCCCTCCCCATCAAGGGGACGGGCTGAAGAGCCGGCGTCAGCTCTGCGCCGATACCAGGTCCGATATTCCGCCCCCGGCTTGAACGCCCACCAGTAGAGCCAGCCGCCATCGCGGATCGGGACCGAGCTGTCGTCCTCCTTGATCCGTCCCTTCATCTCCTCGAACAGCTGGTCGATCAGCCCGTCGTGCTGGGCCTTCCAAGCCTCGAAATAGTCGTTCTCGGCATGGAGGTAGGCGAGCACGTCAGGGTCGGCGACCTCGGGATATTTGGGGTCGCGTAGCCAGTGCCACGGGTCGTCGATCGTCACTCCATGGCGTTCGTAGCTATAGAGGCGCTGCTCGGCTTGTGGCGCCGCGGGAATCTCGACCGGTTTGTCCATTCACGCGCTCTTAGCGGTCTAGGCGGCCACGGAAAGGGGAACAACAAACGCTGTCCTACAGCACCGAATCTGTGCTTGGCTCATCCCAGGAGCAGCTGCTGCCCGGGAGCTTGGTTGCGCAAAGGTGACGAAGTGGAGGAAGTGGAAGGCCCCCCGATTTCACTCAGTCGGAGCCGCAGAATCCTGCGGCACAGTCAAATGTGTCAACGGCCGTCACCACGTCAGTGCGAACATTGAGAACATTCGCGGCCCTTTAACATTTGCGCTTCTGGGATTAGCTGAACGCCAACGGAGCTAGCCCATGTCCAGTTACGCCGATCGCCTCAAAGCCCTTCGCGAGCAGCTCAAGGCCAATTCGCTCGACGGCTTCGTCGTTCCGCTGACCGACGAGCATATGAGCGAATATGTCGGGAGCTATGCGCAGCGCCTGGCGTGGCTGACGGGCTTCGAAGGCTCGGCCGGCTCGGCCGTGGTGCTGCCCGAGGAAGCGGCGATCTTTGTCGACGGGCGCTACACGCTGCAGGTGCGCAGCCAGGTCGACGGCAGCCACTGGAGCTATCAGTCGGTGCCGGAAACGAGCACGACCCAATGGCTCGAGGAGCATGCGCCGGACGGCGGCCGCATCGGCTACGATCCGTGGCTGCACACGCGCGACTGGGTGAAGAAGGCCAAGGACGCGCTGGCGAGCCGCGGCGCCGAGCTGGTGCCGGTCGAGCGCAACCCGATCGACGAAATCTGGACCGACCGTCCCGAGGCATCGAAGGCCAAGCTGGTCGTCCAGCCCGACGACTTCGCCGGCAAGTCGGCGGCGGAAAAGCGCACCGAGATCGGCGACTGGCTGACCAAGCATCACGCCGACGCGGCGGTGCTGTCGGCGCTCGATTCGATCGCCTGGGCGTTCAACGTCCGCGGCCAGGACGTTTCGCACACGCCCGTCGCGCTGGCCTATGCGCTGGTCCATGCCGACGGCACCGCCGACCTGTTCGTCGCGTCGGAGAAGATCGGGCCCGACGTCCAGCAGCATCTCGGCAACGGCGTTCGGCTGCACGAGCGTTCGGCATTCGAGGGCGCGCTGGGCGAGTTCAAGGGCAAAACCGTTGTGGTCGACCCCGAGCGCGCGGTCGCCGCGATCTTCGAAGCGTTGGAGAAGGCCGGTGCCAAGGTCGTTGCGCTGCGCGACCCGACCATCCTGCCCAAGGCGATCAAGAATGACGCCGAAATCGCCGGCCAGAAGTCCGCGCAGGAGCGCGACGGCGCGGTGATTGCGCGCTTCCTGCACTGGGTCGACGCGGAGGCGCCGAAGGGCGAGGTCGACGAGCTCAAGGCCTCCGACCATCTCGAAGCGCTACGGCGCGAGAACGGCGAGTTCCGCGATTTGTCGTTCGACAGCATCTCGGGCGCCGGGCCGAACGGCGCCATCGTCCACTATCGCTCGAGTGAGAAGACCAACCGCAAGCTCGAGCAGGGCTCGCTCTATCTGATCGATTCGGGCGGCCAATATGTCGACGGCACCACCGACATCACCCGCACCGTGCCCATCGGCCAGCCGACCGACGAGATGTGCGACCGCTTTACGCGAGTTCTCCAGGGCCACATTGCCGTCGCCACTGCCGTCTTCCCCAAGGGAACCCGTGGCAGCCAGCTCGACAGCTTCGCCCGCCGGCCGCTGTGGGAAGCGGGCCTCGACTACGCCCATGGCACCGGCCACGGAGTCGGCAGCTTCCTCTCGGTCCATGAAGGGCCGCAGCGCATCTCGCCGGTCGGCAGCGCGCAGAGCGGCGGCGACGAGCCGCTGCTGCCGGGCATGATCCTCTCCAACGAGCCGGGTTATTACAAGACCGGCGAATACGGCATCCGCATCGAGAACCTCGTGCTCGTCGTCGAGCGCGAGATTGAGGGCGCCGAGAAGGACATGCTCGGCTTCGAGACCCTGACCTTCGCGCCGATCGACCGGCGGCTGATCGACGCCGAGATGCTGGAAACCGAGGAGCTGGTCTGGCTCAACTGCTACCACGCGCACGTCGTGGCGCGGATCGGGCCGCAGCTTTCGGGCGCGGACCTCGAATGGCTGCGCGCGGCCTGCGCCCCGATCGAGCGCTAGGGACGGAAATGGTGCTGCCGGTGAGGATTGAACTCACGACCTCAGCCTTACCAAGGATGCGCTCTACCACTGAGCTACGGCAGCACTTTGTCCGGAGAGGCGCGCCTATGACGGGGCGGGGCTTTGCCTGTCAACCCGCGTCACGGCGCGCGCGTGGTCGCCGTGGCTGACAAGGACAAGGCGAAAGCGGAGCGGCTGGCCGCGGCGCTGCGGGAAAATCTCAAGCGGCGCAAGGCGCACGCTCGCGTCCGGGCTGACACTTCGAAATCGCCGACGAACTGCTGAGCCAGGTGCGTTTCTTCTCCGACAACGCGGCAGCCGCGCATCCCAGGGTGATGGAGGCGATCGCCGCCGCGAACCGCGTGGACACGGCCTATGACGGAGACGAATGGAGCCAGCGTCTCGACGGCGCCTTCTCCGACCTGTTCGAGACCGAGGTCCGCGCCTTGTGGGTGACCACCGGGACCGCCGCCAACTGCCTCGCGCTGGCAGCGCTCTGCCCCCCGTACCGCGCGATTCTCTGCCACAAGGATGCGCATATCGAGGTCGACGAGGCCGGCGGGCTCGGCTTCTTTACCGGCGGCGCCAAGCTCATCCTGCTCGACGGCGAAGGTGCGAAGGTCACGCCCGAGACAGTGGCCGAGTCCTGCGACCGCATCCGGCTCGACGTCCATCAGGTGCAGCCCGCCGCCATCTCGATCACCAACGCGACCGAATATGGCCTCGTCTATCGCGCTGCCGAAGTCGCCGCGATCGGCGAACTGGCGAGCGCTCGGGGGCTTGCCTTGCACATGGACGGAGCGCGCTTCGGCAATGCGTTGGCGACCACCGGGGAAAGCCCCGCCGACGTGACCTGGCGGGCGGGCGTCGATGCCTTGTCCTTCGGCTTCGTCAAGAATGGCGGGCTCAATGCCGAGGCGCTGATTCTCTTCCGCACCGATCTTGCCGACGAGATCGCGGTGCGGCGCAAGCGCGCCGGGCATTTGCTGTCCAAGGGCCGGATGCTCGCCGCGCAGATCCTCGCATTGCTCGAGGACGGCCTGTGGCTCGACAATGCCCGCGCCGCCAACGCCGCCGCCCAGGCGCTCGCGGATGCGGCCGCCGACCGCCTCGTCTATCCGGTCGAGGCCAACGAGATTTTCCTCAAGGTCGTCGCCGACGAGGCGGCGAAGCTGCGGGCCAGGGACTTCGATTTCTACGACTGGGGGCCAAGCGAAATCCGCCTCGTCACCAGCTGGGACCAGCGGGACGAGGACGTCGAGCGGCTGGCGGCGGCGATCAAGGCGCTGTGAGCGAACGCCGCGCCGACCTGTCGGTCGTCATCCCGTTCATCATCTTCACCGCCATCTGGGGCTCGACCTGGATCATCATCCGCGACCAGCTTGGGCCCGTCCCGCCGCAATGGTCGGTGACTTACCGCTTCCTGATCGCGACCGCCGCGATGGCGCTGGTCGCCGTGATCAAAGGCCATGACCTGCGCATCGGGCGTCACGGCCTGGTCACCACCGCCGTCCTCGGATTCACCCAGTTCTGCATCAACTTCAACGCCGTCTATCTCGCCGAGCGCCACATCACCTCGGGCGTGGTGGCGACCGTCTTCGCCTTGCTGATGATCCCCAGCAGCCTGCTCGCCTGGGCGTTCCTCGGCCAGCGGCCCGCCAAGCGCTTCGTGTGGAGCTCGCTCGTCGCGGTCGGCGGGATCGCGCTGCTGTTCGTCAACGAGCTGCGCCAGAACCCGGCCGGCAACGCCCACATTTTCGGCGGGATCGGGCTGACGCTGGTCGGAATGCTCGGCGCTTCGACCGCCAACGTCATCCAGGCGCGGCCCAACGTCCGCCGCTATCCGCTGTTCAGCCTCCTGACCTGGTCGATGGCGTTCGGGACTTTGTTCGACGCGCTGTTCGCCATCGCGGCTGCGGGCGCTCCGGTGATCGACACGCGGCCGGGTTATTGGCTCGGCCTCGTCTATCTCGCCATCCCGGCGTCGGTCCTGACCTTCAGCCTCTATTATCCGGTCGTGCGCAAGATCGGCCCGGCCAAGGCCGCTTACTCGAGCGTGCTCGTGCCGATCATCGCCATGGGCTTCTCGACCTGGCTCGAGGATTATCGCTGGACGGCGCTGGCAATCGCCGGAGCAGTGCTGGCGCTCGGCGGGATGCTCGGAGCGCTGAGCCGCGGGCGGCCGCCCGTCGCGGCTCCGGACGCCGCCTGACGCGTTATGGCGCCATGCCATCGACCGTCATCCGCCGCTACGCTTACTGCCCCGACAGCGGCAGCCTGTGGGTCGAGTTCGTCACCGGCCGCCGCTACGTCTATTCCGACGTTCCCGACCATGTCGCGGCAGCGCTCGGCACGGCTTTCGCCAAGGGCGTCTATTTCAACAGCCGAATCCGCGACCGCTTTCCGTGTCGCGAAGTGACCCACGAGGACCAGGACGCGACCTAGCCCTTCCAGTCGACCCGCTCGATATGCCAGCGGCGCTGCGCCGCGGTCGATCCGGGCACGTCGTTGACGCGGCGCAAGATCACGTCCGCTCCCTTGCGGAAATCCTTGCCGCCACCTTGCTCGCCGTAGAAGACCACCGGCACCGTGACGTAGATCGATCCAGCGGCGCCTTCGGGATCGCCCGGTTTGCCGATCTCGAGATGCGTTTCGTCGTTGCGGCCGAAGCTGTCGCTGAACTCCCGGGCGCGCGTGGCGTCGGACCACAGCCGCTCCGCCTCGGGAAACCGGCGCTGCTCGATCAACGCGCCGTAGCTCTGCACCACCTGGCCGGCGGCCTCCGCGCTCTTCGGATCGATCGGCCCGCTTGGCTCCTCCAGCGGAGTGCGGTCGTCGGGCAGAGTCGCGTTCGCTTCCGGGACGGCCGCGGTCTCCACAGGGGCGGGGTTATTTCTCGCGACGTTTTCCGCCGCGTCGGGCGCCGCCTTGCCGCACGCGACAATCGCCGACGACGCCGCCACCAACAGGATAGCTCGCTTCATGCCTGCTCCTCATGCTCGGAACCGCACCCGCAACGGTTCGTTCGTTTCGCCAATACAACAGGGCTGACAGGGAGAAATATCCATGGCCGACAACGATCGCGATGAGGTTGATCGCACGACCATCGTCGAGACCGGCAACGGCGGAGGTGGCGGCGGTCTGCTGGCCGTCGTCCTGCTGATCATCGTCGTGCTGGTGCTGCTTTATATGTTCCGGGGCCAGTTGGGCTTCGGCGGCGATACGACCGAAATCCAGGTTCCCGACAAGATCGACGTCAACGTCAACCAGAGCTGAGCTTGACCTTAAGCGTGGGCGGGTCGCGAGTCCCCGCCCGCCAACGGGCGCGGTTCCTTTAGGGCCGCGCCCGTTTGAGTTTGCGCCCCCGACGCATTAACGCGCGGCGGATGGCGGACTTTCGATATCTGACTGGCTTCGGCGGCCATTTCGAAAGCGAGGCGGTCGAGGGCGCGCTGCCGGCGGGGCGCAACTCGCCGCAGCGCCCGGCCTTCGGCCTGTACACCGAGCAGCTGTCGGGAAGCTCCTTCACCTCGCCGCGGCACGAGAACCGGCGCAGCTGGCTCTACCGGCTGCGCCCGACCGCGGATCATCGGCCGTTCATTTCCTACGAGGGCGCGAAGCTGTTCGCCGCGGCGCCATCGTTGAAGCCGCTGGCGCCCAACCGCCTGCGCTGGGACCCGCCGCAACTGCCTGGGGGCGCCGACTTCGTCGACGGCCTGGCGACCATGCTCCACGCGCGGGCGCCGGAAGATCTCGAGGGCTGCGCGCTCCACCTTTATCGCGCCTCGCGCAGCATGGATCGGCGGGTATTTGTCAGCGCCGACGGCGAGCTGGTCATCATCCCGCAGCAAGGCGCGGTCGAGCTTCAGACCGAGCTCGGCCGGCTCGAAGTCCCGCCGGGTTTCATCGCCGTCGTCCCCCGCGGCATCAAGTTCCGCGTCCAGCTCCTTGAAGGCGAGGCGCGCGGCTATGTTGCCGAGAATTACGGCCTTCCTTTGCGCCTTCCCGATCTTGGACCGATCGGGTCCAACGGCCTCGCCAACCCGCGCGATTTCGAAACGCCGGTCGCCTGGTTCGAGGACAGCGACGAGCCGGTCGAGGTCGTGCAGAAATCGCTCGGCCACCTGTGGCACATGACGCTCGACCATTCGCCGCTCGACGTCGTCGCCTGGCACGGCAATTACGCGCCCTGTCGCTATGATCTCTCCCGCTTCAACACGATCGGCAGCGTCAGCTTCGACCATCCCGATCCGTCGATCTTCACCGTCCTGACCAGCCCGAGCAACGTGCCGGGCCGCGCCAACGCCGACTTCGTCATCTTCCCGCCGCGCTGGATGGTGGCCGAGGACACGTTCCGGCCGCCGTGGTTTCACCGCAACGTGATGAGCGAGGCGATGGGGCTGATCTCCGGCGCCTATGACGCCAAGGCCGAAGGCTTCGCGCCGGGCGGGCTCAGCCTGCACAATCTGATGAGCGGGCACGGGCCCGACGTCGACAGCTGGAAGAAGGCGAGCGAGGCCGAGCTCAAGCCGGCCAAGATCGACGGGACGATGGCCTTCATGCTCGAGACTTGCTGGCCCTATCGGCCTACCGACTGGGCGCTGGAGCATGCGCAGCCCGACTACGACATGGCTTGGGCGGGCTTCCCCAAGGCGAAGCTGCCATGACCAGCTGGGTCGACAGCGCGGCGGGGAGCGATTTTCCGATCGAGAACCTACCGCTCGGCATCTTCTCGGTCGGCCAGCGGCGGCGCAAGGCGGGCGTTGCGATCGGCGACTATGTGCTCGACCTCATGGCCATCGCCGACCTGCTCGACGAGGACTGGCGCGACGATCTGTCGCAGCCGGTGCTCAACGCGTGGCTCGCCCGCGGCCCGGACGCGCAGCGCGAGCTTCGCGAGCGGCTGACGGAGATCCTCTCCGACGAGCGTTACCGGGACGACGTCGAGCCGCAGCTCGTCGGGCACACCGAGGCGCGGACGCATGTGCCGTGCCTGATCGGCGATTACACGGACTTCTACGTCGGCATTCACCACGCCATGAATGTCGGCAGGCAGTTTCGGCCTGACCAGCCGCTGCTCCCCAACTATAAATATGTGCCGATCGGCTATCATGGCCGGGCGAGCTCGGTGCGTGCTTCGGGCGAGCCGGTGATCCGCCCCAGCGGCCAGCGCAAGCCGCCTGACGCCGACGTGCCCGAGTACGGCCCTTCGCGGCGCCTCGATTATGAGCTGGAGCTCGGCATCTGGATCGGCCGCGGCAACGAGCTTGGCGCGCCCATCCCGATCGGCGAGGCGAGCGACCATATCGCCGGCTATTGCCTGCTCAACGACTGGTCGGCGCGCGACCTCCAGGCGTGGGAATATCAGCCGCTCGGCCCGTTCCTCGCCAAGAGCTTCCTGACCAGCGTGAGCGCATGGATCGTCTCGCCCGACGCGCTCTTGCCCTTCCGCAAGGCGATACCGCCGCGCCCGGCGGGCGATCCGCCGCCGCTGCCTTACCTCGACGATCCGCGGCCCGAAAAGGCGGCGCTCGCGGTCCAGCTCGAAGTGACGCTGTCCACCGAAGCGATGCGCCGCGACGGGCTCGGCCCGCATGTGCTTTCGCGCGGATCGGCCGACGCCGCGATGTACTGGAGCGCGGCGCAGATCGTCGCCCACCACAGCAGCAACGGCTGCAACCTCCAGCCCGGCGACCTGATCGGGACGGGGACCCTGTCGACCGACAGCGACGATGGCCTTGGTTCGCTCCTGGAGATCAGCCGCGGCGGGAAGCAGCCGATCGCGCTGCCGAGCGGCGAGACGCGCAGCTTCCTCGAGGACGGCGACGAGGTGACCCTGCGCGCCTGGTGCGAGGCGGACGGCACGCCGCGCATCGGCCTCGGCGAATGCGTCGGGCGGGTGGTGGCCGCCTAGAGCAGCCCCAGACTCTCGCCCATCAGCCGAGTCACGCCGTAGAGCCGGTCGAGCGCCGGAGTCGCAATGCCGTGCCGGGCCGCGATCTCGCGCGGGGCGCCGAGCAAAGCCTCGAGCTCGATCGGCCGGGCGGCCTCGACGTCCTGCAGCATCGACGTTTTGAACGCGCCGAGTCGCGCGGTCACCGCCATCCGGTCCTCGCCACTTTCGCTGATCGGGCAACCGATGGCGGCCCCGACGGCGGCAAGCTCGGCCATCCCCTCGAGCATCCACGCGCGGCACTCGGGATCGGCGAGGATCCGGTCGCAGGGCGCGCGCACCAGCGCCGAGAGCGGGTTGATCGTCGCGTTCCCCCACAATTTGTACCAGATGGCGCGGCGGACGTTGTTGCTCTGGTCGGGCTTCAGGCGCGCGGCATCGAGCAGGGCGAACAACCGCGCGAGACGCTCGCTCGCCGCGCCGCCGCCGGGCTCGCCGACGATGAGCTTTTCGGCATGGACCACCTGGACACGGCCGGGCGCAGTGCGGCGGCAGGCCGCGTGAACGACGCAGCCGACGACCTGTCCTAACGGAAGCGCCTCGGCGATCGCGCCGTCAGGGTCGATCGACGCCAGCCGGTCGCCGTCGACGAACCACCAGGGCACGCCGTTGAGCATCGGCAGGATGACGGTTTCGCGATCGATGTACTGCGCCAGGCTCGGCGCGAGCGCGGGCAGGGCCGGGGCCTTGACCGCGACGACCAGCAGCTCCGCCGGCCCATCGAACATGGACAGTTTGGCCGTTTCGGCCGAGCCGTTTTCCTCGACCACGACGCTGTCGACGGCACCCTTGCTGGACAGCGCCATCACCGCGTTTCCGGAAATCGCCAGGCGCGCGGCGACCCAGCCGCCGATCGCACCTGCTCCGGCGACGCAGACCCGCATTCTAGCGCTCGTTGTCCCAGATCATGTGGATGATGCGCCAGCCGAGGTCCGGGTCGCGGAACATCTGGATCGAGTTGATCCCGCGCCGCTCGACGTCCGCGTCATCGGGCGAGGTCCGCGCCTCATATTTGCTCCACACGTGGGCGATGTTGCCGAACAGGTCGATCCGTCGTTCGGTCTCCACCTCGTAGAAAGGGTTGGCGGCGAAGAAGGGCGTGGTGTTCGCCGCATAGTCGTCGAGGCTCATCACCAGCCGCTGCGGCCGGCCATGCTCGTCGACCCACGTGCGCACCTGGTGCGCGTCGGACAGGAAGCTGTTCGACTGCCGCGCCCAGTTGCGCGGCCCGGCCGGTCCCGAGATCATTGCATACATTTCGTCGATGATCGCGCCGATCGCCTCTTCATCGCTCATGGCCGCTCCCTTTGTCCCTCGCACCGGCTCTACCGCAGCGCGACCCGCAGGGCAGAGGTTTTCGATGAATGGGAAAGGTGGTGCCGCTTAGGTGACTCGAACACCTGACCCCATCATTACGAATGATGTGCTCTACCGGCTGAGCTAAAGCGGCACGGGAAGTGCTGCGCCCCTAACAGCGCCTCTCCGGCTCGGCAAGCGGTCGGCGGCAAGCCGCTGAAAGAACATGCTTAATGCTTTGGTAACCGGGATCGGCCATTTTCTGCGGGAATGGACAAGTGGGGCGGGGGAATGGACGGCTACCGCGAGCACCCGAGTGAGTTTGACCTGCCGGCAGCGACACAGGCGCCGCCGGCGGACGATGTCGCGGCCGCAATCGGCACCGACGAGCGGCGGATGCACGTGCGCGCCTACAATCATTGGGTGTCGCTGCTCGAAGGCCGCGACTTCCCCTCGATCGAGGATCTCGAGCATCACGACCTCGCCGACTTTTCCGCGAACAGCGTGCTGCTCGACTTCACCTGCGGCAAGGACAATCCGGCGATCCCGTACATCGGCGCCGGGATCCGCGAGGAATGCGGGCTGGACGATGACGCCCGTGCGATTGCCGACGTCCCCAGCCGCTCGCTGCTGTCGCGGCTGACCGACCATTACCTGCAGATCATCGCCAACCGCGCGCCCGTCGGGTTCGAGGCCGAGTTCGTCAACCAGCGCGAAGAAAGCATCTGCTATCGCGGCATCCTCATGCCCTTCTCATCGGATGGCGAGGCGATCGACTTCATCTACGGGGTGATCAACTGGAAAAAAGGCGACGCTCAAGAGGCGCAACAGGTGCTGACGGCGGACTTGCCGGAGCTGGCGCTCCAGTCCGAGCCCGAGCCCGAACTAGAGCGAGAGCCGGAGCCAGAGTCGGCGACAGAATTCGCCGCGGAGCCGCTGGCGGTTCAGTCTGACGAGCCGCCCGAAGTCCCGTTCGCGCCCGACCTCGGTGATGATGATGGCC
>Ga0307411_10000752_pt1 | contig 11963 bp, 9 predicted proteins | sample DK1Ometagenome_2_FD_203712 | JGI IMG/M metagenome (GOLD analysis project Ga0307411, IMG submission 203712) | Maize rhizosphere microbial communities from greenhouse at UC Davis, California, United States - DK15-O-1 | ecosystem: Host-associated > Plants > Roots > Rhizosphere > Soil | place: USA...
TCGAGGCGATCCTCTCGCCGACCGGCCGTGTCGTCTGGGTCGCGCAAGAGGCCGATCTCGACGCGGTGACCGCGCTGTCGGGGTCTGGTCCCGCCTATGTGTTCTATGTCGCCGAAGCGATGGTCAAGGCCGCCGTCGAGATGGGGCTCAGCGCTGAGCAAGGACGCGAACTCGCGCTCGCCACGTTCGCCGGCGCCGCGGCCCTGGCGCAACGCAGCGACGAGGGACTCGACGTGCTGCGCGAACGGGTCACGTCGAAAGGCGGCACCACCCACGCGGCGCTGTTGTCGCTGGAAGCCGCGGGCGTTGCCGACGCGTTCGGGCGCGCATTGCAGGCGGCGCGCGAACGAGCCCGGGAACTCGGCGACCAGTTCGGCTGAGCGCCGTTCGCCGGGCGACCATGCGATGGCGACGTTTCCATGATGCAAAGGCGGCATGGCGACGGCCTCGGCCGTGGTCCGGTTCGCCTCTACAGTCTCGAAGCCGGTCGGCAGAGGTCGACCCTGGGTTGCGGAGAACGCCGATGAGCTTCCTTTCCTACCTCAGTCCGACGGCCACGAGCCCGTGGCACACCTACCTTTCGCAGGTCGACCGCGTGCTGCCGTATCTCGGCGACCTGGCGCGCTGGTCGGAGACGCTGAAGCGGCCGAAGCGCGCCCTCATCGTCGATGTGCCGATCGAGCTCGACAACGGCGGCGTCGCCCACTTCGAGGGCTATCGGGTCCAGCACAACCTGTCGCGCGGCCCCGGCAAGGGGGGCGTGCGCTACCACCCCGACGTCACGCTCGAGGAGGTGATGGCGCTGTCGGCTTGGATGACGATCAAGTGCGCCGCCGTGAACCTGCCGTACGGCGGCGCGAAAGGCGGCATCCGCGTCGATCCGAAGCAGCTGTCGAGCAAGGAGCTCGAGCGCGTCACGCGCCGCTACACGAGCGAGATCGGCATCATCATCGGACCGCAGCGCGACATCCCGGCGCCGGACGTGAACACGAACGGCCAGATCATGGCCTGGATGATGGACACGTATTCGATGAACACCGGGACCACGTCGACCGGCGTCGTGACGGGCAAGCCGCTGCACCTCGGCGGCTCGCTCGGCCGCGTCAAGGCGACCGGGCGCGGCGTCTTCGTGACCGGCCGCGAGGCCGCGCGCCGGATCAACCTGCCGCTCGACGGCGCCCGCATCGCCGTGCAGGGCATGGGCAACGTCGGCAGCGCCGCGGCCGAGCTGTTCGTGCAGGCGGGCGCGACCCTGGTCGCGGTGCAGGACCACACCGGCACGCTCGTCAACCCGAAGGGTTTCGAGATGGCGACGACGATGGACGTGCTGCGCCGCGAAGGCGGTATCGCCGGCTACCGCGATGCCGAGCGCGCCGACGGCGAGGCGTTCTGGGACGTCGACTGCGACATCCTGATCCCGGCCGCGCTCGAAGGGCAGATCACGCCCGAGCGGGCGCAGCGCATCAAGGCGAAGCTCGTGCTGGAGGGCGCGAACGGACCGACCCTGCCGGAGGCGGACGACGTGCTCGCCGACCGCAACGTGCTGGTCGTGCCGGACGTCATCTGCAATGCCGGCGGCGTGACGGTCAGCTATTTCGAATGGGTGCAGGATTTCTCGAGCTTCTTCTGGAGCGAGGACGAGATCAACGTGCGGCTCGACAAGATCATGGTCGATGCGCTGCGCAGGATCTGGGACACCGCCGACCGCCACCAGGTCAGCCTGCGCACCGCGACCTTCGCGGTCGCCTGCGAACGCATCCTGATGGCGCGCGAGGAGCGCGGGCTCTACCCGTAGATTGCGGGGTGTTTGCCTCGGGTTTTGCACCGCCTCGTTCGGCGACACGCGCTTATCAAGGCAGCGCGCGAGGGCCAGGCAACGCGGCAACGGCTCTTTGAGCTCAACGGGTGGTCGCGCGACTTGAAAGCGACTTAGCGACCGAGCCGCTCGCGCAACTCGCGCACCGAGTCGGGGTTGACCAGCGACGACAGATCGCCCGGTTCGCTGCCCTGCCAAACCGCCCGCACGACGCGGCGCATGACCTTCATGTTGCGCGTCTTCGGCAGGTCGCTGACGAGCACGACGCGCTGTGGGCGGTACGAGCCGCCCATGCCGGCTTCGACTGCTGCCGCGAGGCGCTGCTCGAGCGCCGCATCGGCCGCGACGCCGGGCATCGGCACGCAGACGCAGACGATCGCCGAGCCTTTCAGCTCGTCCGGCACGCCGATCGCGGCGGCCTCGGAGATCGCGCCGGTCGCCATCAGCAGGTTCTCGATCTCCGCGGGCCCGGTGCGCTTGCCCGAGACCTTGATCGTGTCGTCGGATCGACCGACGATGTAGTACAGCCCGTCCTCGTCGCGACGCGCGAAATCGCCGTGCACCCACAGGCCGGGCAGCGTGCGCCAGTAGGTGTCGAGGTATCGCTCCGGATCGCGCCACAGGCCCTTCGTCATGCCGATGCTCGGCAGGCGCAGCACCAGCTCGCCGATGCGTCCGGGCGGCAGCGATACACCGGCGTCGTCGACGATGTCGGCGCCCATCGCGAGCCCGGGGCTGCCGAACGAACCCGGCTTCATCGGGTGGTGCACGGTGCCGGTGAAGATGCAGCCGCCGACTTCCGTGCCGCCCGAGATGTTGATGATCGGCGCGCGGCGCTTGCAGACGTGCTCGAAGAACCAGTGCCACGGTGCGTCGGTCCAGGCCTCGCCGCCCGAGCAGGTGATGCGCAAGGCCGACAGGTCGCGCCGCTCGACGGCCTCGTGCCCGTGCCGCATCAGGCCGCGCACCAGGGTCGGCGAGACGCCGAGATAGGTAACCCGGTGCGTCTCGACGAGGCGCCAGAAGCGGTCGGTGTCCGGAAAGTCGGGCACGCCCTCGGCGACCAGCAGGCTGGCGCCGAAGTAGCTCGGAATGCAGGCGCACATCGCGCCGACCATCCAGCCCATGTCGCTCATGAAGAAGTAGCGGTCGGTCGACTTGAAGTCGCCGCACAGGTGGACGTCGCGCGTGACCATGGAGCCGATGAAGCCGATGTGGGTCCAGACGCAGCCCTTCGGCCGGCCGGTCGTGCCCGAGGTGTAGAGCAGGATCGCTGCCGCTTCGGCCGGCATCGGCTCGGTGTCGAGCGTCGTCGGCATCGGCGCCGTCAGCGCCTGCCAGTCGTGATCGCGGCCGGCCTGCATCGGCGTTTCGAGCGCCGCGCCGAGGCGGCGCAGGACGACGACCGCGCGCACGTCGGGCAGGTCAGCCAGCGCCTCGTCGAGCAGCGCCTTCATCGGCGCCGGCTGGCCGCGCCGCCAGGTGCCGTCGGCGGTCAGCACGACGCGCGCATCGCCGTCGCGCAGGCGCGTCGCCAGCGGCGCCGGCCCGAAGCCCGAGAACAGCGGCATCAGGATCGCGCCGATCTTCAGCACCGCGAAGAATGCGACGTAGGTCTCCGGCAGGTTCGGGAGGTACAGCGCGACGACGTCGCCGCGGCCGACACCGAGCACCCGCAACGCGCCGGCGAGCCGGCAGATCTCGCGATCGAACTCGGCGTAGGTCAGCGTGCGCTGCTCTTCCGGACGCTCGCCTTCCCAGACCAGGAACGGCTGCTCCCAAACCGGCGTGTCGCGATGCCGGTCGAGGCAGTTCAGCACGATGTTGGTGGTGCCGTCGACGCACCAGCGCGCCCATTCGATGCCGTCGCTGGTGTCGAGCATGCGCGAGAACGGCGCATGAAAGCGGACGTCGCAGAAGTCGAACACCTGCTGCATCAGCCACGCCGGGTCGGCTTCGGATCGGGCCAGCAGGCTCGCGTGGTCGGGCAGCCCGACCCGCCTCAGGAACGCCGTCAGGTTGCTCGCCGAGACGAGCTCGGGCGGCGGCACCCATTCGAACCGAGGGTCACGGGCGGTAGGATGGTGCGTGCTCATTCGACACGATTCTGACGGCGCCTTCGAGGGGCCGACAAGCGCACGCGAGGCGGCTCGATGACGCGCAGTCTGCGTGCCCGGACCGCGATCATCGGCACCGGCCGCTCGCAGGTCGGCCGCGTGCCGGGACGCAGCCCGTTGCTGCTGGCCGCCGATGCAGCACGCGCCGCGCTCGACGATGCGGGGCTGCGCAAGACCGACATCGACGGCGTGCTCGCGAGCCCCGCCCTCGCCGCGCCGTTCCACCGCTTCAGCGTCGCGTTCAGCGAGTACCTCGGCATCCAGCCGACCTTCTCGAACACGCTGCAAGTCTCCGGCGCGACCGCGGCGACGCAGTTCAACATCGCCGCCGCGGCGATCGCCGGCGGGCTCGCCGAGACGATCCTGATCGTCGGCGCCGACAGCCTGCTGACCGGCCTGACCTCCGAACTTGCGCAGCGCGCGCTGACCGAGAGCCGCGACCAGCAGTACGAGATGCCGTTCGGCATCCCGGTCGCGAACACGTTCGCGATGACCGCGCTGCGCCACATGCACGAGTACGGCACGACCGCCGAGCAGCTCGCGATGGTCGCGGTGATCGAGCGCGAGCACGCCGCCCGCACGCCCGGCGCGCAGATGACCGTGCCGATCAGCGTCGACGACGTGCTGAATTCGGGCTGGGTCACGACGCCGTATCACAAGCTCGACTGCTCGCTGATTTCCGACGGCGGTGCCGCGTTCGTCGTCACGTCGGCCGAGCGGGCGCAGGCGCTCGGCGTGCCGAAGCCGGTCTACATCCTCGGCGGCGGCGAGTGCTACACCCACGAGCACATCTTCCTGATGCCGTCGCTGACGACGACCGGCGCGGTGCAGTCGAGCGCGAAGGCGTATGCGATGGCCGGTTGCACCGCGCGCGAGATCGACGTCGCCGGCGTCTATGACTGCTTCACCGGCACCGTGATCATGATGCTCGAGGATCTCGGCTTCTGTCCGAAGGGCGAAGGCGGCCGCTTCGTCGCCGACCGGCAAATCACCTACGGCGGCGCGATCCCGTGCAACACGCACGGCGGCCTGCTGTCGTTCGCGCACTCGGGCATGCCGGGCTCGCTGTTCCATTTCGACGAGATCGTGCGCCAGCTGCGCGGCGAGTGCGGCGCACGCCAGGTCGCCGGCGCCGAGCTCGCGCTGGTCCACAGCCTGGGCGGCGGCTTCGCGACCCAGGCGACGACGATCCTCGGCAGTGCGGCGACGGTGTGATGGCGCACGCGACCCCTTCGCCCGACGACGCCTCGCGCAAGCCGCTGCCGGCGCCGGATGCCGACAGCGCGGCGTTCTGGGCCGGGCTGCGCGAAGGCCGCCTGCTGCTGCAGCACTGTCTGGCTTGCGCGCACATCCAGTACTACCAGCAGGGCCTGTGCCGGCAATGCGGATCGGACCGGCTCGAGCACCGCGCCGCGAGTGGCCGCGGCCGTGTCTACAGCTACAGCGTCGTGCACCGCGCGCCTGGGCCGGCGTTCAAGGCCGACACGCCGTACGCGGTGCTGCTGGTCGAGCTGGCCGAAGGGCCGCGCATGATCAGTTCGCTGGTCGATGGCGATCACGGCGCGGTCGCGATCGGCATGGCGGTCGAGATCGTGTTCGATGCGATCACGGATCAGGTGACCTTGCCCCGCTTCAGGCCGCCGCGCGACGGCGCCTGAGGACATCCACCCGCGCTGAAAGAAGAAGCACCGGGGCGCTCGTCGCGCACCCGGTGCCTCGTCTGATCGGATCGGCTACTTCGGCTACTTCGGCGCCTTCGCGAACTCCGCCGATTGCTGCTTGACGACTTCCCAGACCACGTCGTCGTAGGCGCTGAACCAGTCGGTCTGCGGCACCCACTTCGCGCCGTCCCACATCTCGATGCGCGTCTTGCCGCCGCCACCGTGGTCCTTCGCGGTCACCGTGACCGGCGCGATCAGGCCGTTCGCGTCGTAGTTGCGCAGGCTCTCGAGGCCGTTCTTCAGCTTCGCCGGCGTCAGCGGCCAGCCTTCCTTCTTGATCGCGTTGCGGGTCGCTTCGAACATGCTCGAGTAGATCGCGAGGCCGGTGTTGTAGTAGACGTCCGAGAGGTGCTTGCGGTCGCCGGCGCCCTTGTTCTTGTCGTAGAGCTCGGTCGCGATCTGCTTCATCAGCGGATGGTTCTGGCCGCCGGCGACGTTGGTGCCGCGCTTCAGCCCCTTGGCGTTCTCGGCGCCGATGTTGTTGATGTCGACCTCGTTCAGCCAGTTGACCGTGATCAGCCGGTCCATCGGCACGCCGTTGCGCTTCATCTCGCGTGCCGCGACGACGTGCATGTTCGACAGGTTCCAGCTGATCACCCAGTCCGGGCTCGCGCGCCGGATCTGGGTCCAGATCGCCGCCTGGTCGTTGCCGGGCATCGGGTTCGGGTAGAGCTGCAGCTCGAAGCCTTCCTTCGCCGCCAGCGTCTTCATCAGCGGGATCGGCTCCTGTCCGAACGGGTAGTCCGGATAGATGAACCCGATCTTCACGCCCTTCAGCGTGTTCTTCGACTGGGTCTTGATGTACTGGATGTCGTTCGCCATCTGGCCCCAGTACGTCGGGCCGACGGGAAACACCCACTTGAAGACGTCGCCGTCGATCGCATCGCCGCGGCCGACGAACGACTGCAGCAGGATGTTGCCGTCGGCCATGATGCGCGGCAGCACGGCGCGCGAGACCGGCGTCGACAGGAAGTCGAACACCATCACGCCTTCGCGCTTCAGCTTCTCGTAGCACTCGATGCCGCGCTGCGGCTCGTTGCCGTGGTCCTGCACGATGATCTCGATCGGATGGCCTTCGAGGCCGCCCTTCTCGTTCAGGATCGTCGCGTAGTCGCGCGCGGCCTGCGAGATCTGCGGCGTCACGAAACCGTACGACTTGCTGAGGTCGTAGCAGAGCGCGAATTTCACCGGTTCGCCCTTGGCGGGCTGCGCGACCACGGGGGCGGCCGCGAACAGCGCGAATCCGAGTCCGGCCAATGCCGTCAACAACCTTCTCTTCATGCCGATGTCTCCTTCGTCGTACGGGTTTGCAAGGGGTCCGAGGCACCTCGTACGGGGATGCCGGGAATCTGGATGCCGATCTGAACGCATTGCCGTGCAGTGCCGCCGACAGGGATCGTGCCCATCGCGCGGTCAGGTCAGCCAGCGCTTGCGCCGGCTGTAGTGCTTGATGTCGTGGAAGCTGCGGCCTTCGGCGCCGCCCAGATAAAACTCTTGGATGTCGGGGTTTTTCTTCATCGCCTCGGCGCTGTCGTGCATCACGATCCGCCCGTTCTCCATCAGGTAGCCGTGCGAGACGACCTCGAGCGCGGCGATCGCGTTCTGCTCGACCAGCAGCACCGAGAGACCTTCCTCGCGGTTGATGCGCCTGACGATCTCAAAAATCTCGGCGACGAGGAAGGGGGCAAGCCCGAGGCTCGGCTCGTCGAGCATCAGCAGCTTCGGCTGCGTCATCAGGCCGCGTCCGATCGCGAGCATCTGCTGCTCGCCGCCGGACAGGTAGCCCGATTGCGCGCCGCGGCGCTGGTGCAGGCGCGGAAAGTAGCCGTAGACCTTGTCGCGGTTGCGCCGCATGTCGGCGGTCGTGCCGCGCACCGCCGACGCGGCGACCAGGTTCTCGTCCGGCGTCAGATGCTCGAACACACGGCGCCCTTCGAGCACGTGCGCGATGCCGAGCTGCACGCGCTTCTGCGGCAGCAGGCCGTCGATGCTCGTGCCGAGGAACTGCAGTTCGCCGCGGGTGACGAGCCCGCGCTCGGCGCGCAGCAGGCCGCTGACCGACTTCAGCGTCGTGCTCTTGCCGGCGCCGTTCGCGCCGAGCAGCGCGACCATGCCGCCGGCCGGCACCTCGAGCGAGACGCCCTTGATCGCGAGGGCGACGTGGTCGTAGATGACCTCGACGTTGTTCAGCGAGAGGATCGGCGCCGCCGCAGCGCCGGGGGCTGCACCCCCCTTGCTATCGGCGGTCGCAGGGTTCGGTGTCGATCCGGCAGACACAGGCAAATTCATCGCAGCCGTCCAGCTACTTGCGCGCGTAGCCGAACGGCCACACGAGCAGGTAGTTGCGCAGGTTCGCGTACATCTTGCCGAGTCCCATCGGCTCGACCAGCAGGAAGATGATGATCAACGCGCCGTAGACCGCATGCGGGATGTGGGCCAGCGCCTCGACGCCGAGCTGCGCGCCGGCGCGGCTCGCGAGCCAGCCGATCAGGCTGTTCATCAGGCCCGGCATCAGCAGGATGAAGGCGGCGCCGAAGTAGCTGCCGATGATGCTGCCGAGCCCGCCGACGATCACCATGGCGAGCAGCTCGATCGATACGTTGACCGCGAACTGCTCCGGCGTCACTGCGCGGTAGAACGTGAAGATCAGGATCGCGCCGCTGACGCCGCCGATGAACGAAGAGGTCGCGAACGCGACCAGCTTGTAGCGGAAGCTGTGGACGCCGATCACCGCGGCGGCGAAGTCCTTCTCCCGCACCGCGACGAGCGCGCGGCCGAGCGCGGTGCGGCGCAGGTTCAGCATGAACAGCGTGACGATCAGGCACCAGCCGAGCGCGACGTAGTAGAAGCCGATTTCCGAGGTGACCGGCTGGCCGAGCAGCTTCATCGGCGGCGCCTGCAACGTCGCCTGCGTGCCGCCGCTGATCGCCGGCACGTGCGAGATGACCCAGTCCATCACGAACTGCAGCGCGAGCGTGCTGAGCGCGAGGTAGAGCCCCTTCACGCGCAGTGCGGCGAATGCGAACGTGCTGCCGATCACCGTCGCCGTCAGCCCGCCGAGCGCGACCGCGATCTCCCACGGCACGCCGTTGCGCGCCGCGTGCACCGATGCATAGGCGCCGATTCCCATGATCGCGGCGTAGCCGAAGTGGAACTGCCCGGCCCAGCCGAGGATCAGGTTCAGGCCGAGCGTCGCCGAGGTCCAGACCAGCCACGGCAGCAGGTAGCTGCTCAGGGTCAGCGAGCTGGTCGTCAACGGTGCCGTGACCGCGAGCACCAGCAGCCCGATGATCATGATGCGGTCGGCCGGCACCGGGAACAACGCGCGGTCGCTCGCGTAGTCGGTGTGGTGGATGCCGGCCTGGCGAAACAGCATGGCGTGTCCTTCGCTCGCTAGATCCGTTCGATGTCGTGGCGACCGAACAGGCCGTGCGGGCGGATCATGATCGTCAGGATCAAGGTCGCGGCGACGACCAGGTCGCGGCTGCCGCCGCCGACCAGCTTGTCGAGGTAGCCCGAGGCGACGCTCTCGAAGATGCCGAGCAGCAGGCCGGCGAGGATCGCGCCGCCGATGCTGTCGAGGCCGCCGAGCACCGCGACCGTGATGCCCTTCAGCAGCAGCATCGAGAGCGACTGGTCGACCCCCTGCACGGAGCCCCACAGCACGCCGGCGATCGTCGCGACCGCCGCCGACATCGCCCACGACAGCGCGACGCCGCGCTCGACCGAGATGCCGACCGACCACGACGCGGTGTAGTCGTCGGAGATCGCGCGCAGCACGACGCCGCGGCGGCTGCGGAAGAACAGCACGAACAGGCCCCACAGTGCGAGCGCAACCGCGGCGCCGACGGCATAGCTGCGGTTCAGCAGGATCGGCCCGAGGAACAGCGGGTCGTCGGGAATGCCGATCGGCATCGGCCGGCCGCTGCTGCCGAACACCGTCAGCACGATCGCGCGCAGGAAGATGTCGAGGCCGAGCGTCATCATCAGGATCATGATGATCGGTCGCCCGGCGAGGCGGCGCAGCGCGACGCGCTCGATGCCGATGCCGACGCCGAACATCAGCAGCATCGCGAGCGGGATCGCGACCCACATCGGCACGTGCAGGTGGCGACCGACCTCGAGCACGAAGTAGGCGCCGAGCATCGTCATCGCGCCCTGCGCCAGGTTCGGCACCGAGGACGACTTGTAGATCAGCACCAGGCCGAGCGCGACCAGCGAATACATCAGGCCGGCCATCGCGCCGTTCAGCGCGAGCTCGGCGAACAACGACCAGTCCATCAGGCGACCTCCTGCACGGAGAGCCGTCGCTCGGTGATCCCGACCTCGCCCGACTCGTAGGTGATCTGCGCCTTCATCGTGACGTCGCGGCGGCCGTCGTAGATCGCGTCGATGATCGGCCGGTAGCGCTCCTCGACGACGTTTCGGCGGAGCTTGCGCGTGCGCGTGATCTCGCCGTCGTCGGCATCGAATTCCTTGTGCAGGCTGACGAAGCGGCGCAGCTTCAGGCCGTCCGGCAAGGTCGCGTTGACGCGCCGCACCGCGCCGCCGACCAGCTCGAGCACCTCGGGGCGCTGCGACAGGTCGGCATACGACATGTACGAGATGCCGCGCACCTCGGCCCAGTGGCCGACCGGCTCCTTGTCGATGCAGACGATCGCGGCGAGCTGGTCGCGGTCCTTGCCGAGCACCGCGACGTCCTTCACGTAGGGGCTGAACTTCAGGCGGTTCTCGATGTAGTTCGGGATGTAGCGCTCGCCCTTCGCGGTGTGCACGACCTCCGACAGCCGGCCCAGCACGACCAGGTGGCCGTCGGGCTCGAGGTAGCCGGCGTCGCCGGTGTGCAGCCAGCCGTCTCCGAGCGCCTCCGCCGAGGCGTCTGGCAGCTGGTAGTAGCCGGCGAACACGCTCTCCGAGCGGATCAGGATCTCGCCGGCCTCGCTGATCTTCACGTCGACGCCGGGCAGTGGCCGGCCGACCGTGTGCAGGCGCACTTCGGCGGCGTCCTGCATCGCGTTGAACGCGCTGCTCTCGGTCTGGCCGTAGAGCTGGCGCAGCTTGACGCCGAGCGCGCGGTAGAACACGAAGGTGTCCTCGCCGAGCGCCTCGCCGCCAGTGAATGCGTTGCGCATCCGGGTCATGCCGAGCTGGTCCTTGATCGGTCCGCAAACCAGCCACTCGCCGAACGGCCGCAGCAGCTTTTCGCGCAACGTCGCCTGCCCGCCTTCGAGCTTGCGGCGTTCGGCCGCGAGCGCCGCGTTCATGAAGAGGTCGTAGATCCACTTCTTCAGCGGCGTCGAGTCCTCCATGCGGACCTGGATCGTCGTCAGCATGTTGTCCCAGCTGCGTGGCGCCGCGAGGTAGAACGTCGGCGCGATCTCGCGCAGGTTGTGCAGGACGGTCTCGTTGCCCTCGGGAATGTTGATCGTGAAGTGCAGCGCGATGCCGGCGCCCACCGTCATCGCGAAGTCGCCGACCCAGGCCATCGGCAGGTAGGCCAGGATCTCCTCGCCGAAGCGGAACGCGCCGGCCCGGTAGGCGTTGCGCACGCCGGCCAGCAGGTTCCGGTGCGACAGCACGACGCCCTTCGGCTTGCCGGTGGTGCCGGACGAATGCACGAACACCGCCGGCCCGTCCGGCTGCGCGCGGCAGATCAGCGCATCGCGCAGGCCGGCCTCGGCGGCGAGGCGTTCGGCGCCGCGTGCGACCAGCTTGTCCCAGGCCAGCAGGCCGGGTTGCGGATAGCTCGCGAGGCCGCGCGGATCGTCGTAGACGATGTGCTCGATCGCGGCGCCGTGCTCGCGCAGGTCGAGCACCTTGTCGACCTGCTCCTGGTCCTCGGCGAGCGCGAAGCGGGCGTGCGCCTCGTGCGTGAAGTGGCGAATCTCGTCCGGCGTCGCATCCGGATAGACCGGCATCGCATAGCCGCCGAGCGCGCCGACCGCGAGCATCCCGAGGTAGAGGCGCGGCCGGTTGTCGCCGAGGATCAGCGCCGCGTCACCGGCCTCGAAGCCGAGTTCCTCGAGGCCCGCGGCGCAGGCGAGCACCGCGTCCAGCGCCTCAGCCCACGACGTCTCCTGCCAGATGCCCAGATCCTTCTCGCGGAACGCCGCGCGGGACGGGTGGAGCCGCGCGTTCGCGGCGAGCTGGCGCACCAGGGTCGAGTCGGTCGTGAAGTCCCAACTCTCGCCGGGCGGTGCGGCCAGGGTCGCGCGATCCGGCGCGCCGGCGTCAGTGCGCGACATGGGCCTTCCCCAGATACGCCTCGACCACGCGCGGGTCGGCGATCACCTGCGCCGGCACGCCGGT
>Ga0307411_10000753_pt1 | contig 11946 bp, 9 predicted proteins | sample DK1Ometagenome_2_FD_203712 | JGI IMG/M metagenome (GOLD analysis project Ga0307411, IMG submission 203712) | Maize rhizosphere microbial communities from greenhouse at UC Davis, California, United States - DK15-O-1 | ecosystem: Host-associated > Plants > Roots > Rhizosphere > Soil | place: USA...
GTCTGGTGCGGCATCCGCAAGGTTTCGTATTTTTGCCGAGACAGCTCGAAGAACCGCAACGCCTCGTCCAGACGCCCTCGCATCAGCGCCATGTTGCCGAGGCTCGACTCGACCTCGGCGACGGTCAGGGTCATTCCGGCGCCCGCGGCCGTTTCGAGCGCCGCCTTGAAATATTTTTCGGCCTTCTTGAATTCGTTGAGCTCGGTATATGTGTTGGCGAGCCCGTTCTCCGCCATCGCACGCCATTCCGGCTCGCTCGTCTTCTTAAATCTTCGCAACGCTGACAAGCAATACCGTTCAGCTTCGCGATGTTTCCCAAGCCGCGAAACGATGTTGCTAAGATTCATCTCGATCTTACCGGCGGCGACATTGTCACCATATTTTTCAAGAATACCGAGAGCCTTGCGGCCGATCTTTTTTGCTTCCGAGTACCGGCCTAGCATCCCAAGCGCGATAAGAACAGCGACGAGCGGCCGCGCGGATTCGTGCTCGCTGCCCAGCTTTCGGAACCGGCGGCTCGCCTCTTCCAAACGCTCGACCGCAGCGTCGAGTTTCCCTTTCGCGATCTCCGCGATGCCGCCCACCCAGGCCGACAATGCGAGGATCTCTGTTTCCGGACGAATGGCGGCCAATAGGTCGAGGGCTCGAGCCGCTCGCCGCGCCGCGGCCGGCTCCGCGGTCCAGGACGCGTAGCAAAGCTCTTTCAATTCGCGGGCGAGCCTTTTGTCGGCGATCCGCGCGTTGGCGGACAATAGCCGCTTTACCTCGTGGACCGAGCCGGCGGCGAGTAGCCTTTTGGCGAGTTGCGGACGCTTCATGGACGATGTTCTGAACAGTCAATTTAATTCTAATCGCACAACGCCACCCAACGAAAAAGGCCCGCGACGCCGTGAAGCATCGCGGGCGGTGAGCTGCCGGAGTTCGACCGCGGCTACATCTGCTCGATATGTTCCGCCACCAGCTCGAGATCGACGGCTTTTATAACAAGGCTGTACTTGCCGCCGGGAATTCCGGAAAGCTTGAATTCGCCGTTCTCGCCTAGCGAGGACCGGAACCCGGTGCCTTCCAGGCCGACCGTCGCGTCACCGAGCTCCTTCCCGAGCACCTGCCCGCGAATGTCGAATTTCTTTTTGCTCCCCGTTATCCGAAGGTCGATCGCGTACTCGCCCGCCGTAAAAAGCATCTGCCTGGGCGCGGCCGCCGAAGCCGAACGCTCGCCAAAGGCCGGTCGCCCGCCCGCGAGATCGGCAGTCAGAACGGCAACAATCCGCTTGAGTAACGACGGTTGCCCGACACGCGTTCGAAACAGGTTTTTCGCCCATTTGATCGAATCCGCCGGTGCATCGACCGAATCGTCCGTCTCCATTAGGTGCGCGATATATTGTAATTTGCGTTCGCCCATCACGATTTTAGAGGCCCCGGCCCCTCGCCCTTCACACAAACAGTGTCCGCCGGGAGGTCAAAAAGACACACGAATTCAATCGGCGAGGATTCTCTCCAACTTCTTAAGACACCTGGTCCGAAGCGGGCTGATGCTGGTCTCGCCTACACCGACCTTCGCGGCGACCTCGGCGTAGCTCGCCGCCGATTCCCGAAGGTAGATCATCGAGAGGATCATGCGGCACCTTTCCTCGAGCATGTTCACGGCGGTTCGGATCAGGTGCCGCTGCTCGAGCCTCACAAGCTGCTCGTCCGCGAGCGGGGCTGCATCCGGCAACGCCGCCATCTGGGCCTCCATTTCTTCCTCGGTTTCCGGCGAATACAGCCCCTTCTCCGCTCTCACGCTCGACCACGTTTTGAATTTCGCCGTCGTCACGATCCACGAACGTATTTTCTCCGGCTTTTCGATCGCGTCGATCTTTTCCAGCAGCGTCACAAAGACCTCCTGAAAAACATCGGCACATCGCTCTTCGGAAAGGCCGGCGCGGCGCGGAATGGCGTAGATGAGGCGTTGATAGCGTCCGACAAGGTCGTCCCATGCGGTCTGATCGCCTTTCCGACAGGCCCGGACGATCTCCGCGTCCGAGCGGTCGACGACGCGCGAGGCGATCGGCTCTTCCGTCGCTGCGATGTTTCCGGTGGAAGGGGTCACGCGCTAACGATTTTGCTTGATAGAGGTTGTTTTAGCAATGGTATGCCTATCTCGGCTCGATCGGCCGAAGATCGTCGGCCAGCCCGCCTCTCTCGACGAACCGGATCGGCACGACGAGCGGTTCGGCCCCTACCGCATCGTAGAAATGCCGCATATCGCGCAGCTCGCGGTGGGCGGCGTTCGCGACGTCGTGTGCCTCGTCGCGGAGACGCTGCAGCAGCACGTGGGCTCGCTTGCTGCCGTCGAATTCGATCCGCTCCTCCTTTTCAGTCAGGAAATGCGATATTTGCGAGTGCCGGCCTTTCGGTTTTACCGCCGCGACGATGCGGAAGCGTCGGTTCTGCCACCCATCGATCGCTTTCAGAACGACCCGCAGCTGCCCGAGCCCGCCGTCCACCAGCACCAGATCGGGCAGATCGTCCGCAAAGGGTGTTAGCCTCTTCGCCGCGAAGGCCGCCAGCGTGGCCGGTTCGCTTTTCCGGTCCGATACCCAGCCTTCGAAATCTTCCGGGGCCATTCGCCCCCGCTTCCAGACGGAGGCACCGGCCGAAAAGGATGTCGCGGAGATATGGGCCGCGTCGTATGCTTCGATGACGCGCGGCTCTTCGCTCAACCCAAACGTTTTCCACTGCCCGAGATCGCTGACGAAGGTCCGGGGCCCAAGCTGGCGAAGGGTCTCGTCGCGTCCCATCCGGTTAAACGCCCGCTCGGCCGTCACAGTCCGGGTCGAGCGTGCAACGTTGATGGTCGGGCGGCGCCCGAAACGCTTTTCCAATGTCGCCTCGACATTCTTTCGGTCCGCGATCGCGACGGGCACGCGTATCTCCCGCGGAAGGTAGGATCGGTAAAATTCGGCAATGAACTCGGAAAGCAGATCGGGGACGAAATGGTCGGTGAAGAACGGCACGTTCAGGCTGCCAAGCGTATGGCGGCCCCGCGTGGTCACCAATTGCACGACGACCTCGTCCTCGGTGCCCGCGATCGAATACGTATCGACGGCGTCGTCGATCCACGGTTGGCGGACGTTTGACCAGAATTCCTCGACCGGCGCCAGACGGTCGCGCCACGCGCCGGCGGTCTCGAACTCTAACCGGTCCGACGCCGCCGCGATCTTCCCGTGAACGAACGACAAAAACGCCGCGCGGTCATTCGCCAAAAACAACCGCGCAGCATTGACCATTTCCGAATAAGATTTCCTATCGCAGATCTCGGAAACGCACGGAGCCACGCAGCGCTTCGAGAAATACTGCGTGCAGGGCACCGGGAAATTGCCGTCCACGTCTATGTCGCAGCTCCGCAGGTTAAAGGTTCGGTGCACGAAACCCATCAGCAGCCGCACGCCCGTCTTGTTTGGGAAAGGGCCGAAGTATTCGTCCCCGTCGTCGCGCAAGGTCCGCGTCGCCAAAACGCGCGGGAACTCCTCTCGCGTCAGCTTCAAATGCGGATACAACGGTCTCCCGTCAAGCAGCCCACCCATCGACTCGATCACCTGTTAATTACTAATTTGGGATCAGCTAAAAGACACGATCATCTAACCAACTCGATTCTGAAAACTATCCAGCAACTCGTGAATGGTCTCAAGCGAATCGGCCTGATCGATCGTCTTGTCGTCGCGCCATCGGGCGATACGTGGGAAACGCACCGCGACGCCCGATTTGTGCCGCGTCGATCTTTGGATCGCCTCGAACGCAAGCTCGAAGACAAGTTTCGGCGTCACCGATCGCACCGGTCCGAAAGTCTCGACCGTATTCTCGCGCACGAAACGGTCGACCTTCCTGATCTCCTGATCGGTGAGCCCCGAATAAGCCTTTGCGAACGGCACGAGCTCTTTCCCTTTCCACACCGCGAAGGTGTAGTCAGTAAACAAATTCGACCGCTTTCCCGAACCTTTCTGCGCGTAGATCAACACGGCGTCGACAGTGAATGGGTCGATCTTCCACTTCCACCAATCGCCGCGGTGTCGGCCGACGCGGTACGGCGAATCGAGCCGCTTCAGCATAAATCCTTCCACGCCCAACTCGCGGCTTTTTTCACGATGCGAGGCCAAATTGCCCCATTCCCTCTCGAGCACCGGTTCGGTCGGCCGCAGTACCTCCCGCACCTCGACCGGCAGCGACACCAGCAATTCCTCGAGCAAATTCCGCCGCGCCCGAAATTCGAACGATCGAATGTCGCGGCCCTCGATCTCGAGCAGGTCATAGCATTGCAAAATTACCGGCACCTCGGAGAGTATTTTTGCGGAAAGGTTCTTGCGCCCGATCCGCCGCTGCAATTCGGTAAAAGGCAGCACGCGTTCGCCAAGCCACGGCAGCACTTCGCCATCGAGCACCGTGCCGTCGGGCAGCGAATGAGCCGCCCCGGCTATTTCCGGAAACCGTTCCGTGATCAGGTCCTCGCCCCGCGACCACATAAAAACCTCGCTTTGCCGCTTGATCACCTGTGCGCGGATGCCGTCCCACTTCCATTCGGCCTGCCATTCGGTGATGTCGCCGAGATCGCCGGGCTCAAAATCCATCTGGTGAGCAAGGTGGAACGGATAAGGGCGAGCGATCGGTGTCTCGTCCGTATCGAGATGGGCGTCGATCAGCGACGAAAAAAACTCAGGCGTCGGCTCCCATTCGCCCATCGCACGGTGGGCGAGCACGTCGATCGGCAATTCCGAAACGTGGGCCAAAGCCCGCAGAACCAATTGCTGCGACACGCCTACCCGAAACGCACCCGAGATTAGTTTGTTGTAGACCAGCCGCTGCGAGTAGTTCATCCGCCGCCACGCGTCCGTCACCGCCTCGCGTTGCGTCTCCTCGCCGCCTCCGCGCAGGGGCAAAAGCTGCTGCTCGACAAGGATATGCAGTGGCGTTTCGTCCTCGTCGGCGTTGTTGGGAAGCAGGAGAGCCGTCGTCTCGGACCCGTCACCCACCGTGTCGCGGCACTCGTCCCAGAGCCATTCCGGTATGCCGGATTCCTCCATCGCCCACTGCCGCAAAAATTTCGAAGGCACGATCTGCCGCGGCTTCCGACCCGACAAAAAATAGAAGGCCCACGCAGCGTCTACCGGGGCCGCGCGTTCGAAGTAATACCGCATCGCCTCGACCTTCTCGTTGGTCTTGTTCGTTTGGTCGAGCTCGACGTAAAGATCGGTGAAAAGCTTCATTCCCAAAAGCTCCACTCCTTACGAAGGAGGGGTGACCGCTGCTTCGGCGGGCGGGGTGGTTCTCTATTAGAGACGGTACAATGCGTTGTTGCTCCAAGTTTGAGCATATCGCCCTTGCTCTTCGGGCTTTCGCATGTGTTTTACTCGCCCTTGCTCTCCTCGTCCTCCATATCCGCCGCATCGTCACCGACGAATTGCGTTTTGAGCGGCACGGCGTTAACGCCGGTTTCGTTCAAATACCGCACGACTTCCTCAATGAATCCGTGTGTTACGTAAACGGTTTCAGCCTCGCTCGCGTTAATCGCCGTCAACAGCTCGGGCCAGTCCGCGTGGTCGGACAACACGAAACCCCGGTCGACCGCCCGCTGCCGTCTCGCCCCGCGAACCATCATCCATCCCGACGCGAATCCGGTCGAGTGCGGACCGAACCGCCGCAGCCACGTCGACCCTTGCGCCGACGGCGGCGCGACGATCAGCGAACTGACGAAGTTTTTTTTTCCCGTCACGCTACCGGCATATTTCGTTTTGGGCAGACCGACGCCCGCGTCCCGATACGCCTGCGTCAACCGTTCGACCGCACCATGCGTGTAGATCGTTCCCAACGATGAGTCGACACCCGCCATCACGCGCTGCGATTTGCCCAAAGAGTAGGCGAAGATCACCGACGCCTTTTCGCGCTCAATGTTTCGCCGCCACCATTCGTTGATGTCCTCGTAAACCTGTGCCGGCGGCGTCCAGCGGTAGATCGGCAGGCCGAACGTCGCTTCCGTCACGAAGTGGTGACATTTCACCGGCTCGAACGGCGCGCACGTGGGGTCGGGCGTCAGTTTGTAATCGCCCGATATCACCCAAATTTCGCCCTTATGCTCGACTCGGACCTGCGCCGATCCAAGTATATGCCCGGCCGGGTGAAACGAGACCTTGACGCCCTTTACGTCCAAAACTTCGCCGTATTTTTGTGTCGTGATCTTGGCCCCGAGGTCGAGCCGGATGTCGAAAAGCCCCTTCCCTTCTTCCGTGACGAGGTAATGCCCGTGCCCGCGGTAAGCGTGATCGGCATGCGCGTGCGTGACGACCGCCCGCTTGACCGGCCGCCACGGATCAATATAAAAATCGCCCTGCTTGCAATAAAGCCCGCGATCCGTAAGGGTTACGAGCCCGCTCCGCTTCATTGCTATATTCTAAACTATTCCGAAAAAAGCTTCCCTCTACGCACGGGGTGCGTTCAAAGGCGCGATCGAAATATCACCCGAAATACTCACGCCCGCACTAAAACCATTGTATAATGCGGATCTTAGGCCTATTTCGCCAAAAATTGCAACGATTTCAGAACGCAGGGCATCTTGAGCCGGGGCCACGCTATCTCCTCAATAGACGGCTATCAGACGGAGGAATTATGTTTGATCGAAACGCGGTGCTTCGCATCTGCCTGATGCTTTTCGTAATTTTGACGGTCAGCCTTTCCGTGTTCGCCGACACCATTCGTCTTAAGGACGGCAGCATCATCAAGGGCCGAATCATCAGCTTCGGCGGCGGCCAGTTCGTCGTGGTGATCGGCGAGGGCACGTCGCGACGTCGCGAGATGACGTTCACGGCCGACGAGGTCGAATCCATCCAGTTCGACGCCGTGCAGGCGGGAACGCAGACGGTCCCCCAAATGGTGAACACGAGCTCGCCGCGCACCTCCAACCCACGCGTCGCCAACACCGACACAGCCGCCGATCCGTCGGTGCTTACCGCAAAGACGAACCCGGAGCCGGCCGCCTCGACACCGCCGCAGCGATCCACCGGGCAGCCGATCGCGCTTAACGTAAAGGTGCTTGCCGACAACACCGCCAACGGCTGGACCAATTCCGGCTGGGTGGTCAAGAAGGGCCAGCGGATCAGGATCACCGCGACGGGCAGTGTGTCGCTCGGGTCCGGCCGCACGTCCGCCCCGGGCGGCGTCTCGGGCATCGCCGACGCCGACAAATTGCTCAAGGCCGTCCCGACCGGCGCGCTGATCGCGGTCATCGGTGACGACAATAACGACTTTATGTTCATCGGCAGCGGCCGCGAGTTCACGGCCGAGCGCGACGGGTCACTTTTCCTCGGCGTCAATGAGGGCAACCTGAACGACAACGGCGGCTCGTATGACGTCAAGATCGAGATAATGCCCTGATCTGACCAACTAATACGGTCTTGGGAGTATCTAACTCTATTTAGACCGATTCTCGATCGAGGTTCACTTATGAAAAGCTCCGCCGGGCGATCTCTCGCCTTTTTGCTCTTATTTTTGATGTTCGTTTCGGCCCTCGGCTTGGTCGCAAACGCCCAATCGCGGCCTCAACGGCCCGACCCGAACCGCGGCGAGGGCAAAAAGAACCAGCGCCCGACCCCGAAAACCGAAGAGGAGCTGAAAAAGGAAGACGAGGAACGCAAGCGGCTGGAAGAGGAGAAGAACGCGACCCCGGTCGAGGGCGTCGTGAAGATCGAGACCAACGCCGTCAACGTCGACGCCGTAGTTTTCAACAAGAAAACGGGCCAGATCATCACCGGACTGACGAAGGAGAGCTTCGCGGTCTTCGAGAACGGCGTCAAGCAGAACATTACCAATTTCGCCACGCCCGAGGCCCCGATCACCGTCACGCTGGTGCTCGAGTACAGCAAGTGGACCGAGATGTTCGGTCGGGCCGCCGGCGGCTATTGGGAGCCCGGAGTTTACGAATCGGTGCGTCCGGTAGCGCAGTTCCTTTCGCGGTTCATCAAACCGCCCGACGATTACGCTTCGGTCATCGCTTTCGACATCCGGCCGACCCCGATCACCGATTTCACCAACGATCCGGGCCGCATCCGCCAGACGGTCGACCTTCTGCTCAGAAACCAACCCGCGTTCCGCGAAAACAATCTTTTCGACGCCATTAAATTCTCGCTTGTCGGCGGCCGGGGCGATGCGGTGGTGCTGGAAAACTCGAAGGAGCGCTACGCCCAATACGGCGGCATGGTCGACGTCAAGGCCAAGCGAAAGGCGATCATCCTCGTCGCTTCCGGCATCGACACGTTCAGCAAGATCAATTTCGGCGACGCCCGCCGGATCGTGCAGGAGGCCGGCGTGCCGATCTACATCATCAGCACGGGCAACCTGTTTTTCAAAAAGTACGAGCAGTATTTGCCGGCCACGGACGGCTTGACCGGCATGCCCGGGCGAATGACCTTCCTGCAGGCGAAGAACCAGATGAACACGTTCGCCAAGGAATCGGGCGGCATGCACTTCGAAATGACGTTCGAGAGCGAGATCCCGGCATACCTGCAGTCGATCAACAGTTTGCTCCGCAGCCAGTACAGCCTCGCCTACGACATCGAGACCCCGCACGAGCCCGGCAAGAAATACAAGCTCGAGGTGAAGGTCGACGTCGACGGCGACGGCACGTTCGACGACAAGACCTACGTCGTGCAGCACCGCCCATTCATCCAGGTCCCGAAGGCGGAGGACGATAAAAAGAAGAATTAAGTCCGTATGTTCAGAGTCCCAGCTCTGGCCGGTCTCTCGGGGAACGGCCAGAGCTGGGACTCTGAACTTTTTTGCGGTTGAGTGTTATTCTATAAATTTGAATTCGATGAGCAGACGCATCATAGAAAGCTACAAAAAGAAGCTCGCCGCGGAAGATGGCTACACCATCAAGCGCGGAGCCCAGCTTCGTATTGCGCTCTGCTACCCGAACACGCACGCGATCGGCATGGCCAACCTCGGCATGCACACGATGTACGAGCTGTTCAACCGTATCCCCGAGGTCTCATGCGAGCGCGTGTTTCTGCCCGACCCGGCCGACCTGAAGGAATACGAAAAGTCGCGCACGCCGCTGCTTTCGCTCGAGACGCAGACCCTGGTCCGCGATTTCGACGTGATCGCGTTCTCGATCTCGTTCGAGACCGACTACCTGAACATGGCCCGGATGCTTCAGCTTTCGGGCGTGCCGGTCTGGTCGAAGGAAAGGAACCACTTCCACCCGCTGGTGGTGATGGGCGGAGCGGCGTCGTTCCTGAATCCGGAACCGATCGCCGACTTCACCGACGTCATCGCGGTGGGTGAAGGCGAGATCCTCGCCCATCAGCTCGTCGACGCCATCCTCGAAAACGACTCCAAAGGCGACATTCTTCTCCATCTGGCTCGTCTAGGCCGGGGCTTTTATGTCCCCAGCCTCTACGACGTTGCCTACAATGACAACGGCACCGTCACCGACTACGTCCCCAATGCCGACGGCGTGCCCATACGGGTCGGCCGCGCGCTTTCGGCCGTGAATCCGAAAGAGGGCACGCTCCGCCGTGCCAGGAAGCGCGGCGAAACCGAGCTTGCCGACTTTCTGGTAAATCAGGACATTTTCTGCCCGTCGACGTCTGTTTGGTCACCCGAGGCGGAAATGGGCGAGCGCCTTCTGGTCGAAATTTCGCGAGGCTGCTCGCAGGGCTGCCGCTTTTGCTGGGCCGGCTACAACTATTACCCGCCGCGGGTCGTACCGGCCAAGGATATTCTCGCTAAGGCCCGCGAGTGGCGCCCGAAGACCGATAAGATCGGGCTCGTCTCGACCGCGGTCTGCGACCACCCCGAGATATCGACCATCCTCAGGGAACTTCGGGCGATGGATTACCGCATCTCGGTGTCTTCCCTCAGACTCGACCAGATCTCGGAAGAATTGCTCGACGCTCTCGTAGAGTCGCGTGATCAGCAGATCGCCGTTGCCCCGGAAACCGGTTCCGACCGTCTCCGCCGCGTGATCAACAAAAACCTGACCAACGACGAGATCGTCGATATTTGCGGGGCGGTGTTCGACCGCGGCATGCTCACCGTCAAGCTTTACATGATGGTCGGCCTGCCCACCGAAACGCAGGAAGACCTGGACGAGATCTTCGTCCTCGTTGAGCGGATCAAGGACCGTATGCTGCTGGCGGGCAAAAAATTCGGGCGTGCGGGAAAGATCATCCCGTCGCTCAATGGGTTCGTCCCTAAGCCCAACACGCCGCTGCAGTGGGATGGGATCTGCGACGAAAAAGAGCTTAAGCGGCGTATCAAATACGTCAGCCGAGGCCTCTCGAAAATTCCAAACGTCGAGGTCCGATTCATGTCGGCCCGCATCGCCCACGAGCAGGCCTTGTTTTCATCGGGCGACCGCACCGTCGCGAAGGTCATCGACCGTGCCGCTCAGCTTGGCGGCGATGTCGGCCGGGCGATAAAAGAGACCGGCATCGACCCGGCATTTCATATCTCCCGCGACCGCTCATATGAAGAATTTCTTCCCTGGTCGATCATCGACTCGGGACTTTCCTTCGAATTCCTTAAGACCGAACACGAAAAGGCCCAGGCCGCGCTTTCGAGTCTGCCTTGTCCGGCAGTCGAAAAATGCACGACCTGCGGAGTGTGCCCATCCACCTGGCTGGCGGACGCTCCGGAATCGCTCATCCAGATCCAGCCTGCCCGCGTCCGCGCGGCTCTGGCGGCCGCTTAATTATTCCTTTAAGAGATATCCCGTCGGCGCTGCGACGTAGTAGAAGTTGTAGTTGTATTTATACAGCCCGAACGGCAGCAGTTGAACCTGTCTCGTGTAAGTCGCCTGGGCCTGGACCACGTTGCCCGCCGGTCTGATGTCGATGATCGCCTCAGGCGGAATGTCGTTGTCGCGGGCCGCTTTGGCCAGCGACGCCTTCACCACGTCGGCGGGCCGCATGCTGCCGGGCGCCGCGAGCCCTTTGACCACGGCCGTGTCCATCTCCTGGCGGAAATTCGCGGCCTGATAGGCAACCGGGAGATAGTTGATCCCGGCATTCGCGAAGACGCCCAAAACAAGCACGATAAAGAGAAATTTGATGCCCGCGCCCCCTTGCTCGCCGTTTCTGCGGTCGTAATCGGTGAACTTCATCTTGTTAACTCCTGAATGGATAGGCGGCTACTTGCGGCCATGAGCCAGCAGAAAGGATTCGATCGTCTTATGCAGCATCGTTCGAGGGAGGTCTTTGTCAGGGAAAATGACGGGTTTACCGATGCCGCGAAGCAAAACCCACTGTAATGATCCGCCCACAATTTTCTTGTCGAATTGGAGGGCGGCTGCGATGCCGGAGGGTTCGAGTTGGGCGATGGGCGGAAGCTTCCCGGCCAACCGAACAACATCGTTCAACAATGTTACCTGATTTGAAGGTAAGAGTTCAAGGTTTTTCGAAAGCTCGGTCGCGAAAATGATGCCGTAACCGACGGCCTCGCCGTGCTTCAAATATCGGTAATTGGTGACTTTTTCGAGGGCATGGGCGAGCGTGTGGCCGAAATTAAGGATCTTACGCGACCTCCGGCCTTTATTTTCGACCGATTCAAGCTCGTCGCCGGCAGTGATCGCAGCCTTGAAAGCGATGTGGGAGGCGATCAACGACTGGAAACTTCTGGGGGACAATAACTTACCTTTTGTCGGGTCTCCGTGGCCCACTCGCTCGTTCAAAACGCTCGCGGTCAGATCAAAGAGTTCCCGACCGGCCACGGCACCCTGCTTTATTGCCTCGCAAATCCCGGCGGTGACTTCCCTTTCAGGCAGGCTATCGAGCGTGGCGATGTCGGCCAAAACGCCTCTCGGCTGGAAAAACGTGCCGTAGAGGTTCTTCCCGTAGGCCGAGTTGACGCCGGTTTTCCCACCGACGGACGAATCGATCATCGCCAGAAATGTCGTCGGGACTTGGAGATACGAGA
>Ga0307411_10000754_pt1 | contig 11945 bp, 11 predicted proteins | sample DK1Ometagenome_2_FD_203712 | JGI IMG/M metagenome (GOLD analysis project Ga0307411, IMG submission 203712) | Maize rhizosphere microbial communities from greenhouse at UC Davis, California, United States - DK15-O-1 | ecosystem: Host-associated > Plants > Roots > Rhizosphere > Soil | place: USA...
GCGGATCAGCTCGAGCGACGTCGGCCAGTCGAGGCCCATGCCGCGCTGCGCCGTGTCCATCGACTCGGCCACGGCGAAGCCGAGCGACCACAGGTGGCGGCGATAGGCGAGCGTCGCGTCCCAGTCGAGCGCCGCCTCGAGCCAGGGATCGACGGCCGCGAGCGGATCCGCGACCACGTGTGCAGCCGCGAACGCGACCCGGTTCCACGGCGGCCTCGCGCCCGTTTGCCAGTCGATCGGATCGCGAAACGCGAACGGGTGCAGCGTGCCGTCGGCGCGGGGGAGCAGCAGCGCATCGGTCTTCATCGCGGCACCTCGTTCATGCGTCGAGTGCGGGGACGTCGAGCCAGCGGCGCTCGGCCCAGCTCCTGAGACCGAGCTCGGCGAGCTGCACGCCCTTCGCGCCTTCGAGCAGGTTCCAGCGGAACGGCCCCCCGTCGACGACGTGGCGCAGGAACAGCTCCCACTCGACCTTGAACGCGTTGTCGTACACGCGGTTGTCCGGCAGCTTCTGCCAGGTCGAGAAGAAGTCGATCGTCTGCGCGACGTCGGGGTTCCATACCGGCTTGGGCGTCGCGGCGCGCGGCTGGATCCAGCAATCGGTCAGCCCGGCGACCGCCGAGCCGAGCGTGCCATCGACGTGGAACGTCACGAGATCGTCGCGTCGCACGCGCGTCGTCCACGAGCTGTTGATGTGCGCGACGATCGGGCCGTCATCGCCGTCGAGCTGGAACGTCGCGTACGCCGCGTCGTCCGCCGTGGCGGCGTAGCGCTTGCCCGCCTCGTCGACGCGTTCCGGAATGTGCGTCGCGCCGAGACACGAGACCGACCGGACGCTGCCGAAGAGGTTGTCGAGCACGTAGCGCCAGTGGCACAGCATGTCGACGATGATGCCGCCGTCGTCCTCCTTGCGGTAGTTCCACGACGGTCGCTGCGCGGCCTGCCAGTCGCCTTCGAACACCCAGTAGCCGAACTCGCCGCGCACCGACAGGATGCGCCCGAAGAACCCGGCGTCGCGCAGCATGGCGAGCTTCTGCAGGCCGGGCAGCCACAGCTTGTCCTGAACGACGCCGTGCTTGACGCCGGCGGCCTGCGCGCGCCGGTACAGATCGAGGGCGTCGGTGAGCGACGGAGCCACCGGCTTCTCGACGTAGATGTGCTTGCCGGCCTCGATCGCACGGCGCACGAGCGCCGGACGAAGCCCGGTGGATGCCGAGTCGAAATAGATCGCGTTCGACCGATCGGCGAGCGCGGCGTCGAGATCGGTGGTCCAGCGGAGGTCGCCGTGCGCCTGCGCGAGCGCCGCGACCTTGTCGGCGTTGCGGCCGACGAGCAGCGGGTCGGGCATGACGCGCCGTCGCCCGTCGAGCACGACGCCGCCTTGCTCGCGGATCGCGCAGATCGAGCGCACCAGATGCTGGTTCGTGCCCATCCGGCCGGTGACGCCGTTCATCACGATGCCGATGCGTATCGTTTCCATGCTGTCTCTTCCTGGGCTTGCAGCGATTCGAGCAGGCCGCGCACGTAGCCGGCGGCGAACGCCGCGCACCCGCTCGGATCGGGACGGTAGTCGAACGGCTCGATGGCGACGTCCCCCGCGTAGCCGCCCGCCAGCAGCGCCGCGAGGACGCCGGCGAAGCGGTCGCTTCCCTGGCCCGGCGCGCGACGGTTGCGATCGTTGAGCTGGACGTGCCGCAGAAGACCCGTGGGCAGCCAGGTGGCGACGAGCTCGGCGGGGCTGGCCGACTCGGAGAGCGCGGCCGACTTCGCGTCGAGCATCGTGCCGAGCGCCGGCGAGCCGATCTCGCGCACGATCGCGGCCGCTTCGGCGATCGTGTTCACCTGGTCGGTTTCGTCGCGCGGCAGCGGCTCGAGCAGATAGTCGACACGCGCACGTGCTGCGTCGTCCGCCACGGCCGCGAGGGCATCGACGATGCGCGACCGTGCGGTGCCGGCGTCGCCGCCTTCCGCCGTCCGGCGTTGCACGGGCGACCCGTGCACCAGGTACCGGCCGCCGAGCTCGGCGCACAACCCGACGAGGCGGCGCATGACGTCGATCGTCGTGGTTCGCACGCGCTGGTCGTCGCTCGTCAGCGACAGGCCGGCGGGCTGGACGAGCAGCCAGTGCAGGCCGGTGATGGCGATGCCCGCATCGCTCGCTGCGCGCCGGATGGTTGCCACTTCGGCAGCGGACAGGCGCGGCGCCTGCTCGCCGAGCGTGAACGGCGCGACCTCGAGCCCGTCGTAGCCGAGCGCGGCGGCGTACGCGCACTGCTCGGGAAAGGCGCGGTCGCGCAGCACCTCGTTGCACAGCGCGAGCCTCATGCCGCGTCTCCCGTCGACGGCGCGCGCGTGAAGCGGCGTGCCAGCCGCCGCACCGACTCCAGGCGGAACAGCACGATGAGAACGATGAGCGCCGCCATGACGGCCGAGATCGGCCGCGTGAAGAACGGCGCGAGGTCGCCATTGCTGAGCACGAGCCCGCGACGCAGGTTCTTCTCCAGCAGGTCGCCGAGCACGATGCCGAGCACGAGCGGCGCCATCGGATAGCCGAACGAGCGCAGCACGAAGCCGATGACGCCGAACGCGACCATCGTCCAGACGTCGAACAGCCGGCCCGCCAGCGCAAACGTGCCGACCGCGCACAGGACGAGGATGATCGGCACGATGATCGTCTGCGGCACCTGCAGCACGCGGATCATGAAGCGCGTCAGCGTCAGCCCGTAGACGAGGATGCCGATCGTCGCGAAGAGCATCATCGCGACGACGTCGTACACGAACTGCGGCGCCTCGGTCATGATGAGCGGCCCCGGCCGCACGCCGTGGATCAGCATCGCCGCGAGCAGCACGGCCGCGGGCGCCGACCCGGGGATCGCGAGCGTCAGCACCGGGATGACGGCGCCCGGCACGCAGGCGTTGTCACCCGTCTCGGCGGCCATCAGGCCGTCGATCGAGCCCTTGCCGAACTTCTCCGGCTCCTTGCTCGCGCGCTTCGCCGCGGCATACGAGCTCCAGGCGGCGACGTCCTCGCCCACGCCCGGGATGATGCCGATGAACGTGCCGATGCAGCCCGAGCGCAGGATCGTCTTCCAGTAGCGCGCCACGTCGACGAGCTTCGGCACCACCGAATCGAACGGATTGATCTCGACCGGGGGCTGCCGCTGCTTCATGGTCACCAGCAGCTCGGCGAGGCCGAACGCGCCGACGAGCGCGGGGACGAGGCTCAAGCCGCCGGAGAGCTCGCGGAGGCCAAACGTGTAGCGATCGTAGGCGTAGATCGCCTCCTGGCCGATGCCGGCGACGAACAGGCCGGCAATGCCGGCGATCCAGCCCTTCAGTGGATCACCGCCGGTGAGCGTCCCGGAGATGAGCACGCCGAACAGCGCGAGCCAGAAGAACTCGTACGCGCCGAACTTGAGCGCGAGCTCACCGAGCACCGGCGTGAACCACGCGAGGAACACCATGCCGATCAGCGTCCCGAGCACCGACCCCGACGTGGCGATGCCCATCGCGCGGCCGGCCAGCCCCTGGCGCGCGAGCGCGTGACCGTCGAGGCACGCGGCGGCGGAGGCCGGCGTGCCGGGGATGTTGAGGAGGATCGCCGAACGCGAGCCGCCGTAGATCGCGCCGACGTAGGTGCAGATGAGGATCAGCAGCGCCTGCTCGGGGGGCAGCGTGAGCGTCATCGTCGTCATCAGCGTGAGGCCCATCGTCGCCGTCAGGCCGGGCAGTGCACCGATGACGAGCCCGACGAGCGACGACGCCGCGACGTAGAACAGCGACAGCGGCGTCGCGAAGGTCGCGATCGAATGCCCGAACGCAATCAGGCCGTCGAACATCGCGCGATCAGGGCAGGCGGACGAGGAAGATGCGCTCGAAAACGAGCGCGACGGCAGCAGTCGTCGCCACCGCGGTGATCGCGGCGATCATCGCCCGGCGCGCGAGCGTGCGCGGCGTGTCCGAGACGTCGAACACCATGATGAACGCGAAGACGAACGAGGCGGTCGCGACGCTGAACGGCGCATGGCCGAGCAGCCCCAGCGTATAGACGAGGGAGAGCAGCAACGCGACGCCCGAGCGGCGCAGCGCGCGCCGCCCTTCCGGCGACGGCGACCACGGTGCCGCCAGCTCCCCGACCGCGCCCTGGCGCAGCGCGCGCACCGCGAGCAGCGTGCCGAGCAACGCGATCGCGATCCCGAGCAGGCCCGGCACCAGGCCGGGCGCCGTGTGCAGCGTGGCGCCGAAGCGCTCGAGCCGATCCATCGCCAGCGCACCGGCGAGGATCGCGACGCCGAACGCGATCCACGCGATGCCGCCGATGAGATCCGCGCGGGCGCGAACGCCGCTGGCTCGATCGCTCATCGAGAAGCGCGGGCCCGGCGCGTGTCGCCGCGCCGGCGCTCCGCCCGTGGTCAGGGTTTCGGAATGCCGAGCGTGTCCGGCGAGACCTTCGCCTTGCCGCCTTCGAACGCCTGCCATGCGTTCACCTGCACGGCGGGCATCGCCGCCTTCATCGCATTGGCGCCGTACGAGGGAACGAACTGCGCCCCTTTCTCGGTGGCGTACTTCTTGAGCGAGGCCGAGTTCTGCACCTGCTCGGCCCAGATCTTCTCGACGGTGGCGATCACTTCAGGCGGCACGCTGCGCGGGATGAAGATGCCGAAGTAGTTCGCCGGCTCCTTGAACTGCGGCAGCCACTTGGTGAGCGGCTCGATCGTGCCGTAGCCGTCCAGCTCGACCGGGCGGTCGCCGATGACGGCGAGCGGCCGCAGGCGCTTGGCGCGGATCATCTCCGCCTGCTCCACCGTCAGCTGCGTCGTGACTTCGGTCTCGCCCGACACCGTCGCGACGACCGCCGGATTGCCGCCGTCGTAGGTGACGTGCTTGTACTTGACGCCGGCCTGCCGCGACACCGCCTCGATCGCGCTGTGTCCGCTCGAGTTCACGCCGGCCGTCGCCACGCTGACCTGTCCCGGCTTCGCCTTCATCGCGTCGAGGAGCTCGTTCACGGTCTTGTACGGCGTGCCGGGGTTCACCGACAGCGTCGACACGTTGGCAACCGAGAGGAACAGCGCCCAGTCCTGGATCTTCGTGTCGACCATCCCGAGCACCGCGTAGGTGCCGAGGTCCTTGGCCGCGCCGGCCGTCCACGTATAGCCGTCCTTGGGCGCATCCATCGCGCTCTTGGTCCCGATCGAGCCCGATGCGCCGGGCTGGTTGACGATGACCACCTTCTGGCCGAGCGCCTTCTCGATCTCCGCGGCCGTGAGCCGCGTGACCTGGTCGGTCGAGCCGCCGGCCGCCCACGGCACGATGATCGTGATCGGCTTGGTCGGCTTCCACTGCGCCGCGGCGGGCGCGGCGGCGAGCACGACGAACGCCGCGGCAAGGCCGGCGGCGAGAAGCGAGCGTTTGCTGCGATCCATGCGTTCCTCCTCGGGGGTCGACGTGCGTGCGCCGCGCGGCGCACGAGCGGGGTCTTTGATAACCGTTTGGTTAATTATGCCACCTTCCGGCGTCGCGCAGGCGCCGCGGGCGAGGGGCTGAGATAGCCGATGACGAGCTCGCCGATGTGCGCCAGTCGCGCCGCTCGCGCTCGCGGCGCGACGAGGTCGCGGCCGAAGATCGTCGACAGCGTGTGGCGGTTGGAAAGGTAGAAGTAGCCGAGCGACGCGATCGAGATGTAGAGCTGCACCGGGTCGACGCCGCGGCGGAACACGCCCTCGCGCGCGCCGCGCTCGAGCAGCTCGGTGAGGACGGCGATCAGCGGCGAGTGCATCGCGCGGATGTGCCGCGACCGCTTGAGGTAGCGCGCGCGATTGAGGTTCTCGGTGTTCAGCAGCGACATGAACTCCGGATGCGCGACGAAGTAGCGCCAGGTGAACGCGCACAGCTCGCGCACGCCGTCCGCGGGCGGGCGATCGAGCAGGTCGAGCTTCTGCTCCTCGCCGCGGATATGCGCGTAGGCCGCCTCGAGAACGGCCAGGTAGAGCGCTTCCTTGTCGCCGAAGTAGTAGTACAGCATCCGCTTGTTGGTCCGCGCGCGCGCGGCGATGCGGTCGACGCGCGCGCCACCGAGGCCGTGCGCCGCGAACTCCTCGGTCGCCGCCGCGAGGATCGCCGCACGCGTGCGGTCGCGGTCGCGCGTCACCGCCGCGGCGCGCCGTCGGGGCGCGTCGGACGCGGACGGAGCGGGGTCGCGCGGCATGCGCGCATGTTAACCGGTTGGTGAATTGGCCGGGCTTCGGGCAGCGACCGCGCCGCCCGCTGCGACGCGCACGATTCGAGCGACCGCCGCTGGCGCTCGACCTCGCGCCGTCGCGCTCGATGACGGCTCGCCGAGATCCCGGCGTCGCTACGCGACGCGGACGATTTTCATCGAATTGGTGCCGCCCGACTGCCCGAGCGGCTCGCCGATCGTGATGACGATGAGGTCGCCCGATTGCACCTTGCCCGACTGCAGCAGGAGCTTCTCGGCCGAGCGCAGCACGGCATCGCGATCGCCCTGCTGCTCGAGGAACATCGGCCGGACGTTCCGGTAGAGCGCGAGCTTTCGCTGCGTCGACACCTCGGGCGTCAGCGCGTAGATCGGGCAGCCGGGGTTGTGCCGCGACATCCACAGCGCCGTCGATCCCGACTGCGTGAGCGCGACGATCGCCTTGACCTTCAGATGGTAGGCGGTGAACAGCGTCGCCATCGCGACCGACTGGTCGATCAGCGTGAACGTGCGGTCGAGGAAGTCGTCGTCGAGCTCGACGTCGTCGGACTTCTCTGCCTCGACGCAGATCTGCGACATCGTCTCGACGGTCTCGACCGGATAGCGGCCCGTCGCGGTTTCCGCCGACAGCATCACCGCGTCGGTCCCGTCGAGCACCGCGTTCGCCACGTCCGACACCTCGGCGCGCGTTGGCACCGGGTTGTGGATCATCGACTCCATCATCTGCGTGGCGGTGATCACGAGCTTGTTGTGCTCGCGCGCGAGCCGGATCATGCGCTTCTGCAGTCCCGGCACCGCGGCGTTGCCGACCTCGACGGCGAGGTCGCCGCGCGCCACCATGATCCCGTCCGACGCGTCGATGATCGACTCGAGCGATCCGATCGCCTCGGCGCGCTCGATCTTGGCGATCAGCTGCGCGCGGCCGCCGGCCGCGAGCAGCAGCTGGCGTGCCATGTACATGTCCTCGCGTGTCTTCGGGAACGACACGGCGAGGTAATCCGCCTCGAGCTGGACGGCCGTCTTGATGTCGTCCATGTCCTTGACGGTCAGCGCCGGCGCGGTCAGGCCGCCGCCGAGCCGGTTGATGCCCTTGTTGTTCGACAGCGTGCCACCGAGCTCGACCCGGGTCTCGATCCTCGACCCCTGCACGCGCACGACGGCGAGGCGGATCAGGCCGTCGTCGAGCAGCAGCACCGAGCCGGGCGAGACGTCGTGCGGCAGCTCCTTGTAGTCGAGCCCGACGCGCTGGTCGTCGCCGATCTCGCACTCCGCGTCCAGCACGAACGTCTGCCCGGGCGAGAGCGTCACCTTGCCGTCGGCGAACCGGCCGATGCGGATCTTCGGCCCCTGCAAGTCGGCCATGACGGCGATCTCCCGCCCCTGCTCGCGAGCGGCCGATCGCACGCGCTGTGCGCGCTCGAGGTGATCGGCCGACGACCCGTGCGAGAAGTTGAGGCGCACCACGTCGACGCCGGCCGCCAGCATGCGGCCGAGAACCTCCGGGTCGCTGCAGGCAGGGCCGAGCGTGGCGACGATCTTGGTCGAGCGGGACATGGCGGGGGTGCGCAGCGCGCGCGCGTCGGCGGGTTGGGGTGGGGCGATCGCGCGAAGCGCCTGCGCGGACGGGCGTCTCATCGATGGGCTCCGTAGCTTATCCCGCCGCGCGGGCTTCGAGCGCGGCCACCGCGGGCAGCTTGCGCCCCTCGAGGAATTCGAGGAACGCGCCGCCGGCGGTGGAAATGTACGAGATGCGGTCGGCGACGCCGAACTTGTTGATCGCCGCGATCGTATCGCCGCCGCCCGCGATCGAGAAGGCGTCCGATGCGGCGATCGCTTCGGCCAGCGCGCGCGTGCCGCTCGCGAACGCGTCGAACTCGAACACGCCGATCGGGCCGTTCCACACGATCGTTCCCGCGCGCGCCACCACCGTCGCGAGGTAGGCGACGCTTTGCGGACCGAGGTCGAGGATCAGGTCGTCGTCGTCGACGTTCTCGATCGCCTTGAGCTCGGCGGGTGCCTCCGCGGCGAAGCGCTTCGCGACCACCGCGTCGATCGGGATCGGGATCTTGCCGGGAAAGTCGTCGAGGATCGCACGTGCTTCCCCGACGAGCTCGGCTTCCGACAGCGACTTGCCGATGCGGCCTCCGGCCGCGGCGATGAACGTGTTGGCGATGCCGCCGCCGACGACGAGCACGTCGACCTTCGAGGCGAGGGCGCGCAGGATCGTGAGCTTGGTCGACACTTTCGAGCCGGCCACGATCGCCACCAGCGGACGGCGCGGATTCGCGAGCGCGCGCGTCAGCGCATCGATCTCCGCCGCCATCAGCGGGCCGGCACACGCGACCGCGGCGAACCGGGCCAGCGCATGCGTGGTCGCCTCCGCGCGGTGCGCGGTGCCGAACGCGTCGTTCACGTAGACGTCGCACAGCGCCGCCATCCGTCGCGCCAGCGCCTCGTCATCCTTCTTCTCGCCGGGGTTGAAGCGGCAGTTCTCGAGCAGTACCACCTCGCCGGGCGACAGCGCATCGTGCCAGGCGCCCCCGTCGACCCAGTCGCGGACCAGCGGCACGGCGATCCGCAGCCGCTCGGACAGCCGCTGCGCGACCGGCGCCAGCGAGTCGGCCGGCGAGAACTGACCCTCGGTGGGACGACCCAGGTGCGAGGTAACCATCACCGCGGCGCCGCGCGAAAGCGCGTCGCGGATGCCCGGGATCGACGCCCGGACGCGCGTGTCGTCGGTGATGCGGCCGGCATCGTCGAGCGGCACGTTGAGGTCGGCGCGGATCAACACCTTCTTGCCTCGTACGTCGACATCGGAAAGGCGCAGGATCGGCATGGCACCCTCAAAAGATCAGCGACATCAGGATGACGTCGTCGTAGACCCCGTCGACCTTGCGTCCCTTCGGCCAGCGGCCGCGCTCGACGAATCCCGATCGCCGGTACAGCGCGTGCGCTCGGTCATTGCTCGCATACACCGACAGCTCGACCTGTTCGAAGCGCTCGCGGGCGGCGGCCAGCGCCGCCTGCATGAGCGACGTGCCGATGCCGCGGCCGCGCGCCTCGGCGAGCACCCCCATGCCGAGCACGCCGACGTGCGCGTGCACGTGCCCCATCTTCGGCGTCACGTCGCACCAGCCGACGATGCGCCGTGACTCGTCGGCGACGTACTGCACGAACGATGCGTCGATGATGCGGGCGACGAACAGCGCCGTCTCCTGCAGCGAGAACGGTTGCGTGACGGCGAGGAAGAGGCGCTCGCGCGCCACGGCGCCGACGCAGTCGCGGAGGCCGGCGATGTCGCCGAGCGCAACGCGACGCACGTCGACGCCCATGCCGCCGCGCCCTATCTCGCGGCCATCAGCGCGACGGTCGTGTCGAGCATCCGGTTGCTGAAGCCCCACTCGTTGTCGTACCAGCTCGTCACCTTGACGAGCCGGCCGGACACCTTGGTCAGCGTCGCGTCGAACGTCGACGACGCCGGATCGTGGTTGAAGTCCGACGACACCAGCGGGGCCTTGGTGTAGTTCAGGATGCCCTTGAGCGGCGCCGTTTCCGACGCCTGCTTCATGATCGCGTTCACTTCCTCGACGGTCGTGTCGCGCGCGGCGATGAACGACAGGTCGACGATCGACACGTTGATCGTCGGCACGCGGATCGCGAAGCCGTCGAGGCGACCGTTGAGCTCGGGCAGCACGAGGCCGACGGCGGCGGCGGCGCCGGTCTTGGTCGGAATCATGTTCATCGTCGCCGACCGCGCCCGTCGAAGGTCCTCGTGGTAGACGTCGGTGAGCACCTGGTCGTTGGTGTAAGCGTGCACCGTCGTCATCAGGCCGCTGACGAGCCCGATCGATGAGTGCAGCGGCGCGACGAGCGGCGCGAGGCAGTTCGTCGTGCACGACGCGTTGCTGATGACCGTATGCGAGGCCTTCAGCGACTGGTGGTTGACCCCGTAGACGATCGTCGCGTCGACGTCCTTGCCCCCCGGCGCCGAGATGATCACCTTCTTGGCGCCGCCGCGAAGGTGCGCCGATGCCTTTTCCTTGGTGGTGAAGAATCCGGTGGACTCGAGCACGACGTCGACGCCGAGCGACGACCACGGCAGCTGCGCCGGGTCGCGCTGCGCGAGCACCTTGATGCGGTCGCCGTTCACGACCATCGCGTCGCCGTCGACGGCCACCGTGCCCGGGAAGCGCCCGTGGGCCGTGTCGTAGCGCGTCAGATGGGCATTGGTCTCGGGGCTTCCGAGGTCGTTGACGGCGACGATGGCGATGTCGTGCCGCTTGCCGCCTTCGTAGTGGGCGCGGAGGATGTTGCGCCCGATGCGTCCGTATCCGTTGATTGCGACTCTGATCGTCATGCTGCGCTCCGCGCTGGAGAGGATCGAATGTGCAAGGGTATCAGTGGACCGCGGGATTGGGCCCGGCCGCTGCGGCGAGCGCGTCCAGGTCGCGAAAGCCGTAGCCGACCTCGATGAGATCGATGCCGTCCCACTGGAACGCCTGCTCGGCGACGACCTCGCCGCCGAGGGCGTCGTAGAACAACCTGGCCGGCTGGTTCTTCGCGATGACCCATGCAATGAGGCCGCTCGCCCCGCGCTGCCTCTGCGCGGCGGCAACGGCGGCCACGAGGCGCCGTCCGATGCCCCGCCGCTTGTGCTCGGCCGCGAGGTAGATCGCCGACAGCTCGGCGTCGAATCCGTGTATCGGCGGGTGGCGCGCGTTCGCCGACGCGAAGCCGACGAGCGTCCCCTCGTCGAACGCCACGAAGACGCTCGCCAGCGGGCTCTGCGCGCCGATGATGCGCTCCCAGAACGCGGCGTTGTCGGCGACGTTCATCCCGTCGAGATACGCGTCCGGCATCATGCCGCGATAGGTCGACCGCCACGCGTCCACCCGCACCCGGGCGATCGCAGCCGCGTCGGCGGCAACGGCGGGGCGCACACCGACGGCGCTCACGAGCGGGCGAGCTCCTTCGCCACCGAGGCGACGCGCTCGGCGGTGAAGCCGAAGTGCTTGAACAGCACGCCGGCGGGCGCGGACTCGCCGAACCGATCCAGCCCGACGACAGCGCCGCGCGCGTCGTCTACGCTGCCGACGTACTTGCGCCAGTAGTCGGTAACGCCCGCCTCGACGGCGAGCCGCGGCACGCCGGGCGGCAGCACGCTCGCACGATAGCCCGCGTCCTCGGCGTCGAAGCGGCTGGTGCACGGCATCGAGACGACGCGGACGTTGACGCCGTCCACGGACAGCGACTCGCGGGCAGCGAGCGCGAGCGGCACTTCCGAGCCCGTGGCGATGATGACCACGCGCCTGCCGCCGGCTCTGGCGAAGTCGGCGAGCACATAGCCGCCGCGCCGGATGTTGTCGACGGTGGCGTCGTCGCGCTTCGCGAACGCGACGTTCTGCCGCGACAGCAGGAGCGCCGACGGGCCGTCGGCGCGGCGGATCGCCTCCGCCCACGCGAGGGCCGTCTCCACCGAGTCGCACGGCCGCCAGACATCGAGACCGGGGATCAGGCGCAGGCTCGACGCATGCTCGACCGCCTGGTGCGTCGGTCCGTCTTCGCCGAGCCCGATCGAGTCGTGCGTGAACACCAGCACGTGGCGCAGTCGCATCAGCGCCGCCATGCGGATCGCGTTCCGCGCGTAGTCGCTGAAGACGAGGAACGTCCCCTCGTAGGGCAGGAAGCCGCCGTGCAGTGCGAGCCCGTTGCCGATCGCGACCATCGC
>Ga0307411_10000755_pt1 | contig 11944 bp, 7 predicted proteins | sample DK1Ometagenome_2_FD_203712 | JGI IMG/M metagenome (GOLD analysis project Ga0307411, IMG submission 203712) | Maize rhizosphere microbial communities from greenhouse at UC Davis, California, United States - DK15-O-1 | ecosystem: Host-associated > Plants > Roots > Rhizosphere > Soil | place: USA...
CTCGGGACCGGCAGGCCCAGCGCAGACCGACAACCCAGAGAATCCGTCCTCCTCGACCCACTCGGGTGCCCAGACGCATTCGGCAACCTCTGGACCCGATTCGGTGGGCACCAGGACACGATCACCGACGCTGTACTCACGCTCGCCCGGATCGAGGTAGTACAGCCGACCGTACCGTTCGAACGACACAGCCATCACCCGCGGCATGGCCACAGCCTAAGGCCGCATTCGGCGGTTTGCGTATACCTACGCAAAAACCGGAAGCCCGGCAGATGCGGGTCTGCCGGGCTTCCACGGGTGGGCATACTGGGGGGCAGGGTCCCACCCGCGCCATTCAGTTCTATTTGATTCACTACTATTTGATCTTGATGGTTTCCCCTATGTAGATCAAGTTCGGGTTCTTGATCGTCTTCTTATTGAGCTTCCACAAGCCCTTCCAACCGCCCTTCACGTGATACCGCTTCGCGATCTTGCGAAGCGTGTCACCACGCTTGACGTGAACGGTTTTGCCGGTAGCACTGTACTTCCTTTGAGTCGACTTCTTGGCGATCTTGACCTTTGACTCGCTCAAGTTCTGGGTTTTGGACGCTCCGGGATTGCTTGCTGGCGTCGCATTCTGGTCCGCCTTCCCGTTCGACTTGGTCAATCCCGCACGTCGGCTGCACACCGGCCAGGCACCCGGACCTTGGCCTGCTAGCACCCGACGAGCGATCGCGATCTGTTCGGCCTTGGATGCCTGGTGTGCCTGGCTGGCGTAGGTCTTACCCCCGTACGCCTTCCATGTGCCTGCGGCGAATTGCACGCCGCCGTAGAAACCATTGCCGGTGTTGATCGTCCAGTTGCCGCCGCTCTCGCACTGAGCGACGCGATCCCACACGGTCGTGGCTGCCGCCTCGGCCGGTGTGGCACCTGCCAGCCCAATCCCAGAGGACAGAGCAAGAGCAGCGCCCACGCCGATGGCGCGCTTGATGATGGTGGAAGTCACCTAGGACTAGATCCTTCCCCGAGTACGCCTGTGAGGGTGACCTCATTGGGTACGGGTGATCTATGTCCCGGCGCTCACGCGGTGTGTGAAACCACACCGCTATGAGCGCTTCAACCCCCGGGACTCTCTCATTCCTGACGTGAGAGCGATCCGATGGTCCCCCACCTCCGCTTCGCCCGGGACGATCCCGGCACGGTGCCGTCCAGCAGAGCTCGGCGAACGGACACGCGATCTCAGCGGCACATCGGATGCCTCTGAGTTCTTCCCCCGGCGTTCCGCTCCCGCGCGTTTATAACGAAACGGAAACGAGCCGAGATCTACCGTAAGGCGAAACTTCTTCCCAGCGCAACAGTTTGCGAGACCAATTTGTGATATTTGGGTGGTCCTATGGCTGGGCGTGGATGAATCCTGGGGAGCCACGTTTCTCGTCTGAAGACGGCTCAGAAGTGTTTGATTCGGGGATTCGGCACTCGTTAGACGTCTTGGGACGGCAAACGCTGGGTGCTCGGAGTGGTCCTAGAAACTACGAAAAGGCCTGGAAACTACGAAAGGCCTGGCAATGAGCCAGACCTGGGAGCCAAACCTTGGGGAGGTTGTCGGAGAGGACGCTCGGGGGTTCGTCCCCTCCGGCAACCTGTGCCGCCCAGGTTACTAAAGAAGTCGAAGAAAATGAACCCCAACATTTTCGAGCCAGCTGCGCTACACTGGGCCGCCCGCCCAAAGAGTCGATGCGGCAATGCGAGCCGCAGCACCGTCACCCTTCCACCAGACCGATCAGCGCCGCCTCGACGGCGAGCAACGGCGCTACGTTGCCCTCCAGCGCGGTACGACAGGCCAGCAACGCATCGATTCGATGCAGGGTCGACTCTGATGTTGACTTGCGTGCCAGCACGGCAATCTGCGGCTTGAGGTCCTCATTGATCAACGGCGCCCCCGAGCCGGTCTGGATGCTCAGCACATCGCGGTAGAAACCGGTCAGCTCGGTCAGTGTGCGATCGATCGCGTCCCGCTGAAACCGCTTGTTGCGAGCCCTTTGCTGGTCCTCCAGTTCCTTGATCGCGGCATGGGCTTGGCGTGGCCGCGCCCCCTTGGTTCCAAACCCGAGGGCTTCCTCGAGTGCGGTCCGCTCCCTGACATCCAGCTCGCTGGTCGCGTCGGCCGCCTCCACAGACGACATCTCGACGATCTGGGCCGCCGCGGCCAGACAAGCCCCCAGACCCTGCAACTGGAAAGGGATCTGCAGGATCTGCTGCCGCCGGTCCCGAGCGCTCTTGTCTCGTGCCAGCACCCGAGCTCGACCGACATGTCCCTGCGAGACCCGTGCCGCGTACGCAGCCAGCTCCGGTTCGATGCCATCGCGGGTCTCAAGCAGCCGAGCCACTGCCGGAATCGTCGGAGTCTGCAGGGTCAACAACCGGCAACGCGATCGAATGGTCGCGACGACATCGTCAGGCGTCGGCGCGCAAAGGATCCACACCGTACGCGGTGCCGGCTCCTCAATGCTCTTCAGCAGGGCATCAGCGCCGCGTTCGGTGACTCGATCAGCATCCTCGACAACGATCACCTGCCACCGTCCCAGGGTCGGACTCATGGCAGCTCGGCGAACCAGCTCGCGTACCTCATCGACGCCGATCGAGAGTAGTTCGGTACGCACCAGCGTCACGTCCGGATGTGCACCAGACAACGAGGTACGGCACTCGGTGCACCTCCCGCAGCCTCCCCAACGGCATTGCAGTGCGGCTGCAAACGCCCGGGCCGCATTCGAGCGACCCGAACCCGGCGGACCGGTGAACAACCAGGCGTGACTCATCGCGTGGGGCTCAGCCGCCACTGCGCGTTGCAAGGTAGCGACCGCCGCCGTCTGACCGATCAACTCCGCCCAGACACCAAGATCAGCAGCAGACTCCGCGGAAGCGGCATCGGTAAGCCCGGCAGTCACGGGATCCACTCTGCCATCTAGCGCCGACGGTCACCGCTGGCGCGCAGGCATCAGCAACGGCGCAACCCGAGCGGCTACGTCAGCAGCGATCTCTTCGCGTGAGGCGCGGGCGTTCAGCACCAGATATCGCTCCGGCTCCCGCCGTGCGAGCTCAAGGAAAAACTGCCGCGTGCGTTCGTGAAAACCGTCACCGGCAGACTCCAAGCGGTCCTTAATGGATTTGGCCTGCACCCCATCACTGAGCTCCGCGTCGAGCACCACGGTTAGATCCGGCCGCACATCCTCAGTGGCCCAACGGGCAATGTGTTCCAGATCGGCCAGCTGCAAAACTCGTCCCGCCCCCTGATAGGCCAGCATTGAGTCGACGTAGCGGTCACACACCACGACGGCGCCTCGTTGCAGCGCGGGCCGTACCACCGAGAAGATGTGCTGCGCCTTGTCAGCTGCATAGAGCAGAGTCTCGGCGCGCGGAGACATCTCGCCGGTCGCCGGGTCCAGAACTATCCGCCGGATCATCGCCCCGACGGTGGTGTCCCCTGGTTCAAAAGTCCTTAAAACTTCATGCTCAGCATTGGCCAGCCAGCTGCAGAGCAGATCGACTTGGGTGGTCTTCCCGACCCCATCACCGCCCTCGAAGACGATGAAGACGCCACCAGCACTGGTCACGCGCCAAGCTTCTTTTTTGTCTTGGCCCAGACCTCCACAAACTCGCGCCGGGAGCGCCGTGCCCTCCGATACTCGCGTTCAAAGTCCCGGCCCGCCGCGAATGCCTGGGCTGGAAGCAGCCTGGCCACCTGCTCGGCCGTAACCAGCTCGCGTTGATGATCATTGTGTATCTCGGCCAGCAGTTGCCGAGCCTTGAATAACTGCTGCTGGATGGTCGCCGTCTCCTCTGGAAGCACCTGACCAGCTACGCCAACCACCCATTCCAGGCGGCCCATCTCTTGCCAGGCCTCTTCCCACTCCTCGTCGGGGGAATCGACGATCAGGTGATCCGCGCATCGGCTCATTCGGGCGACCGCCATGGAGACGAGGCCGGCGAGCACCTCACCGGCAGGATCGGATCGTTGATCAGCCAGCCTGGGCGACCGGACGGCTGCAACCAGGCGTTCCAGGACGGTGAGATAGCGATCACTGCGCAGCCGCGCAGTCAGCCGGTCATGCCCGTCACCGTTGGAGGAGTCTCCCTCCAGACTGATCCAGCCCAGCTCGTCGTAGAGATCTTCGACCCAGTCTGAGTCGAGGACGACCGAAAGTCCCTTCAGCTCGAGTCGCAGCCGAGCAGCCTGATCAGCGAGCTGGCCGACAGCCGCGAGATCACCAGCGCGGATAGCAAGATCAGCTTCGACGATGTGCCGGAGCCGCAATGCGACCAACTGCGATACGAACTTCTTGAAGGGCGCGGCGGCGTCGAACGGACCGGGTACGGGTAGGTCGGTCGGACCTGTGGCAGGTGCACCGAGCCGGGATACCAGCCGCGGGAAGCGCGGCACAGGTGTAGCACCAGTCTGTAGCAGAGCGCGGTCGAGCCAGGCCACTTGTTCATCGGTCAGTCCCGGCCCAACTGGAGTGATCAACACCTCGCGATAGCGCGCAGTGGTCAGGCCGCCGCGGCGTACGGTCACCTTGTCGTCACGCAACAGCGCAAGTGTGGTGCCAACATCGTCGCGTAGGGCAAACTCCCGCCGATCACAGGTGAGCGCAGCAACCGGTCCCAACGTGGCACGGCGCCGCAGCGGACGGATCATATCGGCCAGCTCCTCGGGAAGATCGGCATGGCCCATCAATTCGATTCTGTCCTTTGGCAATAGCGGCTGCCAGTCCGGTGCAGTGATGTACCACTCGCCACGTCCGTCCAGGACTCGGTGGGCGAGGAGTACCCCTGAGCGGATGAGCCGATGATCTGGGGCGTCGAGCAGCGTGACAGAGATCTCGTACGCGGCATTGTGGCCGGCCCTGGCCACGAGATGATGCAGACCAAGATCAGGATTGATCATGCGCGGCGCGGCTGCACTGTAGGGCATGTCGTAGTAGCGCTGGCCCGGCGGATTCGGGCCGGATCCGTCGGTAGCTGGGGCCGGGAGGGCGGCGACGGGCGCAGCGTGCTTGCCCGCCTTTGCCACGCGCCGCCGCTTCTTCTTACCCATGCTCGAACCCTAGTGCTCACAACAACTCTGGCACTACGACGGGCGGCCCGTCAGAGTGCAACCAATTCGGCATCCGTTAGCCAGCTTTGGCGCGTACGTTCTTCGCCGGCGCCCTCTTGGCGGCCGGTTTCGGAGCCGATGAGTTTGCTCCCGCAGCCTGCGTTCGCTTCGCCGAACGCTTCTTGGGCGCTGGACCCTTGGCTCGCTTGTCAGCAAGCAGCTCGGCGGCGCGTTCAGAGGTGATCGTTTCGATGTCGTCGCCGCGCCGCAGCGTCGCGTTGATCTCTCCGTCGGTGACGTACGGTCCGAAGCGGCCTTCCTTGATCATCATGGGACGGCCCGAGGCCGGATCAGTGCCCAGATCCTTCAGCGGCGGCTTGGCCGCGGCGCGGCCGCGTTGCTTCGGTTGAGTATAGATCGCCTGGGCTTCCTCCAAGGTGATCGAAAAGATCTGATCTTCCCCCTCCAGGGAGCGAGAATCGGTGCCCTTCTTCAGATAGGGCCCGTAGCGGCCATTCTGAGCGGTGATCTCGACACCGTCCGCGTCCTTGCCAACGACCCGCGGCAGGCTCATCAGTTGCAGCGCCTGCTCCAAGGTGACCGTGTCGACGCTCATGGAGGAAAACAGCGATGCGGTGCGGGGCTTGACACCCTTGCGCGCGTCCTCGGGGAGGATCTCGGTCACGTACGGGCCGAAGCGGCCGTTCTTGGCCACAATCATGCGAGAGGCGTCCGGATCGATTCCGAGCTCGCGTTCCTCGCCTACCGGCTTGGCCAGCAGCTCTCGAGCAAGATCAATAGTAAGCTCGTCCGGCGGAAGATCATCGGCGACACTGGCCCGGCGGCCCTCCTCATCCTCCAGGTAGGTGCCGTAGCGTCCAACCCGGACCACGATCTTGGGCGCGCCGGTCTCGAGCGCATCGGGATCATGGATCTCGAATGTGGAAAGGCGACGAGCGTCGATCTCGCCGAGCTCGGTGACCAGTCGATGCAGCCCTTCGCGGTTGTCATCGCCGAAGTAGAAATCGGTCAGCACCTTGAGCCGCTCGGCATGGCCGTCGGCGATCTCGTCCAAGACGTCTTCCATCTCGGCCGTGAAGGCGTAATCCACCAGCCTCGGGAAGTGCTCCTCCAGCAACCGGGTGACCGCAAAGGCGAGCCAAGTTGGGACTAGCGCCGTACCCTTCTTGAACACATAGTCCCGGGCGGTGATGGTGCGGATGATCGTCGCGTACGTGGACGGCCGGCCGATCTCCAACTCTTCGAGCTTGGCAACCAGCGAGGGCTCGGTATAGCGAGCAGGTGGTCGCGTCTCGTGACCTGATGCGGTCACTGACTCGGGCCGCAACGATTGCCCGGCCGTCAGCCGAGGAAGCCGGGTCTGCTCGTCATCGGTATGGCCGCCGGTCTCCTCGACCGATTCCACGTAAGCCTTGAGGAAGCCATAGAAGGTGATCGTGCGGCCTGAAGCCACAAAGGTGCACGGCTCGCCGGCGCTGGGTTGGGCGTTGATGTTGACGGTGATCGAAAAGCCTTCAGCGTCCTTCATCTGCGAGGCAATGGTGCGCATCCAGATCAGTTCGTAGAGCCGGAACTGATCACCGGTCAGCCGTGTCTCGGCCGGTGTCAGGAAGGTCTCACCGGCGGGCCGGATCGCCTCATGCGCCTCCTGGGCGTTCTTCACTTTGGAGGTATAGGTTCGCGGCTTGTCTGGCAAGTAGTCCGCCCCGAAGAGTTGCCGCACCTGCTGCCGGGCAGCGGCGAGCGCTGCCCCGGAGAGGGTTGTCGAGTCGGTCCGCATATAGGTGATGAACCCAGCCTCGTAGAGTTCTTGGGCTACCGACATCGTCCGCTGCGCCGTGAAGCCGAGTTTGCGACCGGCCTCCTGCTGCAGCGTTGTGGTCCGGAATGGCGCGTACGGGCGTCGGGTGTAGGGCTTGGACTCGACGCCGTCTACCGCGAATGCGGCGGACCTCAGCGAGTCTGCCAGCGCTCTAGCTTGGTCCTCGTCCAGGCGCACCAGCTGATCATGATCCTTGGTGATCAAGGAGCCGCGGCTATCGAAATCGCGACCCTGAGCCACACGGCGCTCACCGACGCGAGTCAGTCGAGCCGGGAAGAGCGGAGGCTCAGCCTCGGGCCCGGCGTCCAAGATCGCATCGAGGTCCCAGTACGAGGCGCTGCGGAATGCCATGCGTTCCCGCTCCCGATCAACGATCAGCCGGGTCGCCACCGACTGCACGCGTCCAGCCGACAGCCGCGGCATGACCTTCTTCCACAACACAGGTGAGACTTCATAGCCGTAGAGACGATCAAGGATGCGCCGGGTCTCCTGGGCATCGACCAAATCCTCGTCAAGATCCCGTGGGTTAGCGACAGCCTCGGCAATAGCGGTCGGAGTGATCTCATGGAAGACCATGCGCTTCGCCGGCACCTTGGGCTTCAGCTCCTGCAGCAGGTGCCACGCGATCGCTTCACCTTCACGATCACCGTCAGTCGCGAGCAACAACTCGTCGGCTCCGACGAGTGCTTCCTTGAGTGATCGCAACGTCGCCCGCTTGTCCGGGCTGACAACGTAGATCGCTTCAAAACCGTTGTCCACGTTGACGCCGGTGCGCGCCCACTTCTCACCCTTGAACTTGGCGGGAACCTCGGCTGCACCGGTGGGCAGGTCGCGAATATGACCGCGGCTGGACTGGACAACATAGCCGTCGCCCAGAAAGCTCGCGATCTTGTTCGCTTTAGTCGGGGACTCGACGATCACAAGCCGCCTGCCCCCCGGCTTCACTGCCACCGGTCCTGCCTTCCTGTCACATCAACCTGATCTCACGCGCGACCGAATATCAGATCATCAGCTAGCGACCCGATGAATCCTCAGCTGCCGCCCCCAGCGCGCATACTCTACGGCCCGCGATCAACTACGGCCCAGGACGCCGGAGTTTCGGAACGAATTCCCCGACGCCGGACGAGTCAGGGCGCGGGGTAAGGGCTGACGGGATGCGCAGGTGTCGATTGATACCCGGAGGGATTCACCGGCCGCACGCCCGGCTGGTAGTAAGCCTGCAGCCTGACTCGCTTGGCTTGCCACAGAATCAGGCCGAGTGCGAGGCCATTCACCGCCAAGGCGAGCACCAGCATCATCGGAGTGCCCGTGGTCTGGGCCCCCATGAACGCCTGAGACCAGCCTCCGAAGAGCACGACGACAAAGAAGGTCAGCACATTGTTGACAGCGTGCATCGCGATCCCGGCTTCCAGTCCTCCGGTGCGCCAAGCGGCGAGTCCAGAAGCCACTGCCAGGCAGGCGATGGTGCCCAAAACCCAAGGATCAGGGCTGAGATGCGCCACGGAGAACGCGGCAGCGGACACGATCAGTGAGACGACCAAACCGACCATTGGCCGCGCGAACCAGGATCCGACGTTTTGCATGATCCAGCCGCGGAAGAAGTACTCCTCCCCCGCGGCCTGCAACGGCGTCATGACCAGCACGATGACCAGGAGCGCTAGCCAGTGCTCGGGGCGCGGCGAGGTAGCGGGTTGCACGAGTACAGCCAGCGCAGTGTAGACAACCCAGACTGGCATGAGGACTGCGATACAACGCAGCAGCCAGCGCCATCGGATGCCCCCGGCGACCGAAGACAGAAAGCGCGGCCGAATGCCGTGCACAATCCAGATCGATAAGCCACTGGCCGGGATGAGCACGATGAGGGTGAGATTGAGGTAGATGAACCCGACCGGACCCAGGTTCGCGATATCGGTTGTTGCTCTGGTGGTGTATTCGACGAGGTCAGGCGCGCCGGCGAGGAGCCCGGCAATGATCACCGGCACGATGGCAATAGTCATCATGATGCCCGCCAGCGGCAGGACGAGAACGAGGCAGAGCAGCGGCTTCCACCAGCGATACAAGGGGCCGCGAAGCATTTGCTGGTACAACCGCGGGCCGTCGGGCATTGCGCTGACTGGCCTGGCCTGCGGGAAAGGCGGCTGGGGGTACGCGCTGGGGACTCCGTACGGCTGCGGTGCAGCGTCGTAGTGGGGCGCTGTTGGGCTATAGCTAGCCGGTCCGAGTTGGGTTGGCTGGGGTGGTGGATACCCAGCCAATGCAGGGTCGGGCTCGTACGTTTCGGGTGGCAGTTGGTCGAAGCCGCGCGTGAAACCATCGCTGGAAGGATTACTGGTCATCGCAATCCAGTGTGCCTTGCGGGCTGGATCGGGCAGACACCCTCGACCGGCGTCCCTCATTTAGCTAGTTTGTCAACCTTTGTCTCAGATTGCTCTATCGGGACCTCGACTGTTTGCTCCGGTTTGATTTCCTTTGGGGGCGCCGGCTCGCTTGGTTCGTCGGCGATTGCCACCTCGCGGCGGGTGCTGATGGTCACCATCGTGATAATGATGATCACCGCGACGCCTGCGATGACGTAGCGCACGGCGCTCGGCGTGGTGCTCAGCGGCGACATGGCTACCACAGCCGGAGCGATCAGCAGCGACACCAGATTCATCACCTTGATAAGGGGGTTAATCGCGGGTCCGGCGGTGTCCTTGAACGGGTCGCCGACGGTGTCACCGATCACGGTGGCAGCATGGGCATCCGAGCCCTTACCACCGTGGTGACCGTCCTCAACAAGCTTCTTGGCGTTGTCCCAGGCGCCTCCGGAGTTGGCCAGGAAGACTGCCATCAGGGTGCCGGTCGCAATAGCGCCGCCGAGGTAGCCGGCTAGGGCCGAGGCGCCGAGACCGAATCCGACAGCGATCGGGGCGCAAATGGCGAGCAGTCCAGGGGTTGCGAGCTCGCGGAGTGAGTCCTTGGTGCAGATGTCGACGACCTTGCCGTACTCCGGCTTGCCGGTGCCCTCCATAATTCCGGGGATCTCGCGGAACTGACGGCGTACTTCGAAGACCACCGCCCCCGCGGCACGACCTACTGCGCTGATCGCGAGACCGGAGAACAAGAAGACCACCGCGGCACCGAGTATCACACCGACCAGCGTCTGTGGCGCGAAGACGACGGCCTGCTCCATGAACCGGCCGTAGTTATCGACCAGCACGGTATGGATCGCGTCGGTGTATGAGCCGAATAGTGCGGTCGCGGCCAGTACTGCGGTGGCGATCGCGATTCCTTTGGTGATGGCCTTGGTGGTGTTGCCGACCGCGTCCAGCTCGGTCAAAACCTGCGCACCGGCACCGTGCACATCGCCCGACATCTCGGCGATGCCCTGCGCATTATCAGAGACCGGACCGAAGGTGTCCATTGCCACGATGACGCCGACCGTAGTGAGCAACCCGCAGCCGGCAAGGGCGATGGCGAACAGACCGATGACGCCCGAGCCGCCAAGCAGGAATGCGCCGTAGACTGCCGCGCCGATAACGATGGCGGTGTAGACCGCTGACTCCAGGCCGACTGAGATGCCGGAAAGCACAACGGTTGCGGCGCCGGTGAGTGAGGTCTTGCCGACGTTGTGGACGGGGCGATCCTCGGTACCGGTGTAGTAGCCGGTGAGACTCAGGATGAGGACTGCTAGCACGATCCCGATCACGACTGCCCCGATAGCGACGATCCGCGGATCGTCGATCAGTCCGGGCTGCACGTCAGGCGGCAGGTTGAGGGCTGCGAAGGAGGAAGGCAGGTACGCGAAAGCGGCGATTGCCACGAGCACCGCTGAGATGGCTGCAGAAATATAGAAGGAGCGGTTGATGGTCCGAAGGCCGTTCTCTCCTGCCCGTGGGCGGGTCAGGAAGACACCGATGATGGCGGTGATGACCCCAATGGCCGGGACGATAAGCGGGAATACCAGGCCGGCCTCACCGAAGGCAGCCCTGCCCAGGATGAGGGACGCGACCAGCGTGACGGCGTAGGACTCGAAGAGATCGGCCGCCATGCCGGCACAGTCGCCGACGTTATCGCCGACATTGTCCGCAATCGTGGCGGCGTTGCGCGGGTCGTCTTCGGGAATGTTCTGCTCGACCTTGCCGACCAGGTCGGCGCCGACGTCTGCAGCTTTGGTGAAGATGCCGCCGCCGACACGCATGAACATGGCGAGCATCGCGGCCCCGAAGCCGAAGCCCTCAAGAATGGTCGGGGCATCACTGCGGAAGATAAAAACTACGAGAGCGGCGCCGAACAGCCCCAGCCCCACCGTCGCCATGCCGACATGCGCTCCGGTCCGAAACGCGATCTTCATGGCGGGATCGCGGCCTTCACTGCGGGCGGCGGCGGCCACCCGCACGTTGGCCCGAACCGCCAGCCACATTCCAAGAAAACCGATCAGCGCAGAAAAGACCGCTCCGGCAAGGAAGGCAACGGAGCGGCAGATACGCAATGTCAGGCTGCTGAAATCAGCGCTGGCGTGAACTGGCAGCAGCAGCAAGAGGAAGAAGGCAGCGACCGCGAACACACTCAGGGTGCGGAACTGGCGGCCGAGGTAGGCGCTCGCGCCTTCCTGCACGGCGCGAGCGATGGACTGCATATTGGGGGTGCCGTCATTTGCCGCGAGTACCTCGCGGCGGAAAATCATCGCCATCACAAGGGCGATCAGGGCGATAACGCCGACCGCTGCGACGACCGTCAGATTGACTCCCGACAAGCTAATAGAAGTCACTTCCATAGGAACTGGAAGTAGGGACATACATCGTCCTCCTGAGACTTTCGGAACTCGCGGCTACTGCCCTTAGCCGCTCGCGAAGTCTAACCACAAGTGGCACTTGTTTGGTTGTTGAGGCGTGCACGCGGACATCGCGATGGGCCCGGCGGCCAGGCCGATCACCCGGATTTGACCTGCTGAGCCCGCAAGCGACGATTGGGAAGACGCCTCTTTCGCGTCGCTGCCCGTAGAGCGTACCGCAGGGGAATAATGACGCCATGGTGGTGCTCGGTTTGAT
>Ga0307411_10000756_pt1 | contig 11943 bp, 9 predicted proteins | sample DK1Ometagenome_2_FD_203712 | JGI IMG/M metagenome (GOLD analysis project Ga0307411, IMG submission 203712) | Maize rhizosphere microbial communities from greenhouse at UC Davis, California, United States - DK15-O-1 | ecosystem: Host-associated > Plants > Roots > Rhizosphere > Soil | place: USA...
GGCTTTTGCTTGCTAGCTGGCCAATGCGTTCACGGCTCTGGTGCGCGTCGAATCGGCTCGCGATTGATTTACGAACGTGACGGCGATCGCGCCGAGAAGCCCGGCAACCGCGATCGCCATGAAGTTCTGCTCCATGGGAAGCTTCAGGGAGACAAGCCAGCCGATCAGAACCGGCGCAACGATGGCGCCGATGCGGCCAACGCCGGATGCGAAGCCCACACCTGTTGACCGTGTCGCAGGCGAATAGAAATCGCCGGCGTATGCATAGGCCAGGAGCTGCGTGCCCAATGTGGAAGCACCCACGATGAACACGGCCAGGAACAGCAGTTCAGTCGACTTCGTATACGCGAGTGCGGTCAGCGATACGGCCCCTACGGCGTAGAAGCCGATCAGAACGTGTTTGATGTTGAACTTGTCGCTCAGCAAGCCTCCGCCAATCGCGCCGACAATGGCACCGACGTTGAAGACGATCACGAAGTTCAGGGCCGAGCCGAGGCTGTACCCTGCCATTGCCATCAGTTTGGTGAGCCACGAGTTCAGCGCGTAGACCATGAAAAGGCCCGTCATGAATGCGATCCAGATCATCACCGTGCTCAGCCCGCGGCCTTCCTCGAACAGGCTGCGTATAGGGGCTGCGCGAACCTTGTCGGTGGGCGATCCTCCGTAGATGGCGTCCGTTGCATGCACCTGCTCGGGCGCAATTCTTGCCGCCATCGCCCTGAGCTGCCGTTGGTCACCCTTCTTGACGAGGAACGACAGCGACTCCGGCATCGTCTTGAGGATGAACGGGATCAGAAGCACAGGAAGTCCCGCCACGTAGAACACCCACTGCCACCCGTAGCCTTCGATCAGTTGCTTGGCGGTCAGGGCGACAAGAATGCCGCCCACCGAATAGCCGGCAAACACCAGGGTCACCAGGCGTGTGCGCAGATTCGATGGGGCGAACTCGCCCATCTGCGCTGTCACGATGGGGAGCACGCCTCCGATGCCCAGGCCGGCGATGAAGCGGACGACGCTGAAACTGACCGGGTCCTGGGTCAAACCGGCCGCAGCGGTGAAAAGGCTGAAGAGCGCCACGCACGCCGCAATCATGCGCGGACGCCCGATTCGATCCGCCAAGGTGCCAAGAAAGATGGCCCCCAGCATCGTGCCAAGCAGCGCGGACCCGGCCATGACCCCGGCGCTTGTGGCATCGACTCCCATGTCTTTCATGATCGACGGGAGCGCTGCCCCGACGACGGCCAGGTCGTAGCCGTCGATGATGAGGATCAGCACGCACCAGAAAAGGACGAGCCCGTGGAATCCATTGAAGCGTGATCGGCCCGCCAAGGCATGTACATCGACCTGTTGCATGTTGTCTCCTGTCGTTGATATTCGCCGCTTTGTGCGGCGTCGACCGGAGGTTAGTTCTGCAGCGGTTCGATGCCCATGCCCAAGGGCCTCGATATGGGCGGGGCGTCAGGACACGGGCGCTACATGCGCGATGAGCGCTCCTGGCTCGGATTGCTAAAGGAGCGATAGGTGCCAGGACTGACGCCAGTCCGCTTCTTGAAGGCGCGATGGAACGCACTCGTTTCCTGGAATCCAGTCTGTGCCGCGACCTCCGCGACGGTCAGCGACGCGCTCGAGAGCAGGTCAATGGCGATGTCCCGGCGCAGGTCGTCCTTCAACCGTTGGTAGCTCAATCCTTCTTGCTGCAACCTGCGTTGGAGCGTTGTGCTGGAAAGGCGCAATTCCCGAGCGATTTTTTCCAGTTCCGGCCACTCGTCCGGCATCCGGCTGCGCAAGCCCTTTCGAATCTGGGCGCCTGTACTGGCGTCGTTGTGATACTTGACCAGCAAGTTGGCGGGAGCCGCGTGGAGAAAGCTGTCGACCGTTTCGGGCGTCTCTGCGATCTTCAGATCGAGCAATTCACTCGCAAACACGATGTGTGTGGTCTTGGCACTGAAGCTCACGTTGTCGCAGAACCGTGTGCGGTAGTGACTGTCGTCGGCGGGAGGCGCGCACCGAAACTGCATCTCGTTCAAGGGAATGCGCCGATGTACCAGCCAGCATGCCAGGCCGTGCACGAGGATGAACCAGGTGCCGTAGCCGAACAGCCGGCGCAGCACGCCACCGTCGTGCAGGATCACGCGAGCTTCGCTTTCCGTGCGGATCAACTCGCCACGAAAATCGTCCAGCGTCGACCGAAGGAACCTGAGAATGCGGCGCAGGGCGTGTTCGAGGTTGTCGGAACTGACAGCGGCACGGGTCATGAGCGCATAGCTCCCGCGCCGCAGCCCGTGGCTGTCCAAGCCGAAGAACTCGTCGTCCATCAGATCGGCAAGCGCGACCCACATGCGCGAATAAGCCGCTGCCGAGATGCGCGCGCGAGGAGAGTTCAGCAACTCTCGATCCAGCTTGGCGAACTCGAGGACATGGGTGATGTCCATGTTGCAAAGCTGCGCGGCATGAAGCGCTTCATGCACAAGTTCGATCGCGATGGTTCCCTTCAGTCCTGCGGACTTCATGCTGGTCTCCGGCGAATGGTTTTGATCGGATGTGTGCGCTCGGCACGATCCAGGGCGGTCGGCAACGCCTCCCGGTTGGGCCGCTGGCGGCATTGCGCTGCGCAAAGTCTAGGCGAGTGCTCTCCCATATCTCAGGAGATTCGTCTGGTGTCCCCATACTCACCAGGTGAGACGCCCGTCCAACCCTTGAAGGCGGGTTGAACGTGCTGTCGCTTCGAAAGCCAAGTGCGGCGGCGATCTGCTTCAACGAGCTCGCCTTGCCCAGCACGCCGGATGACCTGCGTGGGCATGATTGCGTGATTTACACCCTGCTATCGTCCAGTGCTACCTGGCGTGTCCGGGATACCAAATCTGCGATGCGGTGAGCCTCAATGCAAAGGCGCGCAATCAAGTGCGCCCCCTCCAGCCGCCGGTGGCGCCACCGATGCGCCTTCGATTCCATGCCTAGCCAGCGCACCGGCCACAAAGCCCGAAGCCTTCATTTCCTCCACGAAGCCTCGCAGCGCATCCGCCGCGTCGGCGCCTCGTGTCTTGGGCGTTCCCATGGCTTGGCGGATCACCATGAAGCGGCCCGGTAACAGGCGCAGCCCCGCGTACCTGCGGCTGTCTGCTTCGAGTTGCTGCCTCACGCCGGCGGCCACGTCCAGGTTCTGCTCGAGGAAGGTCTGGACCACGGTGGGCGAAGTCGGCGCGCGCACGATTTGCGCGCGCTTGAGTTCGCGCGTCAGATAGAGGTCGTAGGCACTTCCCTTGCCGACCGCCACCACAGTCCCTTCGCGATCGACCTCGTCGTTGTGCTGCCAGGGCGAATCCTCTCGAACGAGATAGCTGCCCTCGATCAACACATAGGCCTCGGTGAATGCGATCTGGGCGCCGCGAACTGGATCGATCGCGAAGAAGCCGATGTCGGCCTCTTCGTTGGCCACCGCTTCGACCGACTTCCCCGCGGCATCGAACACCACCAGTTCCAGTGCAACGCCAAGGCGCTCGGCAAAGGCGCGTGCTAGGTCCACCGAGACACCGGCGGGCGCGCCGATCGCCTTGTCCGCGTTGGCGAGGATGGGGTTCCCCAAGTTGATGGAGGCGCGCAATGCGCCTGTCGGCGTGAACGCGCGGACGATGGCGGGATCGATGGTCATGGAAGCTAGGTCTTGAGGATGCTGCTGATCTTGGCGAGATTGCGCAGCGTGCTGGAAAGGTGTTGGTGCATGGCCTTCGACGCTTCGTCGTTGCGGCCGCGCTCGAGCAGATCGAGCAGGTGCAGATGCTGCTGGCAATGCTCCTTGTATCGGCTGCGATCCTGCATCGAGCGGTACGACAGCAGCCGGCGCACGCGGTTGACGCGGCGAATGGTGTCGATGAAGAACGCGTTGCCCGAGCCTTCGACGAGCGATTCATGGAACCGCACGCCGCGGTCGTGCAGCTGATCGGCAGTGTCGGTTTGGATGCCGCCTTCGAGCAGGTGCTTTTCCGCCGCGCGGCAGCGCGCGATCACCTGGGGCGACAGATGGTAGTTGGGCTCGAGCAGCGCGGCGGGCTCGAGCGCAAGGCGCAGGCGATACGACTGCAGCAGACTGTCGGCCGTGGTCAGCATCGACGAGAATACCCAGCCGTAGCCCGGCTTTTTCTCGGCCCAACCCTCGTTGGCGATGCGTCCGAGCACCCCGTTCAGCTGCACCGGCGTGAGCCTATAGCGTTGCTTGAGGAGCGCTTCGGAGAACTCGTCCGGTAGCAGCCCTCGCAGCCGGTCGTCCGCAATGCGGAAGTAGACCTCGGTCACCACGTCGGATTCCTCGAGTCCCAGCTTCCCGGCCAGCGCGCTCGCCTCGCTGCCGATCGGATTCACCAGGAAGTAGCCACGGTTGGGCTGCCGCATGAGCACGCCCTTCTCGGCCAGGAGCGAAAGGGCCTCGTTGACCGGCGACCGCGACACGCGGAGGCGATCGGCAATGAGCTGCGCAGGCAGATGAGTGCCCGCTGGCATGGCGTCGGCCTGGATCAGGTCGAGGATCTGAGAGGGAATGGATTGGTCGGTCCGCATGGGGCCGGATTTTCGTGCGAATCCGGTGGGCTCAGGCGGCCAGGTCTGCGGCGGCGCCATGCTTCTCCACCATCTTGCGCAGGGTCGACGGGATCACGCCTCCGGCCTGAAGCAGCTCGACCTCCAATTGCGTCTCCACGGCGGCCGTGGCGCCAAAGCGCTCCACCCTGCCATCGGCGCGGTGCAGGGCGACCTCGACGAGCCCGCGCGGACGGATGTTGCCCGGCCGCGCATCGATCTCGATGCGGTCGCCAGCCGCCAGGGCGAGCGTGGCCGGTGTCATGCCCGAAGGCATGCGCAGCGGCAGCACGCCCATGCCGATCAGGTTCGAGCGGTGAATGCGCTCGAAGCTGTTTGCGAGCACCGCGCGGATGCCCAGCAAGCGCTGGCCCTTGGCGGCCCAGTCGCGCGACGAACCGGTGCCGTAGCGCTCGCCGGCCACCAGCACGACCGAGTCGCCCGATGCGCGGTAGCGCTGCGCCGCGTCCCAGAGCGGCACCACCTCGCCGCTGGGCACGTGCAGCGTGTGGGCCACAGGGGCGCCGGGCGCCAGCAAGTTCTTCAGCGTCTTGCTGTGGAAGGCGGCACGCGCCATCACCTCCCAATTGCCGCGGCGCGAGGCAAAGACGTTCAGGTCCTCGCGGTTGTCGCCGCGCGCCACGAGAAAGTCGGCCACCAGGCTGTCCTTGGGAATCGCGCTGGCCGGCGAAATATGGTCAGTCGTGATGTCGTCCCCCACCACAAGCAGCGGAAACGCGCTGTAGTGCCCGAGCATGCTGCCTTCCGACAAGGCCGCGAACGGCGGGCGGCGTAGCGCGGTCGAGCCCGGGTTCCAGGGATACAGCTCGGAGCCGGGTGCGGGGAGCTCATGCCAGAGCGGATTGGCAGTGGCAATTGCAAACGCACGCGGGTAGTCCGATGGGTCCTGCGACTGCATCAGCGCGGCGTCGATTTCCGCGCGCGAAGGCCAAAGGTCTTGAAGGTAGATCTTCTTGCCGCCGGCAGTCTCCTGCACCGGGTCCACGCGCAGGTCGCGCTCGGCGTCTCCCGCCAAGCCGAAAGCGATGACCAGCGGCGGCGACATGAGAAAGCCGAGATCGAGATCGGGGTGCACGCGCCCCGGAAAATTACGGTTGCCGGAGAGCACGGCGACGGGATGAACGGCCCCCCTGGCCGCCGCCTCCTGAATGACCTCTGGCAGTTGGCCGGAATTGCCGATGCATGTCGTGCAGCCGTAGCCGACGATGTCGAAACCGACGGCCGACAGATCTGCAATGAGGCCGGCGCGCTCCAGGTAGGCCGCCGCAGCGGGCGATCCCGGGCCGAGCGAAGTCTTGACCCAGGCGGGCACCCGCAGTCCCAGTGCCCTTGCCTTGCGGGCGACCAAGCCCGCCGCGATCAACAGGCGCGGGTCCGAGGTGTTGGTGCAACTCGTGATGGCCGCGATGGCCACTGGATAGCGCGGCATCTGCGGGTCGGCGACCTTGGGCTGGAAGCCGAGCGAAGCCAGCGCCGATGCGCTGTCGCCGAAGCCCAGCAGATCCTGCGGACGACGCGGACCCGCAATGTGCATTTCAATCGCATCGAGTTCGATGTGAATGGTTCGCGTGTAGGTCGGCTCCGCAGCCGGATCGAACCAGAGGCCCGTCGCGCGGTTGAATGCTTCGACGCGTTCGATATGGGCAGTGGTCCGCCCCGTCTGCCGCAGGTAGTCGAGCGTGTGTCCGTCGACCGGAAAGAAGCCCGTGGTCGCGCCGTACTCCGGCGCCATGTTGGCCACCACGCTGCGCTCGCCCGCAGTGAGCGTTGAAACGCCGGGGCCGAAGAACTCGACGAACTCGCCGGACACGCCGATGGCCCGCAGGCGCTGCGTCACCGTCAGCGCGAGGTCGGTCGCCAGCACGCCGGGCCGCAGCGCGCCCGTAAGCCGCACGCCGATCACGTCGGGAATGCGCAGCATCGTCGGCATGCCGAACATCACGGTCTGCGCCTCGAGCCCGCCGACGCCCCAGCCCAGGACACCGATGCCATTGACCATGGGCGTGTGGCTGTCGGTGCCGATCATCATGTCGGGCACCAGCCAGCGCGCGCCGTCGCCCTCCTCCACCGCAACCACGGTGGCCAGCTGCTCCAGGTTGATGGTGTGCATGATGCCCGTGCCGGGCGGGTGAATGCGCACGCCCCTGAGCACTTTCGAAGCCCAGCGCAGGAACGAATAGCGCTCCGCATTGCGGCGAATCTCGAAAGCCATGTTGAGTTCGGGCGCGTCCTTGCGCGCGAAGGCCTCCACGGCCAGCGAGTGGTCCACCGACACGTCCACCGGCAGGCTCGCGTTCAGCACCGACGGGTCCACGCCGGCCTCGGCCAGCGTGCTGCGCATGGCGGCAAGGTCTACCAGCGCAGGCGTGCTCGTGGTGTCGTGCATGAGCACGCGCCCCGGCTGAAAGGCGATCTCCGCCTCGCTGGTCCCCGTGTCGGTCCATGCGAGAAGCGCCGCCAGCGCGGCTTCCTTCTCAGCGCCCTGCATGTTGCGCGCGACGTTCTCCAACAGAAGCCGCAGGACCACGGGCAGGCGGTCCAGCTTGTCTTTGCACAGCGCCGGCAGATCGACGGCGAGGTACTCCTGCCCGGCCACGACAAGCCGCATGCAGGACGTCTCAGTGTTTTCCATGAGCCAATTTTGCATTTGTTGTTTATAAAATGCAATTCAGTGCAAACCCGCAGCCTTCCTTCTTCCTCCATCCAGAGACCCTCCATGTACGCCTACGTCGGCAGCCGCACCACCCGGGAGCGCAATGCGCGGGGCGACGGCATCAGCATCTTCAGGGTCGATGCCGCGCATGGAACGCTGGAGCTGGTCGACATCGCCCGAGACCTGGTCAACCCTTCCTTTCTTGCGCTGAACGCCACCGGCGAGTTCCTTTACGCGGTGCATGGCGACGAGAGCGAAGTAAGCGCCTTCAGGGTCGACCGTGGTACGGGCCTCCTCACCTTCATCAACCGCCAAAGCACGCAAGGCAAGAACCCGGTGCACCTGGCACTGGACCCGACTGGCCGCTTCATGGTGGTGTCCAACCACATTGGCGCCAGCCTGGCGGTGCTGCCCGTGAACGCCGATGGTTCCCTGGGTGAACTGACGCAACTCCCTGACGCTGGAAGGCCCGGTGGGACCGCACCGCGTGGAGCAGAAGCAGGCCAAGCCGCACTTCAATCCCTTCGACCCGACCGGCCGTTTCGTCGTCGAGACCTGGCGCCGATCACTGCCGTCACGCGGGTGCCGAATGTACTGGTCGCGAATCCATCGTTTCCGGCAAAGGATCTGCCCGAGCTCGTGGCCTACGCAAAGAAGAACCCGGGCAAGGTGACCTATGCCACGAGCGGCGTCGGCAACCCGCAGCATCTGAACGGCGAGTTGCTCCAGTCGCTGGCGGGCATCCAGATGCAGCACGTGCCGTACAAGGGCGCCTCGAACCAACTGGTCGACGTGGCGTCGGGCAATGTCGACATCACCTTCGTGAGCCTGGCCGGGGCAACGCCGTTCATCAAGGGCGGCCGGGTCAAGGCACTGGCGGTGACCTCGACCAAGCGCGCGGGCTTTGCACCGGACATCCCGGCAATTGCCGAGTTCACCCCCACGGCCTCGTACGACCTGGACAACTGGTTCGGTCTCTTTGCACCCGCAAAAACGCCGCCCGCCGTGCAGGCAAAGCTCAACGAGGCAGTCACCGCAGCGCTGCGTGACCCCGAGTTGGTCAAGCGATTGCGTGAGCAAGGCGGCGAGCCCCTGCCGCTCTCGCAAACCCAGTTCCGCGATTTCATCAAGACCGAATCGGTCAAGTACGGGCGCATCGTCGACAGCGCAAGGATCGTCGCGGAATAGCCCCTTACCAAATCTACAGGAGACCTTCATGAAACTCTCGTCCACATCGAATCGCCGCGCCCTACTCGCCGCCTCCATGGCCATGCTGTTCGGACTTGCTGCAGCACCCGCCGTGGCGCAGGCGCCGCTCGATCTCAAGATCATTGCGCCGGCAGGCCCCGGCGGTGGCTGGGACAGTGCCTCGCGCTCGTTGCAGCAGGTGCTCACCGCCACGGGCGCGGCAAAGAACGTGCAGGTCGTCAACGTGCCGGGCGCGGGCGGCACGGTCGGCCTGGCTCAGTTCGTGAACAACGCAAAGGGCGATGGCAACCAGCTGATGGTGATGGGCATCACGATGGTGGGTGCCGTGCTCACCAACAAGGCGCCGGTCGGCCTGGATGCCGTCACGCCAATCGCCCGCATGACCGGCGACCCGCTGGTGGTGGTGGTGCCTGCGAATTCACCGCACAAGACGCTGAAGGATCTTGCAGCGGCCGTGAAGGCGGACACCTCCAAGGTCGTATGGGCCGGCGGCTCGGCTGGCGGCGCGGACCACATCCTGGCCGGGCTCATCGCCAAGCAGGCCGGTGGCGATGCGGCAAAGCTGAACTACGTGCCCTTCTCGGGCGGCGGCGAAGCACTGGCCGAAATGCTGGGCGGCCGCGTGACCGCGGGCGTGTCGGGCTACAACGAGTTCGAAAGCCAGATCAAGGCCGGCAAGCTGCGCGCGCTCGGCGTGTCGACGGCCAAGCGGATCGAAGGCGTCGACGTGCCCACGCTCAAGGAGCAAGGCATCGACGTCGAACTCGTGAACTGGCGCGGCGTGGTCGCGGGTCCGGCGATCAGCGCGTCGCAGAAGGCCGCGCTGGTGACGGCCGTCAACAAGGCGCTCAAGTCGCCCGAATGGGCGAAGATTTCGAAGGCCCGCGGCTGGGACGACGCCTACCTCGACGCCGACGCCTTCGCTGCGTTCCTCAAGTCCGATCAGCAACGCGTGAAAGAAGTGCTGAGCTCCATCGGCCTCGTGAAATGAGCGATTCGGAAACCAACGGCCCGGGTTGGCACGCGACGGCCACGGTAGGCGCCGTGCTGTTCGGGCTGGCCGCGGTCATCGGCTACGACGTGACGCTGATGGCGCCCGCGCAGGCGGTAGGCGTCGGGCCGACGGCCGCGATGCGCATCGTGGCGCTGCTGCTGGTTGTGCTCGGGCTCGCGCACGTCGCCAAGGCTTTGCGCATGCGCGCTGCGCTGCACGGCAAGAAGACGTCGGAGCTCGGCGCCGTGCTCACCAACCGTGCGGCGCTGGGCTGGGTGCTGGGCGGGCTTATCGGGATGATCCTGATCCTGCAGCTCGGCGGCGGATTCGTCATCGGCTCAACCTGGCTCTTTGTTTCCACCGCGCGGGCCTTCGGCCAGTCGATTCGCATCAAGTCGCCCGCCATCGGTTTTCTGCTCGCGGCCATCGTGTTTGCCTTCTTCACCAGGGCCTTGTCCCTGTCGTTGCCGGCCGGTCCGCTCGAGCGCCTGTTTCTCGGCTGAAGGGGCCACATGGAAGTTTTCACGCTATTGGGCCAAGGCCTGCTGGTGGCCATCCAGCCCGGCAACCTGCTCTTCGCCGGCATCGGCGTGCTGCTGGGCACGCTTGTCGGCATCCTGCCCGGCATCAGCCCGTCGCTGACGGTCGCCTTGCTGCTGCCCATCACCTTCAAGCTGGATCCGACGGGCTCCATCATCATGTTTGCCGGCATCTATTTCGGCGGCATGTACGGCAGCTCGACGACGGCGATCCTGCTCAACACGCCCGGCGAGGCGGCCTCGATTGCCACTGCCATCGAAGGGCACCGGATGGCGAAGGCCGGGCGCGGCGGGCCTGCGCTCGCCACGGCGGCCATCGGTTCTTTCGTCGCGGGGCTGATCGCGACGATCGGCATCTCGGTGCTGGCGCCGTGGCTTGTCGACTTCGCGGTGCAGTTCGGTCCGTGGGACTACTTCGCGCTCATGGTGCTGGCCTTTGTCACTGTATCTGCCACTTTCGGAGACTCGGTGCTGCGCGGGATTACGAGCCTTGCGCTGGGCCTGGTACTCGGCCTCGTCGGCATCGACAAGCTCACGGGCCAGTCGCGCCTGGCTTTCGGCGTCCCTGCCCTGCTGGACGGCGTGTCGATCACGACACTGGCCGTCGGCCTCTTCGCGATGGGCGAGACCCTTTACATTGCCTCGCGCTTCACCGGCGTGCAGGAAAAGATCGAGGCCGTGCGCGGCTCGCTTTGGATGACGAAGGAAGACTGGCAGCGCTCATGGAAGCCGTGGCTGCGCGGCATCGGGTTGGGCTTTCCGATCGGTGCGTTGCCCGCGGGCGGCGCCGAAGTGCCGACGCTGCTGTCATACACGCTCGAGCGCAAGTTGGCGGTAAAGCCCGAGGAGTTCGGCAAGGGTGCAATCGAAGGCGTGGCGGGACCCGAGGCTGCCAACAACGCGGCCGCCACGGGCACGCTGGTCCCACTGCTGGCACTGGGCCTTCCAACCTCGGCCACTGCCGCGATGATGCTTGCGGGCTTTCAGCAATACGGGCTGGTGCCGGGCCCGCTGCTCTTCGTGACCAACGCCGATCTCGTCTGGGGGCTGATCGCCAGCTTCTTCATCGGCAACCTGATGCTGCTGGTGCTGAACCTGCCGCTCGTCGGCCTGTGGGTGCGCCTGCTGAAGGTGCCGCAACCATGGCTCTATGCGGGCATTCTCGTGTTTGCTGTGATGGGCACGTTGGCTGCGAACCCATCCACCGTCGAGTTGGTGATGCTCGTGACATTCGGCATCTGCGGCTATCTCATGCGCTGCTGGGACTACCCGGTGGCGCCGATGATCGTCGGACTCATCCTCGGGCCGATGGCGGAGAGCCAGTTCCGGCGCGCACTGCAGATCAGCCTGGGCGACGGGCTGGTGTTCTTCAAGCATGCGGGCTCGGCCACGCTGCTGGCGCTGGCGCTGCTTGCGCTGGTTGCTCCGCTGATTTTCAAGGGGCTGAAGCGGTTCAAGGGTGATGACGCTTGAGATGAAGCCGGCCACTTCCAAGGGCATACGGGCCTGTGGCATTCCGTTCTCACGTGATTGCGGACCGCACGCGGCCGTGGCAATGTCCACCACGCGCGAGCATCCGGTCGAGGCTTAACTGACCGACTGGCTGCAATTGCAATCGGAGTTGCGCGACCAGGACGGCAGCTTTATTTCATAGAACGCCTGCACCGACTGCCCGCCGTTTTGGCTTCGAGTTGCGCACCCTGTCTCTCGACGGCGGTTCGGCGCTGACAAAAGTCAGAAGAACGGGAACTCCGCTCAGAAATCGCTTCACGCCAAATACCGTTCGCCTGCCGCTATCTCAGAAAACCTCTACACGTCAGAACAGAGCTACGGTCGCTTCCCGCACCTGTGATCCTTCGCATTCAGTTCAAGGTGCCACGGTCTCGACGATAGGAAACTGACGCTCTCTCGAGGCACGGTGTCGAGATTCGCTGCTGCGGGCAGGCCTTGAACCCCGA
>Ga0307411_10000757_pt1 | contig 11941 bp, 12 predicted proteins | sample DK1Ometagenome_2_FD_203712 | JGI IMG/M metagenome (GOLD analysis project Ga0307411, IMG submission 203712) | Maize rhizosphere microbial communities from greenhouse at UC Davis, California, United States - DK15-O-1 | ecosystem: Host-associated > Plants > Roots > Rhizosphere > Soil | place: USA...
ATCTGGCTGAGCCGGATGGCCTGGATCGAAGTCATGTCGAAAGGCACTGATGATATATTGCGGGATGCGTTGCGCTTCCTGGGCCGTTTCGGCTTGGACGAGATCGATGAACAAACGTCCCAGCGTGCGGCCGCACTTCGGCGCGAGCGACCACGACTGAAATCACCGGACGCGATCATCTTGGCTTCTGCCCAGGTCCGAGGCCGGGTGCTGGTCACGCGCAACGTCCGTGATTTCCCCGCGGTCATGCCCGGCATCCGGGTTCCTTACACCATTTAGGCAGGCCAAAATCGATGTGCGGAATTGTCGGAATAGTCGGTACCAGCGACGTCGCGCAGCGGTTGTTCGACGGGCTGAAGCGGCTGGAATATCGCGGCTATGACTCCGCCGGAATCTGCACGGTCGATGGCGGCCAGCTGGTCCGCCGTCGCGCCGAGGGCAAGCTCGACAATCTCGCGCGCGAGCTGAAGGCGGACCCACTGCCCGGCATGACCGGCATTGCCCACACACGCTGGGCGACGCACGGCGCGCCCACCGTCGGCAACGCCCACCCGCATATCGTCGGCCCGGTGGCGCTGGTCCACAACGGGATCATCGAGAACTTCAAGCCGTTGCGCGACGCGCTGATCGCCGAAGGGCGTAGCTTCCAGAGCGAGACGGACACTGAGGTGGTCGGTCACCTGGTCGCCCGCGAGGTCGAGGGCGGCGCCTCACCGCAGGACGCGGTCGCTGCGGTGCTCCCGAAGCTCGTTGGGGCATTCGCCATCGCCTTCCTGTTCCGCGACCATCCGGATCTGATCATCGGCGCGCGCATGGGAGCGCCGCTTACTGTCGGCTATGGCAACGGCGAGAATTACCTCGGCTCGGACGCGCTCGCCGTCGCGCCGTGGACGCAGCGCATCGCTTATCTCGACGAAGGCGATTGGGCGGTGGTCCGCAAAGACCGGATCGACATCTTCGATGCGGCCAACGCCCCCGTCACTCGGGAGATTGTCGATTCCGGTGCGTCGGCGGCACCCGTCGAGAAGGGCAATTACCGCCATTACATGCAGAAGGAGATTTTCGAGCAGCCGATCGTCGTCGCGCAAACGCTGCAGACTTATGTACGCGCGTTCGAAGGGGAGGTCGCCCTGCCCGTGGCGGAAGCCGACCTCGAAAGCGTCAACCGGCTGACGATCGTCGCCTGCGGAACGAGCTACTACGCCGGTCTCGTCGCCAAATATTGGTTCGAGCAATTCGCGCGCGTGCCGGTCGACATCGATGTCGCCAGCGAGTTCCGTTACCGCCAGCCGGTGCTCGAGCCGGGCGGCCTGGCGCTCTTCATCAGCCAGTCGGGTGAGACGGCGGACACGCTCGCCGCGCTGCGTCATGCGCGGGCTGAGAAACAGCGCATCGCGGTGGTGGTGAACGTGCCGACCAGCTCGATGGCGCGCGAAGCGGACTTGCTGCTGCCGACCCACGCCGGGCCCGAGATCGGCGTTGCTTCGACCAAAGCCTTTACCTGCCAGCTGGCGGTGCTCGCCGCGCTCGCCGCCAACCTCGCCCGGGCCAAGGGCCGGCTGAGCCGCGCGGACGAGCAGGAGATCGTCGCGCACCTCCAGGAGGCACCGGCGGCGCTCAACGCCGCGCTGAACCATGACGAGGACATCGCGGCGATGGCGCATCTCATCGCGCCGGCCCGCGACGTGCTCTACCTTGGCCGCGGGCCCGACTATCCGATGGCGCTCGAAGGCGCGCTGAAGCTCAAGGAAATCAGCTACATCCATGCCGAAGGCTATGCCGCCGGTGAGATGAAGCACGGGCCCATCGCGCTCATCGACGAGGCAGTGCCGGTGATCGTCATCGCGCCTTCGGGACCTTTGTTCGAAAAAACGGTCAGCAACATGCAGGAAGTGCGCGCACGCGGTGGGAAGATCGTGCTGATCAGTGACGCCAGGGGGATTGCGGAAGCCGGAGAGGGCTGCATGGCGACGATCGAAATGCCGGAAGTGCACCCGCTCATCGCGCCGCTGGTTTATGCAGTCCCGGTGCAGCTGCTCGCTTACCACACGGCGGTGCTGAAGGGCACGGACGTCGACCAGCCGCGCAACCTGGCGAAGAGCGTAACCGTCGAATAATCGCGCGCGTTCGTCGAACGCCAGCGGCATCGCCCCACCGGAGCCGAGCGCTGGCCCCATTGACGACCAAAAACTGGCCCTAGTGGCACTTTCGGGCGGCTGTCATTGCCAGGGCCCGAGTGAGTGATGGGAGGGTTATGCGGATCGTTGTTTTACGCGCGTTCCTGCTGTCGCTTGGGTTGCTCCTGCCGGCCGCCGCGAAAGCCCAGGCCGCCGCCCAGACGGAGGGGTGCACGGGCGCGGAATATCGGTCGTTGGACTTTCTCGTCGGCCACTGGCGTGTCGTGCACACCAAAACCGGCAAGCTGATGGGACAGAATCAAGTCGAGTGGATCAACCTTGGCTGCGCTATCCGCGAAAGCCTGACCTTTCCCGGCCACGGCATCGGTTCATCACTGAACTTCTACTCGGCGATCGATCAGCGCTGGCATGGCCACTATCATGACAGCGGCGGGCTGTTCGCGAATTTCGAGGGCACGATGGAAGGCGGCCGGCATGTCGTCTCAACCACCGTCCGCTTCCCGCAAGAGCCGCAACGCGCGTGGAACGCCCGGCAAACGACCTTTGTCGATGACGCAGGCCGACCGCGCCAGATCGGCGAACGGCGGAACGACGCCACGAAGCCGTGGGAAGAATTCTATGACGTGACGTTCTGCCCGCTTGCTCCGCAAAAGGATGAAACTGCTCCATGTCGATGACCAAGCTTCTCGAAACGCTGGCTCTGTCCACTGCGATGCTGGCCTGCTCGACGTCCGCCATTGCCCAGCAGCCATCCGCGCCAGCGCCGCCGCCATGCAAAACCGCCGAGTTTCGAACGCTCGATTTCTGGGTTGGCGAGTGGATCGCTGAAGACCAGGCCGGCAATGGGATCGCCACAAACCGCGTCACTCGCAACGAATATGGCGACTGCGTCATCACCGAGCATTTCACGATGAACGACGGCTCCATGGTTGGCCATTCGGTGTCGATCTACCTTCCCGCACTAAAGCAGTGGCGGCAGAACTGGGTCGACAGCCAGGGCAGCTATTTCGACCTGGTGGGGGGGCCGGTCACCGGCGGCGACCATATTTTCATGCTCGAGAACAAGCGGGTCGCGGACGCCCAGCCGTACCGCCGGATGATCTGGCAGGACGTGAAGCCCGACAGCTTCACCTGGCGCTGGCAGGGCAAGGCGAAGGCCGAAGACGCCTGGGCCGACAGCTGGATTATCCGGTATCGGAGAAAGAAATAGGCTAGCGGCCGGCCCGTCGACGGTCCTCGGCGGCCAAGACGACCAGGGGTTCGAGCGCCCGATCGATTGCCGGCCGCATGGCCGCGATCACCTCGGGCGGGAAGGCGGCGAAGCCGAACACGATGGCGTCCGGGGCACTCGTGGCGCGGCTGAGCTGCGCCAGCGTCGTGCAGGTAATACCCGATTGGCGAAGTGCGCTGGCAATTGCCTCGGACGGCACCCCCCGCGGTCTGGCGACGATGTGCAGTCCACGGGGATTGACCCCTGCTTCGAACAATGTCCCGCGATAGGGCTCGAGGAGTTCCAGAAGAGCGTCGCGCCGGGGTTGATGGGCTTCTCGCGACAGACGCTGGTGCGCGGACAGCAGCCCGCGCTCGATGAATTCCCGCAGCACGAGCTGGTCGGGCAGGGTTACGAAGCCCTCGACCGCCTCCCGCGCTGCGATGACCGATCCGCGAAGCGTTGGGGGTACGGTCATGAATCCGAGTCGCAATGAACGGAACAGGACGCGGCTGAAGCTCGATACGTGGATGACACGCTCCGTATCGTGGAATTCGCCAAGCCCAGCCAGCCGCGGCGGACCGTCGAACCGCGCGGTGCCGTCATAATCGTCGACGATGATCCACGCGCCGGTATCCGCGGCCCATGACTGCAGCTGTTCCCGGCGTGTCGTGCTCATCGCAATGCCCATCGGGAACTGGGTGACGGACGTGACGATGAGCGCCGGTTCCGGAGCGAGCCGGCGGCCTGCCTCGACATCCAGGCCATGCTCGTCCACCGGGACCGGCACGACCTTGAGGCCGCGCTTGGCGAAGACGGCATCGGCAAAGATATAGCCCGGATCCTCGACGACGACCGTTCCGCCCGGACCGAGCGCCGCGGCGATCAGGTCATAAGCCGACAGCGTGCTGGTGACGATGATCACATTGTCGGGAGAGGCGCTGAACCCGCGCACTGGACCTACGACATCGGCGATGGCCCGGCGCAATCCGGGATCTCCAGCCGAGTCGGTCTGGTAGAGGAGGTCGACCGAACGACGCGCCCAGACTTGCGCCTGGAGCTTTGCCCATCGGGCAAAGGGGAAAAGGTCCAAAGCGCCCGGCGAAAGCTCGAAGGGGACGGGGAACCTGTGCACGCCCTCGGAATCTCGTTTGCCGGAGGGCGTCGAACCGGCGACCAGCGGCACGGCATCGGTGACGAATGTGCCCGAACGGCTGCGGGTTTCGATCCAGCCGTCGGCGAGCAGCTGGTCGATCGCCATGCTCGCGGTGTTGCGCGAGATGCCGAGATCGGCGGCTAGCTGCCGGGTCGAGGGCAGGCGCGTGCCGGGCGACCATCGTCCCTGCAGGATCAGCGCGCGAAGATATTGGTAAAGCCGGACATACAGCACGCCGGCGCTGTCGGGCAGCGACAGCAATGGATCGGTGTTTCGAGGCATCAGGCAGCTTGCCTGTTTGCCTCCAGCCCCCGGACGTGGCTGCTCAACCGTTCGTAGAGGAAGTCGATGACCGCGCGGACGCGCGGCGTGTGCCGCACGCGCTCGTGCGTGAACAGCCACAGGATTCGCCCGTGGTCGCCCCTCGGCGCGACACAACGGATGAGGTCCGGATCGGAGTCGGCGATAACGCACGGCAAGACCGCAATGCCAAACCCAGACCTGACGCCCGCGAGGAGGCCGCCAGACGTCGCATGATGCATCGCGACCTGCTGTTCGAGCCCGAGGTCCTTGAGCCAGGCCTGGTAGTGGATCCAAAGGTTTCCGCCGCCCCCGCCGATGAAGGAATGGGTTCTCATTTCCGCGACCGTGCGCGGAACTCCGTGACGCTCGGCATAGGCGCGGCTGCAGTAGAGTGCCCAATCGTCGACGCAGAGCTGGCGGCCGACGAGGCCGGCAGGCTGGTCCTTGCTCTTCGTGCTTCGAAGGGAGATATCGGCCTCGCCGGCGCCGAGGTCGCGGACGGTCTGCGAGGTGTCGAGCTCGATGACGATCGCCGGATGCGCCTCATGCAGCTCGCGCAGCTGGGGGGCGAGCAGCGTGATCGCATAGATTTCTTCGGTCGTGATTTTCACCGCGCCGCTGACATCGCGCGATTGCGCCCCGGCGGCATCGACAAATGCAGTCGCCGCTTTCTCGACCTCATGCGCTCGGCCGAGCAGGTCGGTCCCGGACCCGGTCAGTGCGTATCCGGCCTGGCGTTTTTCGAACAGCGGAACACCCAGCGCCTGCTCCAGCGCCGCAATCCGCCTTGCAACCGTCGTCTGGCTTACTCTGAGGGCCCGGCCGGCCGCGAGCGTGCTGCCGCCTTTCGCGACGGCGATGAAATATTTGAGGTCGTCCCAATCGAGCATGCCCGCCCACCTCTAGCGCCTCTCAGGCGCCATTCGTGTTCTGCAATATTGCAGAATGATAGCACGAACTCGTTGCTCACGTAAGTTGCGAATCGAGACTAATCAGTAGATCGCATTCCAACAGGAGGACGCGACATGAAAGCCATCACCATCGTGCTTGCTTCGGCACTCATCACCGCCGCCGCAATCAAGGCCGTTCCCGCCCTGGCCGAAACCGCTTCGCCCGACGTTGCCGTCAGCGTCGTTCACACCGCCGACCTCGATCTCGCCAGTCAAAGCGGCCAGCGCCAACTCGACAGGCGGCTCAGCCTTGCCGCCCGCGAGGTATGCGGGATCGCGTCGGACGTGGACCTCGAAGGCAAGAACGCCGTTCGCGCATGCCGCGACAATGTTCTCGCCGAGGCTCGTCAGCAGGGGCGTGTGCTGATCGCGGAGGGAAAACGCGGCGGATCGATCGCGGTCGTCGCCGCCCGCTAGTCAACCATCGGCTGCTTGCCGATCGTCCCGCGCGTCTTTAGGCGGCTCCCCTGCCTCTGACGCGCGGGATTTTTGATGCGGCTTTCCGATTTCCAGGCCCTCAGCTTCGATTGCTACGGGACGCTCATCGATTGGGAGTCCGGGCTTGCCGAGGCATTGCGCCCGCTTCGCGAGCAGACCGGCGCGAGCAGCGCAGACCTGATCGACGCCTACGGCCCGATCGAACATGCGCTGGAGGAGGAGTTCCCACAGCTCCGCTATGCCGCGCTCCTGGAGAAGGTGCACGAACGGCTGTCAGAGCGATTCGGACTGGCTTCGGACGAGGAGGCTGGACGAGCATTCGGAGCGTCGGTGGGCAATTGGCCGGCCTTCGCGGACAGCGCCGAGGCGCTCCGCTACCTCAAGCAGCATTTCAAGCTGATCATCCTGTCCAACGTCGACCGCGCGAGCTTCGCTCAAAGCAATGCGCGGCTCGGCGTCGAGTTCGACCATATCTTCACGGCCGAGGAGATCGGCTCTTACAAGCCCGCGCTGCGCAATTTCGACTATATGCTCGACCGGCTTGGCGAGGCCGGTATCGGCAAGAACCACCTGCTCCATACGGCGCAAAGCCTGTTCCATGACCATGTGCCGGCGAACCGGCTGGGGATCGCCTCGGCCTGGATCGACCGCAGGCACGATAAAGCGGGTTCGGGGGCGACCGTGTTGCCCGACCCGATGCCGCACTTCGATTTCCGCTTCACCTCGCTCGGCGAGATGGCCGCGGCGCATCGGGCGGAGCAGGGCTGACCCATGCAGCGTCCGCTACGCCTGACCATCGACCGAAGCGCGATCCAGGCCAACTGGCGCTGGCTGCACGGGCGGGCGGGAGTGCCCGCGGGCGCGGCGATCAAGGCCGATGGATACGGGCTCGGCGCGCGCGAGGCGGCGCAGGCGCTTTATCACGCCGGTTGCCGCGATTTCTTCGTGTCGACCTGGACGGAAGCCGATGCGCTCGGCCCGCTGCCCGTGGGCACGAGCCTCGTCGTGCTGCACGGCGTCGGACCGAATGACGTCGAGACGGCCCTTGCATCGAGCGCTCGCCCCGTCCTCAACACGCCCGAGCAGGTCGCGCGCTGGAAGGAGGCTGCTGCCGATCGCACGTGCGACGTGATGATCGACACGGGGATCAACCGGCTCGGACTCCGCGCGGAAGAAGTCGGCATCATTGAGGGCCTTTCCGTCGATACCCTGCACAGCCATCTGGCCTGCGCGGATGAGGACCACGGGCAGAACCAGATCCAGCTGGAGCGCTTCCGCGCGATCGCCGCGTCGGTCCCGGCCAAGCGCTACAGCCTCGCCAACTCCGCCGGCGTCTGTCTGGGCCCTGACTACAGCTTCGATCTCGTCCGTCCCGGCCTGTCGCTCTACGGCGGAATTCCCCGCGACGAAGCCGAGGGCAACATCCGCAGCGTGATCCGGGTCGACGCGCAGGTCGTCCAGCGACGGACAATCCGCGCAGGCGAGAGCTGCGGCTATGGCGCGACCTTCTGCGCCGCCGAGGACACCGAAGCCGCGATCCTCAACATCGGCTATGCCGACGGCTATCTGCGCGGCTTCTCCTCGCGCGGCTGCGGCTTTGCCGGCGAATATGCGCTGCCCGTGCTCGGCCGGGTGTCGATGGACCTCGTCGCGCTCGGTTGCGATGCGGCGCCGGAGCTCAGGGAAGGCGATTGGGTCGAGATCGACTACGACCTGACGACCGCGTCGCGGCAGTCGGGGCTTTCCCAGTACGAGCTGCTGACGTGCCTCGGCGACCGCTTCGAGCGGCGCTGGGTCTAGCCCGCTCCTCCGGCGGCGGCGTCTTGGGCTGATACCGGCAGAGGTCGATCACCGGGCAGCGCCAGCATTCGGGCAGCCGCGCCTTGCAGGTATAGCGGCCGTGAAGGATCAGCCAGTGGTGCGCGTCGCGGCGGAAAGGCTGCGGAACGATCTTCTCGAGCTTGGCTTCGACCTCATCGACGGTCTTGCCGGGTGCGAGGCCGGTGCGGTTGCTGACGCGGAACACATGGGTGTCGACCGCGAACGTCTCCTCGCCGAACGCGGTGTTGAGGACCACGTTGGCGGTCTTGCGGCCGACGCCGGGAAGCGCTTGCAGATCCTCCCGGGAAGTCGGCACTTCGCCACCATGATCGCGGATCAACGCCTCGGACAGCGCGATGACGTTCCTGGCCTTGGTATTGAACAGGCCGATCGTCTTGATCTGAGCGCGCAGCGCGTCCTCGCCGAGCTCGACCATCTGCTTCGGCGTCTTCACGCGCTCGAATAATGGGCGGGTGGCGATGTTCACGCCGGCGTCCGTCGCCTGGGCGGACAGAACGACGGCGACCAGCAACTGATAGGGATTGCCGGATTCCAGCTCCGTCGTCGGTGCCGGATTTGCCTCGGCCAGCCTGCGGAAGAATTCGAAGACCTGGTCGCGCTTCACAGCTCGCCGATGACGTCGCGCATCGAAAAGAGGCCCGCCGGCTTGCCGACGAGGAACCGGGCTGCTGCGAGCGCCCCGCGGGCGAAGATCATCCGGCTTTCCGCGCGATGGGAAAGGATCAGCCGTTCTTCCGGTCCGAGGAACATGACGTCGTGGTCGCCGGCGACCGTGCCGCCCCGAAGCGCGGCGAATCCGATCGCTCCGGGCACGCGTTTCAGGCGGGTTCCGTCGCGGCCGCGCTCGGCCTTCACGGAGGATCCACGTCCCCGCGCGGCGGCTTCGGCAAGCGCCAGCGCGGTGCCGGACGGGGCGTCGGCTTTCATCCGGTGGTGCGTTTCGGCGATCTCGATGTCCCAGTCAGGGCCGAGCACGCGGGCGGCGCGCTCGACCAGTTGCGACAGCAAGGCGACGCCGAGCGAGGTGTTCGCGGCACGGAGCACGGCGACCTGCCGCGCCGCCCTGGCAATCTGCTCGTCGGCCCCGTCGTCCAGTCCGGTCGTGCCGATCAGGATCGGGGTGCCACTGGTGACGGCACGGGCGAGGTTATCGGCGAGCGCGGCGGGCGCCGAGAAATCGACCAGCACGTCGCATTCGTCGGAGGCGATTGCGAACCCCTGCGTCTCGGCGATTGCCTCGGTGATCGCCGCGCCCATCCGTCCTTCGGGCGCAGTCAGGCTGATGCGGATCGGCTGGTCGGGCATGTCCAGCGCTTATTCGGCGCGCGGCACTATGCCAAGGCGCCGCTGAAGCGCCACGGCCGCTGCCGGGGCGCGGACCTTCGCGCCGTTGATGAAGAAGATGTACGCTGGACGCCCCTCGCTCTGCCACCCGCGCGCGCGGTCGGCAAAGCCATCTAGCGCGTCATCGCCGTAGCCGGTCGGCAGGTCCTCGGTCATGCGTTGAAGCCGCGCATAGGCGAAGTCGGCGGTGTCCGCCTCGATCGTCGGAAACTGGTCCGAATCCTCGAGCACCACGGCGATGTTGCGCGCCCGGCAGAGCTCGAAGAATTTCTCGTCGTTGAAGCTTTCATGCCGGGGTTCGAACGCGTGACGAAGCTTGAGGCCGTCCAGCGCCTCCGGAATCAGGTCGATGAACGCGGCGATGTCGTCGCGCTCGAACGTCTTGCGCGGCGCCAGCTGCCACAGGATGGGCCCCAGCTTGGCTCCGAGCACTTCGAAGCCCTGGCCGAAGAAATTGGCGACGCTGTCCGCTCCGTCCGCGAGTTTCGATCGGCTGACGCAGTAGCGCGAGGCCTTGATTGCGAACTGGAACCCTTCCGGGACAGTGTCCGCCCAATTTTTCCAGCTCTTCGGGCTTTGCCGGCCGTAGAATGTCGCGTTGATCTCGATCGCGGTCAGCGCCCGCGACGCATATTCCAGCTCGCGCTTCTGGGGCAGCTTGTCGGGATAGAAAGTCCCGCGCCACGGCGCGTAATTCCAGCCGCCGATGCCGATCCGGGTCGCCGCCTCGCTCATGCGGCGCTTCAATCACCGCCACGGCACCGACGCAACCCCGGCTAGGCGAGATTGTCGAGGCGGATCCGGTGCGTCGTTCCGTCGCGCGAAGATTCGACCTCGTGCCTGGCGCCGAGCTCCTGAACGAAACGGTCCACGAGCCGCGTCCCGAGCCCGGATCGCTTGGCGGTGGAAATCTTGAACCCGGAACCATTGTCGGCGACCTCCAGCTGAAGTCCCTCTCCGTCGGCGGCGCAGCGCACGCGGATTTCCCCGCCCTTGTCGTCGAATGCGTGCTTCAAGGCATTGGTCACGAGCTCGTTGACGATGATCGACAGGTGGATCGCCGTTTCGGCTCGCGCAGTGATGTCTTCGGCGTCGCAGTCGAGCAGGATGTGCTCGCGCGTGAGCCCGCGCTCGATCTGCTGGCAAAGCTCGCGCAAGTGATCGCCAAGACGGACCGTGCCGAGGTTCTCGCTGCGAAGGGCCAGCTGGTCCGAGGCCAGCGACACCGCGCGCACCCGGTCCGCGGCTTCGGCGAGCGTCCGCTTGACCTCCGGATTGTCCGCCCGCTGCGCCTGCAACAGGATGAGGGCCACGACGGTCTGGTAGTTGTTGCGGGTGCGGTGGTCGATTTCTCTCAGCGCTTCGTTGAGCAGGTCCACCTCGCGGTCCTGCGCGGCGAGCGCTCGGCGAACTTCGCGCTGGTAGAAGGCGACGACCCCCAGGATGAGAAGCTGGGCGACGGTCGCAATGACCAGGCCGCCCCAGACCCGCACCGGCTCCGGGACCGTGGCAGCTCGGTCCGCGGCAACGACGAAGTACCAGGCGAGGAATTGCCCGATGACGAGCGCGATGAGGCCGCTTCTCCATCCGGCAAGAACGCATGCCGCGACGATGCTGAGGAAGACGAAAGCGTAAGGGGCACGGTCGCCGGCGATAGGCGTCAGCGCGATTCGAATCCCAAGCAGCAGCAGGGCCGAGGTGAGGCCGACGCCGACTTCGACCAGCCAAGGCGACACGCGGTGCGACAGGCGTTCCGGCAAGCGCGTGCGAAGAATCGTACGGATACGCGCCCCCCCAGAACAGCCGATGCTCCCCCCGGAGCATCCGGAAGCATTTCTATCGCAAAGCAAAATCGGAGTCACGGAGAGAGCCTGCCTCGGCTAAGTGTCGCTGGTGCGCGGAGAGATTTCGAGGATCGTCATCCTGACGGGCGCCGGGGTGTCCGCCGAAAGCGGGCTCGCCACCTTTCGCGGCGCGGACGGACTTTGGGAGGGGCATCGGGTCGAGGATGTCGCCACTCCAGAGGCATTCCGCCGCGATCCGGTGCTGGTCCATCAATTCTACGACGCGCGGCGGGAGAAGCTGGCGACGGTTCAGCCCAATGCGGCGCACGAGGCGCTTGCGAGGCTGGACGCGGAATGGAGTGGCGAGTTGCTTCTGGTCACGCAGAATGTCGACGATCTTCATGAACGCGCCGGCTCGACCCGGCTGGTCCACATGCACGGAAGCAACGTGCGCGGCTGGTGCCTCGCCTGCGACGACCGTTTCGCGTGGTCAGGTCCGATGGGCGAAGGCGCGCGCTGCGCATCGTGCGCGGTCGCTGGCCAGGTGCGGCCGGACATCGTCTGGTTTGGCGAGATGCCTTACGAGATGGAGCGGATCGAAGAAGCGGTCCGCAGCTGCGACCTGTTCTTGTCCATCGGCACGTCCGGCGCGGTCTATCCCGCCGCGGGCTTCGTCCAGACTGCGCGCTACTGCGGCGCGAGGACGCTGGAGATCAACCTCGAGCCAAGCCTCGGCAGCTATCTGTTCGACGAGAGCCGCCTCGGCCGGGCGAGCA
>Ga0307411_10000758_pt1 | contig 11921 bp, 10 predicted proteins | sample DK1Ometagenome_2_FD_203712 | JGI IMG/M metagenome (GOLD analysis project Ga0307411, IMG submission 203712) | Maize rhizosphere microbial communities from greenhouse at UC Davis, California, United States - DK15-O-1 | ecosystem: Host-associated > Plants > Roots > Rhizosphere > Soil | place: USA...
CGTAGCGCCGCGGGTCGGCGTACTGCACGGTCGGGGCGCCGAAGACGACGTGGGTCTGCGCGGCTTCCCGCTCGAAGTGGCGGTATTCCGGCCGCGCCGAGCTGGGCGCGGGCGCGGTGAGCGGCTCGGCGACCCCGGCTTCCACCGCAGCCCACCCCGTTCGCTCCAACGCGTCGAGCAAGCGCTCGTGCTCCACGTTGCCCGCGGCTGCGACGACTAGCTGCGGCGGGTGGTAGGCGCGCTGATGCAGCTCCCGAAGCTCGCTGACGCCAAGCGAGCTGACCGTTTCGCGCGTGCCGAGGATCGAGTACCCGTACGGATGCGCTCCCCACATCACTTCGTTGTGGAGCTCGAAAACGAGGTCGTCCGGCGTGTCCTCGACCATGCTGATCTCTTCCAGCACCACCTTGCGCTCGAGCTTGAGGTCGGCGTGCCGCAGGGCGGGGTGGAACACCAGGTCGCCGATCACGTCCGCCGCGTCGGCCAGGTGCTCGTCGAGCACGCGCGCCTGGTAAGCGGTGTGCTCGCGCGCCGTGTACGCATCGAGTGAGCCCCCGAGCACTTCGAGCGAGAGCGCGATTTGCTTCGCCGAGCGTGACCTGGTGCCCTTGAACACCATGTGCTCGAGCAGGTGCGAGACTCCCATCCGCTCGCGCGGCTCGTGGATCGACGCCGCGCGGACCCACGCCCCCAACGCAACCGACCGCACCCCCGGCATGAACTCCGAGAGCACGGTCAGTCCGTTCGGGAGCGTCGTCCGCCGGAGCCCTGTCTCAGGGCGCGCGGAGAGGGAGGTCACTCGCGCGGGCGCCCTCCACGACCACCGCCACCACCGCCGCGGCGCGGGCGCCTCGGGCGGTCGCCCGGCGCCTCGCGGCCCCCCTCTCCCCCGCGCGCGCCCTCGGCGGCGTACTCACGCTCACCGCCCTCGTCGCGCGCCGGACCCTCTTCACGAGGGGAGCGCTCCTCGCGCCGCGGGCGCTCGCCCCGTGCGCGATCACCATTCCCCTCTTCCCCGCCCTCGGGCTTCGGCTCCAGCGCCTTCATGGACAGTCGCAGCCGGCCACGCTCGTCCCGGTCAATAAGCTTCACCTTGACGCGGTCGCCCTTCTTGACCACGTCCTCGGTGCGCTCCGTCCGGCCGTGGCGCATCTCCGAAATGTGGAGCAAGGCCTCGGTGCCCGGCATGATCTCGATGAACGCCCCGAAGGCCGTCGTGCTCTTCACCGTGCCCTCGTACGTCTCGCCGACCACTGGCTCGGCCGTGATCCCGCGCACCATCTGGCGGGCGCGCTCCATCGCCTCGCCGCCCACCGCGGCGATCGTGACCAGCCCCGAATCGTCGACCGTGATCTCCGCGCCCGTCTCCTCCTGGATGCCGCGGATGGTCTTCCCCTTCGGCCCGATCAGGTCGCCGATCTTCTCCGGGCTGATCGTCATCGTGACGATCCGCGGTGCGTACGGCGAGAGATCCGGGCGCGGCTCCGGGAGCGCTCTGTTCATCTCGCCCAGGATGTACATCCGGCCCTCACGCGCCTGGGCGAGCGCTTCGCGCAGGATCTCTACGTTGAGGCCCTCCACCTTCATGTCCATCTGGATCGAGGTGATGCCGCCCTCCGTGCCCGCGACCTTGAAGTCGAGGTCCCCGAGGTGGTCCTCCGTCCCCAGAATGTCCGTCAGGATGACGTAGCGCTCGGCCTCCTTGATGAGTCCCATCGCCACGCCAGCCACCGGGGCGCGCATCGGCACGCCGGCGTCGAACAGCGCCAGCGATCCGCCGCACACCGACGCCATTGACGACGAGCCATTCGACTCGAGGATGTCGGAGACGATGCGCACGGTGTAGGGGAACTCTTCGAACGGCGGCAGCACGCCCTGCAAGGCTCGCTCGGCAAGGTGTCCGTGGCCGATCTCGCGGCGGCTCGTGCCGCGCACGGGACGCACCTCCCCGGTGGAAAACGGCGGGAAGTTGTAGTGCAGCATGAACGACTTGGTCGTCTCGCCCAGCTCGTCGATGGTGTCGAGCCGCTGCACGTCGTTGGCGGTACCGAGTGTGACGGCCACCAGCGCCTGGGTCTGGCCCCGGGTGAACAGCGCCGAGCCGTGCGCGCGCGGAAGCACGGTCGTGTCGATCGTGATCGCGCGGACTTCGTCCGGGCGGCGTCCGTCGACGCGCAAGCCGGTGTCGAGGACCTGTGAGCGCAGGCTGTGATACTCGACGTCGCCGACGAGCGTGTGAACGTCCTTGGCGTTGTCGGGAAACTCGGTGAGCAGCTCGTCCGCGAGCTCCTTCTTCACACGCGCGACGGCCTCCATGCGGGCGTGCTTGTCGCGCTGGTTGATCGCCTCGGCGATGCGTCCCACCGCGAGCGCGTTGACGCGCGTCACCAGCCCCTCGGGCGGCTCGGCCCGCGTCCAAGCCATCTTCTCGGCGCGGTGCTGCGCGAGCATTTCCTCCTGGATGGCGACCAGATCGCGGATCCCGGCGTGCGCGAGCTCGAGCCCGGCGACGACGTCGTCTTCCGACACCTCCAGGGCGCCACCCTCCACCATCAGGATCGAGTCGGCGGCGCCGGCGACGACGAGCTCCATGTCGCTGTACTCGAGCTGCTGGAAGGTCGGATTCAGCACCCACCGGTCCTGAATGCGGCCGACGCGCACGCCGCCGATCGGTCCGGCGAAGGGCGCCTTGGACGCGTTGAGCGCCAACGACGCGGCGAGGAGCGCGGGCATGTCCGCGTCGTTCTCCTGGTCCGCGGAGATGACGTACACGAAGACCTGCACCTCGTTCTTGAAGCCGTCAGGAAACAGCGGACGGATCGAGCGGTCGATGATCCGGGCGGACAGAATCTCCGCGTCCGACGGGCGTCCCTCCCGCTTGATGAAGCCACCCGGAATCTTGCCGGCGGCGTAGGTCTTCTCGCGGTACTCGACCGTCAGCGGGAAGAAAGGGAGCGTGCTCTGGGTCTCGCTGACCGTCACGGCCGCGAGCACCATGGTCTCGCCGTACTGCACGACGGCAGAGCCGGCCGCCTGCTTCGCCATGCGGCCCGTCTCGATGACGAGCCGCCGACCGGCGAGTTCGCGTTCGACGCGTTGCATCATTGGTGGGAAACCTCGGGATAACACAAAACGCGCGGGCCGCACTGTGGCGCGCCCGCGCGAGTGGACGTGGCAGACCGCCTAGTAGCGGAGGCCAAGGTCCTGAATGAGCTGCCGATAGCCCTCGACGTCCGTGCGGCGCAGGTAATCGAGCAGGCGGCGGCGCTTGCCCACCATCTTGAGGAGCCCGCGCCGGCTGTGGTGATCCTTTGCGTGCGTCCGGAAGTGGCCGGTCAGGTAGTTGATGCGCTCCGTGAGGAGCGCAATCTGCACGCGCGTCGACCCCGTGTCCGTCCCGTGAGCCTGGTACTTCGTGACCGTCTGTGCTTTTTCAAAAGCCATGGTGTATATTCTCCGCGCGTCCAGACGCGCTCGTTCGCGCAATCGGTTTAAGCACACGAATTTACTGGACTTGCCCATCTCTGTAAAGGCTCCCTGCCGTGCCTGAGCGCTACTTGGGCACCACTCTCGGCAAGTTCCGCATCGATGCCCTCATCGGGACGGGCGGGTTTGCCTGGGTGTACAAGGGCTGGGACCCCGAGCTGGAGATCCCCGTCGCCCTCAAGGTGCTCAAGCCTCAGTACGCTGGCGACGAGGTCTTCGAGGAGCGGTTCCGGCGAGAGGCCTCGACGGCGGCGCGCCTGCGCCACCCGAACATCGTAAAGATCTACGCCGTCGGGCGCGACGGCGGCGCGGTCTACTTCGCGATGGACTACCTCCCGCAAGGGCTCGCCGACCGCTTGGAGGTCATGCCGTACCTGCCCGAGGAGGTCCTGGTCCGGCTCGGGATGGACGTCGCGAGCGCCCTCGGCTTCGCGCACCGCGAGGGCGTGATCCACCGGGACGTCAAGATCGACAACATCCTGTTCGACGCCCACGGCAACGCCGTCGTCGCCGACTTCGGCATCGCGCGAGCGATCCTGAACTACGCGGCGCAGACCGGGACGAACATGGTCGTCGGCACCCCGCAGTACTTCTCGCCCGAGCAGGCCCGCGGCCTGCCGCTGGACGGGCGCGCCGACATCTACTCCCTGGGCGTCACGCTCTTCCGCGCGGCTGCGGGCGTCCTCCCGTTCAACGGCGAGGACTGGTACGAGATCGCCCGGCAGCACGTCGAAGACCGGCCGCCCAGTGTGCGCGCGTTCAACCCCGCGCTCTCTCGCGACCTCGAACGGATCATCCTGCGGTGCCTGGCCAAGTCGCCCGAGGGTCGCTTCGCGACGGGCGAAGACCTCTGTGAGGCGCTCGCGGCGCTCGCACGGCAGCACGGCACCGGATCGGCCGCGCGTACGCTGGTATTCCGCCGACGGACGCCGACCGGAACTCACACGGCGGCCGAGGGGCCGGCGTCGTCGGCCGGGATCCGGTCGCGCCGCGCGGTGGCCATGGCCCCAGCCGTGGTCCTGGGCGCCGGTGTCGCCGCCCTGGCCGTCGCCGTGGGCGCCCGGTACCTGCGCGACGACGCGCCAGGCGGCCGGCCCACCGATTCCGCGGCGGGCGCCATCGCGCTGCGCCCGCAGCCCACGCTGCCGCCGGCCCGCCTCACGCCGGCCGAGTCAGCCCTCATGACGATGCCGGCCGACACCACGGAGCTGTTCGCCGCACCGGGCGTCCTGACGGTTCGGGCCCCCGCCGAGGCGACCCTGCGCGTGAACGGCCGGCGCGTGGGTCAGGGCACCTGGCGATCCGACACGATGCCGCCTGACGACTACACGGTGACGGCGACCGTCCCCAGCGTCCAGCCGTGCCCGACGGCCACCGTCGTCGCCAGGGTGACGCTGGAGGAGTCGGAGGTGCGCTCGGTGCCGCTCACCCCGCAGCCGTGCGCGCCGTTGACGCTGGACATTCGGCCGCGCGAAGCGTCCGCGTCGTACGTCCTCCAGGGCCCGAACGGGATTTCGCTGAGAGGTAAGACACCGCGCGACACGGCACTGGTCCTTCCCGTGGGCCGGTACTCGATCCGGGTCGAGGCGCCGTACTGCGCGCCCTTCTCCGACACCCTCGTCGTTCCCGTGGGCACTCGGGCGCGGCGCGAGCGAATTCTGCTGATCTGCGAGTCGCTGACGACCCCGTCCTGACCCAGACCCCTAGGCTAGCGGATCACCGCGTCCCCGGCGACGGCGGCCGCGAGCCCCGCTGCTGCCCCGACCCAGAACAGTCGCGCGCGGTACCACCGTGAGGTCGGGGGCTGCAGGATGGCCACGTGGTCGGTGGACACGCGCGACGTCTGCCCGGTGACCAGTGCCGTCACGTTCCGGTCATCGACCCGCAGGACCTCGAAGCGGGCCACGAGTACGTCGCGACGGCGCGGGTCGACCGCGATCCCCCGCTGCCCCGGTTTGATCCAACGGCGGGCGCCACCGTCGAATTCGAACGTGCTGTCCGCGACCTCACGCACCTCGAAGCGCACCGCTCCATCCCGGGGGAGTTGCCCCCGAGCCATGGGAGCGCCGACCGCGACGAGCAGCAAGCCGGCAATCCAGCGCAGCCGCCGCACGCTCAGCTCACGAGCCGCGCGACGAGGGCCCGGAGGTCGTTGAACATCACCAGGCAGAATAGGAGCAGCACGGCGAGCACGCCCGTCCTGAGTATGTACTCGCGGGTGCGCGCACTGAACGCGCTCCCCTTGATGGCCTCGAGCACGTTCAGCAGGATCTGCCCTCCGTCGAGCACCGGAATGGGCAGCAGGTTGAGGATGGCAATGTTGACGCTGAGGAACGAGATCAGCCCGAGCAGTCGTTCGAAGCCCGTCTTGGCGACCGCGACCGTCATGGCGACGATCGCGATCGGGCCGCCGACCTGGGAGGCCGGCACGTCCCCCGCGAACAGGCCGCGCACGACCGTCACGATTCCGAGCCCTAGCTTGAGCGTGCTGTCGGACCCGAGTCGAACGGCCTCGCCGAACGGCAACGGGCTGCGCGCGAGCTCGGCTCTCGGCGCCGCGCCGATCTGCCCGACGCGCTCCGGTGCGCCGGTGATGGGGTCGGGCGCTTCGCGCTGTTCGGGCTGAAGCCGGAACGCCCTCCTCCCGACCCCCGGACGCTCCACCTCGAGCGACAGCGCGCGCCCGGCCGAGGGCCTGATGCGATCGACGACCTCGCTCCAAGTCTCCACCTGGACGCCGTTGACCGCAACGATGCTGTCTCCGCGCTGCAGCCCTGCGACCGCGGCCGGGCGCCCGGGCAGCACGGAATCGATGACGGCGGGCAGGTATGCGCGGCCGTAGGTCGCGGCGGCGCCCACCTGGATGACCCACGCGAGCAGGACGTTCATCGTGACGCCCGCCAGCAGGATCACCAACCGCGCGGCGAGCGGCTTCGACTCGAACCACCGGTTCTCCGGCACCGGCTTGGGGCCGAACGGATACATCGCGTCAGGGTCCCAGTCAGCGCGCCGCCGCGGCGCACCCGCGTGCTCGTCGACGACCTTCCCCGCCGCATTCGCGCCAGTGGTGGGAAGCTCTTCGGGCGGCGTTTCCCCGCCGCCCTCGATCAGAGCCATGGCGTCGTCGTCGCGAGACGCCATCCGCACGTAGCCACCGAGCGGCAGGAGCGCGAGCACGTACTCGGTTTCCCCGTAGCGCTTCTTGAACAGCGCCGGCCCGAAGCCGATGGAGAAGCGCGGCGTATACACGCCTGCCGCCTTGGCCGCGAGGAAATGGCCGAGCTCGTGGACGAAGATCACGAGCCCGAAGACGACGAGGGGGGCGATCCAGGTCAGCATGCGAAGAGGAGCTCCACGTGGCGCCGCGCTTCCGCGTCGGCCGCGAGTAGCGCGTCGCGCGATCCGCCGGCTCGGGAGCCCAGTGCATCGAGCGCCGAGGCGATGGCGCGAGGAATGTCAGCGAAACGTACCAAGCCGTCCAGGAAGAGCGCCACGGCCTGTTCGTTGGCGGCATTGAACACGGCGGGAGCCGCCCCCCCTGCCCGCCCCGCCTCGATGCCAAGTTGCAAGGCGGGAAAGTCCTCGGCCCGGACCGACTCGAAGGTCAGAGGCGAGAGCCCAACCGGGTCGAACCCAGGTACCCCCGTGTCCGGGACCCGGTCCGGGTGGGTGAGCGCGTAGAGCACCGGCAGCTCCATACTCGGCGCCCCCATCTGCGCCAGCACGCTTCCGTCGACGAACTCGACGAACGAGTGAACGACGCTCTGAGGGTGCACGACCACCTCGATGCGGTCGTAAGGCAGGCCGAACAGGTAATGAGCCTCGATCACCTCGAGAGCCTTGTTCGCGAGGGTGGCGCTGTCGACGGTGATCTTCCGGCCCATGCGCCAGGTCGGGTGCTGAAGCGCGTCCGACACAGTCGCGGCGGCGAGACGCTCACGCGTCCAATCGCGGAAAGGGCCGCCGGACGCCGTCAGTATGACTCGTCGGACCTCGGTGCCACGTCGGCCGGTGAGGCACTGCAGGATTGCCGAGTGCTCGCTGTCGACGGGGACGATCTCGCCGCCCCCGCGCGCGGCGGCCCGCGTCACGAGCTCGCCCGCCATGACGAGCGTCTCCTTGTTCGCCAAGGCCACGCGCTTCCCCGCCCCGAGCGCCGCCAGCGTTGCGTCCAACCCGGCGGCGCCTACCACCGCATTGAGAACGACGTCCGCGTCGGGCCGGCTGGCGGCCTCCACCAGGCAATCGGGTCCGTACGCCCATCCTTTGCGACCTGTCGGCACGCCGTCTACCAGACCGACGAACCCGGGCCGATGCAGCTCAGCCTGCTCGCCGAGGAGCTCCGCGTTGGCGAATGCCGTGAGCGCAACGACCCGGAAGCGATCACGCTGCCGCGCCAAGACGCGGAGGGCCGTCGTGCCGATCGACCCGGTGGACCCGAGGATCGCGACGCCTCGCACCCCGGGAGCGGGACCATCCGCCGCTTCCGGCTCCGCGACCACGGCAGACGAGGCACCCCCGGCGACGGGTAGTCGGTCACGCCGCCCAGTCGACGCGGGGCTCACGGCGGTGCCGGGATCAGGAGGCGGCGCATGAGCAGCAGATAGGCGACCGGAAGCACGAAGAGGAGACTGTCGAACCGGTCGAGAATCCCGCCGTGCCCCGGGATGAGCTGCGAGCTGTCCTTCACTCCAGCCTCGCGCTTGATCAGCGACTCGGCGAGATCGCCGATCTGGGCGGTCACGCTCACCGCGAGCGCGAACGCGACCACCGCCCAGGGAGCCATCGCGAGCTGGGCCATCGGCCGCAACACGAATTGCACGTACAGCCAGCACACCACCACGCTAACGACGAGCGCGCCCACGGCTCCCTCGACGGTCTTCCCGGGGCTGACGGAGGGGATGAGCTTGTGGCGACCCAGCAGTCGGCCCACGGCGTAGGCACCGATGTCCGAGGCCCAGGTGAGGATGACCGGCAGCAGAATGAGCGCGGTTCCGCCCTTCGCGTCGATGGTGAAGCGGTGGTAGCGCAGCGCGTAACCGAAGCTGAGCGTGGCGCCAGTGTACATCGCTCCGAAGATCGTAATTGCGGTCGCCGCGAGCGGCCGGCCGCCGACGCCGCGGGACCAGATGGACGTGGCGAACACGGCAAGGGCGGCGACGATACCGGCCGAGAGGGGCGGCTGAAACCCGTGTCGCGCGCCGTGGATGGCCAGCGGAAACAGCGCCGCCAGTGGGATTCCCCAAACGTCCAACGGGTCGACGCCCCCCGCCCGGGCTATCCGGAACAGCTCCCACGCCCCCAGCGCGGCGATGCTCGCCAAGAGCGCCGCGAGCAGGGCGTCACCCCGGTAGACGATGGCGATCGCGAGCGGCGCGGCGACGACCGAGAAGAGGACCCGCCGGGCGAGCTCCGAGCGCACGCGCGGTCAGGCCGGCACGCGGCCGAAGCGCCGCTCGCGGTTCTGGAAGTCGAGGATCGCCTCGTAGAGCTCGCGCCGACCGAAATCCGGCCACAAGACCCGCGAGATGAACAGCTCGGTGTAGGCCAGCTGCCAGAGCAGGAAGTTGGAGATTCGTTGCTCGCCCGACGTGCGAATGAGGAGGTCGGGATCCGGGCAGTCTGCCGTGTAGAGGCGGGCGGCGAAGTCTTCCTCGCCGATCTCCTCCGGGTCGAGGCGCCCCTCGACTGCCTCGCGGGCGAGCAGCCGCGCCGCGCGCACGAGCTCCGAACGGCTGCCGTAGGAGATGAACAGGTTGAGCGTGAGCCGGTCGTTGTGCTCGGTCTTCGACACCACGCGTCCGACGGCGGCCGCGGCGGCCGGCGTGAGTCGCCCGAGGTCGCCGAGCACCCGCACGCGCACGCCTTGCTCGTCGAGCGCCTCGGTCTCGCGGGCGATGTACTCCTCGAGGAGCGACATCAGCGCGCTCACCTCGGTAGTGGGACGCTGCCAGTTCTCCTGGGAAAACGCGAACAGCGACAGGTAGTCGAGCCCGGCCTCGATCGCCCCCTCGACCACCTCGCGCACAGCCTTCATCCCCGAGCGATGGCCGAACGGTCGCGGCATCAGGCGCTCGCGGGCCCAGCGCCCATTGCCGTCCATGATGATCGCCACGTGACGCGGGATCGCGCCGTTGATCCGGATCTGCGTGAGGAGCTCGGCGGAGGTCATAGCCTGCGCGGGAGAGTGTCGGCCGGAGACGCTCAAACCTCCATGATCTCCGCTTCTTTGCCCTTCAGCACCGCGTCGATCCTGCCGATGTAGTCGTCGTGCAGCTTTTGCAGATCCTTCTCCGCGTGCTTCTTGTCGTCTTCCGAGACGCCGTCGAGCTTCTTGATCTTGTCCCGGGCGTCGGTGCGGGCGTGACGGATGGCGACGCGCCCCTCCTCGGCGAGCTTGTGGACGACCTTCACCAGCTCCTTTCGGCGCTGCTCGTTCATCATGGGAAGCGGGACGCGAATCGAGCCGCCCTGGGTAGAGGGCTCCAGCCCGAGGTCCGATTCGCGGATCGCCTTCTCCACGACCTTGATCTGCCCCTTGTCGAATGGGGTCACGGTCAACAGGCGGGGCTCGGGCGAGTTGATGCTCGCGACCTGGTTCAGCGCCATCTGCTGGCCGTACATCTCGACGCGCACCGTGTCGAGCATTTGCGGTGACGCCTTGCCCGACCGGATCGAGGCGAACTCGCGCTTCGAGTTCTCGATGCCCCTGTCCATCCCGGCACGGCAGTCCTTGAGAATTTGCTGGAGAGTGATCATTGCACGAGGGTTCCGATGGGCTCGCCGCGGACGGCCCTCCCGACAGCGCTCGGCGTGTTGATGTTGAGCACGATCAATGGCAGACGATTCTCCTTGCACAGCGTAATGGCCGTCTGGTCCATCACGCCGAGCTCCTCCAGCATCACGTCGCGGTAGCTGATCTTCTCGTAGAACTTGGCCGCCTTGTCGATCTTCGGGTCGGCCGAGAAGACGCCGTCGACGCTGGTCGCCTTGATGATGACGTCCGCCTTCATCTGGATCGCACGGAGCACCGCGGCGGTGTCGGTGGAGAAGTAGGGATTGCCAGTGCCGGCGGCGAAGATCACCGTGCGCCCCTTCTCGAAGTGCCGGAGGGCGCGGCGCCGGATGTACGGCTCGGCGAGCTCCTCCATGCGGATCGCGGTCATCACGCGGGTGTCGACGCCCTTGCGCTCGAGCACGTCCTGCAGCGCGAGGGCGTTGATGACCGTGCCGAGCATGCCCATGTAGTCCGCGCCGACACGGTCCATGCCGTTCTTCGAGAGCTGGGACCCCCGCACGATGTTGCCGCCGCCGATCACCAGGCCGACTTGCGCACCCAAGTCGGCGACGGCCTTGATCTCGTCGCAGAAGGAGTTGATGCGGTCGAAGTCGAACGGCCCGGCGGTACGGTCGCCGGCGAGCGCCTCACCCGAGAGCTTGAGCAGCACGCGCGGGTACCGGAGGCCCGAGCGCGCGGCCCCCGGCGCGTGCACGTGGTGGTCCACGGCTTCCACGCGACGCTACTCCTCGCCCATCTTGAAGCGGGCGAATCGCCGAACGGTGAGGGGCTTGCCCGCCTGCTTGCTCGCCTCGTCGACGAGCTGGCGAATGGTCTTGCTGGGGTCGCGCACCCAGGGCTGCTCGAGCAGCGTCACCTCGGCGTAGAACTTGTCGACGCGGCCCTGCACCATCTTCTCGACGATGTTGTCGGGCTTCCCGCTCTCGCGTGCCTGTTCGGCGAAGATCCGCCGCTCGCGCTCCACCAGGTCGGACGGGACCTGCTCGCGGCTGACCGCCGCCGGCACCGTGGGCACGCCCGCGGCGATGTGCTCGGCCAGCGACCGAGCGAGCTGCTGCGCCGCGCCGTTGTCGCTCCCCCCTACCTCGACGAGCACCGCGAGCTTGCCGTCGTGATGGACGTAGGTGCCGAGGGCGCCGTCGGTGGCGAAGCGCGCGTAGCGGCGCAGCGCCACCTTCTCGCCCGTGCGCGCCGAAGCACCCTTGACGACGTCGTCGACCGTCTGCGTGCCGTCGGCGTGCCACCGCTGGCCGAGCAGCGATCCTTCCTCCGCCTTGTGGACGACGGCGTCGGTCGCCACGTCGCGCATGACCTGCTGGGCGAGCTGCTCCGAGAGGCGCACGAAGTCTTCGTTTCGCGCGACGAAGTCCGTCTCGGAGTTGACCTCCACCAATGCGGCATGCCGCCCGTCCGGGCTCACCATGCTGACGACGCGTCCTTCGCTCGCCATGCGGCCCCCGCGCTTCTCCGCCTTCGCGATCCCGCGCTTCCGCAGGATCTCGACTGCCTTGCTCACGTCGCCGCTGGACTCGACCAGCGCGTTCCTGCAATCCGTGATGCCGGCGCCCGTGCGCGCCCGGAGCTCTTGGATTTCCTTTGCTGTGGGGCTGTAAGCCATCGCTTCTACCGTTCTTCC